>Ga0123355_10000051_pt1 | contig 119634 bp, 109 predicted proteins | sample TergutEmb28metaG_3_FD_89872 | JGI IMG/M metagenome (GOLD analysis project Ga0123355, IMG submission 89872) | Embiratermes neotenicus P1 segment gut microbial communities from Petit-Saut dam, French Guiana - Emb289 P1 | ecosystem: Host-associated > Arthropoda: Insects > Digestive system > Gut ...
AAAGTGAACGCCGCCAGCCTATAACTCGGCTCTAATCGCAACCCACGGTTGACAAAATGCCAACCCCAATAGGTAGCATCGAAAGGACAAAACCCGTATGCTAAAGCCCACCCCCAAGGAGGCACCCACCATGTACCTAGGGCAAAGGCTCCAAACCCTACGCATCAAGCAACACTTATCGCAAGAAGCTCTTGCCGAGCAATTGGGCGTAACCCGCCAATCCATTTCCAAATGGGAACTTGGCACCGCGCAGCCCGACACCGAGAAAATCATCCGCTTATGCCAATTATTTGGCGTGACTACGGATTGGTTATTATTACAAAGGGGAACGATGCACGCCAAGCCAAGCAAGCACGCGCTACGTTTCGGCATGTACTTAATCACCAAACACTTCTCTAAATCCGTGGATTTTTATGAAAAATTATTGGACATGCGTGCATCCATCCTGGGGCCCAATCGCTTCGCTCAATTCTTCATCGACGGCATTTGCCTATCCATCATGAACGAAGGCCACTTGCCCGGCCACGATTACACCGGCTGCGGCGATCATAAATTCGCTTTCAATTTTTGGACGCATGACCTAGCTGCTGAGCACGGTCGTATCGCGGCCTTGGACATTGGCCGCACGACGGCCATCATCCACCCCCACGCGCAATACCGCTTCTTCAACGTCTATGACCCCGATGGGAATGTTATAGAAATCACTGGAAAATACACATCCAAAGGAGACTAATTATGTCAAACACGAACCCGCTATGCCAAAGCTGCGCCATGCCCATGGACGCACCCGAAAAATTCGGCCAAGATGCCGACGGAAGCCAAAACGATGACTACTGCTGCCACTGCTGGAAGGCAGGAAAATTCGCTTGCGAGTCCACTTTTGAACAAGCCGTAGAGGATAATATTCCTTGGTGGAAGGCCGAAGGTGACCAAAGCGACGACGAAGCCCGCACGCGGATACGGGCGTTTTTTCCGACGCTGAAGCGTTGGGCGGCGGCGGCGCAGGTCAAAGGATAAAAAGTCAAAAGATTAAAACCCTGGGCGCTGCCAAATAAGGCTTTAGCCGGCACCCAGACCCGCGAGGGGGAAGCGTTCCTCTTCGAGGCCGGGGCGCATTCGCGCCCGCGCTAAACGCCTGCCACTGGCAGGCAGCGCCCCTCGACCCCGCGCTATGCTTCGCGAGGGACGCCGCTTGGCTGGTACAAATTTTCAGTTGGTCGCAATTTGCGACCAACTGATTTTTTTATACTAGCCATGATTGAGAGGGGGCGACGCCCAAAGCGGGGTCGAGGGGACGCGTTCCCTCGCGGGTCTGGGTGCCGGCTAAAGCCTTATTTGGCCGCGCCCAGGGTCTTGACCTTCCTCTTTACCGCAACGGCGCGGTTTTGCTTGCTAAATCAAACATGGCGCTATATCATTACAAATAGATTACAATCAACCCAATGAACAGCACAAATTGGAGGTATGTTATGACTGGCCACCAAAAGCACTATGGATTCAACTTTTTGTGGATGTTTGCGCGGTACCGGCCGGAGATGGTGCCTCAGCCGCCTGCTTTAGCGGAGTTGGATTTTTTGGCCAAGCATGGTTTTAATTTTGTGCGTGTGCCTATGGATTATCGTTTTTGGACGAAGGGTTTTGATTATTTAAACCCGGACGAGCGTGTTTTTGAGGAATTTATTGATCAATATTTGGAGGAATGTACGAAGCGCGGGTTGCATATGTGCTTGAACATCCACCGTGCGCCGGGTTATTGCATTAATGGAAATGACTTGGAGAAACATAATTTGTGGGCGGATGACGAGGCGCAAAATGCTTTTCAATTCTTGTGGGAATTGTTTGCCAAGCGATACAAGGGTATTGGCAACGATCGATTGAGTTTTGATTTGTTGAATGAACCGCCCGATATTGGCCAATATGGTTGCGACCGTGCCGTGCATGAGAAGCTTATGCGCAGAATTATAGCGGCCATCCGCGCCATCGACCCCGGACGTGAGATTGTTTTGGACGGCTTGGAGGGCGGCCACACCGCCATCCCCGAGTTGGCCGATGCGGGCGTGATACACAGCGGGCGCGGTTATACCCCCTTCCCCGTCAGCCACCACGGCGCGGAGTGGATCCCTCCCATGGATATGCCCGCTCCCATTTATCCCGGTGAAATGTATGGTACTTATTGGAACCGGCAAGCGCTGGTAGACTTCTACCAGCCGTGGCGCGAGGTGGAGAAATTGGGCGCGCGTGTGCACATCGGCGAATTTGGCTGCTATAACAAAACACCCAACGACATCGCGCTGCGCTGGTTCACCGACCTCTTCGACGTGTACCGCGAATTTGGTTGGGGCTATGCGTTGTGGAACTTTGTGGGCAACTTCGGCATCATCGACCACGGCCGCGCAGGCGCACGGTTTGAGAAAATCGACGGCTTCAATGTAGACCGCGATTTGTTTGACTTGATGGTGAATAATAAAGTATGAATTGGCGCGATGTGATACTGCTGATTGCCGGTATTTTTCTTGCCGGAGGAGCGATTTTCTTCTTGACAGGGGCAATCGTGACTTTTCGCGGGCGATCACAACTTTTTTTATTCGGACGCGAATTTTCCGCCAATCCCGAATTATTTAATGAGCGTAAGTATCTGCGCTACGGTGCATGTATGTATTTAATTTTCGGTACTTATGCTGCTATATTGGCAATTTGTACATTCACGGGCATGCATGTTTTCGAACTTGTTATGCTACCCATTGGATTGTTCGGCTTGGCGTTTTCCTACCCCGAATACAGCCGCCGCTTCCGCAAAGACCCGTCCGCACCCATCGAAGTACACTACACCGATTACAGCAAATGGCAGCAACCGCTGGAAAAAGCAAACGATGAAAAAATCCGCAAACGCGGCGTGTTGATTGCAGGCACGTTACTTGCCGCGCCATTAATCTTCATGTTGATCGTCATCTTGGTGACCTAATGCCGCCGCGCAACGCACCACCCGACAACCAAAACACACCATCCGCAGCAGGGCGTGGCATGCCTATGCGCGGCGGCGGCAACCGCTTTACCCGCGAGCGCGAACGGCCGCGCAACATGCGCAAGACAATTTTGCGCTTGCTGTCTTATTTCCGCGAGCAGTGGTACGCGCTGCCCGTTATTTTTATGTTAAGTTTGGGTGCCACAGCGGCTGCGCTGGCGGGGCCTTTTTTCATTGGCCGCATCATTGATTCCATGGTGTACCCCTACCCCGCGGCGGAAGTTACGCGCTGGGGTTTGTCGATTTTCTTCTTGCTAGTGGTGCTTTATTTTTGGGATTCGTGCGCGCAATTTTTGCAAACATGGGTGGTGGCGGGTGCCAGCCAACGGCTCGTGCGCAGTATGCGGCAATACCTTTTCAAGCATTTGCAAAAATTGCCGATTAAATTCTTCGATTCTTATATGCACGGCGAATTGATGAGCCGCCTGTCCAACGACACGGACAATATTGCGGGCATCTTGGGCATGGCGTTGGTGCAGATGACTTCTATTACGATCACCGTCACGGGTGTGTTAGCCATGATGCTGTGGTTATCGCCCACCATGACCTTCTTCGCGCTGGTGAGCGTGCCGTTCTTCTTTGTCGTCAGCAAAACCATTGGGGCGAAAACACGGCGGCATTTCCGCGCCCAGCAGCTCGAACTCGGCCTCTTGAACGCCAAAATCGAAGAAGACATCAGCGGCATGGCCGTCATCAAGGCCTACGGCTGCGAGCAAAAAAACGTAGACGACTTCGCCCAAATCAACGAACGCCTACGCGCCGCAGGTACGCAAGCACAAATTTGGTCGGGTTTCATCATGCCGGCTATGAACGTCATCAACAATTTGAGTTTGGCGGTCGTGGCTTTTGCCGGGGCGTGGTTGGCCATTAACGATGCCATCACCGTGGGCATCATTGCCACCTTCATCGCCTATGCGCGCCAATTCGGCCGCCCGCTGAACGAACTGGCCGGCACGTACAATCAACTCCAGTCCGCGCTCGCCAGCACCGAACGCGTTTTTGAAATCCTGGACGTACCCGCAGAACCCCCCGACACGTTAGACGCGACCGAACTCACCCAACCCCGCGGCGATATCCAATTCCGCGATGTTACCTTCGGCTACGCCCCCGACAAACCCGTCGTGCAAGACATCACCTTCGACGCACCCGCCGGGTCGGTTATCGCCCTCGTGGGGCCTACCGGCGCGGGCAAGACCACCGTGGTCAATCTCATCGCCCGCTTTTATGACATCGATGCGGGCGAAATCATCCTAGACGGCCGCTCCCTAACCGCCTACACCCGCAACTCCCTGCGCCGCTCCTTCGGCATCGTCTTGCAAGATGCCTACCTCTTCACCGGTAGCATCCTAGACAATTTGCGCTACTCCAACCCCACCGCCACCGACGACCAAGTCCGCGAGGCTGCCCGTCTGGTGGGTGCCGACCGATTCATCCGCCAACTGCCCGAAGGCTACCACACCCGCCTAACCGAAAACAGCCGCAACCTAAGCACCGGCCAACGCCAACTCTTGACCATCACCCGCTGCGTCCTCGCCAACCCCGACATCCTCATCCTGGACGAAGCCACCTCCAACGTAGACACCCGCACCGAGGCCAAAATCCAATCCGCCATGAAAATGCTCATGCAAAATCGCACCGCCTTCGTCATCGCCCACCGTCTGCGCACCATCATCAATGCCGACAAAATATTAGTAGTAGACGGCGGCCGCATTGTAGAACAAGGCAACCACGACCAATTAATAGCACAAAAAGGCGCATACCACCGCATGTTTGACATGCAAATGCGTGGCATCATGACGTAATACAAATAGATGACAAGGTGATTTTGTGGATACGCTTACAACAGTGGTATTTCTTATTTCAAATTTTGTGGTAATGCTTGCATACGAACGCGTAATGGGTGTATTTTTTGAAAAACGCAGAACCCCTTTTATTGTAATGGCACTCTCTTATTTGTTTTTATTTACACTAACCAGCATTGTTTTTTTGTTGTGGAACATACCATTAATAAGTATTGCTACAAATTATATAACCCTATTTATCATCACGTTAAATTATGAATCATCTATTATAAAAAGATTGGCAGCTACATTGGGTACTTCTATCATTGTTATTGTAGCAGAAGCAATTGCGTTCTTTTCCACAGGATTTTATCATGCCAATGTGTTGGATACTGTAGGTGTTTATAATGCACTTAGCTTTATTTTGTTAGGCGTTTTATCCTATATATTCGCATTATTCTTTCGCAGGCTCAAAAATATCAGGAAAAGCACAACGCTTTCACCTATATTTTTGATTTTTTATTCAACAATTACAGTTTCAACATTTATTGCAATCATTTTCGCTTGGACATATGCGCCTTGGGTTGTTGGATTAATTACTACATTTATAATATTTGGAATCAATATATTTATGTATTACACCTACGATGTACTAGCCGCCGTACACGAAGAAAAATTAAAATCCGCACTCCACACCCAAGAAAAAGAATACTACTTTACCCAATGCCAACTCATGCAAGAATCCGTTGAGCAAATGAAAATGTATAGACATGATGTAAAATTTCACTTAGCTACGCTAAATGATTTTGCCATTAAAGATAATGCAGATAACGTAATAAAGTATTTGAACAGTCTATTCGATAACATTGGCAAAAAAGAAATCTACAGCGATACGGGCAACATCGCTTTTGACAGCATAATCAACTTCAAATTAAAAACTGCCGCAGAGGATAACGTCAAATTAGATATAGACGTATTTGTTCCGCCCAAACCTAATATTGAAATCGCAGACGTTGTAACCATACTTGGCAACCTATTAGACAATGCCATTGATGGTGTTTCAAAAGTAGAAGATAAAATAATCAAGCTTAATATTGAAGCCAGAAAAGGCAATCTTTTTATTAAAATAGAAAACACCTTTGATGGCCTAGTTAAATATGCAAAAGGAAAAGACGGCGCAACCGAAGCCATCACCACACGCAAGCGCGGCGATAACCACGGCTACGGCCTAAAAAATATCCGTATAGCCGCAGGCAAGTACAACGGCCGTGTGGATATAAGTCATGAAGATAATGTTTTTTCTGTAGCGGTTTTGCTTTATTTGGACGAGATGTAGGAAAAATTCTTAGAACTTGGCACAAACCCCATGCTATACTCCTTTCAAGTCATCGGCGTATCCTAGACATCCGCACATGTAACACGGCTCTCCCGTCAAACTTATGCAAAAGTCACTGCGTGCATCCCGTAACTCACATGCTTAAGGATCGAATCGTTACCACCGGACTACAGACTCACAAAAAACTCTGGCCAGAGAGAGTCAACAACAGGAAGTACTATAATGGGCTGCCCGCCTGAAACCATCGAACAAACATACAATCAAATAAAGCCGAAAGCCGCGAGAACATCCGCCGCAACCGGCAAGACAAGAATTAAATCACCCCGCGCACCTCAAATCATGAGAGCGCGTGTATTACCCATGCCTCGCGCCGTCAGTGCGGGGTTTTTGTTATTGCATTTATTAATAACTGATTATACAATCCATTTAAAATTGGGGGTGCGGAAATTGCTTATTTATTGTTGCTTATATTTGTATTCATTATTATGCCAGCAATGTTTATACCCTTGTGGTTAGCAGCATCTGCTTTAATCGGTTTATTTACGTGCGCCTTGCGAAACAATTATTTTGACGATGACAAAGCATTTTTCATGCTAAGGAAAATCTTCATTACATGCACAACCATTGGTTTACTTTGGATTTTCATTGTGACAGTACATGTATTTTCATTTATTAACAGTTACCGCGGTCACTGGATTATACCTAACGGTGGTTTAGTGGTTGTAATTATTATTGCTATTATTTATACAATACGGAACAAGCCCGTCAATTTTATTAATTTCAAGCCTAACTTGCATATCGGAATGCTTATCGCTTCGATTGGGTATTTATTAATTATAGGTGTACCGCACGGTTGGCTTACGCAAGGATTAACAACCACTTGGACAGACACAGTGCGATACACGGAAACAAGCCGATACCAGTATCATGTACATATACGCCGCACATGGCGTACAAATGAAATAACGCTAGCGATAACCGATACATATACCGATACATATACCGATACAAAACACCCCCTCAATTTACCTTTTGACGAACAATTCGGGCATCGCTTTCCCGCAAGCCCGACGCGATTTGGATACGAAAATTGGGGATATTTGACCGCAACCAATGATCCCAATGTTTACGTATTCACTACAACGTTATCTTTATTTTACCGACGCGTTGCGTTTATGATTAATTTTTATACGAACAAAATAACAAGCACCGTACCCGAAGCGCTTGAATTTTTATATCATCCGATTTACAGTACAACCGCGGACGGCTTATTTGATTATCGCATAGAAATACGGCAACGGGTGAATGAAACCATCGATAATAGCGAGCTTAGGCTACGCATGGTTAATACAAACAACGGCAACATACATATATTCACCCTCCTGACGGGCAGCACCGCACGGATTCGGGTTAATCAAACGGATCCTAGTGAATTGCATGAATCACTACGGCTCGAACCCACAACAACATCACCGCACATTTTCACGGTTATATTGCCCCGAAGGTTTGCGATTTTTGAAATCAATTTAATGGACAATACCATAATTACTCCACAAGAATATTTTTACGGCCCTTGGCGCACGACTGCAAAAAATACGCTTGAATATAGGATAGTGGTCGAACCTATCAATTTTGCAGTGCTCAATTTCAACGGCGAAAGTTTTCATCAGAGCGCATTCCCCAGTGCGCGCGCACGCATACAAATTAGAAATATAACCACAGGAAACATAACTTACACTTGGCTTCCATGGACGGTAAGGCAACAAATCACCGTTGATGATTTGTTATCGCCCCTTGATTGGCTTTACTTGCATCCCATAGAGGGGTCAGTAAATTACACAGCAGAAATAACCATCCCGGCAAACAACCAACGCAGAGAACCAATTGTTTTTCAATATACTTTTGATCGGTCAGCCATACGATTCATGCGATAATTTGTAACGCTATCGAAAAGTTTCAGATTCACGGAATGAACGTACTTTCAGCGATTTTTCTATGGTAATAAGATACCGTAAATTTCACCCGCGCATTGTCAAGGCGATGCGCTTCTTTTTTATGTCTACGCTTACAACTTTTACTTGCACTTCGTCGCCTACTTGTACGACTTCCAGCGGATGCTTGATATAGCGGTCGGCCATTTGCGATATATGCACCAAGCCGTCTTGGTGCACGCCGATGTCTACGAACGCGCCAAAGTCAATGACGTTGCGGACGGTGCCGGTTAGGGTCATGCCTTCGGTGAGGTCTTCCATGCGCAGTACGTCGCTGCGCAAGCGCACGGCGGGTAGGTCGGTGCGGGGGTCGCGGCCGGGTTTTTCCAATTCGCGGATGATGTCGATTAGGGTGGGCGTGCCGACTTGGAGGGTTGCGGCCATTTCTGTGAGGGGAGCATTCTTGTTTTTGATGGCTAAGTATTGCGTGGCCACAGCATAGGATTCGGGGTGGACTGATGTGTTGTCAAGGGGGTTCTTTCCGCCGGGGATGCGTAGGAAACCTGCGCATTGCTCGTAGGCCTTGGGGCCCAGTTTGGCCACTTTTTTGAGTTGGGTGCGGGATTGGAACGCGCCATTTTCTTCGCGGTAGGTGAGGATATTTTTGGCGATGGCGGGGGTAATGCCCGCTACGTAGGACAGGACGCTGGGGGACGCGGTGTTGAGGTCTATGCCCACGGCGTTGACACAATCTTCCACTACGCCGCCCAAAGTGTTGGATAACTTTTTCTGGTTCATGTCGTGCTGGTACTGCCCCACGCCCATGCTGCGCGGGTCGATTTTAACCAATTCGGCAAGGGGGTCTTGGAGCCGCCGCCCGATGGATATGGCCGAACGCAACGCCACATCGTACTCGGGGAATTCCTCCGCGCCCAGCGGTGATGCGGAATATACGGACGCACCCGCTTCGTTGACGATGACGTACTGCGCCGCTGCGCCACTTTCCTTCAGCATTTCCGCCACGATTAATTCCGTCTCGCGGCTTGCCGTGCCGTTGCCGATGGCGATGACGGATGCATTGTGGCGGGTCATCAATTGCAACAGGGATTTTTTGGAGGGTGCTGTGTCCTTGGTGGTGGTGCAATAAACGACGCCCACGTCCAGCACTTTGCCCGTCGCGTCCACCACAGCCAGCTTGCACCCCGTGCGGAAGCTCGGATCAATGGCCAGCACCACACGATTGGCCACCGGGGGCTGCATCAAGAGTTGGCGCAAGTTCTCGGCGAAGACGTGCATGGCGTTTTCTTCGGCTTGTTCGGTGAGTTCGGCGCGGATTTCGCGCTCTATGGACGGGGCGATCAAACGCTTGTAGCTGTCTGCGATAGTCGCCTCCATGAAGGCGCGCGTGGCGGGGTTGGGTTTGGTGAAGCGGCGGTTCATTTCGGCCAAAAGGTTATCTTCGGTGGCTTCAATGTTGACTTTGAGCCAGCCCTCGTTTTCACCCCGGTTGATCGCCAGTACGCGATGCGGGGCAATTTTTGCTACCGGCTCGGCAAAGTCGAAGTACATTTCATAAACCATCGCTTTATCGAATGTCGCGGGTCGTATGCCTCCCGTGTTATTCGATTTAGCTTCCTTCTCCGCTTCAGCAACTTTTTTTGTGGCTACTACGGAAATGAGTCCTTCGCGGCGGGTGGTATTGCGGATGCGTGTGCGGTTGGCCGCATCGTCAGAAATCTGCTCCGCGATGATATCCGCTGCGCCCGCTAGTGCTTCTTCGGCGGTATTGACCTCTTTGTCGGGGTTGATGAACGGCACAGCGGCGGCGGTCAAGTCGCGGATTTCCTGCGCGAAGATGATTTCTGCCAGCGGAGCCAGGCCTTTTTCCATCGCCACCGTGGCGCGGGTGCGTCGCTTGGGTTTGTACGGGCGATAGATGTCTTCAACCTCGGTGAGCGTGGCCGCCGCCGCCAATGCCTTCGCCAGCGCGTCGGTCAGGTTTCCTTGCTCGGTCAGCGCAGCCGTCACCGCCGCTTTGCGGTCTTCCAAGTTGCGCAGGTATTCCAACCGTTCGCCCAGCTTACGCAGGATTTGATCGTCGGCCTCGCCCGTCGCTTCCTTGCGATACCGCGCGATGAAGGGGATGGTGTTGCCTTCGTCAATGAGCGTGATGATGTTGTCTACGTGATTTTGCGCCAGCGTAAATTCCTGCGCCAGTTGCTTGGATAATTTCATATTTGCCTCCCGATTTGCCATTCATGTAATAATTTCATTAAGATCGCAGACTTTGCGCCCGACTTGTCTATTTTGTCCGCCACGCGGAAAAGCATGGATATTATTGCATCGGCGGTGTCATCGCCCGTACAAACCCGCGCGAGCGCATATGTTGATGGACATATAAAAGAAATCGCTTCCGCATCGCCGAAGCGATGGACGTTCGTACCCTTTGCTTCGTCACGCGCCATTGTCTAAGCATAAACGCAACGTGTATGCACGTGTGTTTTGGATGAATTCATAACCAAAAACAGGCGCAAATGCATGCGCAACCGCATGCAAAAACGCCTGGAGATTCATAGGTGTATCATCATTGATTTTGATTTTAATATCTACATCGCTGTAGATATCCAACGTTGATGGATGATTAACAGAACCACCTGCCTTCACTTCTTCAACGTTGAATAAATGCATAATTAAATCGGTCATTTTTGCCGCTGCGTCCGTTTGCCACAACATTGCTACGCCTCCGATTTTGGTGATTAAACCATCATATCATGTTTTCGTTCGGACGCGTGCATGAATATTGGCTCTATCAATCGCAATAAATATTAATGGCATCATGGAAAAACGCCGCACAACCGGGTGCCAATTTTTCATAATTTGCCTTAAATCGCTCATCTGCTACATACATTTCTGCCAGCCCTTTGTGGTACTCCTTGTTATATTTGGGATAAAACACCAAAAGCCACTGCCTGTGTAAATCGCAGGCTTGTTGTGCCAATTCGCTCGCAGGATCATCGGCCATGAAAGCGGCTTTTAACTTTTCTTCATAAGCAATGCGCAGCCGTTCCCCTTCATTATATTGCGCTTGTGTCAATCCTTTAAAATTTGCGTTTGACGCATCGGCAACGGCATCTCCGTACTTGCTGCGGATTTCGTTACCGTACTTTTGTTCATTTTCATCTACGAGGGTTTGCTTGAAGCCCTCAAACTTTTCGTTGTTTGACATGGTAATGTCTCCTTTCATCGCGGATATGGACTTTGTGATGTTATCAATCAAGATATCTATCCGCTCGCGCTTTTCGCTTAGTTGTGCTAAGTGACGGTGAAATGCCTGTTCCCGGTCAAAATCAGTCGCAAGCAATATGCATTTTATTCCATCCAAAGAAAAATCTAACTCACGATAAAATAAAATTTGTTGCAATGTATCCAGCTCCCGTTGGCCGTACAACCGATAGCCGGACGCGGCAACTCGCATGGGCTTGAGCAACCCAATTTCATCATAATACCGTAGGGTACGCGCGCTTACCCCCGATATTTTTGAAATCATGTTAACCGTATATTCCATGCGTCCATCACCTCACAACCGGAGTATAAACTATCACGCAACGTCAAAGTCAATAACCAACAGGGCACTTTTACGATAAAGTTGATGCATCAAATGCATATATCTACTTTATCGCAAAAATGCCCTATATAGGTTAAAGCGCATTGTTAATTGCAAATTAATTATTACCGTTAAATTCCTCAGCCAGCAGCCCGTACAAATTCTCGTTCCAAAACTGCCCCTTGTGGAACACTTGCTGCCGCCGCGTGCCTTCCAATTTAAAACCCAGTTTCACAAACACGGGTTGGAAAACCGTGTCATTTTCGATGAAGCCGGTGTGGCAGTTGTTCAAGCGCAATTCGTTAAACGCATAATGCAACATGAGTTGCGCCCCGGCGATAGCGTAGCGTTCTTCATCCGCGCCCACAAACATGCCGAATGTGCCGTTGCGCCGATTGATGCCATGCAAGTTGCCGCCACCCACATACTTGCCATCGTGCGTCTCGAAGGCGAAAAGCAGGCGGTCGTCGCTGTTGCGGTGCGCGTTTACATAATTTTCCCATTCTTCCTTGCGGTTCGTTTCATCCTGCGGCATTTCCTGTGCATAATCGGTAAAGAACCGCTCGTCGCTGTCGTAATTGGGCATGTGATGCTGCCAGTCCTCGGGTTTTGATCGGCGCACGCGCACCACGTCGTTTTGCCAAAAATAATTGTCGTAATTAATGTCACTCATCGTCTTTGCTCCTTTTTTATATACAATTTTTTTCACCGCATCGGGCGAGAGGAAATATTCGCCGCCAATCGTTTCCAAACCGGCCCCGCTTGAAAATTGCTTGCGAATGTCTGCATCACGCCGCGCATAAAAAGACTGCGCCCCTGTACCCGCACCCCACGCCGCGCGCTTGGCTTTGGGAATATAACAATATTCGCCCTGCGCGTATTTTTGCACCTCTGCCAAAAGCTGCGGCGGCAACATCTCTGCCGCGTTGCGGTATTTCATAAGCGGCTGTCCTTTCTGTCTGCGGTGATGGTGGAATCATAAAGTGCGGTTGATTCGGATTCAAGGGAAAGAATTTTATAGAAAATGCCGCTTCGCGTTCGCGCATGCTTTGATATAATATGAAGCAACCCAAAACGGAGGCGATACATACGAACATCAGCTACCACGAGGATGCGCAATTATTGGTCAAATGGGTAGAAGCGATGCACCCTATTTTCCATTTGAACGAACAGCCTCCATGTTACGCACCACGGCGCAATGATTATTTGGAAGCAACCATCGCCCCCATGGCTCGATGGTCTTTTTTGGCAGCATCCATGAAATACCTTGCGGCGCTGCACGATGGACACATGGGTAGCGGGTTGATTGACCATGCCTCAAAATACCTTGCGATTGATGTGATTTATTCAAACGGCAAACTCTATACCGCGAAGGATGGAGTCGCACAGGACGAAATCACCGCCATCTGCGATGCCCCGACGCAAAATATATTTAAAGCCATAGACGAATTAACCTATGCCGAAAACGAATTCGCGCGGATTCGTTTGTACGAACGCATGTGTCGGTTGCCGCAATTTTTAATGTATGCGGGATGTGTGCCTATGGATAATCCCATAATAACGCTAGGCAACCGCAAGCAAGAAATCCCGCTTGCGCCCCGCAACCAACACGCAATAAATGCGGATTATATTATCAAATGCAAGCAGGATGATGATGTATTTATTATTGACCTAAGGTCGTTTGCTTATCACTCAAGCGTTAGTGACGCATGCGCACAAATAAAAAAAGCCATATCGGATGGCACTTTAAAGTTTATTATTGATTTGCGTGGCAACGGCGGCGGCAACTCCGGCGTGGGGGAGGATTTGCTGAATGCTATGGGCATGGTGCCGCCTCTTTACGGCATGCATTTAATTGTGTCCGATTATGTGGTTGGTCGGACGAACGGTGCAGTGCCAGAAAACTTAATCAATTATTTCGCCCCCGACACCACATGTGCCATTGCAAACGAGAACATAAAACTTGCCGTGCTTACAGACACCGATACTTTCAGCTCAGCCAGAATGTTTGGCGTGTGGGTGCAAGACGGGAATTTTGGAACGGTCATAGGCTCGCCCAGTTGCAATGCCCCCAACGCTTACGGCGATATGACGCCGTTCATGCTACCGCTAAGCGGGCAATACGTGCAAATTTCACGCAAAAAATTTTACCGGCCGGATGTGAATGCAGACCCCAACGTATTGTGGCCGGATATCATGGTCAATCCCGGGGAGGATGCGATGACGCGTGCGTTGGAATTTATGAAAGATTAATTTTTAGCATTGAATTATGAGCAATGGATTTATTCTATTGGCTTTACATAGTATATACCATGCCCTATAGTACATATACAGAAAAACATTGGAGGTTTTATTATGGCACAAGCAACTGCAAGACAATCAACGTCAATCAATGTAAGAGTAGACGAAGAAGTCAAAAGGGATTTAGATTTTTTACTTGATAAGTTGGGATTAAATGTTTCCGTAGTGGTTAATATGCTTTTTCGGCAAATGATCATGGACGAAGCCCTGCCATTCCAACCAAAATATAAACGCAAGCGGCTAACAACAGAAGAACGCTTAAAAAATTATACCGGCGATTATAAAACCGAAGAATGGGACACGGGCGAACCCGTAGGCAGTGAGGTATTTTAATGGCTTACATTCCGAAACAAGGCGATATAATAAAAATGGATTTTAACCCAACCAAAGGGCATGAACAGCAAGGGTGCAGACCCGCCCTGGTGGTTAGCAATGCCGGTTACAATAAATTTGCGCGTGGTGTGGCGATTGTATGCCCTATTACAAACACAGACAAGGGCTTTCCGTTGCAACCGAAACTTGACGACAGAACAATAACTTCAGGCGTGGTAATGACCGACCAAGTCAAAGCCCTTGACTTAATGAAGAGAAGCCCTGAATTTGTTGAAGTAATTCCGACAGATATCCTGGCCGAAGTTTGTGATATCGTCAGCGGTTATACGGAAATGGATATTTAACCAGGAGCGAAGAATATATGTAGGCGATTATTGATTGATTTTGATTTCTTTGCATTACAGTTCCGAAGATGTCGCCGAAATCATGAACGGCAAGCTAAAATTTAATTTCGACTTGTTCAAGCATGACCCGGATGAACTTGCTGCATTTGAAAGATACCGAAAAAGCATGCTTAAACGATTGCAGGAAAGCCTATGTAAAACGGGGCTATGTTGTTAAAAACAACATAGCCCCGTTTTATTGCATCAATTAAAGCAAACCATCAGTAAGCCGCCACGCACCCATCCGTGCGGTTCTCCGTGCCGCCGCGCAGCACGCCGTTTTCATCACGCAGGATGATTTGCCCGCGGCCGAAGCTGCCTACGTCTTCTGCGCGTTCGATTTCGTGGCCTTTTTGCGCCAGTGTGTTTGCTTCTTCGGCATCAAAATGCGGCTCTACCAAGAAATGCTTTCCCTTTGTCCACTGCCAACGCGGCTCGTCCAAGGCTTCTTGCGGGTTCATGCCGTGGTCCAGCATGTTGGACAGGACTTGCATGTGGCCTTGCGGTTGCATGTAACCACCCATCACGCCGAAGGGACCCACGGCTTGTCCGTTTTTGGTGAGGAAGCCGGGGATGATGGTGTGGTAGGTGCGCTTGCCGCCTGCCAGCGCGTTGACGTGCGTGGGGTCGAGCGAGAAGTCCGAGCCGCGGTTTTGCAGGGCGATGCCCGTGCCCGGCACGACCATGCCGGAGCCGAAGCCGAGGTAGTTGCTTTGGATGAAGCTGACCATGTTGCCTGCGCCATCGGCAGTGGCGAGGTAGACGGTACCGCCCTTGGGTAGGGGGATGGGTGCGGGGTCGCAGGCGATGGGGGTGATGCTGTCGCGCATTTTGGCCAAATAGGCGGGGTCGAGGAGTTGCGCGGGGGTTTCGCGCAGATGTTGGGGGTCGGTTACGCTAGCCATACCGCGCACAAAGGCCAGTTTTAGGGCTTCCATTTGGTTGTGGCGGGTGGGTTCCATGCCGTCCAGTATGCCTAATGCCATGAGTGCCACGATGCCTTGGCCATTGGGTGGCATCTCCCACACGTCGTAACCGCGATATTTGACCGACAACGGCGCATCCCATAATGGCGCATACGCCGCCAAATCGTCGGCGGTTAGGAATCCGTCGTGCGCGGCGGAAAAAGCGGCGATTTCTTGTGCTAGCCGCCCGTGGTAGAAGCTTTCGCCCATGGTGGCACCGATTTCTTCCAGCGTGTTGGCATGGCCGGGGGATGACCACACCTCCCCTGCATCGGGTGCGCGGCCGTTGGGCGCGAAGGTTTCGAACCACGGTGCAAAGGCCGCGTCGTTTTTAAATTTGCCAAACACGCGCACCGCATTGCCCCAAAACTTCGCCAGCGTAGGCGACAGGGGGTAGCCGTTGCGCGCGTATTCCACCGCCGGAGCTAGGCATTCTGCCAATGTCAACTTGCCGAAGCGTTTGTTCAACGCTACCCAGCCACCCACAGCACCGGGTACGGTTACGGGGGTTAAGCCGTATACGGGCATTTTTTCGTGCCCACGTGCGCGTACCGCTTCAATAGATATGCCTGCCGGTGCCGCACCGGATGCGTTGACGCCGTGCATCTGCCCGTCCAGCCACACGATGGCGAAGGCGTCGCTGCCCAAGCCGTTGGATGTGGGTTCTACCACGGTTAGGCATGCCGCCGTGGCAATGGCTGCGTCCACCGCATTACCGCCGCGCTGCAAAATCGTCAATCCTGCTTGTGCCGCCAGCGGTTGGCCGGTAGCTACCATGCCGTTTTTTGCGTACTGCACATTTCGTTTCAATGGGTTAGTCATACTAACCACCTCCCGTTTCCAGTGAAAAATTTACGGAGCGCACCACCCGCATTTTTTTCACGGGGTAATTCCGCTTTAGCGGAATTTTTCTTATTTTTTCCAGTGAAAAATTTGCGGAGTACACTACCCGCATTTTTTCACTGGGTATTTCCGCTTTAACGGAATTTTTTATATTTTATACCGATAAACAAATTTCCATGATGCGGTCTTTGTGTTTGATTACAAATGGCGTAAGTACGCGGTTTTGTTCCCACGCTTGTTTGTATTCGTCCTTCCCCGCGAAGAAGGCAACGCAAATAAATTGGATGGAGCACATGACGAAAAATGCCGATTGCTTCTCGGCCGATGTTAGCGGGTTTATTTGGTGATAACCAGTTAGCATGTTGCGGATGAGGGCAAACCATTTTTCGGGATGGTCGTAGAATGCGCTCGCCATTCCCGTAAGGCAATAACAAACATCGCGCAGACGCACGTTGCGCTCGCCAATCGCAAAATCAATAAACCCACTTACCTCGCCCGCGTTGAAAATAATGTTGCCGGTGTGTGCGTCGCGGTGGATTAATTGCTTGGGCAGTTGGCTGTACAGCTTACTGAATGTTGCGGCGTAGTCGGCGAAGATAGCTTCGTCCAGCCCCATGTTGAATTTTTCATTGGCTTCCATGGTCTTGGGGATGGCCCATTCGGTTACGGTTTTATACATATTTGCGTCGTTTACTTTTATATCACCTTCCAGTGTGGCAAGCGCGCGGTGCAATTTGGCCAGTGCTTGGCCGATTTTGTGTGCCTTGGCGGGCATTTCGTCGCTTTTGATTTCATCGTCGGTGAGGGTTTTGCCCGGCATGTAGGGGGTTAGTGTGTAAAATGCATCGCCATTGGCGCAATGCACCACCCACTCGCCTATTTTTGTATGCAGCGGTGCCGCAGCCAATTTATACGGTCCCAAGGCTTTAGCAACCGAAAAATTAACCGCTTGGGTTTCTAAGGCTTCATTTTTCCACTTCTTTAATACATATCGTTCGCCTACGAACCAAATATGCCCTAGGTCATGTACACCATCGTTTTCGTTAATTTCGCGCAGCGGTATGTCTTGCGGAATATCCCAATGCGTTAAGATTTTGCAAATTATGTTGTCCATGTCATCCTCCTTGGCATTTCGCCCGTGCTGTTGCTGTGCGGACAGTTTCATTCAGTTTGTCACGCACAGTTACAGACTCGATTTTGCGCATCGCTTGCCTCCGTCAAAATGTTACACAGAAGTTACACAACCGTCATGGGCATTATACATTCACCCCGTAATATGCGCACGAGAAAACATTTTGCGAAAAACCATGGAGGAATGAAATGCTCAAAAAAATGATTAAGGCCGCACTGGCACTGACATTAACCGCAGCAATGGTGCTGCCGCTGGCCGGTTGCGGCGGCTCGGGCGATGCGATTACGGTCATCACGCGTGAGGAAGCCAGCGGCACGCGCGGCGCGTTTGTGGAAATCGTGGACATCACGGCCAATGGCAACGACAATATTTATCGGGAAGCGGTCATCGCCCCCGGCACCAGCGTGATGATGACCAACGTGGCGGGCAATCCTTATGCCATCGGTTATGCCTCTACGGGTGTGGCGTTGAATGACGACCGCGTGCGCGTGCTGCGCATTAACGGCGTTTTCCCCAGCGTGGAAAATATGTTAAACGGTACATACGCCATCCAGCGGCCGTTTATCATTGGGTACAACACGAATCAGGGTTTGAGTGCGCTTGCGCAGGATTTTGTTGATTTTATCCTGTCCGAGCAGGGGCAAGCGGTGGTGGCCGGCAGGGGTTATGTGCCTTTTGTGCCGTTCGGTGCGCCGCAGTATGCGCCCAGTGGCTTGACGGGCAGCATTGTGGTCAATGGGTCGTCGTCGGTGTATTCACTGATGCATCATTTGCGCTCGGCGTTTGAAGATTTGAACCCCGGCGTGACCATCGACATCCACGGCGCGGGTACGGGGCACGGCATCAGTGCCGCGCGTGATGGCTTGGCCGATATCGCCATGTCCAGTCGCGACTTCCGTGAATCTGAATTGGAATTTATCACGCCCATCAGCATCGCCATTGATGGCATCGCAGTTATCGTACATCCCGACAATAACATCGGCAACCTGACCTTGGCGCAAGTAAGGGATATCTTCTTGGGAGAGGTCACGACATGGGACAGCGTCCGCTAGGCAAGGCCGAACCCAATTGGTCATTCGAGCGGTGGTTATTGCGCGGTTTTAACCGCGAGTTCGCCGCCAAGATATTATTTGCAACATCAGCCTGCGCCGCTATTTTGGCGGTGGGGCTGATTTGTGTATTCCTGTTTATTCAGGGTTTGCCCGCTATTGGGAATATCGGTATTTTCAATTTCTTGACGGGAACGGAGTGGCGGCCTACGTGGACGCCGCCGCTGTTTGGCATCTTGCCGATGATTGTCGGCTCGTTGTACATAACGGCGGGGGCGATATTTTTTGGCGTGCCGGTGGGGATATTTACGGCGGTGTTTATGGCCAAATTTTGCCCGCGCTTCGTTTATGTGGTACTTAAGCCCGCCGTTAATTTGTTGGCGGGCATTCCATCTGTCGTGTACGGTTATTTCGGCATGGTGGTGCTGGTGCCGTTTGTGCGCAATCACTTTGGCGGCAACGGGAACAGTATTTTAACCGCGTCGCTGTTGCTGGGCATGATGATTTTGCCCACGATTATCACGATTTCGGAAAGTGCCATCCGCGCCATCCCGCAGGAAATGTATGGCGGCGCAGTCGCATTGGGTGCCAGTCACGAACGCGCCACGTTTTTTGTCGTGCTGCCCGCCGCCAAATCGGGCGTGATGGCTTCCATTGTGCTGGGCATCGGCCGCGCCGTGGGCGAAACCATGGCCGTGCGCATGGTGGCAGGCAACCAAGCCGTCATGCGTATGCCCCACGAATTTCTGCTGGGTGCACGAACGCTTACGTCCAACGTGGTCATCGAATTAGGCTATGCGTATGGCGACCACCGCGCCGCACTCATCGCCACGGGCGTGGTGCTGTTCGTGTTTATCCTATTGATTAACGCGCTGTTCGGTATGCTCAAGAAACGGGGGGACAACTAAATGGAAAATTTATCACTGGGACTCGAAGCCGTCGAAGAAATCGCTTCATTAAAAATATCCAACCGTAAAATCATGGGGCGCAAGCCGATGGATTTTTTCTTGTTCGCGTTTACATGGTTGGGTATTGGAATTACGGCGGCGGTTTTGCTGTTTGTTGTGGGGTATGTGTTGATTAACGGCCTGCCGCACATCCGCCCGTCGTTGTTCGCCGTGCAATTCACGACCGAGAATCAATCCCTTTTCCCCGCGCTGATGGGTACGTTAATGATTTTGGGGTTGGCGTTGGTGCTGGCGGTGCCGCTGGGGATTTTCTCTGCGATATTCTTGGTGGAATACGCCACGCGCGGCAGCCGCTTTGTCAAAATCGTGCGCCTTACGACCGAAACCCTCGCGGGCATTCCTTCTATTGTATATGGGCTGTTCGGGTTCATTTTCTTCGGCGTGTTTTTGGGCTGGGGGCTGTCGCTGATGTCGGGGGCGTTCACCGTGTCGATTATGATTTTGCCGCTCATCATGCGCACCACGGAGGAAAGCCTCAAATCCGTGCCCGATACCTACCGCGAAGGGTCGTTCGGACTGGGCGCGGGTAGATTGCGTACAGTGATGCGCATTGTGTTACCCGCTGCCACGCCAGGCATCTTGGCGGGAATCATTTTGACCATTGGTCGCATCATTGGCGAAACGGCGGCCATTATCTTCACGCTGGGCAACGTGGCGCGTATGCCCAACCACTTATTCGACACGGGGCGCACGCTGTCGGCGCATATGTACGCACTGGCCAACGAAGGCACCCACCCCGGCGAAGCCCACGCCACCGCGGCGGTTTTATTACTGGTGGTCATCCTCATCAACGCGCTGTCCTCGTGGATTGCCAAGTTTGTAAAATCATAGGAGCGAATAACATGAATAAATTTTCCATCAAAAATATGAATCTATGGTACCGCGACTTCCAAGCCCTGCATGGCATCAACATAGAAATCCCCGCGCATCAAATTACTGCATTCATTGGGCCGTCGGGCTGCGGCAAATCCACGCTGATTAAATCCCTTAACCGCATGAACGATCTCGTCGAAGGCTGCCGCATCGAGGGCGAAATCCTGCTGGACGGCCAAGATATCTACGGCGGCATCGACGTGAACGCCCTGCGTAAGCGCGTGGGTATGGTTTTCCAAAAACCCAACCCCTTCCCCATGAGCGTGTACGACAACATCGCCTACGGCCCGCGCACCCACGGCATCAAATCCAAATTCAAGCTCAACGAAATCGTAGAAAAATCCCTGTACGACGCAGCCATTTGGGATGAACTCAAAGACCGCTTGAAAAAGTCCGCGCTGTCCTTGTCCGGCGGGCAACAGCAACGCCTGTGCATCGCCCGCGCACTGTCCGTACAACCCGATGTGTTGCTCATGGACGAACCTACGTCCGCGCTCGACCCCATTTCCACCGCCAAAATCGAGGAACTCACCATCAAGCTCAAAAAGGACTACACCATCGTAATCGTCACGCACAACATGCAACAAGCCGTCCGTATATCGGACAACACGGGCTTCTTCCTGCTGGGTGAAATGATCGAATACAGCGACACGGAGAAGCTGTTCTCTATCCCAAAAGACAAGCGCACCGAGGATTATATTACGGGGAGGTTTGGATAATGTGGCGCATTGATGAGCAATTGGCAGAACTTAACGATCGGTTACTGGATTTTGGCGCATTGGTCGAGCAAATCATCACCTTGGCCGGGCAAGCCATCATCGAGCAAGACATCGCACTGGCGCAGCTAGTCATCGACATCGAGTCCGGCGTCAAGCAAAAAGAAAAAGGCATCGAAGCGTTGTGCCTCAAACTACTCATGCAGCACCAACCCGTGGCCAAGGATTTGCGGGTTATTTCCGCTGCGCTCAAGATGATTACGGACATCGAGCGCATCGGCGACCAATCCTCCGACATTTGCGAAATCATGATTTCCATGGACGGCGCACCTTATATCACCAAGCTGGAATACATCGCCCAAATGGCCGCCGCCACCACCAAGATGGTCACCGAAAGCATCGACGCCTACGTGAAAAAAGACTTGAAATTGGCCAAATCCGTAATAAAATACGACGACATAGTGGACGAATTATTTGACAAAGTTAAAGCCGATTTGATAGAACACATCCGATCGGGCAAACCTAACAGCGAACAAGCCATTGACCTGCTCATGATTGCCAAATACTTTGAACGCATCGGCGACCACGCGCGCAATGTAGCCAAGTGGGTGGTGTTCTCCATCCGCGGGCGCAAGGAGAAAAAGCCGAAGGCGCAAGAGAACGCGGAAGAAAATCAAAATCAACCACAAAGCGAGGAATAAAATGCCGCATATTTGGATTGTTGAAGACGACACCGACATCCGCGAAATTATTTTGTACGCATTAAATTCTGCCGGGTACGAAGCCACGGGATTTGAACGCGGCGAGGATTTCTTCACAATGTTGGTAAAAACGGACACCCCGCCGCATGTGGTCATCCTCGACATCATGTTGCCCGGCGACGACGGTTTGGCAATTCTCAAGCGCCTGCGACACAACCCACAACACGTCTCTTTGCCCGTAATGATGCTCACCGCCAAATCCGGTGAATTGGACAAAGTGAAGGGGCTGGATTTGGGCGCGGACGACTACTTAACCAAACCCTTCAGCGTCATGGAATTGATTTCCCGCATCAAGGCATTATTGCGCCGCAGCCAAAACGCCGCTCCCACCAGCCATGCGTTGCGCTTCCAATCCATCACCATGAACAACAACAGCCGCACTGTGGACGTTAACGGCGCGGCTGTTTTGCTTTCCTTCAAGGAATACGAGCTGCTCAAATACCTGCTGACCCACCCCCATATTGTCCTGACCCGCGACAAAATCCTGGAAACCGTATGGGGTTACGACTTCGAGGGCGAAAGCCGCACCCTGGACATGCACATCAAACGCCTGCGCCAAAAATTGGGCGAAGCCGGCGCGTACATAAAAACCATCCGCAATGTGGGGTATAAATTGGGGAGTTGATTATGCAAAAACGCATTTTCCTAACCTTCGCCGGGTTGGTATTGGCTTGTGTGGTGCTGTTGGCGGTTTCGTTTGGCTTGTTGTTTTTCAACGCTGCGCGCCGTCATGAGCAGACGGCCATCCGCGACAAGGCACATTTGGTGGCCGCGTTGCTCAACCAAGACGACGATATCGACTTGCGCACGATTGACAGCGGCGGTTCGCGTTTTACGGTGATTGCGCCCGATGGGTTGGCGCGTTTTGACAGCCACCGCGGCGTAGATTTGTCCACCAACCGCAGCAACCGTGCGGAATTTGCGCAAGCCCTACAACACGGCATCGGCGAGGCCATCCGCCCGTCCGAAACATTGGGCACCGACACGTTTTACTTCGCCATAAGGCTGGACAACGGCGATGTGCTGCGCCTGTCGCGCACGTTGTACAGCTTGGGCGCGGGGTTTCGTTCTATGTTGCCTGCGCTGGCGGTGATTTTATTGGCGGTTTTAGGCATTGCATACGGAGCGGCGCACCGCTTGACGCGCCTGATTATCAAGCCTATCACGCAAATGGATTTGGACGCCGCACAATCAGACAACACACTGCCCCAAAAATCACAATACGAAGAATTATGGCCATTCATCAAAAAAATCGAGCACCAACGCACACAAATCAACCACCAGCTCACCACCCTGCTGCACCGCGCAGAAACGATTGAAGCCATCATAGCCAACATGCGCGAAGGGCTGGTCATCTTGGACGAAAACGGCACGATTCTGTCCGCCAACAAAAGCGCAGCCAAAATCTTCGGCATGAAGAAAAAGCGTGACCTCCTACACCGGAGCATCGGCCACTTGTACCGCGATGCAACCTTCACGCGTAACGTGCAAGCCTGCTTGGGCGGTGCGTTCACCGAAATGGACATTACACGCAACGGCAAACATTACAACGCCTTCTTCAGCCCTGTGGCACAAAACGGCACCCCCAACGGCGCAATCCTTTTTTTCTTGGACACCACCGCGCACCACAAAGCCAACCAACAACGGCGCGCGTTTACCGCCAACGTATCCCACGAATTAAAAACGCCCCTCACCACCGTCGCCGCCACGGCAGAAATGATTGCCAACGGCATGGCACAACCCGAAGACATCCGCCCCTTCGCCCACAAAATCCTCGAACAAACCCACCGTCTGATGAACACCATCAACGAAATTATCCGCTTGTCCGAATTTGACGAAAGCAAAGTCGAGCGCGACTTCGCCCCCATAGACTTGCACGCGCTGGCCGCTCGCACCCTCGCCGTCCTGCAAGATAAAGCCATCGAAAAATCCGTGACCCTCGACCTCGTCGGCACATCCACACAAATCAACGCCAACGCGCACCTCTTGGACGAATTGCTATCCAACCTCATCGACAACGCCATCAAATACAACCACCTCAACGGAAGAGTCACCGTAGAAATCGCCCGCAATGACAACGAATGCGTCCTCACCGTAACCGACACGGGCATCGGCATCCCCAAAGACCACCAACGCCGCATCTTCGAACGCTTCTACCGCGTAGACGCCTCTCGCTCCAATAAAACCGGCGGCACCGGGCTGGGCCTGTCCATCGTCAAGCACATCACCGAACACCACGGCGGCACCACCCAATTGGAAAGCACCCCCGAAGTCGGTACGACTGTTATTTGTCGCTTTCCTATTTAATCGCCAATAACACAACAAGACCCTTCACTAATATCAAAGCCACCGATTCCCCCGCACACCAAGCCCTGAGAAGAAAACCGCCACGTCAGGCGAAAATATAAAAGTTGTAGGCAACAAAACTTACATCGGGCGCGAGCTGGTTATGGAGAATGATACTATCAAGCATTGAAACAAACAAAGCCTGCGGCACAATCTTCCGCAGGCGTTGTTTGTTTTTCATTATTTTATCTTGTGATCTACCGCAGCATTTCGGCAATCAAGTCATAGATCTGTTCCTCTGTGAATTCACTCCCCCAACCGGTCGGTGGGTATAATTCAAAGGCCAATCCATTGTGCGACCATACATAATCTGCCCTGCGCATGTGGCCAGAGCCGCTAGTAATGCGATATACAGTAGTGCCTGCAACTTCCAATACTTCGGCAGTGCCAAGCACAGTACGTGTAAAAGGCACCGTTCCGTCGTCGCGCAAAGGCTCGATGTTAATAACAATATCGCGGCTGGAGTAGCGATTATCAGGTCCACTTTGGTCAAGGTAACGCACCTGCACACGTCTAAACGAATAGAAATTTAGTACATGAAACGTCGGTGCATTGAACAAATCTTCATCCACCGTAGGCAGCGCAAATTCTGCACCCAACACATATAGTGCATGCTCAAGGCTAGCGTTGCGTATTTCCCATGCTTGCCGTTCGTCCATCTGCGGAACGGTTTGGATGCTTAATGTAAACGGGTCACTGCCGTGCTGCCACGCTAGAATAGCGTAGATTTCATTGCCGTTGGCATCAAACAATACATGCCCACGCGCATTCCCACGGAAGAAGCCCCCACTGTCCCCTACAATAAAATCATACGGAAACGGGCTGCCATCCGCCAAAAACAATTTCTTTGCCAATTCATCATTCAAACGCCGTGCATCCTCTGCATCGGATAATGCGCCCACCCAATGCATTTCATCGGTTGTATTCGGGTTAACAAAAAGCGGCACCATAAAAGACAATTGACTTCTTTGATATTCCTGCGCTTCGGGGCAGTCGTAGGGCAATAGAACCAATTCTGCACCGCCACCCACGTCCACACGGTCAATGCGGTCATAAATTGCAATGCCCACCGCCGTAGCCGCTCCCGCGAATATAAGCGAAGCCGCCGCAATCAACACCGCCGTGCGCCACCGCAACCGCCTCAAAAACGAACCGCGCGCGGCAGCAAAAGCCAAAACTTCACGGGTTTCTTCGCAGGCGTGGATTTGGTTGCGCACTTGGTCGGGGTCGGGCATTTTTTCGTGCGCTAGCCGGGTTAATAATTCCTTGCCGTTCATGCGTTCCTTCATTTTCTATTCCACCTTTCTTGGGCTGTTCCTTCATTTAATAGTCGGCCATTAATCCGCAATCAGCGCACGCAGTTCTTTGATGGTGCGGTAGATGCGATTTTTCACATTGGACTCGGTCAACCCCAACGCACGGGCAACCTCCGCAATGGGCAACCCCATGTCATACATGAGATAAAAACATTTTTGCGTTACCTCGGGCTTGCCAGCCAAAAACGTGCGCGCCGCGTCCATGCGCGCATGGGTCAGCGTGAAGTCCTCGGTCATGAAACGCGCGGCTTCGGCATCGGACAAGTCACTTTCGCCCTCGTCATGGGCGGCATGCAACGACACAAACATACCCAGCCGCGTGCGCAAGTTGTAATAACGCGCCAATTTGCGCCGCGCAATCTTGATAACAAAAGCCGTTTCATTTTCGATATGCGTATCGGGGTTATTGCGCAGTGTGCGATACAGCGCAATATATGTTTCTTGGAAAATATCGCCAATATCGGCGTTGCGCGCGCATTTGGCCGTGATATAAACCAACACAGCCCGGTGCGTAGCATTATAAATTTCGTCAAAACGCATCGCATCCACCCCTATATTATGTAAGTGTACTGCACGATGAAAAAAGTTTCATCGCAAAAAATCCCCCTCAGCGGCTACTAATGTGCAACCGTCTGAGGGGGATACATCGTTTCAAAGTTAAAAATTTATTCCATGGGTTCGTCGTTGTCGATAAACACGGTGCCGCCGCCGCTCCAAGCATTTAAGCCCAGTGCCAGGCGGAAGAAGTCAATGGGTACTTGCGTGCGTCCGTCTATTACAACGTTGGGGTGGGACAGGATCACGGTGTTGCCATTAACGATCACTTCATTGGAGTTGGTGCGGAAGCGGATATTGCCCCACGCGCCGTTCAAAGTTACATAAGGACGCTCCCAACCCACGGTGATGCCGAACGCATCGGCAATAGCGCGGATGGGTACATGTGTGGCATGTTCGCCATCGATGGAATGGAACGTTTCGCCGGGCAAGCCTACACCCATGACAACGATATCGTGGAATTCATCCCAAATGGGTACGATACCGATATAACCGTTGTCGCCATTGTAGGGGGCGTCATATTCATCGGTGTAGTTATTTTCGGGCAGTTCCCATTCCCACAAATCATCGCCTGCCAAGTCGCCCATCATGTCGCCTACATAAGCAGGACCGGGATGCACAGCAATTTCATACATAACCACAATTTTTTCCGGTGCAAAGATTACTGGCGGCAACGAGCGCGATGCCACAGTGTAGAAAACTACCAGCAAGCGGCCTTCCAAATCCCAATCGGATGCATCTTCGCCGTCTTGCGACACGATGACGGTTTCGGGGTTGGCGGCGTTGATGATGCGTTGGCCGTCGGCGCTTTTCATCATGCCTTCGTCATCGATGGCGTTAAAACGGTCAAGGAATGCAAACGGCAGGTCTTCTTCTTGATTGACGACAACGATTGCGGTGTATTGCGGCGGATAAATAAGGATCATGGGCATGTTGTTGTTAAAAAAGCCCGTTACGGTGTCGCCCACTTGGGGGAACTCGCCGTACACAAAGGTGTTGGCATTCACGTTCAAATACGCGGTGCTTTCACCCACTGCCAAGCGGATTTGTGTGGCGGTTAGTTCGCTAACGCTTACGACTTCGCCGGTGACGGAGCCGAAGTTGGGCCAAGTTTGTTCAAATTCTGCGTCAGCTTCGTAATCGAATTCATAGCTGATGGGTTCAAAGTCTGTGTATTCACCACGAACGGTGATACCAACGGCTGTTGCCATCATGACCGCCAATACTACGGCCATCACTTTTTTCAATTTTTTCATTTTGCACCTCTAAAATTTTATTTTTGCTTGCACACCCCATGAAACGGAAGTACATGCAGAATGTTCCCATAATAATTAGAAAAATGAAAATGGGCTTGTTGATACGAGGATTTTGATGCAATTTAAGGAAGTGCCGACGCAGCGTGCCAGCAGCACGCAAGAAGGTACTGACGCAAAATTGCGGCAAAAGACCGTATCAGCAAGTCCGTTTTCATTTTTCCAATTATAATTGCATAGTAATAAAACGGTAATATAACCGTAACAATCATAGTATACATGGTTATTGGAATTTTATACAAAAACCGGAGGTAGCCATGATTAAAAAAGCGATTTGCGTAGGATTTGCACTGTTGGGGATGTTTTTAATAACCGCGTGCGGCAGCGGTGGCGATGGTTTGCGCGGGCCAGGCAACGCAGAGGAATTATCTGCCTTTGACCAAGTGCACCGTATGCTGGCAGAATTACAAACCTACCGCGCCATCGCCACGGTAGAATACCGCAGCAACAAAGGTGTGAATGTTTATGAAACCGTGCAGCACGCGCGCATCACCGGCGAATACCGCGTAGAAGTCACCGGCCCCGATCATGTAGCGGGAGCCATAACGGTTAATAACGGGCAAACCATTGCGCAATTTAACGCCCGTGCAGAAGGCCGCGTTGCCGTACCCGTTAATGAAACGCCCGAACGCAGCGAAATCTTCCTTACGTCGTTTATCCGGAATTATTTTGCCAGCCAAGATGTTTCGATCATGGTGGCGGATATGGATGAAGGTGTGCGCACGGTTTTGGAGGCTGCAATACCCGGCGGGCACCCTTATTTGGCCATGGCGCGCTTGTGGGTAGATAACGCTACTTTAACGCCCGTAAAATTGGTAATTTTTGACCCTGAAGGAACGGAGCGCATTATTATTACGTATCAAGCATTTGAAATGAATATAGTACTTGATGACGCCATCTTTTCGGTGTAAAATGAAGCAATGAATTACAGACGCGTTTGGGCAGAAATAAATCTGTCCAACCTGGCCCACAATTTACAAGCGGTGCGGCGCGTTGTGCCCCCAAAAACGCACCTCATGGGGATCGTAAAAGCCGACGGCTACGGCCACGGCGCAACCGAAACGGCAAAGACACTGCTGACCCACGGCGCGGATACGCTGGGGGTAGCCATTTGCGAGGAAGGCATCCACCTGCGGGAAGCGGGCATCACCGCCCCCATCTTGGTGATGGGCTTCACTCCCACCCCCCTGCTGAGCGAAGTCGTGTGGCGGGAACTTACGCAAACTGTCTTTAATCCGCAAGGTGCCGAAGCACTGGCCGCCACCGCACAACAATTGGGCAAGAGGGTGAAAGTACATATCAAAATCGATACAGGCATGAGTCGGCTGGGGTTCCTTCCCCGGTCGGCTTCCGTTGATGCCATTTGTGACATTGCCAAAAACCCTTGGCTGGATGTGCAAGGTATTTATACTCATTGCGCCACGTCCGACGCGTTGGAAAACGACTTCGTGTATGAGCAACAATCCCGTTTTGCTTGGGTATTGGCGCAATTGGCGGAGCGAGGTTTACATATTCCTGTCAAACATATGGCCAATTCAGGTGCGGTGGTTCAACAATTTCTTCCGTGGTCATATGATACAAAAGACGAACGCAATCCGTCGGCGGGGCCTGCGGGGTTGTTTATGGATGTGGTACGCGTGGGTATCTTGCTGTACGGCCTACCCCCCTCGCACGAAATGGAGGACGCGTGCCGTGCATTGGACTTGCGCCCGGCCATGCGCTTGTATTCGCAAGTCAGCATGGTTAAACAATTGGAAGCGGGTGTTGGGGTCAGCTACGGGCATCTGTTCACCACGCAGCGGCCAACGACCATCGCGGTCATCCCGGTGGGATATGCAGACGGCTACCCGCGGCGGCTCAGCCACGGCGGCCGTGTGTTGATTAACGGCCAATTCGCTCCCATCGTGGGTGCGATATGTATGGATCAATGCATGGTAGATGTTACCGACATCCCGGGCGTGCAACCCGGCGATACGGTCACCCTATTGGGCAGCAAAGAAGACGGCATCTGCGCAGACGATTTGGCCGATATCGTAGGCACGATTTCCTACGAAATCATCTGCGGCATTGGAAAACGTGTGCCGCGCGTGTATATAAATGGGAATTAACGGCAATATTTCATAGGCAAGGAGGTGCAAAACAAATGAAACAACCGATGCAAAGCGTGCGGCGAGGCGATATTTTTTATGCGGACCTGTCCCCCGTGGTGGGGTCGGAACAAGGCGGCGTGCGGCCGGTACTTATCATACAAAACGATGTAGGCAACCGATACAGCCCTACAGTTATTTGCGCGGCCATCACCTCGCAAATCGGCAAGGCAAAATTACCCACCCATATTGAAATTGACTCCGCTGCCAGCACTTTGGTAAAGGATTCCGTCGTTTTATTGGAACAAATCCGTACCATAGACAAAAAACGCCTGCGTGAAAAAATCTGCTGGTTGGATGAAAATATCATGCGGCGTATAGATCGAGCATTAATGGTGAGCGTGGGATTACATAAATGATTCACACGGTTTTAGCTTTTTTGGGTTTGGCGGCAGGCTTGGCGCTGCTCATGAAGGGCGCGGACATCTTTGTGGACGCGGGCGTGGGTATTGCGCGCAAGCTGCGGCTCTCTCCCGTGCTTATTGGCCTGACGATTATTTCGATGGGGACAAGCATCCCCGAGTTGGTTATTTCCACCACGGCGGCACTACGCGGCGCCAATGACCTGGCCGTAGCCAACGCGGTGGGGGCCAACATCTTCAATTTATTATTCATCCTGGGCTTGGCGGCCATGGTGCACCCCATGCTTGTACGTTTTGGCGAGGTTAGCCGCGAATTTTGGCTGTCCACGGGCGCGGCGGTGTTCTTGTTGGCCATCACTCTATCCGGCACGGCGCAAATCCCCCGTTTTGCCGCCATCATGATGCTGGTGGTGTATGTAGCGTATATTGTATTTTTGGTAAGACAAGCCCCCCGCACTGCACCCAACGAAAAAACCACCCAAGCCGAAGCCGCCGGCAACGAGCGCAAACTAAGTACATACATAGGCATCGCCATTCTTGCGGCGGTGCTTATTTTTTTGGGCGGGCAACTTACCGTTTGGGCTGCGGGCGAAATGGGGCCCATCTTGGGGTTATCCGAACGCGTAGTAGGCTTGACCATTGTGTCCATCGCCACTTCCCTGCCCGAATTAATTATCATTTTGATTGCATGTAAACGCGGCGAAAATGAAATGGCCGTGGGCACCATTGTGGGGTCAAATATCTTCAATATCATGGTGGTGCTGGGTGTAAGCGGTGCAATTGTGCCGCTGGCGGTAAGCACGGGCACCCTTGTTGACTTGGCCGTGCTGGTGGGCGGATGCGTATTGTTCTTCATATTCGTCACCACACAAAAACGGCTGGCACGATGGGAAGGTACCATCATGGCAGCCGTTTATTTGGGGTATATGGGGTGGTTGTTGGTAGGATAGCTCCAAAATCTATGTATATTATTATGCATTAAAATGTTGACAGCTTGTTAAATAGACTGTGTTCAATCCTTCCCGGCAATATACACCCGTCCAAGTGACATTCTGTGAAGGATAACATTTTCTATTTTTTCATTTATTCCAAAGTCAGAGTACATCTTGCGGACTGGACTTATTAAATCCATGGTTGTCGGATATATTTTTGCCAGAATTTCAAAAAACTCAATGATAAAATAACCACCAGCTTTAAATGAATTAGTTTCGATGTTGTTCTGTTTAAAAATCATTGAGAGAATCGTCAATCGAAAGTCAGACAAAAAATACATATCTAAAAAAGTGGGCTTTGATTCTATGTTTTCACCACCATTGTCTATTGCTTCATAAACGCCTTGCTTTACGCATTCTGCTAGCATAAGAAAATTGAACAGGTGTTCGAATGACTTATGATATTCTGAATTTTTTAATTTATAATTATTGACCGTAAGTAAAAAACCCTTGAAATCACAAAAACACTCTTCCAGTAATGAATCAAACTTGGGGCACTTATAATTCTTTCCTATCAAAAAGTCATCAATATTCATGTTTAATGTTTTAGCAAAGTATTGCTTATAAAATTCATACAACCACGAATTTTTACACATGCTTAACATCCAATCGCGAATGAGCATTATAAAGTTATTAAACTCATTTTGATTTTTCCCGTCTATGATTGACAAATGCGTTAATTCATGACCAATTAAAAACACAAACTGGTAATTAATCCATGAGTTGTCCATTTTATAATAATCGGTTTGTTCTAATAATTGGTTTTTTATTGAGTTGTATTTTAAGAAACAAAGTAAAGCTTCATTTATATGTTTATGTTTTATAAATTCTTCACTTATAAATCTGTATAAAAATTTATTGCGCATTGCTTCGCTTTTTGAAACAATTACAATGTTAAACAAATGTAAAAATTCAAGTAAAGCATCATCTAAAAACAAATACGATTCACCACGTAAAATAAAAGCACTAAAGTTCTTTGCTAGGGTATTGCACGGAATTACAGTTGGGATTTTTTTTAATCCTAAAAAGGATGCACATTGTTTTATTTCTTTTACAAATGCAGAATAGCAAATGTCAGCTATGTCGGCTGCGCGTTTTTCTCTCGGTATCCTCATGGCCAGTTTGAAATCAATTAATTTTTGCAATTCAATCATTATTTACACTTCTCTTCACTTTCAATCTGAACATTCAAATTTAATTTTTTATTAAGAATATCCTTGATTAATTCTTCGGAAACATTATCAACTATAATTTTATCACCATCTATTTCCAGTTTTGAAAGATTTTTCTTTCGTATTTTTTCAATAATAATGGGTGTTATTAAAGCAACGGCCGGTATTGAATTGATAAAAATTTCGACAACCATAGAAGACCCATTAAAATTTTTTTCATAAATCACTTCAATGTCTTGCTCGCATTTTACGATTTCAGTTAATTCGTTTAATTTTTCTACGCTTGCAAGTTCAAAAGAAATAGCTACCAATGAAATGCACCCCAATCTTGTATAAATTCTTTTACAATGAAAGTATATCATTATATTCGACACAATAGGGGAATATTTATCATAAAACCCACAACACGGCAAACATAACCTTACACTGGAAGATGTTTCTCATCCATTGTACTGCCAGTTTGCCGTATGTGGGTTTTTGTTTAACCTTTGTGTTCCTTTACCTCATGAGGGTTTGTGCCGCGCCTGCAGAAGTTGCTAGCGTGGGCTTGCCACCGTGCACTGTGGCAAGCCCGCTTCCTTGGGATTGGCGGGTGTGTTGCAGGTATTGCAATTGTTGCGTACAACAAACGCAGGGGACTGATGAGCGCAGTGGCGCGGTGGAGTGGACACACCGAAGTGTATCTTCTTTCCGGCCCATTCGACGCAGAGTGCCTTTCGTTTGTTGTGGGGGCAGTATACATAAGTAAAACGGACATGCCTGTTTTGACATGTCCGAATAGTTGTGGTAAATTATGCGATTTTCTTTCTGCTGCGGTTATTCGCTTACTGTGCGGCTTACCCGCTCTTTGACCGCATCGATTTCTTCGGCAGTCATACCCGACTGCGTGCGGTCTTCGGCAATTTCGAGGTACTTAACGGCTTCATCGACTTTTCCATTTTTAATCAGCCGCCGCGCCATCATTAAGTCAAAATACTTTTCTTCCTTGTGCGCGCGCAACTCTCTGTCTGTCGCCATGATGGACATATTGATTACTTCTTCGTTTTAATCAAGCACTTATAAAGCACCACAGCCAATACCGCACCAATCAGTGGTGCTGCGATGAACACCCATACCTCGCGCAGGGCATCGCCACCGGCGAAAATAGCGGGGCCGATGGAACGTGCGGGGTTAACGGACGTACCGGTCAGGGGGATGCCCACGATGTGTACGAAGGTAAGGGTCAGAGCGATGACCACACCGGCTACGGCACCCATTTTTTCGTTGGCGGTTACGGCCAAGATGACGAGTATGAAGATGGCGGTTAGGACGATTTCTACGATGAATGCGCCGCCGATGCCAATGTTGCCTACGCCGTTGGTGGCCATGGCACCGGTGTAGTCGGGCGCACCCATTTCAACTAGGCCGAACAGCAGCGCGCCGCCTGCGATAGCGCCGATTACTTGCGATACTACATAAAAAATGAAGTCTTTGACGCTTAGGCGGCCGTCCAGCAACGCGCCCAGCGACACTGCCGGATTAATGTGGCAACCCGATACGCTACCGATGGCATAAGCCATGGCCACGATGGACAAACCAAACGCCAGCGCCACAGCCAAGTGGCCGCCGCCTACGCCTGCGCCCAAAAACATGGCCGCACCGCATCCCATAAAAGTCAGGACGAAGGTACCCAGCGCCTCGGCTGAGTATTTTTTTACATCGTTCATTCCGTTCACTTCCCTTTTTGTTTTGCAGTTTACAATATTTCCCTGCGTTCGTACAGGCTTTGGTTTGATTATCTTATCCTTGTTGGCTGATCAGATGCGTCAGACTTTCAAATCGGTAGCCCATTTCTTTGTATTTGGTCAGGAGCTCGTCCATGATGACGGAGTTGGTTTTGGATGTGTTGTGCAGGAGGATGACTGCGCCGGGGTGGATGCGTGGAATGAGTTTTTTCATGGCGGTGTCGCGGCTGGGTTGGTTTTTGTTGTCCCAATCGTGGTATGCCAGACTCCAAAACACGGTGGTATAACCAAGTTCTTGCGCCATTTTCAAATTGGCCTCATTGTATATGCCTTTGGGCGGGCGATATAAGCGGGGTATTTCTTGCCCTGTGACATTGCGATAATGTTCTTCTACCAATTCCAACTCTTTACGAAACGCATCGATATTGGCAATTTTACTCATGTCGGGGTGGGTCATAGTATGGTTGCCCACAATGTGCCCCTCGGCCACCATGCGGCGGATAAGTTCGGGCTCGTCACGGATGTAATTGCCCACGAGAAAAAACGCCGCCGGGGCTTCATGCTTGGCTAGCACATCCAAGAGACCTGCGGTAAAACCATTTTCATAACCCGCGTCAAAGGTTAAGTAAATCACTTTGTCTTCTTCGCTGCCGACGTAGTACGCACCAAAGTGCGCCAGCTCGTCGGCGGTGCTGTTGCCGATGGGGTGCGCGCCTTCACGTTCAAAGCTCAATCCCCATCCCGTACTTGCGCCTACACAAAGCGGTGCTGCGCAAAACGCGCAAAGTAAAATGGTAAATAAAAAACGCCGTAATATTTTCATAAGAAATCACCTCGGCGTTAGCTTACGTTTATTTATGGAAAAAATGCGGTTATTGTTTTACATATCTGTATAATCATTCCAATGCGCTTGCATGTGATTATTCGATTGATATAATCAGTTGGTAGCAATTTGCCACCAACTGAAAAATACATGAACGAAAGGATCAATGAATATGTGGGAAAGTATCACGTCATTTCATATTACCGGGCACGCCATGGTAGCGTTGCGCATCGCGATTATTTTGGTTGTTACATGCATTGTGCGGGCTTTGTTTCGCCGCAGTTGGCGCAGATTTGCCAAGGACACCATCCATTTTAAATTTACCCAAACCGTATTGAGCTTGGTGATTGTGGTGGCGGGTACCTTTTTGGCCCTGCGCGAAATTCCCAATTTTGAAAATACTGCCAATGCGTTATTGGCCGGTTCGGGCATCATGGTGTTGGCCATTGGTCTTGCCGCGCAGGAATCGCTGGGTAATGCGTTTAACGGCCTGTTGTTGTCCATATCGCGCCCGTTTGAAGTGGGCGACCGCATCCACTTGGTCAATGCCAACATAACCGGCTTTGTCGAAAATATGACCATCCGCCACACGGTCATCCGCTCGCTCACCAACAGCCGCATCATCATCCCCAACACCATCATGAACCGCGAGCTGATAGAAAACGCGTGCTACACCAATCCGCACTCCGCCATGTTTATTGACCTCATCGTCACTTACGACTCCGACATTGACCAAGCGCGCGCCATCATCGCCGCCGTCATCAGCGCGCACCCTCTGTTCATCGACACCCGCACCGCCGAGCAAGTTGAAAGCGGTGCCCCCCTTGTACCCGTGTTGGTGCGCAACTTGGGGTTGTACGGCGTAGAACTGCGTGCAAGCATGTGGACGGACACGGTGTTTACACTGGTAGCCGCATCCGGCGATGTGCGCTTGCAAATTTTACATGAATTTAAAAAAGCCGGCGTGCAAATTGCCTCCGGCACCATGGTGGGTGTACCTACCCCGATATAAAAAGTTGTATTCATACAATGGGAAGGGATGTTGCCTTATGAAAAATACAACGAAATCGGACAATCCGCATGATGAATTAAAGATTTATGAATTGTCGCTCATTTGGAAGGAAGCCGCTTACAACTTCGCCTTTTGGGAAGAGCGACAGCGCACGCTTGATTGGGATGCGGCATATCGCAAAGCGCTGCCTGCGGTGCTTCGCACGCAAAATTTATATGAATATTATTTGGAACTGACAAAATTTGTTGCATTATTGCGCGATGGGCACACCAATGTAGGTATGCCGCAAGCCGTCATGGATGCCCCGGAATATTCATCAAAATTGCCCATTAGCATCATGTATGCCAATGGCGAGTACGTTGTTTCAAATGTAAAACGCGTAGCCGGAGATTTGATAAAGCGGTGGAGTGTTATCAAAAAAATTGACGGCCAAGACATCCGCAAATACGTACACGATAAAATTTTCCCGTACATTTGGCATGAAAAAATCGACAGTGCAAGTTGGGATATTAACCACTACATTACCAACGGCCCGCTCGGCAGCCAAGTTGTTTTTGAATTGGAATACGATGGCCAAACAAACACCATCACACTCGAACGAACAAAAGGCGATACCGATTGGCTGTACAACGATGATTTCCAAGCACTTGAAAAAATTGAGGAAGTATATACCTCCGACAGCCACAAAATTGAAATGACCCATGACGGTATCGCCATCATCACCATCGACACGATGATGAACGATGATTTGCCAAAAGAAATCCACGCAAATTTTCCGTTATTCAAAAATGCGCGCGGTTATGTGCTTGATATTCGCCACAACGGCGGCGGCAACAGTAATAATTCGGATGTCGTTGCCTCATTATTTATCCACGATCCGTTTCAAAATCAACGCTCACTGCACCCCATCCACATTGGAGCTTATAAAGCATGGGGCAGCTTTCAAGACTTCGGTGATAAAACATGGGAAGAAATTGCTGCAGAGCGCGGTTCACATGATTGGTTGGAACGTATGTATAAAATTCCGCGGCAGATGCATTATGAAGAACTTACCTCCAACAGCCAATTTGCCGGAACAGAAAATACTTTGCATGCACCGCTTGTTGTTCTGACAACGGCCAACACCGGTTCAGCCGCAGAAGATTTATTGGTCATCTTTGAACATAAAAAAAGAGCCACCTTTGTGGGTACAGCCAGCTACGGCTCCACGGGTCAACCCCTTAATATTAGCTTAGAAAGCGGCGGCAGTGTCCGTATTTGTACGCGGCACAACACCCACATTGACGGACGCGAATTTATAAACATCGGTGTTCAACCCCATGTGCATTTTGAACCTTCATTGACCGATTTGCGTAGCAATGTTGATACGCATATGTATAAAGGTTTGGATGTTTTGCGTTCAATGTAATGTTAAAAAGACTTGACTTGCGATAACATTTTAGTTATCATTTTTGCAAGGGGGAATACCATGTATGAAGTCGAATTTTTCTACGATATAAATGGCAAGTCCGAAATCGTTGAATATCTTGACGCACTGGGAGAGCGAACTAATACAAGCAAAACAGATCGTATAAACCGCGATAAAATCCTCGCATATATAATCACTTTGAAAAAATATGGAACGCGCATAGGCCAACCCACGGTGAAACATATTGACGGCAGCTTGTGGGAATTGCGTCCACTCGCAAATCGTATATTTTTCTTTCATTGGAAAGACAATAAATTTGTATTGTTGCACCACTTCATGAAGAAATCGAATAAAACACCACCGCGAGAAATTGAACAAGCACGTTCAAAAATGAAAGATTATCTAAAAAGGCATGGTGAATAACATGGAAAATCGCAAACCGGTCAAAACGATTGACGATTATATGAATGACGAAACAAGGGTAACACCTGCGGAGCGTGAGCGCATAAATTTCGAAGTATCGCTTATAGGTAAAATGATTGAAGCGCGGGAAGAAAGGGGTTTATCCCAAAGAAAACTTGCAGAAATATCAGGCATTAAACAACCCGCTATTGCACGGCTTGAAAGTTTAAAAGCAACACCACAGATAGATACGCTATTCAAAGTGCTATACCCACTTGGTTATACATTAGAAATTGTGCCTGTAAAAAATAATCATGTTGAACTTGAATTAAAAGCCTAGATGCTATTGCATTTATACAGTATCAGTTAACGGGGATTATCACGTAATAAATAAAACCCTGCGCTTGGCTATTTAGCCGTCAGCGCAGGGTTTTATCGTTACCTTTTTACTCCGTTACCAACTTATACGCCGATATCTTGCGTATACGCCATGTGACCAACAGGCTCAAACCAATGGCCAGCACAACCAAGATACCTCCGGCGGCCAAGAGCCATACATTGTTGACCAGCAGATTGGCGGCCAACACACCCATGGGGCGCATGGCAACGTTCAGCAAATCACCGGCAAAGAAAATACCCAATACCACACCTGAAACCGTACCCAACACCACCGGCAGCGAGAACGCCATGCTTATCTGCCGCATGAGCTCGCCCGTGGTGTAACCGATGGCTTTTTGTATGCCCAGCTCGCGGTGGCGGCGTATGATGGTGGCGCCGATGACGAGATACAAAATGAGCATGATTACACAGATAGCAATGATTAATATTACAATGCCCACCATGGACAAAATGGATGCAAAAATGCCCGCGCCTTCTTCAAATTCCGCGTCTCCATTGATGACCATAAAGGACTCTGCGGCAAATTGAATACCTAGGTTTTCGGTAAAGATGGCGGCGTCCGTACCTCGGTATAGATAAATAAACAGAACATTTTGCGTAAAGTCGGGGTTAGCGCGTAGTGCACCTTCGGCGGTGAGCATGGCTACTTCTGCCATACCGCTAAAAATACCGCTTACGGTGAAGGGGGCTTCGGTTGTCCCGATGTAAATCACATCGCCAATTTCTGTGCCAAACAAGTTGGCACCAATGCCCGATATCGCCACTTCGTATGCTGTGCGGGGAAATGAACCCCGGTGGATGTTGCGCGTAACACGACGATCAAAGTCGTCCATAACGGAAATCGAAACAAACTCCTCATTCGCAATTGTAAACATGAAGTCGTGGAATTGCGCGTCACGCACGTCGGGCAGTGCAATTACTTCGGCTTGCAAGGCACGGTGGTCCACTTCGGGCCGCAGCGCTATGGCCGAATTGGCACGTTCGTTGCCGGGAATTAATTCGAATGCGGACAAGTCAATGGTGGCATTGTAAAAAATGACCAACGAAATCATACCCGTCAACGAAACCGCCAACATGATGAAGAACATCATCAAGCTTTGCCTAAACCCTTGGAATACAGACTTACCCGCCAGCGCCGGGATGAGGGGCAGCTTGGTTTTGCTTAATAAGATGCGGTTGCGTTTGGTTTTTTGGTTGGCGATGGATTCGCCGCGCAGGGCAGCCACGGGGGTGATTTTTTTAATGCCCCGCGCAGAAATCTTCGTTCCCAGCCAAACGATTAGCACCAAAATAACCGTGGTTAGCGCATAAAATTCCGGTGTGATGCCCGGCTGCCAGAAGATGCCGCTTTGTGACGCCAATACGTTACCGATGGCCGGCAGGATAAAAATCGTCGGTACAATCGCCAGCACAGACGCGATAAAAATCACCACGCCGTATTGCAAAATCACCGAACGTATGACCTGCTTGCTTTCATATCCAATGGCCTTGAGCGACCCGATACGCCCAATGTCTTCTTCCAAGCTGTTTTTGATACGGAAGCGCACAACGAATAAAGACACCAACGCGATAATAAGCGTAAACAATACCATAATCATAGCGGTCATATTGGCCATCATGGTGCGGAACATGGAAATCGATTCCAGCGTAATGCCCGCCATCACCAAGTCAGGGCTCAAGCCTGACGCAACAGACCCTGCTATCACATCCAGCTCAAACAACAGCCCACTCACATTGGCTACGCCGTTGGCAAAAAATAAGTAAGCCCGATAATTGGAGAATTGATCGTACAACATTTGAAATTGCGTTGTGGGTACGAAAAGATTGGCGAAGGTATTCACGCCGTCACTCAGGATACTTTCGGTGTGGCCATCGATGACGAAGGTGAAATCGCCTTGGTCGGTGGCAATGGTAAAATCGTTACCCAACTCATGACCGTGAATGTTCATTCCGAAGGGGATATACACCCCGTTGGCCGACAACGGCTCATAATCGCCCACTAGCTTCCATTGCGAGAAATTGCGCACCTCGGCCACATCACTAAACATAAATGCTTGGTTGACGATATTGTCGCCCCATGGGATCTCGCCCATTAGCAACACGACGCTGTGCTTTTCATATTCGGTGACTTGAGAGCGCAGGTAGGCTTCGCTTTCTTCGCTCCATAAGTTTTGCGAAATGACGATTAACGCGTCCGATGTATTTAAATCTTCGGCCATTTCATCAAAGTAATTGCCGAAGTTGAACAGTAACGCGAAACCCACGTTCATCAGCATGGCGGCGATCAAGAATAATATGGCCAATATGCCCATTTGCAACTTGGCGCGGCGGATGTTGGCGCCCGCCAGTAATAATATGCGTCTCATCTTCTACCAACCCATTTCTGCCAAGAATGCATTTAATTTTTTGTGGCGGTCGGTGTCGCCGCTTACATACGCGCCGGAGTCGCATTCCCCTTGGATGATGCCGTCGCGAATATACAGCACGCGGTTGCCGCGGTTGGCTGTGCGCAAGTCATGGGTTACGCATATGACGCTTTGTCCGTCGTTGTTTACCTTTGTAAGTACATCCAACGCAGCACCCCCTGCCGCGGAGTTTAACGCGCCCGTAGGCTCGTCGGCAAAGACAACGGCGGGGCGGTTAATCAACGCCCGCACAATAGACGAACGTTGCGCCTCGCCACCGGAGATTTGCGTTGGAAATTTGTTCCACTCTTGCGCGGTCAAGCCTACGCTGGTTAGCAACTCCTCGGCACGCTTTACGATGGTGGACTTGTCGTTAGACACCAGCAACCCCGCAGCCAGCACATTGTCCATGATGCTCATGTTGTCCAACAAAAACATTTGTTGGAAAACGAAACCGCAGTTTTTACGGCGGAAACGCGCCAATTCATCATTGGACATACCGGATATTTCCGTACCCGAAAAATTGATGGAACCGCTCGTAGGCTTATCCATACCCGACAGCGCGTACATGAGCGTAGACTTGCCCGCGCCCGACGGCCCCATGATAACGGTAAAATCGCCCGCTTTAATTTCCAAATCCAAATTCTTGAGCACTTGTTGCTCTCGTCCGCCCAAGTTAAAGGCTTTGTTCAATTGTTTCGTTTTAATCAGTGTCATGGATGATGTATCCCCTTTATAATTTTTAATAGCCATGTCGTATTTTGAACGTGACCACCAAACTATATACGCAGTGAATACAAAAATGACCCATGACATTTGTCACGATTTTATACAATGTGAAATTCAACCGGTTGCAAGTTGCAACCGGTTGAACCTTCCCAACGAAAAAACCCGGTTGGTGGCAAATTGCCACCAACCGGGTTTTTATGATTTGTTTATATTGTTAGTTTAACGATTGTTTGTTAATTCAACTTGAACAGCCGCGTCCGCGTCCAACACATCCGTCTCATCAATCAACCGCGAGAAGTCCGTCCCCTCGCCGAAGCGCAATACGTTGACCATGAAGATATTCAACTTGTTCACCATATTGGGCGGTAGCAGCTTGCCGTCTACTTCCAGTGACAGTAGCGGATAATTGCGTTCGCGCGCCCATGGGGTGTAAATGCCCTCGATGACGCGGCCAATTAAGCAAGCGAAGGGTGCGATGTTGACCACGCCGGAATAACCCGCTTCCATGGCCGCTGCAGCCGAGCCGGTGGACACAGCGATTTCAGAGTTCAACTCAAGGTTAACGAAGTGTTCGCGGGTGTATTTCATGATTAAGTCCATTTCGTGGGGCGTTTCGGGGATTAAGCCGGTGGGCTTGAGGATTTTCAAGACTTTATTTTCTACGGAGCGTTTCCACCATTTTTCGATGGCTAGTTTTTTCAAGCTGCGCCATGGTTTGGAGAACAGGCGCTTCCATGGTTTTAACAGACCCAATTCCTTGGTGGTGTAATAATCGCGCACGAAGTCCAAGTAGTGAATCCATTCCGACACACCGGCGATTTTGACGACGATGCCGCGCTGGCTCATTAGGTTGGCGATTTCGCCCACTGCGTAGTCGTCGCGGCGCACGTAGATTTCGCCTACGATGATGACCTTGGGCGAATCCTCGACCTTGCGCTTGAGGGGTATTTTCATACAGTCGTCGGCCAGTTTTTGTAGTTCTTTCCACATGTCTTTGGGGTTGCGTTCCACAGTTTGCACGAGGGCACGCCATGATTTTTCATATTGCGCCAGTGCAGTTGCGGGGTCGGCGGCCGTGGCTTTTAGGGAATGGTAGATGTCGGTCAAATAGTCCGACATGACCACGCCTTTCCACATGTTTTTGGAGAAATCCGGCCCTAATTCGCCGTAAGAATTGTCGGCAGACAGGGTAAACACGACGACATTGTCCATGCGCAAATCGCGGAAGAGGTTTTCGTAATAGACGTAGTACTGCCCCGTGCGGCACGGTCCCGTGGTGATGGGTGCGAACACGAGGTACAACTCATCCTTGCGGTATTGGTCACTGAAGAGGTATTCCAACACGCTGCCCAACAGGAGGTGACTGGGTACACATTCCTTGCCGGACGCATGCGCACGCGCCAGCTGCACGGTCTTGTCCGTGGCCACGGGCGACACCCATATGTTAAATCCTTGGCTCTTGAGCACCGCGCCCATGTATTGCGTAGAAATATCGCCCATGTTGGGCAGAAGGATTTTGACGCGCTTGTTGTTGAGGATGGGTACCTTCGCGCCGGTTTGGTGGTTATCTACGCGCAGGTCGAAATTGCCGCTTTTCATCTTCTCGCTTACGAATTTCCAACCGTTGTCATAGCGCTCGCCTTCGATGGCGTCTTTCTTGGCGCGGTAGCCGTCGATGATATCGAGGAACGCCTCCACGCGCGTGTCGATGCCCGCGTCGGCAGAGTGCGTATCCAACTCCAGCACAAGGAAAGGCTTCTGCTTCATGATCCACTTGACGTAGTGCAGGATGAACGAATCCGGCGCGCAAGTGAAGTTGGTGATGTAGGTGAGGTAGATATTATCTTCGTCCTTCAGCAGCGATGCGCACTTCACGTCCTCTTGCCCGTAGTACCAATACATATTGGGGAAAATTTCTTCGTTGGCGAAGGGGAGGATATCGAACGGCACGATGGAGTAACCCCGCGTGGTGAACTTGCGCGGAATGCCCATATTGGCTTCGGGGGTGAATGCGTTGTACGGACGACCCAGCAGCGCGATGACAGGACGGTCGGCCTTGCGCGATTCGTCCAAAGCTTGCAAGCCCAACGCCCGCGCCGCCGCGAAGTACGCGTTTTGCTTGGCCAATGCGGTATCAAAGGCAGCCTTGGCTTCATCCGCGCCGATGTCTAAGCGTTCGGCCAATGCTTGGAAGTGCTCCAACGCCTTCTCCTCGCCGTGGCGGAAGCTGACGACCAGCGGCAGCCATTTCTTCTTATCAACCAGCGGGAAGGCCTTCTCCATATAATAAGGAAGGCTTTGCGTGATGGGGCAGAAGTTGGCGTGTATTTCCTTTTCGTAGCTGGGCATATCGCGGAAGTGGGGCAGCAGCACGTAATCCGCGCCTTTGTCCAAGCAATCCTGCACCATACCGTGCGCGATTTCCGCCGGGAAGCAATATGCCGCCTCGGCTTTGGCCAGCCCGGCTTTGGCCACATCGGTCGATAAAATCGTTTGGATACCCAGCTCGTGGAAGAACCAAGCGTACATCGGATACAGCGTGTGCACGGACAGCGCCTTAGGAATGCCCACGGTGTAATCGCGCTTCATTTGCGCGGTTTCGGGGGGCGCGTATTCGCCAAACAGCAGTTGTTGCCGCTGCTCTACATAGTCAAAAACGGGCACGTCCTTCACGGATTTGCGCATGTTTGCGTACTTGTTGCACCGCCCGCCAAACATGATTTGCTGCCCTTCATATTTAAGGATTTGCACGGGACACAGGTTTTCGCAGGCTTTGCACACGAAGACGCGTTCGTAGCCGATGTTGCGATTCAATACTTCGTTGATGACGGGTTTGACTTCTTCCAATGCCCCGTCTTGATATTTACGCTTGGCCAACAATGCCACGCCGAAACAGCCCATCAATTCGGGCGCAGGCGGCACGATGATTTCTTTGCCCAGCATCATGGCGAATGCGGGGGGCACGGCGGGATTTTTAGCTACGCCGCCTTGCAAGAAAACCTTGCCGCCGATGGTGCGGTTGCCCACCACGCGGTTCAGGTAATTGGCCACGATGGAGCACACGATGCCCGCGGTGATATCCTCGCGGCTGGCACCTTGCAAAATGGCCTTACGAATGTCGGAATTGATAAACGCGGAGCAATGCTCGCCGAATTTAAGCGGTGCATTCGCCTCCAACGCGATGGGGCCGATTTCTTTCTCGCTCAAAATCGAAAGGTCGCCCGCTGCGCTTTCCTCGAGGAACGAGCCCGTGCCGGCACTGCATGCCTCGTTCATTGCATAGTCGATGGGCACACCATTTTTAATCAGTACATATTTGGCGTCTTGCCCGCCGATTTCAAAAATCGTTTCCACGCCCTCATCAAAATAAGACGCACCCATGGCGTGGGCGATGATTTCGTTGTAAATGCCCTTGGTGTCCATGAATAGGCCCAGGATTTCGCGGCTGGAGCCGGTAGCCGCCACCAAGCGAATGTCGAGAGCGGTTGACCCCGTGTCCTCCTGCACTTTTTCTTGGATGTAGTACAGGCATTCCTTGAGGGCTTTGATGGGGTCGCCATGGGTGCGGCCGTAGTGGCTGGCGACGATTTCGTCGGTGTCCATGTCTACCAAGCAGGCCTTGGTGGTGGTGGAGCCGCCGTCCACGCCCAGTATGTATTTTCCGCCCGGCTTCACTTTTCCGTCCGATTTATCGAACACGCGCACATGTCCTGCTCCGGTAAAGTCACGTAATGCGCCCAACGTTTCGAATCGCACGTCATTGGGTTTGAGCAATTGCGCCGCCGCAGGCAGCGGACTGCCGAATTGATCGGCCAGCATAGCCGCGCCCAGCGCCTCAAACACCGGTGCCGTTTCGGGCACGATAAATTCGATTTCGGGCGCGCGGTCACGGATGAAGCGCACGATGTGGCGGTTCTTCGTCAATCCGCCGGTCAGCACCACCCGCCCGGAGGTTACATTCCCCCGCTTCAGGAAGTCCACGACCTTCACCGCCATGACATCCGACAACGACAGTACAATGTCGTCCTTCGTAGCCTCGCGTTTATTCAATTTGTGCGTGCAGTCGCTCTTCATAAACACCGAACAACGCGTCGATATGGGATACACCTGCGCCGTATCGGGTACATTCTCAATGTCTTCCAGCGTCATGTCCATCCGCGCCAATTGCTGCTTAATGAACTCGCCCGTGCCCGACGCGCATTTGTTGCCCGAGAAGCTATTGACAATCTTGCCGCTCTCCAACGCATACACGACCAAGTCCTCGCCACCCATGCACACGACCGCATCCGCATCCAAGCCCGAAGCCGCCAACGCAGCCTCCACACAAAGCGGCTCCAGCGTGCCCGATACGTTGAACATAAAACGCCCCTCGCTGCCCGTAACCAACGCCGGGATGCCCGCGGGGACGTTTCCTTCCTCCAATAATTTCAACGCAACGGTCTTAAAATCGCCTTCATGAATGCCAAACGCGCTCCACACAGGCAGGCCGTTGTTCGCCAATACCATTTTCAAACTCGTCGAGCCGATGTTAATGCCCAATGTTTGCATATGTATTCCTCCAATTTTCGACAATAGCCAAACGGTATTTTAGCCATCCGTGCGACAAAATTCAATATATCATTTTTTCCATGTACCATTTACATGGCAGCAAATGGCAATACTTATATATAATATGTCCACGCCAACATAAAAAAGCCTCGAAAATTATTATTTTCAAGGCTTATAACTTTGGAGATAAAGGGAAGTGAACCCCTGACTTTTGAATGACATTCAAGCGTGTTGGCGAGGTACTAAGCCCTTAGCTCTTGCATTTTACGATTTTTTGCTAAAACATCTTCAACAGAAACAAATTTCCAACCCTGTGTTTCTAAATTATCACGCTCTGCGTCCATATGTCGGTGCAGTCCTTCAACGCCATCGTATTTATTTAACAATTGCTCACGATTGCGTCTAACTTCTGTAATAGGGTTGTTATTTTCGTGTGCCATTTTTAATCCTCCATTTCCATAAGCGCTTCCGGTGTTAGTAACAAAGGGGTATGCATTCCGTGTATGGCATTGTAATTTTGCAATTTGGCAAATGTTCGAACGCCCAAGTGAGTACAATTCCAACTTAACATATAATCCAACCCCGCAACAACGCAAACAGCCAAATGGAAGCAGTCGATTTTTGATTTTTCGGGGATATCCAATAATTTTTGATACGTATTCGCTAAATCAATTATATTCTTATCATATGGGATAATGGGTATACCTTTGATAAAATTCAACCTGCGTTCCGCTGCTTCACTGTCACCAAGTGAACATTCGTCAATAATATATTGGCTTATATATAAATCATACTTGTGCCGTTCGGTTTCCCAAAATAATAACGTAGAGGCTTGCCTGCCCGCGGTTATAATATCACGGCTTGGCTTACTGGTAGCTAGACTTGGGATTGTTGTTTCAATGTATATGCTGGGCATGGTTGGGATTCACCTCTTGTAATTTGGTAAGAATGTTTGTTTTACATAAATATTATTTTTTATTTATTATGCAGTTGAAATATTAAATTTGACACTTAGCATCCACAATTAAACACATTTAACTGCCAGATAATAATTTTACTGCTTCAAAAATAATAGGCAAGGTTGGTGCCATCGTTGTAGTGAATGAAACAATTGTATTAAAGTCACGCATTTTTGAAAGGACATGTTGCATTAAAGTTAAAGATTCTTCTGTAGGTTGTTGATGCACTGTCTTGATGAATACATGACCCGCGGTACTGCTGATCGAATGTTTTATATTTGCACTCCCAAACATGCTGTATTCATTGACTGAAAATATAATATTATTTAAGTTTGCAATTATACTTTTTGCCAAAGCTATATCAATGGTTAAACCATTAACGTAAATAATTAAATCATTTGTATCCTGTAAAATCTTATCAAGGCTTTTCTGTTGAATTTCTATTTCAATATTTTGATCGGCTATGTAATCAGCTATTGACTTTAACCCACTCATAGCAGACTTATCAGATAATTTTTTTCTAAACGCAATAAAACCATCTGTGCGCTCTATTTCTAAGCTTAATAATGCTTCTTGTATCTTATCCATAGTATCTTTAAAACCTATTGCAGTCCTTCCTCCAAATGTATTACACATATTTTTTATACCCTGTGCTAATTCTATTGTTTTGCGGTAATAAATATAAACCTCATTTAAATTAGCACCAGGATTTGTAAAAACTTCTCTAAATGCAGAAGCGGGTGTGTTGCTAGGACTTTTCAGTATTGCCGACATAATATTATGCAACTTGTCAGCGCTAGTATAATTTGCAACTGTCATATTATACACCCCAACTTTTATATTGATAATTTTTCCTATAATAAATTAATGTTTTTAATGAATAAACCCCGAAAACATTTGTTTTCGGGGTTTATTTGGAGACGAGGGGAGTCGAACCCCTGACCTCTTGAATGCCATTCAAGCGCGCTCCCAACTGCGCCACGCCCCCGTGAATATTTCATTCACGACGGACACTATACCACACGCAGCAATCGTCATGCAAGGGTTTATGGACACAAGCGCAATATTTAAGCGCAATAAAAAATTTCAGTTGGTTACCGGCAGTAACCAACTGAAATTTTTTCATGTGAAGTATTGTTATGAAGGTGTGGTTATTTCACCAGCAGCAATTTTTGTCCGGGGGTGAGGGGTGCGTTGGCTTCAATACCGTTGGTGGACAGAAGAGTGTCGAGGGGGGTGTTGTAGCGTTTGGCGATGCTCCAGAGGGTGTCGTCGTTTTGCACGAGGTATACGATTAGACTGGCGTCGTTGCGGTTGATTTCATCGGGGTCGGTGATGGATACGTTGTTTATGATGCGGGCTTCGGTTTCGTGGATGACACGGGTGTTGAAGGTGAGCATGAAGCGGACTTCTGTTTCGCGCGGGGACAGCATGTTGAAAGTGGCCTGATCGATGGAGGTGTTGACCGTTACGCGCATGCCGGGTTGGGTGCCCTTGGCCTCGATGACTTGGCGGAAGGGTACGACTGAACGGAAGGCGCCTAGGGGTTGCGCGTCGGATTCTGCCACGTAGAGGACATCGGTGTTGATGACCCCTTCGACCACGACTTTGTCGTCCATGACCTTGGTATCATCCAAGTGCACGACCCCACGCACGCGGAATACTTGGAGCATATCCGGCACCCCGGCGGGCAGCGTCACCACTTCTTTGACGGATGCGGCGTTGCGGTTGTGGCATATCAGACGCGGAATAAGAATCGATGCGCCGGAGAGGTGCAATTCCTTGTCAATGCTGTAGGCATCTTCCAATACATTAAGCGTTTCAGTGGAATAGATTTTCATTTGCGCGCTGACGGTTACTTCCAATTCCAATAATCTGTCTTCGCCGTCGTCATCGGGCAGAATGCGTACATTGCAACCCGTTACCTGCAGGGTCACGTCGCTGTGCATATCTTCGCGCGCGCCGGATACGTCGAACGTGCCGTTAAACGGGATGGCATTTTCGATGAGTTCGATGAGACGTTCTTCGGTTTCGCCACGGTACAGGGTGGTTACGAGTAGTTCGCCGCTGATGTTAAGGCGGCCGTTGGTGAGGCGCTCGTCGCTGGATGCGATGGTGGGCGTTACCAGCAAAACTTCGCGCACGTTGGGTTTGCCGGACGATAAATACAGCGTCTCCGCGATGGTGAAGGTGTCGGTGCGGTTTTCGATGGTGCGGTTCACGTTCAGCGGTTTTTTCAGCAATTGATTTTCGGGCACGCCGTTGATGTGTACGACCATGTCGTGCGCGTCGCTGCGTTCTACGTGCGCCAAGATATTCACGACCACGCGATAACTTACCTTGCGGTCGTTTATCATGCGCAGCTCCGCGTTGGCCACTTCGGCCTTGACCCATGCGCTCATGCCCTTGTCCGCACCGTCTACATTAACGAAATCATTCACGTCGTGCTCATGCGCCAGCACTTGCGCATCTTTGTCCGCACCCTTGGCCATGTAAAGCACCCATAGATTCATTTTGCCAGCAAAATGCACGCGGTCAGTGGATATTTCGTTGTGGTCGATGCGTATGTATTCCTCGTTTTGCAAGATAAGCTGCATGTCCGGTTTTGCATCGGGGATGAGGATTTCGCCTTCCAACATGATTTGATGCTGCTCGCTGCCCACGCATTGATCTAGAAAAACCTGCTCTTTCAAAAGTTCCATATATATGCTCCTTTCCAAATAAAAAACCTCCGTTCATCATATGACGGAGGTCTGTAGGGTATGACTGATTTATTTAATCACATAGCGTTATTTCAACGGTATTGGTGAGCACATCGGTATAACTGAATGAAAGCTTACGGGAGGTATCGGGGCCTTCGCTTAGTTGTACAGTAAAAATGCTGGGGTATACGTTGGTGACGGTGCCCCGGCTGATTATCGACTTTTGGCGGCCTTTGTTCGTTTCCAGTTTCACTTTGCTCCCGATAATTTTCGAAATGTCGTTTCTCACATGGAAAACATCGCTTCTGTCAAACAAGCTCTTCACCTCTTCTTAGAATGTGTTTTTCGTCCCTTTCGTTCCCTCCCTTTTAAGACTTACAACTCGTCTATGTTACCAGTTTGTAATCATTTTGTCAAATTTCTGTAATATTTAACGCCCAACATATGCGAGGAAGTGAATGTAGCCGCCGCCGTCTACACGGTAGGTAATGCGCGGCATGATTTGATCAAAAAACGTAATGGGCACCAGGAACCCCGGGCGATGTGTATACGCGATTGGCGGAAGCTCAAGCGTCCGTGGGTTGGAACGATACCAGCTGAATCTATTTACACCCACTTGCAATTCGGTCATTAATATCGGCGCATCCCCATCGCTCCATATGCGTATTTTCGGGGGGCCTTGCACAGGTATTACTTCTACGCGGTACCCCAAGTAATGCATCACGTAATCAATGGGGATGTGTTTGAAATTATACAAATCCCTGTTTATACGGTACCGGCCGGGTCCAATGCCGGGTATGCGGACAATATTTTCTAAAGTGAAGTGCACATAAGTTAAGCTGCCAGCCTCGGTAGAAACTTGAAACTCGTCAAACAGGAGCACCAGCAGTTCGTCTGTGATGTAAAACGCCGAAATGGGCGCCGTAATGGCACTGTAATGCCGCTCAGGATATTGCCGCGCCCAATCGGTGAGTATGGCTTCGGCCAGTGCGGGGAAGTCCGCTCCCATGACGCAAGCCACGCTCAAGCGTGCGCCCGTTTCGGGGTGAAAGTTGATGGTGGTTACAATTTCACGCGTGGTGATGGCGGCTACACTTGCGTACATAATCACCGACACAACGTTTTGGGTAGAAATTACTTCATACGTGAAAGTAATGGTGCGTGCACGTAGGCGCAATGCCGTGTCAATCAATGCACCGGCCGCATCAGAAATATCTGCATTTAAATCTGCATATGCGGAGCCAAACTCCGGTTGGATGTCCGGGAATACGCCGCGCAGTTGCAAGTTGCCCACCAAACGGCTGGGGGTGCGGTCGGCTATCATAGAGTCTTGCCACAAAACGGGGTTTTCAATCACTTCGTCGTCATCGTCTTGCGGATCGTTTTCGTCATAGGGGTATGCATCGGATGGGTATTCATCCGTTTCGTCATCAATAATTTCATCGGGAGTTGCGTCGTCGGATATGGTATAACCATTGGACGCGCCGGGTCGGTTGTCGGCAGAAACCGGCAACGCGAAGACAAATAAAAGAGCAAGGGAAAATAATATCCCTTGCTTGAGTATTTTAGTTGCGCTTATTTTTTTGTTCACCGTGGCCACCCGCTTTTTCACAGTATACGCATATATTGCCACGAGGTTGCACGGATTACAATTACAGGTTTGTTACATTTGGGGCTACAGAACTTCGCCCATCATGCCGCGCGTGTTGTCTTTTGGCGAAAGCACGCCGATGGGGAAGAGATTGCGCACTTCTTCGCCGCTGACGCGTTCTTTTTCCATCAGTAGCTCGACAATCTTGTGCAGGACGTCGGTGTGGGTGTCGATGAGAGCGAGCGCTTCATTGTAACTGTTGTCCACGATGGATTTGATTTCGTCGTCGATTTGGCTGGCGACTTGCTCGCCGTAATTGCGCGTGTTGGCGTAGTCGCGCCCCAAGAAAACTTCTTGATTCGTGTTGCCGAATTGGATGGGGCCCAGCGCGTCACTCATGCCGTATTTGACGACCATGTCGCGGGCGGTATTGGTGGCACGTTCGATATCGTTGGCGGCACCGTTGGTAATGTCGCCCAAGATGCGGGCTTCGGCGGCGCGTCCGCCCAACAGGGCAATAATGGATTGCTGCATAAATTTTTTGGTTACATAGTTGCGGTCTTCGCCGGGCAAGGGCATAACGTAGCCACCTGCGCGTCCGGTGGGGATGACGGAAATAATATACGTCGAATCCAAGTCCGGTAACACCTCGTGGCAAATGGCGTGACCGGCCTCGTGATAAGCCGTGATGCGGCGCTCCTTGTCGGTGATGACGCGGGATTTTTTTTCGGTACCGATGCCTATTTTAATGAAGGCTTGGCGGATAGATTCCATGTCGATGGCTTTTTTATCGTCGCGTGCGGCTAAAAGGGCGGCCTCGTTTAACAGGTTTTCCAAGTCGGCGGGGGTGAAGCCTGCGGTGGTTTGCGCCACGGTACGCAGATTGACTTCTTCGGCCATGATTTTGCCCTCGGCGTGTACTTGCAGGACGGCTTCGCGACCTTTGATGTCGGGGCGGTTGACGACGATTTGCCGGTCAAAGCGACCCGGACGCAACAGCGCAGGGTCGAGGATATCGGGTCTATTGGTGGCCGCCAGTACAATAACGCCTTCGTTCAAGCCGAAGCCGTCCATTTCTACCAATAATTGGTTTAACGTTTGCTCGCGCTCGTCGTGGCCGCCGCCCAATCCTGCGCCGCGTTTGCGGCCTACGGCGTCGATTTCGTCAATGATGATGATGCTGGCGGGGTTGCGCTTGGCTTGCTCGAACAAATCACGCACACGTGATGCACCCACACCTACATACATTTCCACAAAGTCGGAGCCGCTGATGGAATAAAACGGTACATCGGCCTCGCCTGCTACGGCACGAGCCAAGTAAGTCTTGCCCGTACCGGGAGGGCCCACCAGCAACACGCCTTTGGGGATACGTGCGCCGATGTCGTTGTATTTTTGCGGTGTTTTCAAGAAGTCTACGATTTCGGCCAGTTCGGCTTTTTCTTCGTCCAAACCGGCGACTTTATCGAAGCTGACTTTGCGCTTGTCTTGCAAGATGACTTTGGCGCGGCTTTTGCCAAAGTTCATTTGTCGTCCGCCTGCACCTTGGGCTTGGTTGTAAATGAAGAACAGAATCATGCCACTGATTCCCAAGATTAAAATAATGGGCATGGCCGTGATAATCCAATGCGGACGCGGCGCAGGTTCGCCATCAAAATAGAACAGCCCCGACCGCGCTAAAAAGTTGTGCATGTACGCCATAAAAACATCCACACTGGGGATTTCTACCGTGCGCGGCGTGGCAGAACCGATGACAATAACCTCTGCCGTGCCGGTACCGGGTGTGTTGTTATCGGGGGTTATGACCACGCTGGCCACGCGATTTTCTTGCAAATCACGAATAAGGTGGGCGTAGGTATACGGCTCCACCGGGTCATTGTTGGTGTTCATACGATAAAACAGCATCACCGTCATGATCACCGCGAAGATGACCATAAACAATGCGAAATTATTGGAGCGTCTTTGAAGTGCCATGGTTTATTCCTCTTCGATAAATTTCAGGATACCGACGTAGGGCAGATTGCGATAACGCTGTGCGTAATCCAACCCGTACCCCACTACAAACTCGTCGGGAATTGTAAAACCTACATAATCTGCATTAACTTCTACTTCACGGCGGCTTGGCTTGTCCAACAGAGCACATACCTTGATGGTAGCGGGGCCCAATTTTTGCATGTATTCCTTCAAATAAGCCAGCGTCCTGCCGGTGTCTACAATGTCCTCGACCAGTAGTACGTTTTTGTCCTTTAAATCCAATTTGGGATGGCAATCCAGCGTGACCGAGCCGGAAGTTTGTGTTGCGTCGCCGTAGCTGGATACACGCACGAAGTCCAACGTCGCATTGTTGCCCAATTTGCGCGAGAGGTCGGTCAAAAAAATAACCCCGCCTGTGAGCGCACACATCAAAATGATGGGCGCATCGCCATAGTCGCGGTTAATTTCGTCGGCCAGGCTTTGCAAGCGGGTGTTAATTTCTTCCGGGGTGATGAGCATGTCCACACGCTCGTTGGGATAAGACGACATAAGTGTTCCTCCGATGGGTAATATTTTTTCGATTAAATGACCCCGCGCCACCAAGGGAATCAAATCACGCTCATGGCGGGGGATTTTTTTTTCGATGAAGTAATCCTTGAGCTTCTTTGTGTAGGCCGTGCCGCCGGGGCCGGGCAAAATGATGCGGTCGCCGGGGCGGCGGGTGCGGATGATGGGATGATCCTCCGCTGAGGGCACGGTGTGCGAAAGTGTAACATAATTCGCGCGTGGGGTACAGGCGGCGGGGCAGTGGATCGCAAGTTGCGACTTAATGGATTGCGGGCAGTTGGTAGCAATTTGCAACCGACTGGATTGTGCGCAACTGGTTGCAAATTGCAACCGGTTGAAATTGCGGCGGACGATGAGGTTGGGCAGGTGTACCTCGCGGCCGGATTGGCCGTGCAGCAGGTCGATAACGGCGGCGATGTGGGGGGCTTGGATGTCGGTGAAATGGGAAGGCGGCGGCGGGGAATCGGCGACGCCAACGGGAAGGGTGGAATTTATATATGAAGCTACACCGTTGCTGACGGACACGGAATTGCCTTGGACGTGGGATTGCACATGGGTGTGCGCACTTGCGATTGCTAAGCGAATGACACGGTTGAGAATAGCTTCGTGCAGGGATAATAACTGGGCGATGTCAAAGGAAATTGCTTGACTGCTATGCGGTTGCGAACAGTCGTCTGCGTCTTGCATGCTAGATTGCAAAGCCGTCTTAAACGCCCCATATGCCATTTCATCCAAAAACGCCGCATCTTTTCGCAACAGCTGCCCTGCGCGGGCGATGTTGGCGGCGGCGTTTCCGTTAATGTGTTCGTGCAACGCGGGCAGGATGATATTGCGCATGCGGTTGCGGGTGTAGTCATTGGCGGCATTGGTTTCGTCGGTGATATGCGGGATGTTTTTCTCTGTTAGATAAGCCTCGATTTGTGCGCGTGGCGTATCCAGCAGGGGGCGGATGAGGTTGCCGTTGCGCGGCGCAATGCCCATTAATCCTTGCAAGCCCGTGCCGCGGGCCAGGTTCATGAGGATGGTTTCGGCGTTGTCATCGGCATGATGGCCGGTAGCGATTTTGATGAGTGGGTGCACGGCAGCAACGGCTGCATCACCCTCAGCGTCGCCAACGCCAGCAAAATGCACACAAGCCGCATTGTAAGCAGCGCGGCGCACCTTCCTGCCTGCTTCCTCCACCCCGATTTTCTCCCGCGCGGCCACGGCACGGACGTTTTCGGTTGCCACATACAACGGCACGCCCCACTCCGCGCACATTGCCCGCACGAATTTTTCATCCGCATCGGCCGAAACGCGCAGTTGGTGATTCACATGCACGGCGTACAGCGACAGCCGCAGTTCGGCAGCCAATTCGCGCAGCACCGCCAACAACGCCACCGAATCCGCCCCGCCCGAAAGCGCAACAATTACCCCGTCGCCGTCGGCGAACAGGGTATAGCGGCGAATCGTTTTGCGTATCATTTCCAACAAAAAAATCACCCAATGGGGATATTAGGTGATTTCATGCCGATATGCAATAAAAAGTACAGGAAACGTTAGTTATTCGTGCAGATATGCCAATGAATACCGAATCGATCTTGTACGTCGCCGCACAGCGTCGCCCAAAATTGCGTTGCCAACGGTGCAATCATGTTGCCGCCGTCCGCCAATTTGTTATACACCGCAGTTACTTCCTCGGCCGTGTCAAAAGCCAGCATCAGCGAGAAATAATCACCCGTGATGGGTGCGCTTCCGCCGTCGGTCATGATCACGGTCGTACCATAGATGGACACTTCCGAATGCATGACAAAATCGGGTGGCAAAGAAGGATCCATACCCGAATCCTCCGGCGCATCGCGAAAATACGCAATTTCCTTGACTTCTGCGCCCAGCGCTTCCTTGTAAAAATTGATGGCTTTGTCACAAACTTTTTGGAACGAAATTGTTACATTCATGTTCATCTCTCCTTCGTTTTTGTTGAATCATACCACGTCAAACACGACCACTATCTGTCCTGTTCATAAATCATTGCCAACGCTTGCTGTACCCAATCCATTTCTGCATCGCCTGCTATGTGCGGATAAATGCCGACTTGGTGGATATCCTCGCCGCCCGGCCCCGTCACCAGCAACACCGACGCCCGCACCGCGTACCCCCCCGTCAGCGGAATCGTCACCTGCCCCACCCCTTTGCCGAAAGTCCGCGTGCCCACGGTCGTGACGTTGGGCAAATGGTAAGTCAGCGCTTGTATCAACCCCTCTGCAGCGCTGGCGGTGCGGTGGTTTTGCAAAATAATAATATGATTATATTGCAACGCAGGCTCGCCGCGCTGCCCGCGCGCCGTTATCGTCCGTGTGAAAAGTGACCACCGCGTAATTTCATACCCCAACACCGCCCCGCGCGGCACAAACAAATCCGCAATACGGTGGAAATCCCGCAGCATTCCCCCTGAGTTGTACCGCAGATCCAAAATAATATTCTCGTACTGCGCCAAGATTTCGACTTGATCCAGCACAAAATCCCGCGACCAGCGCGATATATTGGGCACCCACAAATACACCGTCGTATCCGTTAGCGGCTCAATTGTGGCCTGCCGGCCGCGCGCTTGTTCCTGCACCCGCACCGCCACATACGATTGCGGCGTGTACAAATAAGTGAACCGATCCGCATTAATTTCCCGTATCGCTTCGGTGAAAACAGAAATCATGACCCGGTCAAAATCTCGGTGGAAGCTCCTTCGGTTCTCTTCTAATATATGTTGCGCGTACAGCGCATCCAAATCCTCCGTAAAAATATAATTCCCCGCAATCAGCATACGAAAAACCCAATAATCATAATGAAACCAAGCCATGCCCCCATACCCCAACAACAGCACAAAGAAACCGATTTGAAAAAAACGGTAGCGCCGTTTCATTTTGCGCTCGGGGGTGCGTTCGCTTCTCAACGCCCGTTTATGACTTCTGCGCATCCACCAATTGCTCAATTTCTCTCGCATATGACAACCCGCTTCCCTACCTGCTCGTATGTATGTATAATCCTTGCCACGGCACAGAGTATCCTATCCCAAAGGAAGTGTAAATAATTGATCGCACAAAATCGCAAAGCCTACCATGATTATTTCATAGACGAAACCTTCCAAGCGGGCATATCGCTTGTAGGCACCGAGGTCAAATCCCTCCGTGCTGGCCGTTGTAATCTCAAAGAATCCTTCATCCGTATCGAAAACGGCTCCGCTTTCATCGAGGGCATGCATATCAGCCCTTACTCACACGGCAACATCTTCAACGCTGACCCCACCCGACGCAGAAGGTTGCTCCTCAATCGTCATGAAATCAACCGCCTACACGCCGCCGTAACCCGCGAGGGTTACACCATCGTACCGCTCAAAGTGTACCTGCACAAACAATACGTAAAAATCGACATCGCCATCGCCAAAGGCAAGAAGTTATACGACAAACGCGACGCCGACGCGAAAAAGACGCAAGAACGCGATGTGCGCAGGGTGCTGGCCAGCCGGGATTGATGGCGCGGCCGCAACTAAGTGCGCGGCCATGACCAAAGTCAAGACCTCGGGGGACGCTGCCCCCGAACCCCCGCAAGGGGCACTCGCGCCCCTTGACCTCTGATTTGGGCGTCGCCCCCGCTCAATCATGGCCAGAATAAAATCCAACTGGTCGCAAATTGCGACCAGTTGAAAATTTGCACCAGCCAATAATCAAAGCCTCGCGAAGCACAGCGCGGGGTCAAGGGGGAACGGTTCCCCCTTGCGGGTCTGGGCAGCGCCCAGGGTTTAATCTTTTACCCCCCACCCACCAACACACTACATATCAGGAGGCAGCAATCCATGCAAAAATTCCTAAAATCTCGCATGATGGTATCGATGATCCCCTACTTCATCTTGGCCTTGGCCATCATTGTCACTTGGCACTTGGTCGGCTCGTGGGGTAGCTTTGCCGCCGCGTTTGGTCGATTTTGGGGCACGATTACGCCGTTTATGTATGGCTTGCTGGTGGCTTATATATTAAACATGCCCACTAGCTTCTTCCAACGGTTATTGCAAAAAACCAACATCCCATTCATCGCCAAGCGCAGCCGGGGCTTTGCGGTGCTGATTGTGATGTTGTTGTCACTGGGTGTGATTGCGCTGGCGTTGAATTTTATCATTCCGGCGATTTGGCGTAGCTTGGTCTTGTTTGTGAATCAATTTGAAAATTATCAGCAAGGATTTTTGGAATTTATAGCGCGGGTCAATGAATGGGATTTGCCTGATTTCATGGACGGTTTTTATATCGACCCGGACGAATGGATGGCGGAACTCACGGGTCTGTTCGCGCGGTTCTTTGCAGACTTTGACGGCGAAAATATGGCGTGGCTGCTCAATTTTGTGGGTTCGGTTTTCGGCTCAGTTTTCTCGACCATGTTCCAAGGAATTTTAACTTTTGTATCGTGCATCTTTTTATTGATGCAGCGCGACCGTATCATCGCGTTCGCATGCCGCATCACCCAGGCCGTCACCGCCGAAAACACGTATGCCTTCATTATGAAATATTCCCGCAAGCTCAATTTTAACTTCCGCATGTACATCTATACACAAACGATCGACGGCCTGATTTTGGGTACGATTATGACGATTATCTTGGCGATTGCAGGGTCGCCATTCTTCTTAATTTTGGGGTTGGTCTTGGGCATTTTGAATTATGTACCGTATTTCGGCTCCATTGTAGGCACGGCCATTGCGCTGGTGGTGGTGGCATTTACGCAGGGGCTGGGTATTGCGCTGGTCTTGCTGCCAATTATGTTCTTTGTACAGCAATTGGACGGCAATTTCATTCAACCTAAGCTGATGGGCGGGTCGTTCTCGCTGAGTCCGCTGTTAATTATCGTTAGTGTTACGATTGGCGGCGCTTATGCGGGTATTTTGGGCATGCTGATGGCCATCCCCATTGTGGCAGTCATCAAAGATATGCTGGACAGCTTCATGGAATACCGCGAGGAAAAAAAAGAAGCGGCCAAAAACGCACCCCCGCCGCCAGATGATTATTATTAGAGAGGAAATATAAATCATGCACACACAACCACAAAGAAGAGGCAACGGAATGGGCGTTGTAATTTTAATGCTTATACTTTTTTGGCCCATCGGTTTGATTCTTTTGTTTGTTAAGTTGACCTCGGATAAAAGAACGGTGTTAAACGTCAATTGCCATCGGCCATTATCGCGGTTTTCATTTTTTATATTGTTTTTGATTGCCTGTTTTATCGTCATTCAGTTAATGGGTATCATTGATGATTGGATTGGGCATTGGAACCACTTCGCCCGATATGACTTGCGGGCATCGGAATTAGCGATTACTTTTAACTTCACGCTGTATCCGCTGGTGGGTATTTTGACGGTGTTGTTTGTCATACTTAGACTCGTGGTTGTTAAAATGAAAAGAGACGCGCTGCGGTTAAAGCGGTATATCCCGCTGATTGCCAACGACAATATGCGCAATGTGAATGAAATTTCAAACGCGTTGCGGTTGTCTCCTAGAACGGTCACCCAAGATTTGCGCAAGCTGTGTGGTATGGGCGTATTCCCCAATTTGTTCTTTAATCCGACCATTGGCTTGCTGCATGACAGGGTGGCGCACCCGCAGCATAGGCCTCCCATGCATCATCCCGCGCCGCCACCCCTACACCACCCCGTTCAACCCCAGCTTCCGCCTGTACCGCAGCATTGCCCCAATTGCGGCGCAAGGACAAACCCGCAAACGCGAAATTGTGAATATTGCGGCTCTATGTATTAAAAATCAACGTACAAAAAAACGTCCCATCGAATTGCACCGCTAGGCGGATTATTCGATGGGACGTTTTTTTATTGTGCTGACAGCTTTATGACAGGTTGTGGTAGCGGTGTAGGATGGTCATTAATTGCTCGCGGGTGGCGGTGTTGCGTGGGTTGGTGCCGTCGGTTAGGCCGTTTTTGATGCCCCATTCCCATGCCTCGCGGGCGAAGTTGCTTACGCCTTGCGGTGCGTTGGGGTCGGTGGGGGTGGGGTCCGGTGGGGTGATGGGTGCGGGCGGTGCGGTAAGCCGCGCGATGATTTCGTCGAAGGGGAATTGTGCGCCGGGGCAATTGGGGCGGGTGCGGGGGGTGATTTCATGGTGGCCGACAATGTTTTGCCGCGTGATGGGGATATCTGTGCCGAATAGCCGACGTACTTCCTCGCGGATGTGGCCGATGAGCCACACGGTAGCATCTAATTGCTGCGGCGCCAATGCACCTTTCGTCTCCGCAAAGCGGCCTTCATGCTCGATGGAAATCGTGTACAAGTTGGCGTTGATGTTGCGCGTGCGCACCACCGGCAGGGTGGCGTGCCCATTCCACAAATTGCTGGATGTGGCTGCCGCCGTACCGTTGGCCCACGCCATGTCCGCAATTTCCACCATTTGCGTAATGCGGCCATCCCGCGCTACAACAAAGTGCGCCGACACCCCTGAAGCAGGATTGGCCAGCCAATTGACCGCACCGGCAAATGCCCCCTCTGTAATATGACAAACAATCATATCGGGCACATGCCCGCGACGGCCTTGATTAAAGTTGGGGCTCATACGTCTTTCAATGTTCATTTCGCGTCCTCCTTGCGATGTTTTTTACATTCTATTCGCAGGCGGTTGCAAAGTTCTAAGAAAATGGCCGAGAGGGGAGAGCGGCGGAGCCGCGTGGGGAGCGGGCGTATGAAAATGCGCGCTGTGCGGTTTATTGGGCGTTTGCGATGCGTGCGAATTTAGAACTCGACGTTCGGCAATCATTTTGACTCCCTGCCTGCGCAACAAAAAATCCCCACATTGCAAAATGCAGGGATTCAAAAAGTTGACTAACGTGAGTTCTTAATGAGCGCGGGTCGCAACCGCGCAAAATCCGTACAACACAAGCCAATTCGAAGAATTTGCGGGCAAATTACATTAACCCGCGCACATGCGGCCGTGTAGTCATGCGGCTTTGCCGCGCCCGGCGGCGCTACGCTAGCCTACGATTTTAACAGCTGCGTCGCCTAGCAAGTCTTTCAAGCGTTGGGCGAGTTGGGGGTCGGGGCGGATATGAAAGGATTTATTAGCGGCGAATTTTTGGCCGCTTTTTTCGTTGTAGATCATTACGGGGGTGTTGCCGGGGTAGGCGGATAGGATGTCGGTGACATCGCGCAGGGGAATGTCGCGGTCGGCGGCTAGTTTGAGCCAGAGGGTGCGGGTGGGTTGCGGTGGGGCATCAGCGGCGGCGGGTCGGGGGGGATTTTGGCGGGGTACGGGGGGGGTGTCGTCGTCATCCATGTAGGCGTTTTGGGCGATTTCATCGTATAGGACGATTTCGTTGGCGATGATTTTGGCGTCTTCTTCTTCGCGGACGCTGGCACGTCCTGCTACGATGATGACTTGGTCGGTTTGTATGCGGAAGCCTTGTTTTTCGTAGAGTTGGGCAAAAACGATTACCTCGACCGCGCCATACATGTCCTCTACGGTTAGGAAGGCCATGGGCTTGTTGTCGCGCTTGGTGTATTTGACGGATTTGGCGGTGACTAGGCCGCCGTATTTTACGTCTGCGCCGTCTTTGATGGCATCTGCGGTGTCGTTGTCGGCGGCGAAGGATAGGCTGTTGTTTTTAGTAAAGCGGCGCAGGACATTTTCGTAATCGGACAGGGGGTGGCCACTTACGTAGATGCCCAGCATTTCTTTTTCGTCGGCCAGCATTTGGCGTTTGGGGATGTCGTTTAAGTAGGGGAGTTCGTCTTTGTGGTAAGTGGGGCCGGTTTTGGGCGTGGATTGGGCGGAGTCGTCCATTAGGTCGAAGAGGGAGAGTTGGCCTTCAATGGTGGATTTTTTGGCATGGGCGATGCCGCTTACGATGCCGGGGAAAACGACCATATACTGCACGCGCTTGCCGCCCAGCGAGTCGAACGCGCCTGCTTTTATGAGCGATTCCAGGCAGCGCTTGTTGATGGCATCTGCGGCGGTTTGCAAGCGGTTGATAAAGTCTGTGATGCCGCGGTAAGGGCCGCCGATTTCGCGTTCCTTGACAATGGCTTCGACCGCACCGCGCCCTACATTGCGGATAGCGGCCAAACCAAAGCGAATCGCTTTACCCGATACGCTGAATGCGCTGTAACCTTCATTGATGTCGGGCGGCAGCAGGGCGATGCCCATTTTTTTGCATTCGTGGATGTAGGCGGCGACCTTGGCGGTGTTGTCCATGATGCTGGTCATGGTGGCGGCCATAAACTCGACGGGATGGTAATGTTTGAGCCATGCTGTTTGGTAAGAAAGCAACGCGTATCCCGCCGCGTGCGGTTTGTTGAACGCATACGCAGCGAAGTCTGCCATATCGTCAAAAATCTTGTTGGCAGCGGCTTCAGGGATGCCGTTGGCGACGCAGCCGGGCACACCGGCTTCGGGCGAGCCATGGACAAATACGTGCCGCTCACTTTCCATGACGCTGGCGATTTTTTTGGACATTGCGCGGCGCATCAAGTCCGACCGCCCCATGGAGAAACCCGCCAAATCGCGCACAATTTGCATGACCTGCTCTTGGTATACGATACAACCGTAGGTGGTGTTAAGGATGGGTTCAAGTGCGCGATGCAAATATGAGATTTTTTTGGGGTTCTTTTTGCCCTTGATGAATTTGGGAATCGAGTCCATCGGCCCCGGGCGGTACAGCGAAATACCCGCGATAACGTCCTCGAGGTCTTTGGGTTGCAAATCCTTCATGAAGGACTTCATGCCCGATGATTCCAATTGAAAAACGCCGTCGGTGTTGGCGCGGCTGATGAGTGCGTATACGTTGGGGTCTTCATAGGTCCAGTTGTTTACGTCCACGGTGATGCCCTTGGAACGCGCCACTTCCTCGGCGGCGCGGCGGATGACGGTAAGCGTGCGTAAGCCCAAGAAGTCCATCTTGAGTAAACCTAATTCCTCGACCGTACCCATAGGGAATTGCGTGGTGACTACATTGTCGTTGACGTTGAGCGGTACATATTCGCTTACGGGGCGGTTGCAAATTACGACCCCGGCGGGGTGCGTGCCCGCGTGGCGCGGCAGGCCTTCCAGCTTCAATGCCATGTCCATGAGGGTTTGCGTGTCTTCTTCCTCTTCGTAGGCCTGCTTGAGTTCGGGGCTGATTTCCAATGCTTTTTTCAGGTTGATGCCCAACTCCATGGGAATCATCTTGGCGATGCGGTCCACGTCGTTATAATTCATGGCCAGCGCACGCCCCACGTCACGCGTGACCGCCCGCGCCGCCATGGTGCCAAATGTAATGATTTGAGACACATTCTCCACGCCATATTTGTCCACGACGTAGTCAATGACCTCCTGCCGCCGTTCATAGCAGAAGTCAATGTCAAAGTCGGGCATGGATACGCGTTCGGGGTTGAGGAATCGCTCAAACAGCAGGTTGTACGGGATGGGGTCAACGTCGGTAATGCGCAACACATACGCAACAATGCTGCCCGCACCGGAGCCGCGCCCGGGGCCCACCATGATGCCGTTCTTGCGCGCGTAGTCGATAAAATCCCATACGATAAGGAAATAATCCGTAAAACCCATGCCGCCGATGACGGAAAGTTCGTATTGCAGACGGTCATGGTGGTTAGGGGCGGTATCGCCGTAACGCGAAACTAAGCCGTCCTCGCATAACTTGGTTAAGTAGGCGAAAGCGAGGGCTTTGTCGGCTTCAACAACGCCGCCATTTACATCATCGGCCGTACTGTCATCCGTCAAGCCGTTGCATGGGGGGTCAAGGGGGAAAGCCCCCCCTTGCGGGGGTTCGGGGGCAGCGTCCCCCGAGGTCTTGATCTTTTCTTTTTCTTCGCCGTCTTCGCCGCCGCCGCCCCAAGCCGCCGCAAACGCCTCCGGCACAGTAAACGTCGGCAACTTGTAATTGTTAAATTCAAATTCCACATGGCAGCGATCGGCAATTTTCTGCGTGTTCTCCAACGCCTCGGGCACGTCATCGAACAACTCAAACATTTCATCGGGCGACTTTAAATAGAATTGGTCGGTGTTGAACTGCATGCGGTCTTCGTCGAGGATGGTCTTGCCGGTTTGGATGCATAAGAGGATTTCTTGCGCCTTGGCATCTTCGGCGTTTATGTAGTGGACGTCGTTGGTGGCTACCAACGGGATGTTTAACTCGCGTGACATGCGCTTGAGGTCGCGGTTGACTTGCTGCTGTTCGGGCGCGTTATATCCGCCCAATTCCAGGAAGAAATTGTCTTGACCGAACACTTCATTGTACGCACGCGCCATGAGACAAGCGCGTTCGTAGCCTTCGGTCAGCAGGATGCGCGGCACCACACCCGACAGGCAGGCCGACAGCGCGATAAGTCCTTCGTTGTACTTTTTTAATAACTCAAAGTCCACGCGCGGGCGATAATAAAAGCCCTCGGTAAAACCCAGTGACACGAGCTTGATGAGGTTTTGATAGCCAACTTGATTTTCGGCCAGCAAGACGAGGTGCATGTAGTTGCCTTGGTCGGTTTTGACCTTCTCGAAGCGGGTGGTGGGGGCTACGTACATTTCACAGCCGATGATGGGGTTAATGCCTTCGGCCTTGGCGGCTTTGTAAAAATCCACCACGCCGTACATGACACCGTGGTCGGTGATGGCGAGCGAATCCATGCCCAATTCCTTGGTGCGCTTGACCAAATCGCGGATTTTGGCGGAGCCATCCAGCAAGGAGTACTCGGTGTGGACGTGTAGGTGGGCGAAGGGGCGCATCAATTATTCCTCCGATTCGATATTAGACAAGGATTGACGTGGATTTTTGTTTCGTGGCAAGGAAGTGCCGACGACGCGTGCCAAGAAGGCACGCTAGGAGGAATAATTAACTTCTCCGTTTGCGGCGTTGATTTTTGGAAATGGGCGCGGGGCAACCGGCGTAAATATACCCCGTGATGAGCATAACCAACGCCACAATGACAAACACCACCGACATCACTTGACTCGCCGCCAACCCCGTGCCAAAGAAAGGCAGTTGATCCATCCGCAGCCCTTCAATAAAGAAGCGCGCCACGCCGTAACCGAGGAAATACAGCCAAAAAATTTCCCCATCAAACCGCTTGTGCGGGCGATAAATAATCAACGCAATCATCCAAACCAAGTTAAATGCCGCTTCATACAAAAACGTGGGATGCACTTGAATATAATACGCACCGTTGGCGGCGATCCGGTTTTCCCATAATTCTGCAGGCAAGTGCGCCGCGCGGTCCACGCGGATGCGCATGGCAAATAAATTGTCCGTATACGACCCAAACGCCTCAGCATTGAAAAAGTTGCCAAACCGCCCCACCACTTGCCCCAACAGCATCGACGGCGCACCCGTGTCCGCCAGCACAAAAAAAGACACACGTTTGCGCCAGCCAATAAACAGCCCCGCCAACGCCGCGCCAATAATGCCACCGTAAATAGCCAATCCGCCACCGCGAAAATCAAACGCAATGCGCCACCACGGCTGCCCGCGGAACGAATCCCAATTAAAAATTACAAAGTAAGTCCGCAACCCAATAAACGCGAACACCAAGCCCACCATCAGCAAGTCCAAGTACATTTGTACGTCTTGCCCGGTTTTGCGCGCCCAGCAAAGTGCCAACAACGTCGCCAAAATAATACCGCTGACAATCAATACCGCATACCAGTAAATGCCAAAATCGCCAATCATAATAAAATGCTGCGGCACCCGCTCGAAGTAAAATCCTAAATTCGGGAACCAAATTTCGGGCTGGATATGGTCTGCAGGCATGAGAAATCTCCTTTGCAAATGGGCTGGAATTAGTATAACATGGGCGCAAGTAATCGGACAAATTCCGTAAACCAACCGGTCGCAAGTTGCGACCGGTTGGTTGCAAAATGCAACCAACTGAAAATCGGCAAAATCAATAGGTCGCAACTTGCGACCCATTGAAATCTAGGAGCCCCCATGTCTTACACCGTCCTGTACCGCAAAAAAAGGCCACGCACCTTCACCGAAATCGTTGGCCAATCCTATATTATCGAAGCCTTGCGCAACCAACTACGCAGCGGGCAGACTTCGCATGCCTACCTTTTCTGCGGCACGCGCGGCACGGGCAAGACCACCGCGGCCAAAATCATGGCGCGCGCCATCAACTGCGAAGACTTACAAGACGGCAACCCTTGTAACACCTGCCCCACCTGCGAGAGCATCTTGGCCGACCGAAACCTGGACGTAGAAGAAATTGATGCCGCGTCCAACAACGGCGTAGACGACATCCGCAACTTGCGCGAGGCCGTCAAATATCCCCCCGTGGACAGCCGCCATCGCATTTATATCATCGACGAGGTGCATATGTTGACGGGCGCGGCCTTTAACGCCCTGCTCAAAACATTGGAAGAACCGCCCCCGCACGTCGCCTTCATCCTAGCCACCACCGACCCGCAAAAAGTGCCCGTCACCATCCTGTCGCGCTGCCAACGTTACGACTTCAAGCGCATCAAAACCGCCGATGTCATCGCCACCCTGGGTAAATACATGCACGAAGAAAACATCCCCTTCGAACCCGAAGCCCCGGAGCTCATCGCCTACCACAGCGACGGTGCCATGCGCGATGCCCTGAGCCTGCTGGACCAAGCCATGAGCCTGCGCGCCACCCCCGAAGCCCCCCTAACCGCCGCCGCCGTGCGCGATTTGCTGGGCGCGGTAGACCGCCGCACCCTCTTTGACTTCACCGACGCGCTGGCCGCATCGGACAATCTGCGCCTACTGGAAATCATCGACCGCGCCGCCCACGAAGGCCGCGATATGGCGCAACTCACCTCCGACCTCATCCGCCACCTGCGCGATGCACTCGTGGCCTCCCTCATAAAATCCGACGACGCGCTCGACACCTCCGCAGAAGCATCGACACAACTACGCACCCAAGGCCAAGCCATCGGCACCGCAAAATTAATGGCCTACATCCACACCTTCTCCGAAATGCAGCGCGAACTCCGCTTCGCCCCCCACAAACGCACCGCACTGGAAGTCTGCGCCCTTGGGATAATCACACCCCGCGCAGCAACCACCATTGAATCTTCAGAAGCGCCCGCTTCCTATATAAATGCGGCACCACCGTTCGCACCCGCTTCAAATCCATCAACGGCACCGACAACATCCAACATGCACACCTCCACGCCACAACAGCCCGCACACACATCCCCCGCCATTACACCGCCCCCGGCAACCCCAACTTCCCCTGCCGAAAATCCCCCACACACGCAAGCCGCAACACCCCAAACCGAATTTCAATACGAAAATAACGCGTCGTCACCCACGCCGCTCCCAAATACAAAAGCACCCACACACCAAGGCACCCCCGCCTCCCTCACCGAAGCCCTCAACCGCATCCCCGCCGATTGGCCGTCCATATGCAAAAACTTGGCCCAACCCATGCGCTCCATGCTGGCACGCTGCCAAGTAATCCCCCAAGGCGAGCAACTCCTAATCACCAGCGACAGTGAAGCCATCAACGAACGCGTCAAAGCCCACCAAATGACCATCCGCGAAACCCTCGCCGACCGCTACGACCTCGCCACCCCGCCCAACTTGGCCTTCGCCATATCCACCCAACCCATCCGCCCCCCACAAAAACAACCACCCAACCCATCCGCCCCCCGCGACGTCACCCAACAATCCGCCCCATCCGCACCCCCCACCAACAAAGCCCCCTTCAATGAAGCTCACAACGACTCAGGCTTCCCCACCCCTCCCCCCGAAGAGGACGATTGGGCAGCCTTCGGCCAAGCGGAAGTGGATGATGATGCACCGTGGTAGTTGCGAAAGGGTGGTGTGTATGAAATATGTATTTTCAACCATCTTGCGGGCAAAAGAAGCAAATATAAACTCGTCACAGACATTACAAGCAGCGTTAAAAAATGAATTGCAAATCGCGCAATAAGAATATTGATGTTATTTCCCAACCACTTCCCCCGACGACGATAATTGGGCAGCTTTCGACCTAGTAAAAGCAGACGTTAACGACGATACCCCTTGGTGATGTATAAATAAAATAAAAAATGCCGCTCAATTATGAAGCGGCATTTCTTTGTATAAAAAACATCAAGTTACATAATTATTGCACGCGAGTGAACGTTCGCCCCAAATTACCAAACTCATCTGAAAATTGCAATCTATTTCCTGTTATATTGAATGAGAATGATTGATTTCCAAACACTTCACATGAAAGTGAGAGTCTATTACCACTTGTTGTCCATGTGCCATGTCCCACGATGTTCCATTGAGCCATAGCTAATATTTGCTGAGTGAATGTGCCATTTGATGAAAATTCCATTCGCGCAATACCTCTCACATCACATTCCCACGTACCCACCATATTATTACGCCCACAAGCAGAAAATGCAGTTACTACCGCAAACGACATTGCCACAACTACAAACACCGATAAAATCGTTTTCTTCACTTATAAAACCCTCTCTGCTAATATAAGCTGATTTAACATGTCCACGAGCGACGCATTCCACTATCGCCCGCGTTCATGCCATGTATTATTTCTAAGTTCTCGTTTTATGATTGTGCCGTTAGAAAAAATTCGAGCCTCCAATCAGGATCATGCTCCCATTCCTACGTACCTACCAAACTATTCCGCCCGCAAGCATAAAACGCCGTTACTATCACAAACAGCATCGCCAAAACCACTTCTACCGATAAAATTCTTCTTTTCATTTTTATTTTCCTTCCCGCTCTTTTTAGGCCAATTTTTACATCCACGGGCGACGCATTCCGCCATCGCCCGCGTCCGTGCCAACAAAAAACGTGCAGGAACGGCAACTTTCTGCCATCACCTGCACACAAATATATCATAATGAACCGCACCCATTCAAACATGTCACATGAATATCCCGCCATGCATGAAATAAAACCGCATGATTGAAATAGCAGATAAACAATGCTAAACTTTGCCTTGCGCAGCGGTGAGCTTGTTCATGTGCGTTTAGTGATGTTTCGGATTCTTATACTTTCCGTGGGGTGTTTCCACACCTCACAACTGCTACATTTTATGCATTTCCATTCTATCGCATTTTTATTAATGCAACAAAAATAAACTATAAACTAGGAGATACTTATGCCCAGAGGATTTCACGGCCCGCCCGGCGGCGGAATGAACATGCAACAAATGATGAAACAAGCGCAAAAAATGCAAAAACAAATGGCCGAAATGCAGGAGGAATTGGCGAACAAAACGCTCGATGTCTCCAGCGGCGGCGGTGCGGTCAAAATCACGATTAACGGCGAGAAACAAATCACCGCCCTCACCATCGCACCCGACGTGGTAGACCCGGACGATGTCGAAATGTTGCAAGACTTGGTCATGACCGCCGTAAACGAGGCCATCCGCCAAATCGACGAAACGGCTAACAGCCAAATGAGCAAAATCACCGGCGGCATGTCGTTGCCCGGCTTGTTTTAACGCGTGTCACACGTATACGGCGGGGTTGTATCCCGCTTGATTGAAGAATTGGGTAGATTGCCGGGCATCGGGGGCAAGTCTGCCCAGCGGCTGGCGTTTTATTTGCTGCACCAACCGCAGGAAAAGGCCGAAAACCTCGCGTCCGCCATCCTAGAGGCGCGGCGCGGGGTTAAATATTGTTCCGTCTGCGCCAACTTGACCGATGCCGACCCCTGCCTGTTCTGCGCCAACGTCAAGCGCGACGCTACGGTCATTATGGTCGTGGAGGACCCGCGCGACCTTGCCGCGTATGAACGCACGGGCGAATTTCACGGCCTATATCATGTCTTGCACGGCGCGATTTCGCCCATGCATGGCGTGGGGCCCAACGATTTGACCATCACAGCGCTGCTCAAACGCCTGCAAAGCAGCGACGTGAAGGAAATCATCGTTGCCACCAACCCCAACGTCGAGGGCGAGGCCACCGCGTTGTACTTAGCCAAAATCCTCAAGCCGTCGGGCATAAAAGTCACGCGTATTGCGCACGGCGTGCCCGTTGGCGGCGATCTCGAGTTTGTTGACGAGGTGACTTTGTCGCGCGCATTGGAAGGCCGGCGTTTAATCTAATGAAAACCTTCGCATCGCGCATCGTGGCGTTTTTCACGGGGCTGGTTTCCACCCGCCACATGGTCAAGCCCGAATTGCAACGCGGCGAAATCACCCCCACGCGCGAGGCGTACAAGATTTCCCTCGCCATCGCCATCCCCGCCGTCATCGAAATGGTGTCGCTGGCTTTAATGGAAATGATCAACGCCATTATGGTCGGTGGCCTTGGAACAGAAGCATTCGCAGCTGTAAACATCACCTCTCAACCGCGCATGGTTTTCTTCGCGGTCTTTTTTGCGTTGAATGTGAGTGTAACGGCCATCATTTCCCGCGCAAAAGGGGCCGGCGAGGAAGAAAATGCACGTTCTGCGTTGCGCCATGCGTTGTTGCTGGTGCTGATTTTGGGTGTGCTGATGACCGTTTTGTCCGTACTTTTCGCCCGTCCGATGATGCGATTGGCCGGTGCGCAATACGATACGATTGACCTGGCATCGTCTTTCTTCCGTATTGCGGCCATTGGCATGACCTTCCAAATGGCCACGGGTACAATATGCGCGGCACAACGCGCCACGGGCAACACGCGTATCACCCTAAAAGTGAGTGTGACCGCCAAAATCGTACAAATAGTCACCAACTTACTACTCATCGGCGACCAAATCTTCCCCGACAGAGAGCGCATCGACCGTGCAGTTGTTGAGTACATACCTGACATTGGCGATACAATTGTGGATGCAAACACGTATGAAGCCGTATACGAGGCAACGTCAAGCGTCATGGAAAGAATGGGTGTTTTGGCCAATAATGCAATTTATGAAATCATAGAATTCGCACGTCGTGTTGCCGGTTATTTCCCGGATTTGGGTGTGGACGGTGCGGCGGTGAGCATCGTGGTGGTGGGCATTGTCGGTTTTATTTTGGCCGGTGCGTCCTTGTTGCAACGCAATAGCTTCTTGCGCCTGCGCAAAACCGACGACTGGCGGCCCAATCGCGAAATGTTGCGCACCATCGGGCGCGTATCCTCCGGCTCCATGGTCGAACAAGTGGGTTTGCGTATCGGCTTTTTCTTGTACGCGCGCGTTGTGGCCGGTTTGGGTACGGACCAATTTGCCGCTCATTCCATCACCATGCAACTCATGAACTTATCCTTCACTTTCGCAGAGGGTATCGGTGCGGCTACCACCGCTCTCGTTGGCCAAAATCTAGGTAAAAATCGTCCGGATCTTTCCATTATGTATGGCAAACTCGGTATGCGCTTGGCCTTCGCCGCCGCCGCATTCCTGAGCATCACCGCATTCTTGATGCGCCATTGGTTCCCCACTATTTTTAGCTACGACCCCTATGTTATAGAACTAGCTACCACCACTATCCTCATCGCTATCCTCGTCCTGCCCATCCAAACCACCCAAGTCGTCATGGGCGGCAGCCTGCGCGGCGCGGGCGATGTACGCTTTGTTGCCATGACCATGTTCGTCACCGTAGGCGTACTGCGGCCGCTGGCGGGTTTTGTGCTTGCCTACCCGCTGGGGTTGGCACTGGCGGGGGCTTGGATTGCGATTATTTTGGATCAAGGCGCACGGCTTGTGATGTTGTTTTTTAGGTTTAGCGGCGGGAAGTGGATACGGGAGAAGTTGTGACGGGCGGCTGGTTAGATCAATGTCAAGGGAATAGAACAAAAAACTAAGATCAAAAGATATAAGATCAAAAGACCCAAGACCTCGGGGGCGCTGCCCCGAACCCCGCAAAGGGGCACAAGCGCCCCTTTGATCCCCTATGTGGGCTTTGCCCTTATTCAATCATGGCTTGGTCGTGGTTAAAAATAAAACCGCGCTTGCGCACGGTTGGGATTAATAAAATGTTTTCGATTATCTGGGGGATATCATGATAACGGATTTAATTAACAAATTTTCGGCATTGCCCACTGCATCGCAAGTTTCATATATCATCATTTTCGTGATAATTTGTTTATTTGCATTGTATGGTCTTGGGTATTTTTCCGGCTGGTTGGCAGCTACTATCCAAATCGCCGGAGATGTTATATAACGAACACCACATACATATCAAACTTCACCAATCGATACGTGCCGGGTGGCAAATCGCCGTGCATATCCCAACCGTAGGTATACGCTACCGATTGACCCGCGCCAAGCATTAAACCGATATGGATAAACATCCAATCTCCGGGTACGGGCGGCACATGGTACCAAATGTCGTCTAAGAGCACGTCGAACCTATGATGCACACCAAAATGCCAAGTGGTGTCACGGTTATTGGTTAATGTAAACGTCACATTTTCATCGGTGTTTGAATCCAACGACATTTGTATGTCATCGGGTGGGTTTAATGCCGCTGCCGGTGTCAAAAATGTATTGCGCCAGCCTTCTGCGTCACGCGTCAAGAAAACGGCATTGGGGAACCATGAAAATGCGCGGCTTCTGTGTGCGCCCACACCTTCCCACGGGTGCTGTTCGGAAAAGGCTTCAAAATCAAAATCGAAGCGGTAAACATCGCCCGTTTGCGTAATCCAAAACCCGTTTGACCACGCCACCCATAAACTTGGCCCGTTTATGGTCGCCATGCGCATGCCGTAGATCGGCAAGGTAATATCGTCCAATGTCCAACCCGTAACCCGCGCTGCCGGTGCGCTGATTAAATCATCAATCATTCCCTGTCGGTATGCCGCGCTTTGGAAAACAAACTTCGACGTAACCGTTTCGCCATCAAATACTTGGATTTCGATTGCGCCGTTCTCGGCCGAAACCAATGGCAGCAAACGATTGGGTGCAGTGGGCGTATTGTAAGTTATGCGCGCCATTTCTACGTTTGGGTCGCTACGATTGCATCCTGTCATAGTCAAAAATAGTACACATATCGCAATTCCCGTCAAAAATACCCCTCTCACAACAACTCCCCCATTCGCTACAAAAACCGCACCATCACTTGATTCGCCAAATCCGTACCCAAGGGCGTGAGCCGCACGCGCCCTTTTTTTATTTCCAGCAAACCGTCGGCGACGAGTTCTTTGAGAAGTGCGCCATAGGTTTGCTGCACAATTTTGCCATAATTTTCTTCGCACGCGCGCAAACAAACGCCGTCCGCTAACCGCAAGCCCAGAATAAATACTTCGGCCAACGCGTCGTTTACGGTTAATTTTGTGATTTCCATGCGGATGTTTTTTTGGATATTATTTTCATGCGGTTCGCTTTCACGTCGTTTGTGCGGCGCGGACACGGTAGCCATTTCCGTTATATCGTCATTTACCTCTTGATTTGCTTTCGCCGCCGGGGCTGCGCCCCATGCTTGTAAGTACCGCGTCATGTCTGCGGTGTTGTGCCAGCGTGTGCCGCCGGGTGCGGTGTTGTGGCAGCGAGCACTGCCTTGGTTGGCATTTTCGCGAGTATCGGAGTTCCCCGCTGCGGTATTTTCTGTTGCGGCATCACCCGCCCCCACGTCAAACGAATGTGCTCCCAGCCCAAACCCACGGTACGGCTGCCGCGTCCATGTGCCCAAATTGTGGCGGCTCTCACGCCCCGGTTGGGCGAAGTTGGAAATTTCATATCGCTTGTAGCCCGCCGCCGCCAATATGCGCTCGGCCTCGTGGTACATAGCGCGATCGACGTCTTCATCGGGCAGGGTGATATCGCCGCGTTCGAGCCAATCCCACAGGGGCGTGCCTTCGGCGGGGGTCAGGCTGTAGGTGGAAATATGTTCAGGGCACAAATCTGCCAGCGCATCCAAACTTCCGCGCCAGTCTGCCATCGTCTGCCCCGGCAGCGCGAACATCAGGTCCACATTGATATTCGCAAAACCCGCTTCCCGCGCGGCATGAAACGTCCGCACAAAATCTGCCGATGTATGCGACCGCCCGATGCGCCGCAGCAATCCATCCTGCCACGCTTGCAAACCGATGGACAAGCGATTGACCCCGGCGGCACGCAACGCGGCGAAGTAATCGGTAGCATCTGTACCCGACGCAAACGGATTACATTCCACCGTAATTTCCGCACCCGCCGATATTTCAAACCGCCGCGCTTCCGTAATAATTTCGCACAAAAAAGCGGCAGATAAAACCGTAGGCGTGCCACCGCCTATATAAATCGTTTCAATTTTCGCGCCGCACAAATCTCCCGACCGCGCATGGCGCAATTCGTTCACCACCGCTTGCATGTACGCCTCCATTAATCGGCCGGTATCTGTAAGCGGTTGGGTTAATGCAAATGAGCAAAAATCACAATATGCGCACTTATTGCGACAGAAGGGGATGTGGATGTACAGCCCCATTTTGTTACGCATCAACGGTATTCCACTTGCGTCTCTTAATCGCAATTACCAAAAGCACCCCCCCGACGGCAAGCAGCACACAAGCCCCCACAAAGGTCCAATACGCCAAGTTTCTATACGACCACCGCGCCACATATGCCGATACGCGGGCTCCCTCCGGCACATACCGCCGCAATAATTCCATCGCAATTGCACTTTCGTCCAAGCGTGAAACGGAAACAAAAAATTTTTCGTCCAAGCGCAGATTTCCGTTTCGTGAAATTAACGCTACGGGCATGTCGTAGAATTCAATTATATACAAATGCCATCTTATGCTTTCATCGCGGTCGGTTCCTGTCGTATTGATAAACACATGAGAAATACCCGTGCGTCGGGTCGGGGCATTCACATATAACCGACGGCCATAATACGCACCAAATTGTGCCGCGCTGGTCACTACAGGAATTTCGCCCGCGTTATCACGGTGCGTGCGTACCGCAGCAATGGTTAACAAAACCCCCATGCCCAAGCAAAAGATTACCCAAAAGCGCAACGTAAATAAATAGCTGAAATCATCCATACTTCCATCCTCCGCTTGTGCCTTCGTTTCTTCTTCGACCATTAGGGAGATGCGCAACTCCGTCTTGCCGCCGGGGTAGGCCGTTGATTTCCACTTCGCCAATCTATTTAATTTGGCTTATTGTTCCAAATTCCACCGCACATGCGCGCGGATTTCGTCCTCGCCGGTGAATTTCAAGCCAAATACGCGCTCCATTTTACCCACGCCGTACAGCAACGGCTCTGCGCCCCACCCCTTGTCTTCCACGACGATTTCCGACGTAGACGCGGGGTATTCTTCCAATGCAATCTGCGCCACGCGCTCCCAAGTCGTAAAATCCGCCGCCAACGCAAGGAAAACTTCCTCGTTCAAGTCCGACTCCAACAACGCCACATACAATTTGGCAATCTGCCCGGCAGAAAGAAACTGCGTGCCGTCGTACTTCGTCACATGCACCGGCCGATTTTCACGCACCGCGTTGGTAATATCCGCAAAACGCATATCACTCTGCGACTTCCCCCCGACGAAGCACGGATTGGCAAAGGTATACCCCGGGCGTATCACGTTGCGCTTCATCGCCACCGCGCCGCCGTCGCCAAAATACTGCGAGAAACCCAGCACATAAGCCTCAATCGCGCCCTTGGTAGCCGCGTACAAGTTGTTGGGTATGTTCACAAAAGTCTCGTCCATGCCCGCACGGTTGTGCCCCATCGCCGCCGTAGACGATGTGAACAAGAACTTGCTCACGCCCGCTTTTTCCGCCAGCTCCAGCAAATTGACCGTGGCCGCAGTGTCGTTCATCAACATCGAGACGGGCTCATTCCCCCATCCCAACGCAATCGAAATCACCGCATCGCAGCCCGCTACATACCGCGCCATCAGCGGATAATCCGTGATTTCGCCCGGCACGATGGATATCGACCCCGGCGCACCCATGCGCAACATCGGCGCATACTTCTCCGGCGTGCGCGACAACACCACGCATTCATGCCCCCGCGCCGCCAACGCCAACGTCACATACTGCCCAATGTTACCCGTTCCGCCCGTGATGAAAATTTTCATAAATCCAATGCCTCCTTGACCCTGCCGGGGTTTCGTCTTCGAATTCGCCTATAAAGGAATCCGTATGCACACAAAAATATTCAATCGCATGAAACCACGCCCAATCCACCGACAAGGTTTCTAACACAACGCCGGAAAATGTAAAACGAAAATCAACGTTTATTTTGTCCTGTTCTACAATTTCACCCAACATGCGTACAATGGTTAAAAAATCACGCGATGCATTAGCATATCCGCGAACAAGATTCGTCCGCCCCCGCACTTCATTAATGGTTAAGATATTATTATGCGAATCATAACTGCCGTTTATGGTGACGGAGTTTATATATGAAGAACGAATATCAAGCACCAGTGTAAACCTAAGCACACCCTCTTCCGTTGCATAGACGGAGAGTGCGCGTACAATATCTAACAAATTTCCGGCTCCGGTAACGGTGGGTGTTGCAAATTGCCTTGCGTCCACATGATTTAACCCAAGCCTCCAATCCGCCATTAATGATTGCGTCGTTGCCGTACTCAGTTGCAAACCCATTTTGGAGCAAAGGATATTGACTTCATTTATATCCACAAAATCCAAACCCAGCGTAACCCTTGTTTCCGCCAGGATATTCCCGTCCGCAAACCCCATAATCCGAAAATTATTGGAATAATTGGCAATCACATCAGCCATATCCGCGTACGCAATAGCAAACGCCGCCGCCCTCACTTGCCCGCGCATGGAGCCGCGGTTATTGAAAATGAAGGTACCCGCCTCACCATCAGGCCGCGTATACGCAATTTCCCACACGCGATAACGGTACCACCGCATCCCAAACTGCGGCTCGCCTTGCAAATCCGACCCGCGCCGCGCTTCCACCAACTCAAAATCGCCGAACGCATAATTCAAATAACGGCGATACGTCCTGAAATGATCATCGTTGAAAGAAATGCGGGTACACCCGGCAAGCAAAAAAAATGCAGCAAATAACGAAATACAAACTGTGCCGATTTTTTTCATGATTACTTCGCCATGATTTCCGCTTTCGTAAATCGGTCGGGCAAAATGTTTCATGTTATGTCGAAATTAAAATCATCCAAATCTTCATTTTCATTATCCAAGTGTTGCTCAATGTTATTTTTTCGCTTAAATATTTTATTTTTAATTCCCTTTAATCCACCGTGCTTACTTATAAAATGCCCCCCGACAGCAGTTGTTACCGCTCCAATTATCGTCAACGCAACTCCGATTAACAAGCCTTGCGTATGCCCATCGGCATAACCTTCCGTTCGCCCTTCCATAAATCCCTCTGCGAGTCCTTCTTCTCTCCCGGTATGATAACCATTACCCCATACTGGATTTCCCATGCAATTCATCTCCTTTTTTGTTTATATAATCTACGCCCGTATTTCCGTTTTCGCAAACCGCTCCGGCGAAAATGTTTCGTCAAAATTGCTCGCCGGCCATTGCTCGCCCATGCCCACATCCTCGACGCGGCCGTGTACGGTGCCGCCTTCTTCTTCCACCATCAGGGTGATGCGCAGCTTGGTCTTGCCGCTGGGGCGTGTGGGCAAACCGCTGATTTCCACTTCGCCAATTAATCGACAGGCTTCATAGGGGTCATCGGCTTGCACGCGCTCCATGATTTTCAGCGCGAAGCCGCTCATTTCCTCGGGCGTGTTGCCGCTCAAGGTAAACACATGCGACTTCTTCGCTAATGCATAAAACGTACCGCGCCGTATCATGGGGAAGAATTTCTTCTCGCGTCCCGTGTCAATTTCCAACCCAATGTCGTGCGGCACGGTGACTTCGAAATCCACCGTCACTTTTTCGCTCTCCATATCGGGGTGCGACAACAAACCCATTTTCATGGCCGCGTAGTACGTAGCGCCCAACGAAATATCCAACGCAGGCCGCTCCGACGAATAAATCTTGCCCTCATCGGAGAAAATATCCAGCAACATCTCGCGCACCCACGGCATCTGCGACGAGCCGCCCTCCAGCAGCACGCGATCCACGTCGTCGGGTGTCAGGGAGCCGGAATACGTTTCGCGCAGGGCCTTCAACACCAGCTTGCGCGTTTTCAAAATGAAAGGTTCGATGAGCGTATGAAAATCTTCACGCGTAATTTGCTCCACAAAGGGCGGAATGCAAAACGTGAACGGGATGCGGAAACGGGGAACACCGCTGAGCCGCTCCTTGGCTTCCCGCGCGCGGGCAACGAGTTCGACTTGGTTCTCTATGGCCAAATCGTTCAGGCTTTGCCCGGTTTTGGCATGAATGAAACCGGCGCAGGCTTCCACTAGCATCGCATCAATATCATCGCCGCCGTGCGTGGCCTCCCCCCCCTGCGAAATAACCGCCAATTTAATCCGTGCGTCATCCCGCTGCGCCACATGAAATAACGTAATGTCCAACGTGCCCCCGCCAAAGTCAAAGACCATAATCTTCTCGTCCTGCTTCAAGTGATTGCGGAAGTTGTACGCCAAGGCCGCCGCATTCGGCTCCTTGATCAAGCAAATCAACTTGTCCGCCAGCCCGGCCTCTTCGCACGCGCGTATCGTCGCCTTTTGCGCCGCGTCGTCAAAATCATACGGCACGCTCACCACCAACCCCGCAATTTCGGCCTTGGGGTTCATGTTTTGCGCGTGGCTCACCAACTCACCCAATATCAGTGCCGAAATTTCCTCCGGCAGATAATCCTTGCCACCCAGCCGCACGGTCGTGTTCGTGCCCATCTTGCGCTTAATCGAGCGCACCGTCGTCTCCGGGTACATCTTCATCGAACGGTACGCTTCCTCGCCGATGACCCATTCGTCACCATCGCCCTCTCCGTCGCGCCATTGTACAACGCTTGGCAATGGTATCTTGCCAAAGCCGTTGGAAATGTCGATCGGCTCCGGCCGGTTGTTGCCCGCATCCCAATAACTAATCACCGAATGCGTAGTGCCCAAGTCAATGCCGAGAATATACCAATCTTCGGGCAAGTGGCCTTTTTCGTCTATTTGCTTGCGGTAGGTTTCCCAAGTCATGTGATCAAATCCTTTATGATTTATTTATAAACATCCCCACGTGATCCAACTTCAATCGCGCGGATAATCAAGTGTTCGTTGTTCATTGAATAAATGATGCGATATCCACCCACGCGCAATCGGTACAGTTGCACTTTGCCGGATAATTTTGCGGTATCTCCATTGGGCAATGCATTGATTGCGCGATATAACCGGATTTGTTCCTTACGTGGCTGTTTTGCAATAAATTTAACCGCAGATTTTTCAAACTCGATTTTATATTTCACTTGCATCTACCCCGCATGCGGCCAATGCGTCTTCAAATGATACATATTCACCCGTGTCTTTTTTATTAAACGCGCGCAAAAATAAGATCTTTTCAACATCGTCCATGTCATTAACGTTGGCCGATGGGTCGATGGTTAACACCGATTTGGCCAGCAACTCACCCAATAAAGGTTTTAAAAAAGCCAAAGTGCTTTCGGGTAATGCATACACCATTTGATGTACGTCCAATCGTAACGCGGACATTTTATTCACTCCTTTTTGTTTTTTGAATATTCACTTCTCCATAAACTGCGCAAAGAACGCCATGTCCGGGTCGTAGACGGTGCGTGGTGTTACACCCAGCCCGATTTTTTCAAACATTTCCACCAATTTATCGCCGTCAATCAATTCGAGCTTGGTGTTTTTGCGCTCCAGTTCATAAGCGGATTTGGGCAATGTGCCTGTGGTGATAAAAAGACCGCGGTCCGCTCCGTTTTGTTCCGAAGCCAAAACACCGATAAATTCCCTGATGTGGCTAATGGGTACTGAGCCCTCGTACCGTTTGCATTGCAGGAATACGCTCATGTTGACAAAGGGGTTCAACTTTAATGTCGCGGTTCCGTCAATGCCGCCATCGCCGGAACGTTGTGTGATTTTTACGTCTTCAAAGTTATACTCGCGCAGGAGTCTTCCGCATAAGTGTTCAAATCCGGCGGGGGTGGTTTTCTTTATTATGTCCAATAGGGGTACTTCGTTTTTATCTTCAATATCGTCGGTTAAGTTATCGGAAAGGTTTATTAATGCCTCCGCATCGCTTTGTTTCGATTTTTTATTCGCTTGGTGAAATTTTACCCATTTTCGCACCAATTGTACTGCTGTTGGGTAATCCACCGATGCGTTTCGTCCGGTCTCGGTCAACGACCACACGCCGTGGGTTGAGGTCTCTACGAGTTTCTCCCATCCGAGATATGTCCGCGCCCAATAAACTTGATTTTGGAATTTAAGCAGGTTGGATTTTTCGTGACGCATCGCGAGGAAATCGTCGGCCAAATCCATTTTCAATGCAATACCCTCGCGTGTTTCCTTTGGCGTGGCCGACCCGCCTTTTTCACGGATGACCTCCATAAGGGGTGGAATCCAATTGATAAACATTGCGTGTTGTGTGTTTATTTTTGCATTCATTTATACGCCTCCGTTTTTTATGTAATTGTTAATCAGTGACCGAATATTCCCCCGGCGATTTCATCGCGGAACAAATCGTACACATTGCAATCGCATTTTGCATCAAAGTACTCCTTCAGCGCAAAATATGCATCCCATTTTTTAAAGGTGTATGTATTGATGCTGTCCAATCCATGCCGCCGGTGTGCATCCACGAGCCGTTGTTCCAACGTGCATAATCCTTGCGGTCCGCCGATGCCGTCGCACAACTGGGTGAGTTTATGGTAATCATCATATTCGGCTTCGGCCAAGTATTTTTTGATGATGGCGCGTTCATTTTCGTCGTTGGTGATTTGCGAACCGGTGTAACTATGAATATTTTGGATGGGGAACGAATGCGATAAGCAAATATCCGCGATCGTTGGATAACCCCGTTCCATCATTAATGCATAACCGGCGTATACGTGGCAGACTTTGCCGCTTCGATCGGCGTTGGCGTAATAACCGATGTCGTGCAGCAGGCCGGATGCGTAGGCACGGTTGGTGTCCATGCCGCAGTGGGTGGCGATGGTTTCGGCGGCGCGGGCGGCGTTGCGGCAGTGAGATATCCATGGGCCGGGGTTTTGAGCTTGGGCCCATAAAAGGATTGCTTCGGCTTCGCTACGTGAGGGATAAATAGACGCAGCGTTCGTGTTCATGCCAATTCCACCTCGTATTCTTCGCAAAAATCGCAACTTTGGAACAGTTCGCCGAAGCCTACATCCCGCACGGTCATAATTGCTTCTGCGTTGGAAGTGAAGTCTAGCCCGATGCCTAGCCGCGTGGTGCCTTTGGGGCGCTTGGGCAAGCCGGGCAGTTCTACATCCATCAGCGGATGAATATCACCAACGCGTGTACGTGTGGCGAGTTGTAGTTGCAGTGTTGATAAATCGCTGATGGCAGCGTTTATTAGGATAAGTTTGTCCGTGTGTTTTTGCCACCAGAAAGCGTTGCGTTCTATTAATGGCAGGAAATTTCCGCTGTCGGTCAGGCCAATATCAAAATCCAGTTGATGGCGGTCTTCCAATACGATGTTGGGCGCATCTAGCATATCTAAGCGCTGTGCGGCCACCAACGCGGCGCCTTCGGCGGTGACGAGCTTGGCGTTTTTGTGGAAGTGTGTTTGCGTTTTGGCGAATATTTCGGTTACGGATTCACGCGTCCACAGCATTTCGAAGCCGCCGCCTACGCACAATACAGCGGAAATATCTGCAGGGCGAATGGGCTCGCCATATAGATTTTTTTGCATGACATCACGCATGAACCGCTCGAATTGCAACGCATACGGGCGCGACAGGTTGGCCGCGTCGGTGTGTGTAAGCGTCTTGCGAAACGGCGGATAGGTGAAGTTGAAATATAATTGCACGGGTTTGGTGCGGATGTTTTTTTGGAAAATCATATCCTTGTTTTGATGGACGAAAGCGGTGATTTGCTCCACGGTCTGCGGGGTTTTAACCGTAGACTCTGCGGGCAGAAAGGATGCGAACAAATCCTGCACGTCGCTAACCACGCCGACCGTGCCAATCGTGTCATCGAATAAGCTAGAGACACTTTCCACGGCCAATGTATCGCCCTCCGGCAAAACATGATATAACCCGCCGCGCACCTCCCGTGCACCGTAATCCAACAGCAATACATATTCCTCGCGCGGGGCATGGCGGGCGTAATGGTGCGCGAAAACGCATTCGCGGTCGCTCACCAATGCAATCAATTCCTTTTCATATCCCGCTGCCGCAAAAGCGCGGGTCAACTCCTGCCGCGCCGCATCACCAAAATAAGCCGGAACCGCAGACACAATGCCCACGATTTCGGCCTTGGGGTTAATATTGCGCACGCTGCCCAGTATCTCCTTCAAAAAAAGCGCTAACACATTGGCCACGGCCATCGGCTTACCCGCAATGTCGATGTAATCAAAATCGCCCAATCGTTGCACCAAGTCGGATAACGTTAGCTCTGTACCCAAACCACGGTTCAAAATGGCATATTCGCCAAATACCCATTCACGCGTTTCTTCGATATATTGCATCACCGTGGGAATCGATGGCTTGCCATACCCGCCAGATAAGTCAATCGCCTCAGATTCGCCCGTAGCAACATTAAAAAAAGCAATACCGGTAGAATCGTTGCCCACATCCAACCCGATAATGTAATAAACCTCATCCCGCTTCTGCGCAGGGGTTAAATTTTTGTACGTTTTCCAGTGCATGTACGAGCCCCTCTATCATGGGGTCGAGGGGCTAGTCCCTCGCCTACCGCGCGGCAATCACATTCGCGCGCATCAGCACCATATCCTTGTACCGATACCCACTGCCTACGCGCTTGATGATTTCGCCCTTGATGAAGCTCTCTTGCTGCTCGGCCATTAACACTTCGTGTTCCTTGCCGTTGAAGGGGTCGTGGGGTGCTGGGCGTATGGGCGTGATATCGTTTTTACCCAATAAAATTTCCAGCGCGGCGTATGCGCCTTCGAGGTTGGCGGCGGCATCTTGTACGTGTTCGGATGCAGATTCGCGCAGGCGGGATACGCTGTGCGTCAGAATTTCTTCATAAGTAGCAATTTCGTAAAGCAGCACTTCGCACTTGAAGCGGATGGCGGCTTTTTCGATTTTTTCGTTATAGAAAGCAACGTCTTTTTCGTAGTTTGCGCGGTAGGGAGCAAAGGCCGCACCCTCCCGGCATTGGGCAAAAAATTCGGGCACAACGTCGCTTGAAGCGGGCGGCGCGGCGAACCACGCATCACGGATGGCGGTATAAATAATTTGGCGCATTTCGTCGGTGATGTCGTTTTTTTCCTGCGCGAAGGATTGCATCAGGTTGGCGGTTTGGCCGTTAAAATCTTCGATGCCGTCGATGATGCTGCTGATTTTGATTTCCATCGTTTCGGTGATGCCTTGCAAAATTTGCATTTCTATTTCGTTGGTTTCGATGGGGTTGTTGATGAGCGTTTGATGGGTAGTGCGGAAAATATTGTTGACTTCAGTAGCCAAACGAATTTCTTCTTCAACAATATTTGGCCACTGATTTGCGATTTTTAAATATCCGATGCGTTGTTGAACATATAGGCTGTCGATTTCTTCTGCGAGCGCTTCGTAGAAGGGGGTAGCGTTAGGGGATGCGGCGAAGATTTGGGGTTGCGGCTCTGTTGCAAATTGATTCAAACGTTGGGTAAACGTACTATATGTGCCGTATTCCTCCATGCGGGCGGGGGTGCTTGATGATAGCCGTTGCAACGCCTCGGCCAGGGGGCCGGTTTGCTGGTAGGCTTCGCGCAGGACATTTAATACACTGGCAACAACATTTTTTTGTTTGGGGCTTTCTTCATATATACCTTCCAATGCAGCGGCCTGCACGCGGATCATATCTTGCAACACTTCCCACTCGCGCTGTACCCAATCCATGTACATACCGGCGGCTTTGCGTGCGTGCAAATCGTCCAATTGCGACAGACAAAAACGCAGTCCTTCGTTGTAATGCGCATAAAACGCCGTAAGTACCGCGTCGTTTGTTTTCATTTCATTGTGCAGCGCGTCCGCGCCGTGCAATAAAAAAGCCCCGCGCAAAAATTCCCCTGTTTCGGCAGGGATTTTGGCGGGGAAGTTATTGATGTAATCGAGCGTGCGCCCAAGGATTTCGTGTTTTTCGTTGGATACCGGATTAGTTGCGCTTGGCGTTTCGTTTTCTTCAACATGGCGCAGGCGCGATTGCAAAATTGCAAGGATACCCGCCAGCAGCTCGTCCACAGCAGGCGGCAAACTGGTAACACCCTCGATCATCTGTATGATGGTTTGGTAGTCGTCCATCAGGTGCATGAACCGTTCGTAAGCGCGTTCGTCGGTGTCGCTCAAGCGAGAAAACGCTTGCGCGTCTTGCGCCAACATTTCGCCCGCGGCGGTTTTGTAAGATGCAAATAATGCATCCCAATGAATGTGAATCACTTCATCGGATGCGGCGGCAAGGCTTTGCCATGTATCAAATAAGGACATGTTATCCCTCACTTGCTTATCGTTTTGTGGTTATATCATACCTTTAATATACGCAAAAAGCCAGCGCAACGCTTGTTTTGCGCAAGATTTGATTTACGCCATGCTTGCATATAGATAACAATTGTGTTACATTTTGGCGACAAACGGCGGGGACGGTACCCATTCAATAAAACAACGCGTTTGATACACACTGCGGTCTGTGCCGCACAAGTTGAGTGAAATTCTGCTACGCAGAATTGCCCCGTTCGCGAATTGCGGGTGGAGCGTTTCGCAATTCACTCACTTGAAGGGGATGATACCCATCACAAAAAACATCCGCGTCATGGACGAGCAGGGCAATCAATATGAAGCCACGTATCCCAAACGAGCCAAAGGGCTCGTCAAGCAGGGGCGGGCGCGCTTCATCGATAACCAAACCATTTGCTTGCTCGAAGAACCGCGTCCGCCCAAGATAAATCATAAAATCTTGGAGGATGACAAAATGAATACAGAACATGAAAACCGCACCAACGGCCCGCGTCCGGGCGCAACAGTCCCCGCTACGCCACCCGTACCGCCTACGCCACCGCTGCCTCCGCCGGTTCCCGGCATGCAAAAAGAATTGCTGGATCGCCTTGACACCATCATCAACAACACAGACTACCTCAAAGAAACCGTCAACACCATCCGCGATATGGCCGGTAGCGGCGAAATCGACAATCACGCCATCGCCGATGCTTATGTAGAAGGCTTGTGCGATATCATCACCAAACGGGAAGCCACCAACCAAAAAGCCATCGAACTCATCCGCGACATGTATGAAAGCGAAAAATCCGGCAAGTCGGGCTTTTCATCCGTATCCGGCGCAAGCATCGCACAAAACGCCATTGCCCTTGGGTTGGACCTCAACGAACTAATCGAACACATGCCACCGGAACAAGCACTACGCTTCACCCGCGAATTATTGGGCATGGGTGTGTAAAACGTAACATCAACCCACCAAATCCAGTTGGTCGCAACTTGCGACCAACTGGATTTTTTTATTGCGCGACATGCATCGCGCGGTCATGGCCGCGCGTACAACATATTCGCCAGCCACAACGACGCCAACACCCCTACAAAGTTGGCCAACAACGCGCCGGTCAACGTGTGGCGCGTTTTCGTTACTTTTATGTACATAAAATAAATACTCATCGTGTAAAACACCGTCTCTGTGCAGCTCATCATAATGGACACAAACTGCCCCAGCCACGAATCCGGGCCGTACCGTTCAAATAAATCCACCAGCAATCCTGTACTGGCCGAGCTGGACACCAGCCTCATCAATGTAAGCGGCACCGCCTCGCTGGGGTATCCCAACGGCGTGGTAATGGGTGTTAGTGCCATGCTCAACAAATCCAACGCACCGCTGGCGCGCAGCATCCCCACCGCCACCATCAACCCAATAATCGTAGGCGCAATTTGCAACACCGTACCGAAACCGCTGCGCGCACCCTCCACAAAGTGGTCATACACCGGTTGCCTCTTGCTAATGGCAAACAACAATATCCCCGCAAAGGTTGCAGGCACGATCATATTGGAAAGGAATAGCATCCAAGACATGTAATTCATACAAACCCCCAAGAATAAACCCTATTACAATCTATTCACGGGTCGGAGTCGGCATTACTGCTTCGCTTTGTGCAAACCCTTGGCATTTTTCTTAGAACTTGGCACGCGCCGCGCGTTATACTGCATCCAAGTCATCGGCGTATCCTAGACATCCGCACATGTACACACGGCTCTCGCGTCAAACGTATGCAAACGTCCCTGCGTGCATCCCGTATCACACATGCTTATGGATCGAATCGTTACCACCGGACTTACAGACTCACAAAACGCTGGCCAGCGAGAGTCAACAACAGGTAGTACTATAACGGGCAGCCCGCCTGAAATATTGCAGCAAACATAAAAAGCCGAATATTGCGAAGCCATCGCAGCATCCGGCAAGATAAATAAAAACCATCCGCGTGCCTCAATCCATGAGATTACGCGTATCAACCAAGCCTACGCAGGTGAATACTTGCGTGGGCATTTTTTATAAAATATCATGATGCCCGATGGTGATTAGTAGAATAATGCGCCCACTCTTGTAAGACCACAAAAGGCGAATATCCATGTTGACACTTGATTCAAATACATCTATTAAACGTTGTACTTTTTTTGTCCGCAACGATGGATGATGTGGGTCATTTTCCAAAATTGCAAGTTTGGACGCGACTACTTTTTGTTCAACGCCTGATAGCTTTTTTAAATTTTTGATAAATGCTTTAGTTGGCTCGAACTTTTACATTGCCGCCCCCAATGTTAATTCCCAAGTCGTGAAACATATCCTCGATGCTATCGTAGACTACGGAGGGTTCGTTGTCATGATCTTTCATCACTTGGGCGATTTGTTCCAGCTTGTTTTTTGGATAAACAACGACAGGACAAAGAAATACACCGCCGTCACGTTCAATAACTTCAAAACGATCCCCTTCGCGGATACCCATCTTTTTAATTATTTCATTAGGAAGCGTTATTTGTGATCTTGCTCTCATTTCAACTAACATGATTGTCGCCCCATTTCATTTAATCGCATAATTTGATAATAAGATATTCCGACAAATCGCATTTGTCAAATAAACAGCGACAGTACTAACGTGAGCGTTTTTATGGTCACCCGAAAAAAGAGCCGAATCGTTAATGACTCGGCTCCTTTTTTGGGTGGTTGCTTAACCTACGGCGGTGTTGGTGTCTAGCACCGGCGACTTGCGCAGGTTGGCTACGTTTAGTTTTTGCACGATAATTTCACCGTTTTCGTTTTGTAGGAAGACGATTTTATCCTCGGCTTTGACGTTTAGCATGCGGCGGATTTCTGCGGGTACGGTGATTTGTCCGTTGGTGGACATTTTGGCTAGGTTCATCATAAATTACCTCCGCGTTTACGTTTTTTGGCTTTCATGTAGGTCATAGTGCCCAGGCTGGCGGAGAGGGCGACAAAGAGGGCGGAAGCCAGCCACAGGATGTTGTCCATGATACCTGTTTGGGGCAGTGCGCCTAAAGTTACGGCGCCGCGGGGTACCACGGGGTTGTTAATTTCGATGAAATCCCAGCGGTTGGCGTTATTGTTCCATACCCATTCGCCGCGGGGTGCGCCTTGGTTGTCGAGTTCGAAGTAACCGGTGCCGTTGCCATTGGGTACGCGGTTGCCGGTGCCCGGCGGGCCGAAGGGTGGGGTGACGTTGGGTGCGTTGGTGGTACCGGTGTTTGTGGGGTTGGATGCGGTGGGTGCGGCGGTGGCAGCGGGGGGTGACGTGGTGGTGACTGTCGTGGCGGGGGATGTGGCGGGTGGGAACGTTTGGATGATGCCGCCTGGGGTGGTTGTGGTGCCGCCGCCGGGAGCCGTGGTAGTGGTGACCGTGCCGCCGCCAGGCGTCGTGGTTGCGACAGGCGGTGTGGTGGGTGTCACGACGATGGGGATGTAAGGGCTGTCACCGTCCTGCTCGATATTATCGAAGCCGATCATGAAATTATTGATTAGTTGGTTGTTGGGTGCATTGGCGCCGACAATGAAGGTCAACACGATTTCGCTACCCAGGGCGAAGTCTGCGGGTACGTTACCAAAGTAGAAACCAATGGCGGTGTAATACAAAGTGCCCGGTTGCGGCAGATCAAAACTGTGTGGATTGGCGGCGTTGATGCCGGTTGCATGTACGCGCCATGCGGTATCACCTGCACGCATGTATCGGATTTCGTAGGTAACGCCCGCGCCGTTGGTGAAGGCGGGTAGCAAACCGGAGCGGAAGTTAAGCCCCAAACCGGGCATATCAACGATGGTGAAGTTGGCGACTTCCTCGCCCGTGGGGTTGTGGAAGCCGGTGAGCGTCCAGTTGATGGATTCGCCAACGGATGCGGTCATACGGTTGGGTGTCTTAATCATTTGCGCCGGGGTGGTGGGGTGGGGCGTAGTGACCGGTGCCGTGGTTACGGGCGCAGTGGTTATTGGCGCAGTGGTTATTGGCGCTGTTGTAATCGGTACCGTGGTTATTGGTGCGGTTGTAATCGGCACTGTGGTTATTGGTGCGGTCGTAATCGGTACCGTGGTTATGGGCACGGTTGTTATGGGCACTGTGGTTATTGGCGCTGTTGTAATCGGTACCGTGGTTATTGGCACGGTCGTAATCGGTACCGTAGTTATTGGCACGGTCGTAATCGGTGCCGTAGTTATTGGCACGGTCGTAATCGGTGCCGTGGTTATTGGCACGGTCGTAATTGGTACCGTGGTTATTGGCACGGTCGTAATTGGTACCGTGGTTATTGGCACGGTCGTTATCGGTACCGTAGTTATTGGTGCGGTCGTAATCGGTACCGTGGTTATTGGCGCTGTGGTGGTGGCAGGTACATAAGTGTATGTGTTGATGAAGACCGAATCCCAGTCGGCTACCGTTGCGGTCAGCGGATTGCCGGCTACGTTAACGGTTACGATACGCTCGGCGGTATCGTTGCTCCAATTTGGATTGGTTGCGTCATATATCGTTCTTGGATCCGGAAGAAATACGTACCGGCAACCAAGCCGTTGATGGTGAAGTTAAAATCTTCATTGCCCGCACCGGTGGTGTTGCGCATGACGGTATCGGTTATGGCCGTACCTTCGAAAGCATCACCCGCAGCGTTGGCCACTTGTGTCAGCGTAAAGCCGAATTCAAAGTCGGGTGCGTTTTCGCCCGCTACGCGTTTGGTGGCGTTGATGGTTACGTTGGCGGTGGGTGTTTGGAAGGTATTGGTGAAGGTTTGGCTGTTGTTCCAGCCGGTAACGGTCGCCTCGCGTTCGTTGCCCTCGCCGAACAGGGTTACGGTAACGATGCGCGGTTCGAGATCATTGGTCCAACCTTGTCGGGTGTCGACAGTGGTTTCTTCAATACGGAAGAAGTACGTATCTGCTACCAAACCTTCAAGGTCAAAGGAAAACGGAAAACTATCTGCGCCGCCCGTTGTATTGGCCGTTGACGTACCGGTGATGGCGTTGGGTGAAACCGCGCTGCCTAAGTTATCCACCACTTGTGTAAGGGTAAAGCCGAAGTTAAAGGCCGGTGCATCTGCACCCTCTACGCGCTTGGTGGCGTTAATGGTGACACCCACTATCGGATTTCGTCGCCACAGGGCAATGTACGATACATCGGCTGCAGGCATGGGGAAAGCATAGACATTGGTTGTTACCAAGTTGCCGGCGGGGATATTGTCGAAATCTGCCGGGGGGGTCGTGCCGCGGTACCAACCGATGAAAGTGTAGCCCGCTACCGTACCGGCGGTGAGGGTCACGCCCCTGCCGGATTGTACGTTGTGCGTGCCCACAACGGGGTCCAAGTTGGTGGTGGTTGCGCCGCCCAGTACGCCTGTTTGGCCGATATGCGTCAAGCCGGAGGGGCTGTTGGATACGGTCAAGTTAAACATATTGCCGCGCCAAATGCCGTACACGGTGATATCACCCATCGTCATGACGGTAGTTTCGTTAAACCATGTACCCGTGCCGTCGGGTTCGGTATTCCAACCTTGGAAGGTGTAATGGGGGTGCGTTACCAATGCGGGGTCGGGGAAATTAGGATTTGTAATACTGCCTTCCTGTTCCCCGTTGGCGGTACGGTTTTGTAAGATATCGATGGGGGATGGGGGCGGCGTCATGCTGTTATAGGAAGCGCCCGTGATGTTAAAGTCAAACGTGACGCGCCCGGCAAATTGGGCGTGCAAGTTCAGCCGTCCTGTATTCAATCCGTAAATGGGGGTAGAGTGCAGGTACGGATCGCCCGTAGCCGAACCGGGTACGGGGTCCTCATTCCAATGGTGGAACCGCCAGTTTTCTTTGGTTACGTTGTTGATGTTAAACGTGTCGCTGGGGGGGCGACCCGCTACTTGCACCGGGTGCCAGTAAGTCGGCGTGCCAATGGGATAGTTTTGAATGCTTGACGCAAACACACCTGCGCCGGGATGGAAAACCACATCCACATGCCATATGGCATACAACACGAAGAAATCTAAAATGGGGGTATGGGCATCAATGGCAAATCCGCCGCCGCAAGGCGATGTATTCCAATGCCAGAAGGTGCGCCCCGGCCATGTAGGCGGTACGAGCAAGGAGACATCGATACCTTGATCGCTTAGGCTTAGTGCGGGGTTGGTAACTTCTGCGCCGTACAGCCTGCGGACGGTATTGGGGTTGCCTTGGTCATCAACACCCAACCATGCGATTCCATTGGCATGGCTTGCCGCGCCGCCGATGTTGAGCACGATGGCATCTGCCCAATGGGCGAATACTTGGATATTTTCGGTAACAATGGTATCTGCGGTAAATCGATATTCCGGGTTGCGGTACACGGGGTGCGTATACCAACCCAAGAATGCGAAGCCCGGTAATTGGAATGCCGCCCAACCGGCATCATCATGGCAAGGCATGATGTTTTGTAAAGGCATTTGCGCTTGCGTTGTTAATATTTCACTGTTGTAAGGTGAATTGTTGCGATGGAGCGTGTTCCATACTTGATGCTCCGGGCTGCTGCCCACACCAAACATCAGCTCCATAATATTATTGCTGTGGACGCTTTGCCCGGATATGACTTGCCTGCGCATTACGCTGTTGCTGGCATTGCTGAATCGATTGTGGTTGTTGTTAAAGGTAACTATACCCGTCCATGTGGCATATACCGTCATGGGCCCGGTGACTACAGTGCTCCTGCCAAAGGAATAACCGGTGCCGTCGGGCTCCGTATTCCATACGGCATGGTGCCATGCATTACCTCCGCTCATTCCGCCCATGGCCAAGTGGTTAAGTGATTGCGAAAATCGAAGCGGTACTTGATTGGCACGTTCTGCACTTGGGATGCTGTGCATGCTGTGGGGGCCAAAAGCGTCATATATACGGCCGGCCGTATCGCGCCGTATCCAACCTGCCGTGTATGCATCGTACCCGACGGGGTAATTTATCGTTACATCGGCAGCGCCGGCTCCGTTAGAGTCAAAAGTCACCGGTGCCATGGGAATCCACCTTGCATACACCGTTAGCGTCGCCGGGTTTTGCGGCCCTTGGGCTTGGATGGGTTGCAATCCCATCAATCGTGCATTCGAAGAAATGATAAAAGATTGGGGGTGTTGGTAATAAACAGGGGTTGCATTGTGCAATCGGCGGCCGGTTCCTTCATTGGTAACCGGGTCGATGGCGGTATACCAACCCAAAAATACATATCCCGGCCGTTCCGGTATCGAAGGCCATTCAACATAACCCTCCCGTACAGAACCCATGACGCTGTTGCCGTCGGGGATGGTTACGGTGCGGTTAGGGGTTACGCCGCCGTTAGAATCAAAAAGAATTTCTATAAGTTCTTCGATAGGTTCCCACATGGCCCTGAAAACAATGTTTTCCGTGATGGGCCAATCCGCAACGTCATCATGCGTCAAACCGGATTGGTAAATCGTACCGCCGGAAATAACACCGGTTAAAATGTTAACCGTGGCACCTACAATCACATCCCAACCGGTAAATATATGGCCGGTTCTCATGGGAACGGGTACGTTTTGCGGAATGGGTGCGTATATGCCGTCCCCAAGATAGAGAGAATATTGCGTCTCCGCATCTTTAACGGTTTGCGGTTGTTCTGCTCTATCGAAATAATGCCCGATATCCGTTGCATTAACGCCATGGGTACGTAGGGTTTGCCCGTCAGCGGTGTAATGCCGTCCGCCGCGAATACAGGTACATCCCTGCCTCTGTGTGCGATTCGACCCTCCGGCGTGCCCGACGGCAACGCGGGTGTAATATAGGTGTTGTACCAAGTGCCGCCGTTGGGGTTGAATGTGGCCCTGTATACCCACCACGCATATACCGTCATATCTTCATAAACCGGTTCATGTGCCCATCTTACCGGAGAATTGTAACCCGATAAGCTGGATGTAAGGCTCGCCCGCCCCGGCGCGGCAAAGCGCGTACCGGTTCCGTTGGTTCCTGTCCACCAACCTTGCAACGTAGCACCCGCCAATCGAGCTTCAGGTGCAGAACGTTGATAAACAAACGTGCGGTTACGGTAATGCGGATGCAACCATGAATCTGTGATGGACAAATTGGGAACCGCATCACGATAACGTGAATGCCCGGCCGTCAATACACCGGGGCCGTAGTCAAACGTAACCACCCAATCATCCACCGGTCTCCACAACGCAACGAGGAAAATCGTACCGGTCATAACGGTATCGCCGTCTATACATTCACAAAACGTATGGTCGCATATATCGCTGCCGACAGTGGTGCGCCAGCCTATAAAACGATAACCGGGGTTGACCCCTGCGGTTGGGTTGTCCGGCCACGCCACACCTGCCAAATCATCAATGGTGGTGCTGCCGCTGTCAGGTACATAAATATAACGATGCCCCCAATTTTGCGGATTGTCGGGGGTGGCACTACGTTCACCCAAGCCGGGCATCAAGATTGCCAATTCTTCGGCAGTCGCGGACACCGACCCCACGCTGAAGTAAATTCCCCATCCCCATTGGGCATATACGGTTATGCTGTCGTGGATTTCGGTGTTTGCGTCAAACACATCGCCCGACCCGTCGGGTTGGGTATTCCATGACATAAATACATACATGTCGGTACGCTCGGGCGGCACGGGCATGCCGTCGCCCAGCGTATCACCCGCTTCAATGGGTCTAAACGAATTACCGCCGTCCAACATGATGGTATCGCGGTATAAATGCCCCGCACCTGTAACGGCGTTGACGTGGTTGTTGTCAAAATCAACCCGAAGCCCATTACCCAACGGGATGATGCCCATCGCAGGCGGAGTGGTTGCGCTCCCTTCGCCAAACGTGGATACCGGATCCTGCGCGTCATCATAACCCAACGCAAAGTACCCCAGTGTTGCAGTAAACAGAATAAATGCCATTACCAAAGCAATTTTCCGTTTCGTGCTCAGCTTCTTCATTTCTGTTTCCTCCTTATATGTAGCATTTATAAATGCCAATGGTTATTGCTGCATAAAAATCACGCGTTGCATGATGTCTTCGGGTAACTGCCCGCCTGCGAACAGGTCAAACCGCATGTGCCAACCGCTGCCGTCTTCGTAAGTGCCGATGCCGATGGCAATTTCACCTGATCCTTCGTCCAATACGTAAAAGCGATAAATCATGCCCGTAAGCGTCCGCACAAATGCCGCATCGGCGAAGCCGTAGTATTCGATGATGCTTGCCACGGCCGCTTCTGTTGTTGCATTGGCCAAGCTTGCTAAGATGGCTTGCGTGCGGTCAGTGGGGGGTGCGAGGGTAGTTTCGGGTTGTGTTTCCGGTTGGGTGGTTGCATTGGGGGGTGATGTGGGTTCGGAGGTTGGAGGTTGGGTAGTCGGCGGTGGTTGCGTGGCGGGGGGTTCGGTGGGATTAGGCAAGGTTGGAGGTGGCGTGGGTTGCGGCGAAGGTGGTGTGCTATGTGGAATGGGATCATGTAGGGGCGGTTCGGGTGCGGATTCACCCGCTATTGCGTATGGCTCCTCCGCAGGAAGGTAATCTGAAGGAAATGCCTCCGGTGGGGATTCGCCGTCATCGTCATTGGCGGGTATTTCAATGGAGGGTGCCGTGGGTATTTCGGTGGGGAGTGCCGTGGGTGCTTCCGTTGCGGTTGCATGCGGCAAGACGATGGGGGCGGGTTGCGCTTCGGTGGGTGCAGGTATGTCTTGTGCGATTTCGTAGGCGGATTGCAACGGTTCGGCTTCGTCCACAGATAAATATAAAAGCGTACCGACCACCCCCACACCCACCAAACATGCCGCAACCATGCAGCCTTTTACAAATGAAGCTACGGATGCCGTGGAAGTCATGACAGCAGCAGAAGTGGTGCCCGCGGCCAATGCCGTGCTGCCCGCGCAGGCGGTTGCGGGTATGTAGCTGGCGGCAAACACCGATTCTTCAATCAAGAACAAGGCACCCAATGCCACCAACGCCGTAACCGACGCCTTTCTGCCCATGTAGGAATTCCGGCCTTCCAGTTTGTTGCGGATGGCTTGGCGCGCGCGTTGCAAATTGACGCGCACCACGCCGCTTGAGCAGTTGTACAACCGGGCGATTTCTTCGGCATTAAAGTTGAAGTAGTAATATAGGTAGGTCATCTCGCGTTGGTTTTTGGACAACGTGTTGATGATTTGTATGAGTTCGTCTTGCTGCTCTTTGTTGCGCAGCGATTCTTCGGGCAGGAAGTCTTCGTCCGCGTCGGGGATTTCGGCGATTTCTTCGTCCAATGAGAACAGGACAAAAGATTGCTGTTGCCGTTGCACCTTGCGCTTGCGGAAGCATTCGTGGATGGCAATCTTCTTTAAATAGGCCAGCAGGGTATCGCCTCGCAGGTCGCGTGGTTTTTTGAATGCGATGACGAAGGTGTCTTGCATGACTTCCTCCGCGTCTTCCTTGTTCTCGCAAAATTTTTGACACAAGAAAGCCAGCGGGGTTGCGCACCGCTTGTAAATATCGTCAAAAGCGGAGGCGTCACCGTCGTTGTAACGCGATATGTAACCGGTCAAATCATTGGCAATCGTTTTGATGGCGCACCTCTATTTAAGAATTTCTTTGATACTTAACGCGTCGTTAGTGTCGTGCGGCAAAGCCCGCTTGAAGAAGTCCAACTGTGCCCTGATCCTTTCGCTGTACAAACCCAACACACCGGCAACGTGCAGTTCCGTCATCTCCAGCAGCCACGCAATGTGGTGGATGGGTACCGACAAATAGCAGTAGTAATAAATAACCTGCCGCTCCTCAAAGCCAAACTCGTCCACCGTGTGCATCAAAATACGGCTGGCTTGGCGGTTGGCGATAAACGCCCGCGGTATGTCGGGCATGTTTATTTCCAACTCGTAAGCGGGCAAATGCCGGATGTTATGATTTTCTGCGGTGGCATTCAAGCAGCGGACACCCTCTTTGCACGGTATATTCTTATACCTACTTATAGGGTCATTTCATGAAAACCGTAACATTCTTTAGAAATATTTTTTTCACATAATATTTCTTTTTGCTTTATGCGAATTATACTGATTATTTTTGCGCTATGTTGAAAGGTTGCCAATTGTTAACAATTCTATCGACGGATTAAAATGCCAATAAAAAAACCCGCGGTTTTCGCGGGTTTTGAGGAGATGCGTCAATTTACATTAAACCACGTTCGATGGCTTGCACATTCAACGGAATCAAGTCCTTGCTGCGCGCACCGGCGAAGCGTTCGTGCAGTACATCGGTGATGTCATCCAGCGTGAAGAGGTCGGTTTTTTTCAAGAAGCCGGCCAACATGACCATGTTGGCCACGCGCAGGTTGCCGATGTCTACGGCAATGTTGGTGGCGTCAATGGCCAGTACATCCACATCAGTACGGCGGGCTTGCACGTCCTCGGTCACGATGGAGGCATTGACCAATACAAGACCGCCCGCGCGTACCTTGGGCAAAAATTTATCTACCGACGGTTGGTTCATGGCCACGAGGATATCGATGTTGGATTGCACAAGGGGGCTGCCGATGATGCGGTCAGAAGTGATGACGGCGCAGTTGGCCGTGCCGCCACGCATTTCTGCGCCGTAGGAGGGCATCCACGTTACGTGGTTGCCTTTTTTCATGGCCAGCGTGGCAACGACTTCTGCCAGTACGAGTATGCCCTGCCCGCCAAAGCCGGAGAAGACCATTTTATTCATTATTGGGCACCTCCTTGTGCGGCGCGGTCGCAGTACAGCCCCAGCGGGTAGTACGGTACCATTGCGTCCTTGATAAACGCCATCGAGTCCACGGGGGATAACCCCCAGCCGATGGGGCATGCGGCCAGAATTTCGATCATAGCGAAGCCCTTTCCCGCTACTTGATATTCGAAGGCTTTTTTGATGGCGCGTTTGGCGCGTAAGATGTGGGCGTGGTCGTGGACAGACACACGCTCGATGTAAGTTGCGCCGGGTATAGTGGCCATCATTTCGCTGACTAGCAGGGGCTTGCCGGTGGTTTCTTCGAAACGGCCGTAGGGGCTGGTTGTGGTTTTTTGGTTGATGAGGGTTGTAGGGGCCATTTGCCCACCGGTCATGCCGTAGATGGCGTTGTTTACGAATATAACGGTGATGTTTTCGCCTCGGTGGGCGGCGTGAATGATTTCTGCCGTGCCGATGGACGCGAGGTCGCCGTCGCCTTGGTAGGCAAAGACGATTTTGTCGGGTTGTACGCGTTTGACGCCGGTGGCTACGGCAGGAGCACGGCCATGCGCGGCTTGGATGCCGTCGCAATTAAAATAATTGTAAGCCAATACCGCACAGCCCACGGGCGCAATCGAAATGGTGCGTTCCAAGATATCCAGCTCCACTAGCGACTCCGCTACCAGCTTGTGGATCGTGCCGTGAGAACAACCCGGACAATAATGAAATGACGCATCGGTAAGCCCGCGGGATTTTTCATAAATAATTTTGGCAGCCATGGTTACAAGTCCCCTTTCGAAGAAGTGGAAATAATCTCCCGCACTTTGTCGGCGATTTCTGCCGGTTCAAACACCATGCCGCCGCTGCGCCCGTGGAAATGCACGGGTCGTGTACCGTTAACGCCCAGCTTCACGTCTTCCACCATTTGCCCCATGGACAGCTCGATAACGAGGATGTTTTTGACCGATGCGGGCAGTTGTTGAAACGTATCGTATGGGAACGGCCACAGCGTAATGGGGCGCACCAATCCGGCACGGATGCCTTTGGCGGCCAATTCTTCGATGGCGTTTTGCGCGATGCGGGCGGGTACACCGTAGGCCACGATGGCGATTTCGTCGCCTTCTTGGACGGTGTTTTCCACCAGCACGCATTCGCGCTCGATTTGCGCGTATTTTTGGAATCGCTCGATGTTTTGCTGCTCCAGCACATCGCCCAGCAGCGACAGGGAGTTGATGACACGGGGCTTGCGGTTAGATGTGTCGCCGTCGGTACACCACGATTTGTCCGCGGCGATGGGTGGACGAGGTTTGATTTCCACCGGCTCCATCATTTGCCCCAGCATACCGTCGATAAGCATCATCACGGGTGTGCGGTATTTTTCCGCCACATCAAAGGCGTGGAAGGTCAAATCCGCTGCTTCTTGGATGTAGGCAGGCGCGTACACGGGAGTGCGGTAATCGCCGTTGCCGCCACCCCTTGTGGCCATAAAGTAATCCCCCTGTGCGGGCAAGATACCGCCCAAACCGGGGCCGCAGCGCGATACATTCACCATAAACACGGGCAAATCTGCACCCGACATATAGCTGATGCCCTCCTGCTTCAATGCCATACCCGGCGAGGACGAGCTAGTCATGACCCGCGCACCTGTAGCCGCCGCGCCATAACACATGTTAATCGCCGCCACTTCGGACTCGGCCTGCACAAAGACACCGCCCTGTGCACCCCCGGTTTCTTGGGCGCGCCGTTCCATGTGGGCGCTCATATATTCGGGCACTTCGTTCTGCGGGGTAATGGGGTAGCCGAAGAAGGCCTTGCAACCCGCTTGAATGGCGGCTTCAGCGATGGCCTCGTTCCCTTTCATTAAAATGGGGTGCTGCCCCAAGCCCCGCCACTCCGCGGGGGAAACCCCCACTACGCTTCCTCGCTTCGCTGTGGTATTCGCTTCGCTCATTATTATACCCCCCTTTCCACTTTAATCACCGAATCCGGGCACACGCGTGCGCAGATGCCGCATGCGGTACATGCTGCCGAAGCGTTGCACTTGACCGGGTTGTATCCCTTGGCGTTGACGCGGGATAACTCCAAGTCAAGGATATCTTTAGGACATGCGTCGATGCACAGCTTGCATCCTTTGCACGTGGCCTCGTTGAATGTCAAAATCGCCATGGTTACCTCCCCGGGGTTAGAATCGAACGGACATTGCGCATGGCTTCGATGCGGCCTTCGGCCAAGCGGTCGGCGGTTTGGAAGGCCAATTCGCCCGTTTCGTCGCTGATGCGCAGGATTTCGCGCATTCTATTGTAAATGCGGTCGATATCGCGGCGGGATGCTTCTTCATTGTAACCGCCTTCGGCATGTTCGTAGCTGACGTTGATGACGCCGCCCGCGTTGGCCAAATAATCCGGCGCGTACACGATGCCGCGATCTTGCAAGGCCTTGCCGTGCACCAACGGAACGCGTAATTGATTGTTGGCACCGCCGCACACGATTTTGCATTTGAGTTGCGGTAGGGTGTCGTCGTTAATGGTTGCGCCCAATGCACACGGGGCATATATATCCATTTCAGCGCTATAAATGGCTGCTTTGTCCACTGCCACCGTGCCGAATTCCTCTACGCAACGCTTTACGCGTTCGTCTACCACGTCGCTGACCAGTATTTTCGCCCCGGCTTCGTGCAATAGTTGGCACAAGTAATAACCCACATTGCCCACGCCCTGCACCGCCACGGTTTTGCCTTCCAACGAAATATCGCCATACACATGGCGGCAACATGCCTGCATCGACTTGAAAACGCCCAACGCCGTATAGGGCGAAGGATCGCCGCTGCGTCCGGGCAAACCCACAACATGGTTCGTTTCCATATTCACATATACCATGTCTTGTGTGCTGGTGCCCACGTCCTCGGCGGTGATATAACGCCCGCTCAAGCCATGTACATACCGCCCAAACGCACGCCAAAAGGCCTCGCGTCGTGTGGGGTCTTTGCGGATTTCTGCCGGGTCGCCGATGATAACGGCCTTGCCGCCGCCCAACGCCAGCCCCGCCAATGCACTTTTATACGTCATGCCGCGCGCAAGACGTAATACGTCTTCGGCGGCTTCTTCCTCGTTGGTATAGTTCCAGACGCGCGTGCCCCCCAATGCCGGCCCCAACACCGTGCTGTGCACACACACAATCGCTTTCAACCCCGTGTTCTTGTCCTGGAAAAAACACAGCTGTTCATACCCGTACTCTTCCATGTACTTAAATTTGTCCATATTCCACCCTCCCGATTGATTTTTGTGCGAAAAATATATCACATATGACAATTAAGCGCTATAGCAAATGCATGACCATGGGCAATTTGTACAAACCGCGCAAGCCAATAAAAAAACCCCCGCGACAATCGTCACGAGGGTTTTCATTTTTGCGGCTGAAGGGACTTGAACCCCCACGCCTTGCGGCACAGGAACCTAAATCCTGCGTGTCTGCCAGTTCCACCACAGCCGCGTGGGTTGGACACCGGACATTTTACGGCAGTTGCTGCTGACTGTCAATGAAACGAAATTACATACCCGAAATTTTCAACCCGTTCACTTTAATCGATGGCATGCCCATGCCACCGCCGCCCATGGAGCGGAAGCGCAGGTCGTTGCCTACGGCGTCAATGTTTTTGAGCAATTCGTAGAAGTTGCCCGCTACGGTAATTTGCTCAAGGGGTTGGATTAGTTTGCCGTTTTCGATCAAGAAACCTTCTGCGCTAAAGGAGAAGTCGCCGCTGACAGCGTTGGCGCCGGAGTGCAAGCCGGCCATTTCAGTAATGAGCACGCCGCGCTCAATGCCCGCGAGCAAATCGTCGAAGGATTTGTCGGAGGGTTGCAAGTAGAAGTTGGTGGTGGAGGTGGTGATGGCACCACCGTGACCTTGTTTTGCGGCGTTGCCGGTGGATTTGACGCCGTCTTTGGCGGCGGATTTGAGGTTGTAGAGCAGGGAGGTGAGCACGCCGTTCTCGATGATGGCTTTTTGTTGTGTGGCTACGCCTTCTGCGTCGAAGGCCATGGATCCGAGCGAATCGGTGCAGATGCCATCGTCGCGCAGGGTCACGTGGGGGGCGGCAATGGTTTCGCCCAGCTTATCCTTGTTTAACAGGGAGAAGCCTTTTTGCCCATTTTCGGCCATGAAGATGCTGGTGAACACGCCAAAGAAGTCGCGCGTGGTTTCGTTGTCGAAGACGATGGGCACTTCACAGGACTCGATGGAAGTTGCACCCAAGTAGCTCAAGGCTTTTTTTACGGCATCGTCGGCTATTTTTTTGTAATCAAAGTCGGCGAAGTCGCGCCCGGCCCACCAGGCTTGGCCGGACTTCATTACGCCGTTTTCTTCTACGCGGGCGATGACATAGGCCATGGCCACGTTGCTTTTTCGTGTCAAGTCAAGGCCATGGGAGTTGGCGATGGACATGGCTGCGTTGGAGTTGGTGACGGTGCAGAAGTCGGCCATTTTGACGCGGGGGTCCAAGGATTTTGCGTAGGCTTCCATTTCCAATGCCCATGTGATTTTTTGCCCGGCGTCTACTTCGTCCAACGCAGGGTTGTAGGCGTTGACTTCGGAATAAGATGCGTCGCCGGGGTATAGGATTTCTACGGTTTCGTCTTCAATTATTGTGGCGTTGGCGGCGGCGTTGTCCAGCATTTGGTCAATGACTTCCAGCGCCATTAATTCGCTGGCGGCATAACCCATTTTTCCGTTGTAGGTACCGCGGAAGCCGATGCCCTCGCTGGCGGCGTTTTTGTATTCTTGAATTTCGCCGTCAAACACCCGCACGGAGAAGCTTGTGCCGCCGGATTGGAACAGCTCGTAATCGGTGAAGCCCTTGGCTTGTGCACGGGCAAATATTTCGGCTTTGAAGGATTCGAATGTCATTATTTTCTACCTCCTACGATCATTTCTTTGACGCGTACCATGGGTTGGCCTACGTTGGTGGGTACTGCGCCGGATATCGAGCCGCACATGCCCTGCGCCGCCGCAAAGTTGTTGCCCACCATGTCAATGTCCATGAGCACTTCATGGCCTTTGCCAATGAGGGTTGCGCCGCGCACGGGCTCGGCGATTTTGCCGTCGCGTATCATGTAGCCTTCCAGCACAGCAAAGTTGAACTCGCCGCTGGCGGGCTGTACGGAACCGCCACCCATTTGCGCGGCGTACAGGCCGTGCTCGGTGTTGGCAATGATTTCTTCGGTGGTGGAATTGCCGTTGAGTATATAGGTATTGGTCATGCGCGATGTGGGGGCGAAGCGATAGGACTCGCGGCGGCCGCTGCCGGTGCTGGGCATACCCATTTTGAGGCCGTTCAGGTAGTCCACGAGGTAGGACTTGAGCACGCCGTTTTCAATGAGCGTGGTGCGGCGGATTTTGCCGCCTTCGTCATCGATGTTCAAGCTGCCCCATTCGCCTGTTAGGGTACCATCGTCGATGGCGGTCACGCAGTCGGCGGCGATTTTTTCGCCCAGCTTGCCGGTGAACACGGATGCGCCTTTGGCCACGCCGGTGGCTTCCAAGCTGTGCGCGCAAGCTTCATGGAAGATTACCCCGCCAAAGGCATTGTCTACGATTACGGGCATTTTGCCTGACGGTGCGTAGTCGGCCTTGAGCATGGTAACGGCCACGCGGGCGGCTTTGGTGCCCAGTGCTTCAATATTAATGGCATCCATTAATTCGTAACCGACTTTGGCGCCGGGGGCTTCGTAGCCGGTTTGTTTTTCGTTGCCGTCGCCGGCCACGGCTTGCACCAAGACACGCGTGCGCACACGCCGGTCCTCTGCCCACAAACCATTCGAGTTGGCGATGAACACATCCTGCGTAACGGATGCATATCCATTGGACGTTTGCGTCACCAGCGGATCATACGCCATGGATGCCGCCGATGCCGCGCGCAAGCGTTCCACGATGTCGGTTTTGGCGACTTTTTCCGGGGGGATCACAATGGTGTCGGCGTATTTTAGCCGTTCGCTGCGGTCCAGGGTGATGACCCCTTTTATATTGATTTCGCCTTTGATGCTTGCCTTGACGGCTTGTGCCGCGTCGGTCGCCAGGCGCATCAACGACGGGCGCGACGTATTGTTGGTATACGCATACACCGCGTTGGTACCGGTAATAATGCGCAACCCCAAGCCATAATCTACGCCCCAATTCGCTTTTTCTACCAAGCCGTTGGTTAGGGTGATGTTGTCTTTGACGGTGTTTTCCATGAAAATCTCCGCCAAGTCGCCGCCGGTGGCTAGTGCAGCGGTCAAAACATCGTACACGAGTTGTTTGTCGAGCAAGGTGTTCCCTCCTGTTCTGTGCATTTTTTATACATATTTACATATACGCAACTACTTTATCACTTGGCAAACGTATTTGACAAATTTTTGAAAACCCATTTACAAATCAGTTGACCCCTATTTGGGTCCAACTGGTTGCAAATTGCAACCAGTTGACACGCGTTGGCGTAGCGCCATTTCTACGTGCAAAATCGCATTGGTTTTGTTATACTGGACAAAGCTTCATTTGAAAGGATGAATTCGTATGTTGGAAAAACTGACGCAACTGCGTGAGGAAATAAAGAAAGCACTCGAAAACGCAACCCCCGAAGCCATTGAAGCCCTACGTGTAAAAATGCTGGGCAAAAAAGGTGAAATCACCGCCGTATTAAAAGGCTTGGGCAAGCTGGATGCCGAAACCCGCAAAGCCGCTGGTGCCGCGGCCAACGAACTGCGCGATTGGGCACAAACACAAATCGAGCAAGCCAAATCCGCCGCCGGAGCCGACCAATTAGAACAATCCTTGGCCAACGAACATATCGACATCACCCTGCCCGGCAAGCGCCGCGGCGTAGGACGCGTGCATCCCATCACGCAGATGTATGACAAATTGGAACAATTATTCTTGAGCCTGGGCTTTGACATTGTAGAAGGCCCCCATGTGGAGACGGTCTACCACAACTTTGACGCGTTAAACACCCCACCCCACCACCCCTCGCGGGACCGAACAGACACGTTCTATTTCGGCGAGGATTTTTTATTGCGCTGCCATACCTCGCCCATGCAGGTGCGCATCATGGAAACGCAACAACCGCCCATCCGTGTGGTAGTGCCGGGCAAGGTGTACCGCAACGATGAAATTGACGCCACCCACACCCCCGTTTTCCATCAAATGGAGGGGCTGGTCATCGACAAAAATGTGAACATGGGCGACCTGCGCGGCATTATGGAATTGATTGCGCAGCACGTCTTTGGTAACGGCGTGGCCATTCGCTTGCGCCCCAGCTTCTTCCCGTTTACCGAACCCAGCGCGGAAGTGGACGTGGCCTGCTATATTTGCAACGGCAAGACCAAAACCGAGCCCTGCCGCGTGTGCAAAGACAGCGGCTGGGTAGAATTATGGGGCTGCGGCATGGTGCATCCCGAGGTGCTGCGCAAGTCGGGCATCGACCCGGACGTGTACAGTGGCTATGCCTTTGGCTTGGGCGTGGATCGACTCACCAGCGCACTGTACAGCATCACCGACCCACGCTTGTATTTTGAAAATGACGTGCAGTTCCTGCGTCAGTTTTAGGAGGTTTAAATTATGAACATTCCCATGTCATGGTTGCGTAATATTGTGAATATCACGGACGATACAGCAACATTTGTGGATAAAGTCACCGCAGCAGGCGTCAAAGTCGAGGGCATTGAAACCACTGGCGAGGACATCACCCGCGTGGTCGTGGGGCTCATCACCAAGTTGGAACGCCACCCCGACGCAGACAAGCTGTGGGTCACCCAAGTGGACGTTGGCAAAGAGACCTTGCAAATCGTCACCGGTGCCGACAATTTGAACATAGGCGATTACATCCCCGTGGCGCTGCACGGCGCAACGCTGGCGGGCGGGTTAAAGATTAAAAAAAGCAAGATGCGCGGGTTGGAATCCAACGGCATGTTGTGTTCTATCGACGAGTTGGGCTGCACGACTGATGACTTCCCCCACGCCAACAACGACGGCATTTTTATCTTCTTAGAGCCGCATCCGCTGGGTGCCGATGTCGTGCCCATCATGGGGCTGGCAGAAGAAGTGCTGGACTTCGAAATCCTGTCCAACCGACCCGACACCAACGCGGTGCTGGGCATCGCGCGGGAAGTGGCCGCCGTATACAACCAACCCTTCCCCCAACCCAAAATCACCGTGGCAGAAACCGCCGGCGGCCACACCAACGACCTCATCACCGTAGAAATCCGCGACGCGGAAAAATGCCCCCGTTACATCGCCCGCGTGGTGACCAACGCCAAAATCGAACCGTCGCCCAGCTGGATGCAAAAACGCCTTACCGCCGCGGGTGTGCGCCCGGTCAATAATATCGTGGACATCACCAACTATGTCATGCTCGAATACGGCCAGCCCCTGCACGCATTTGATATTTCTGCCGTGGCCAAGCAAAACGGCCGCCACGCCGTAGTCGTCCGCACCGCCTATAAGGGAGAGAAAATCACGACCTTGGACGGCGTTGAACGCACCCTGACCGACACCACCCTGCTCATCACCGACACCGAAAAACCCCTTGCAATCGCCGGCATCATGGGCAGCGACAACACCAAAATCATCGACGAAACCACGACCATTCTCTTCGAATCCGCCAACTTTAACGCGGCCAACATCCGCCAATCTGCCAAAGCATTGGGTATGCGCACCGACGCATCCGCCCGGTACGAAAAAGGCCCCGACCCCAACCTGGCCACCGCATGCGTCAACCGCGCCATGGAATTGGTGGAGCAACTAGCTTGCGGCAATGTCGTGCCCGGCTCGGTGGATGCATACCCCACGCCACGTCTGCCCCGCGTTGTACCCTTTAGCCCCGCCAACATCAACAAGCGGCTGGGCCTGGCATTGGATGCAAACGAAATCACCGATTATTTGCGCCGCGTAGACATCACCGTGCGCACCAAAAATGAAACCCTTGAAGCCATCGTGCCCACATTCCGCAGCGATATCACATCGGAAGTGGACTTGGCCGAAGAAGTCGCGCGTTTTTACGGATACAACCGCATCGTGGCACGGCATACCCAGCTTGTGCCCATAGCGTTGCCCTTCACCCCGGGCATGACGCCACGGCGGCGGTTTGACCAAACCGTGCGCGGCACATTGGTGGGCTTGGGTTACTTCGAAGCCCTCACCTACCCATTCGAAAGCCCCAAAGTGGCAGACAAGCTGACAATCCCCGAAGGCGACGCGCTGCGTTATCCCCTTACTATCGACAACCCGCTGGGCGAGGACTACAGCGTCATGCGTCCGCTGACCATCGGTGGTTTGCTGTCCGCATTGGCCTACAACGCCGCCAAGCGCAACGACACCGCGCGCCTATTCGAACAATCATGGGAATATGTGCCCCATTCGCTGCCGTTGCAAGCATTGCCGCAGGAATTGCCCAAAATCACCTTGGCGGCCTACGGCCCGGACGTAGATTTCCTGTCCATTAAGGGCGATGTGGAAGATTTGCTGTCTACTTGCGTAAGCGGACGGTTGATTTTCGAGCCCCTAACGCTGCCGTGGATGCACCCCGGCCGCACCGCAAGCATTGCATACAAACCCCACCCCAAGCGCGACGCCATCGCCGTGGGATACGTGGGTGAATTGCATCCGCAAGTGGCCCGCAACTATGAAATTGAAGCACGCGCCTGCTTGGCCGTGCTGGACAGCGATGTATTATATGAAGCGTTGGGCGCACGCAAGACAACTTTTACGCCGCCACCCAAGTTCCCCGCTATGACGCGCGACTTGGCATTTACCGTACCGGAAGGAGTAACCGCCGCACAATGCGAAACCGCCATCCGTGAACGCGGCGGCGCATTGCTGGCAGATGTGACGCTGTTTGATGTGTACCAAGGCCAGCAAATTGAGGCGGGCTTTAAGTCCATGGCGTACAGCTTGCGTTTTATCGCACCTGACCGCACTTTAACCGACGATGCCGCCGTCAAATTACTCACCACCATCCGCGCCAACTTGGAGCAAAAACACGAAGCTCGGTTTAGATAATGGAATTCATGTTCATATTGCCGGGGGCACTTCTTGCGCCGGTGATCCACGAATTTACCAAGGCCGTAACCAGCACGGTACAGGGCGACCCCACACCGCGCAGCCGCGGCTTCCTCACGTTCAATATTATTAAATATGTAGAGCCATTGGGTTTTATCATAATGGTTCTTTTGGGCGGTTTTGGCTGGGGGCAACCCGTGCCGACCGCTTCTTTGCATTACAAAAACCGCCGTCGCGCTACGGTCATCACCTACGTTACACCCATGCTGGTCAACTTATTACTGGGCATCGGTGCAATTATAGCGCTCAGTCTTTGGGTGGGCGTACCGTTAAACGCATTCTTATTTGTACGGCGCGAATTTATTCTTGCTTTCGAATGGGATATGATGCTGATCTTGAAATTGGCGCTGTACGGCTTCGCGCAGTGCAGCATTTTGCTGGCGTTGTTTAATTTGATTCCCGTGCACCCGCTAGCCATGTCCAAAATCATCCAACCCTTTGCCAAACCCGACACGCTGGTCAAGCTCAACCATTATGAAAAAACCATGCAGTTTGTCCTCGTCTTCATGTTGGCTTTTGGTTTCATTGGGCGAGTTTTGGGGCCGGTATGGATTCACATACTAGGCGCGGTGTGGCTGTATTAATGGAAGTCAAGCTGACAAACTACGCCGGGCCACTGGATTTATTGCTCCGCCTCATCGCCCGCAATGAAATGGACATCTTTGACATCCCCATTGCCGAATTGACCGCGCAATACCTACAAGAATTGCAAGATTTACCCGCCGACATGGACAATTTGAGCGAATTCCTCGTCATGGCGGCCACCCTGTTGGAAATTAAATCCCGCATGCTGCTACCGCGCGCCACCCCGCCCGAAAACTTAGACGAAGAAGACCCGCGCGAAGCCCTCGTGCAAAAACTCCTGGCCTACCAACTGGCACAGACCCTAGCCGAACAGCTCGGCAACCTAACCCCGCCCGGCGACCGCCTAACCAACCGCGGCGAGCCCGAGCTCGCCCAAGAGGCCGAAACCACGCCCCCCCTAGACGGCATCCCCATGGCCGACTTGTGGCAACTCTTTAGCGACCTCATGATGCGCCAAACATCCCGCACCGACACCGTCCGCGCAGGCTACGGTGAAATGCCCCGCGAACGCTTCACCGTGCCTGAAAAAGTAGCTTACATACGCGGCAAACTAGCGCAGGGGCGCGTGAAGCTGTCGACGTTGCTATACGAGTGCCGCAGCCGCCGGGAGATGATTGTTACTTTTTTGGCGCTGCTGGAAATGATACGCCGCGGCATTATGCTGGCGCGGCAAGATGATGATTTTGCGGATGTTACTTGCGAGGCGGCGTAAAGATTAAAATCAAACGATGAAGATCAAAAGATTAAGACCGTGGGCGCTGCCCACACCCGCAAGGAGCGCAGCAAATAAGGCTTTAGCCGGCACCCCTTGACCCGCTCCTTTTTGTTGTGTTTTTGTTGATTGTAAATTTATTGTGAAGGATTTTTCATACATGGTTGAGCGATTCACGGAAAAAGAGAAGATGCTTGAGGCGATGTTATTCGCCAGCCCGGAGAGCGTGCCTTTGGCTAAGTTGGCGGAGGCCTTGGGGGCGGAGATTCCTGCTACGCGGGAGCTTCTTGCGCATATGCATGAAGTGTACGTGCGCGAGCAGTCGGGCATACAGTTGGCGGAGGCAGATGGGCATTTTCGCTTGTGTAGCAATCCGATGTATTACCCTTGTGTGCAGCGGTTATTGCAATTGCGGCCACGTCGGCCGCTTTCGCAGGCTTTGTTGGAGACTTTGGCGGTGATTGCATTTAAACAGCCAGTGACCAAGGGCGTCATCGAGGAAATTCGCGGTGTGAGTTCTGACCACAGCGTTAATCGGCTGGTGGAGTACGGGTTGGTAGAAGAAAGAGGCCGCCTAGAAGCTCCGGGGCGGCCTGTGCTGTTTGGTACCAGCGAGGATTTTTTGATGTTTTATGGGTTGAAGAGTGTGGAAGAATTGTTGGATAACGCTTCCGGCATATCCGACGCATCGGTTGAATAAATTGTGCGCAAAGTTCAAGCTATTAGTGCCGCTAATAACTTGAACTTTATTCGGTTACATTTACGGCAGTACATTGCCCGCTGCGCGGTAGATGGCATACCATTCCGGGCGAGTCAAGGTTACTTTGTACGCGTCGCAGATGCCCGCCAGCCGACTGACCGATGTGGTACCGGGGATGCACTGCATGCCTGCGGGGTGGCGTAGGATCCATGCGGTTACGATGGCTTCGGAGCTTACGTTGTATTGTTCGGCCAGGTTGTCGATTTCCGCGTTTAAGCTGGCGTATTTGGGGCTGCCCAGAAATACGCCTTCAAAGAAACCGTATTGGAACGGCGACCATGCTTGAATGGTGATGTCGTGGATACGGCAATATTCCAACACCGACCCGTCGCGCACTAGTGCAGGCGGGTTTTGCATGTTTACGTTAAAGCCCGCGTCAAACATGCTGGTGTTGGTGGGCGAGAGTTGCAATTGGTTTATGAGGATTTTGCATTCGGCGGGTAGGGTGCGATTTAACAGGGCCATTTGGCCGGGATTTTGATTGCTGACGCCAAAGTGGCGCACCTTGCCCGCTTTATGCAGCGTGGTGAAGGCTTCGGCCACTTCGTCGGGCTCGACCAGTGTGTCGGGGCGGTGCAGCAGGAAGTAATCGATGTAGTCCATGCCCAGCCGCGTTAGGCTCTTGTCTACCGATTCAAGGATATGTTCCTTCGAGAAATCGAAAAATCCTTGGCGGATGCCGCACTTGGTTTGTACATAAAATTGGTCGCGCGAGATGTTCATTTCCCGCACCGCCGCGCCGAATACTTCCTCGCACTTGCCGCCGCCGTAGATGTCCGCGTGGTCAAAGAAGTGTGCGCCGCGCTCCATGGCCGTGTTGATCCACGCATGCAGGTCGGCCTTTTCCATGCCGCCGATGCGCATACAGCCGGGCACAATGGCGGGTAGGCCGGGCTTGTTGCCGATTTTTACTGTTTTCATGGGGGTAATCCTTTCTGTAGGAAGATATAGGAAGAATACCACGCGGCTTGACAAAATAAAAGTCGCAAAATACAATAGTCGCCATTCATGACCGTTGCAAATTGCGACGGTCAATTTTAAGGAGTGTTTTCATGGAAACGCAGAACGAGACGCAGAATGATTCACAACAAGCATTTAAAGCATCGCAAGCCATCGCCAAGAAACCCACCAAAGTTAATTTGATCCGCTTCGCCTTCCCGACGATATTGTCCATGTTAATCATGAGCACCTTCGGCATTGTGGATGGTGTTTTTGTTTCAAGACTGATGGATGAGCTTGCGCTGAGTGCCGTGGGGCTTGTTTGGCCATTTATGTCTTTCGTTATGGCCATCGGCTTCATGCTGGGCGTGGGCGGCAACGCATTGATTGCCAAGAAGATTGGCGAAGGCAAAGAGCATCAGGCCCGCGAGGATTTTAGCTTGATTATCATCGTGGCGTTTTTGGCATCGGTTGCGGTGTCTATGATCGGTTTTTTTGCACCGGACTTTATTTTGCGCATCTTGGGTGTTAATGAAAACATGCACGCCATGGCCATCGAATATATGCAACCGTTTATGTTTTTCTTGCCGGCGGCGGTGCTGGGTATGGTTATGCAGCAATTTTTGATAACGGTGGGCAAGGCACATTACAGCGCCGTTATGTCGCTGGCGGCGGGTGCGCTAAGCGCAGGATTAAACTATGTATTCATTTATATGTTGGACTGGGGATTGCGCGGCGCGGCGTTGGCCACCAGCATGGGTATGATGATTCCCGTGGTGGTGGGATTGGTGTATTTCACCTTCGCGCGGCACGGCAGTGTGTATTTCGTCAAACCGCGTATGAGCGTTAAGGCGTTCAAGGCCATTGGCCGCTCGTGCGTCAACGGCGCGTCGGAAATGGTGACATCGCTGTCCATGAGCATCACCGCTGTATTGATGAACAACGTGTTGATGCGCTTGGACCCCCTCGGCATTAGCGTGGGGGCGGGAATCATCATGTGGTCGGGCATGGGTATCTTCGGCTCGTTGTTTATCGGTTATTCGTCGGGTGTGGCGCCGATTATCAGCTACAACTACGGCAAGGGCGACCGCGCTTACTTGAGCCGTGCGTTCCGCAATAGCCTGCGCTTGATTGGCGTGCTGGCAGTGATCGCAGTCGTGGCGGCATATTTCTCGGTGGATGCGCTGCTGTGGGTGTATTCGGTGGATGAAATTATTTATATATATGGCATGCCAATATATTCACCCCTGCCCGACATGGTGCGCAACGGTTATTTGTTTATCATCAGCGCGTTTTTGTTCATGGGTTTTAACGGTTTCGGCACCATGTTTTTCACCGCACTCAACAATGGCTTGGTATCGACCGTCATGTCTCTGTTCAACGGGTTCATCTTTTATGTAATCCTGCTGTATCCGTTATCTAACCGCTTCGAAATCAACGGCGTATGGGCGGCGGTACCCGCAGCGGAAATATTGCAAGTATTTGTCACCCTATTTTTCCTTGTCAAACTCGCCGGGAGGTATGGATATGCAGGACGCGCGCGCAAGATTTAAAGAATTGTGGCACCGCATCGATACGCTTTTTAACGCGTATGCAAAAAAACAGGGCATCAACTTCACCGCCCTGTTAATTTTAGAGTTGTTAACTGAAGCCGCACACGACTCCGCCGCCCCCCCTTACACGCAAAAAGCTCTGTGCGAAAAACTCGTACTACCCAAGCAGCTCGTCAACGCTCTAATCAACACCTTCCGCGAGCAAGGCTACGTAGAACTTCGCGAAGCCCGCGACCGCCGCAACAAAGAAATACGCCTGACCATATCCGGTCAGGCGTATGCAAAGTCGATTATAGAACCCCTAGACGCTGCAGACGAACAGGCATGGCAGACATTCAACGATAACGAATTGGCGATCTTCGCCGCCGCTTTGGAAAAATACGAACGCACGATGATGGCCCTACTGGGTTAATGCATGAAAGTATCAATTTCGATTTCGTCCAAGGCAGGCAAACGCTCGATATTGGCATTGTCAATCCGATTTTGCAATGCAACAAAAATAGCTTCCACTTGGCGGTCTTGCAACGTTTGCGGTTGGCGCATGTTCAAACGGAACCAATCGTTGGTGTCAATCGGCTCAACACGTTTGACGATGTGATACCCAAACACGGTGGATACCGGGCCACCGATTTCGCCAATTTCCAATGAACGCACCAGCGCATCAAATTCCGGCTGCATATCACCCGCCGCGAAGGTATAACCAAACGGGAAGTCCCAAAGGCCGCCATCTTGGGTGTAGTGGAACATTAAATCTACAAAATCTTCACCGTCTTGTATGCGCTCCATCAGCGCATTTACATATTCTAGCGCTTCTGCTTCCGTTTCAAACTCATCAAAATGCCCCAAGATGTGCATCGCACCGTACAAAAACGGAATCTCTTCCTCCGGCGGCATCAAGTGCGCAAATGGTGCGAAAGCTTCTTCGTCTTCCAAAAGTGTAAAAATCAAATCATCTAATAAAAACTGCACGGCTACGACTTCTTTAAAATGATCGCGGTCGCGGAAGCCGTCCCGATCCAACAATTCATAAAAATCTTCTTCACCATGTTCGGCGATATACATCTCAATTTCCTCCGACAACATCGCAAGCTGGCTCTCGTCTACTTCCACGCCAAATTCCTTGGCCATGTCCACAAACATGAAATAAAAAATGGCAGATTGCAATGCCTCATAAATAATTGCTCCGCCAAAGGTGCCGTGCACGTCATGCGGTGCGTCCACGTCCATTTCAAAACTGTTGGTTGCCATCACAAATTCCCAAAACAATGTTTCCTCGGCGTGCGCCAGGTGAATGCGTACATCGCTGGCTAATATTACATTGCCGTTAATACGCGCTACCACGGGATCGTTTGCGTCATCCCCATTGTCGTTAACATGCGCTTCTACGGAATCGGTTGCGTCATCCCCATTGCCGTTAACATGCGCTTCCACGGGATCACTTGCGTCATCCCCATTGCCGCATGCCGCCGGCACGGCCAATAAAAACAACAGCATAAAACCGCATAATAAAATTTTCTTCATTTTGTACTACCTGCTTTCATAGTTTATTTGCCAGCGTTCATTGTACACCAATTTGTTTTTATTATCTACATTTTATCCACATTCGCATACAAAAAACCCGCGATATTGGGGAAGGAGCAGATCGCGGGTCTTTTCGAATATTGTGATAAAAGAGGAAGCGTAATTTAAATATAAGACAATGCGGGGGTGTCACTGATGGGAACAGCGGTTTGGGCGCGGCCATGCAGGATAGCACCACGGTCGATAATGAGCGTTTCGGTCATGATGTCGCCGGTGACTTCGGCGGTTTCGGTCAGGTGCAGGGCGTAGCGACATTGGATGGTGCCGTATACCGCACCGGCAATACGCGCCGATTCTGCCACTACATCACCATCGATGCGCCCGGATTCACCCAAGTTGAGCACGCCATCCAGTTCCACGTTGCCCAAGATATTGCCGTCAATGCGCATAGATTCGCCTTCGTTGCCGACAACTTGGTTGGCATGGATGGTAAAGCCCTTGCCAATAACCGTGCCGGTAGGGCGCGTAAATTCGTCTTGCACTCGGTTTCTTGCCATATAGGATGCTCCTGTTCTAACGTTCTAACATGTAATGTATGGGGTTAACGCGCACGCCATTAACGATAACTTCGTAATGCACGTGCGGGCCAGTGGTGGCACCGGTCATGCCAATGCGGGCAATCACTTGGCCGCGCTCTACACGATCACCTACGGATACGAGGTTCTCGCGGTTGTGTGCATATACGGTTGAAATACCGTTGCCGTGATAAATTTCTACAACGATGCCCAATCCGCCGGATACCCAGCCCGACCGTGTAACTGTACCGCCGCCCGCCGCGCGGATGGGCGTACCCATCGGTGCTGCAAGATCAACACCGGAGTGGAATTGCCAGCCACCGCCGCCAAAGGGATTGGCGCGTGAACCAAACGGGGATGAAATAGCCACATTTACAGGCCACAATGTAGGGAAGTTGCGGCAATAAGGAAGGATGCGCTCACGCACGTCTACAAAGTCTTCTTTTAATGCCATTAACATATCAAGGGTGCGTTGGTTTTCTTCCAAACGGTTGTGCAAATATTCTTCGGTAATCAATGGCGGCAGGTACAAAGTCATGGGCGCTATGGACGCCATGGCTGCGCTGATGGGTATTACACCGTCATCGTCAATGGGGATAACACCGTCGGATAAAACAACGCCGATGGGGCTGCCATTAATATATTCGTCGGCATATCCGTAAAGGCCATTCATGTAGGTGTCATAAGAAGCGGACTCGAAAGAGGCGCGCACTTCTGCTTGTGATGCTTGCAATTGTGCAACCAAGGGGGCAATCGGTGGGATAAACGCCCGGGCGGTGAGCCCTTCAATGGCGGCTTCCAATATTTGCAATGCTTCTTCTATTTGACGTTCTTGATCGGCGATTACGTCGCCCAAGCCGTCCAGTATGGCTTGGTGCTCGCGGCGCAGGAGGTTTTCGGTTGCCATGTGACGTATTTCTTCTTCGCTTAAATCTTCGTGTACATCTCTGTAAGCGGCCAATAATTCTTCAAACTCTTCGTAACTTTCTAAACGGAAGGCTTCAAATTGGTCTTGGGTATCGGCCAAGTCATGGCTGTATTGCTCGGCTACGCGGCGCATGTGGTCTGCACGGATTTGCAAGCCTGCAATCACTGCCGACACAACAAACAGCGCCACCAGCACCGCATAGAACGTTGCACGCGGAATACGCAACGTGCGCGTCTTGCCCGTGGAATAGCTGGGCACTAGCATCAGCGACAGATATTTCTTCTGCTTGTGTGAGCCCGTGTTAATTATATCGCTGGCTTTTTTTACTTTGACCACCGGCGTTGTTTGTGGATTTTTCTTTAAAAACATGTATGAGCCGTCCTTTTCATGCGCGTTTTATGTGCAACACAAAAGTCATATTACATTCTTATGACCGCACTATAACACGCATAAGACGAAATTGCAACAGAAATTTTAAAATTATGAATAATTTGTTAAGAAATTGTTACAGACGTGATTATTGTTTGTCCGTGCATTTTTTGGCAAGACTATATTTGTTATGTTACAATCGCATAACATCGCACATCAAGAATGGGGAATCGGCTTGGAACGCACTTTCATTGAACAATTGGGCATCTTGACGAACCTGTTCACCGGCGGCTTTGACGAAGCGTACCAAAGCGCGAACAAACGCAAGCGCCGCCGCATCATGCCTTATATAAGTGCGCTGCACCGCCGTTGGATGTACGCTACTTTAATTGAAGGAACGCCTTTTTCGCCTGCCAATGTGGTGGAGTCGATTGCGCGGTATTACGGCCACCCGGCAGAAAAATTCGTGCAGCCTATTTTGGTACCCGGTGCGCGTTACAATGGATTTGATATGCGCATTACCGACTACAGCAAATTGCAACCCGCGGTAGCGGACTTATATATTTTGTTGGAATATTGTCTCCCCCATGCGGATATCCAAGAGGGAGATTTTTTATTTGACGCACAAATGCTGGAACTGGCGCAGAAGTTATCCATTGCGGATCCGGCATACGCGTCTTTTTTAATGGACATCGCATTTAATATGAAGCTCATCGAAAAAAAACCGTCGCTATATGTCAACCGCGTAGCCCCACTAATAGGTTGGCAAGATAAATTGGCGCGTCCACACGACGATGTTTTTAACGATATTGTTAACGCGGCGGTGCAAGTATGTGCACTGCACATGCGCGCGCTCATCGCCCTGCCCGAAAATCTTTTTACCGACAACTTTGTGTGGTCGATGCTCACCAACCCCATCTGCACGGACGAATTATTCGAGCGCGTCTACGACATCTTGGGGTACACACTGGACGACTTGGTCGAGCTTTCTACCGAAGTCGAAAACGTAGACATCGAAAGCGAGGACGGCATGTTCCTGGCAGGCACATACTTGACGGGGTTGATTTTGGATCAGCATTTCTTTACGCCGTTCGGTTATTTTCTCAAGCTTATCAAGCCGCATTATGTGCTGCCGTTTGACTTTAACGCGGAGTTTACGGACTTTTTGGCGGGCAAGATGCCTTCGGATGAGGAAGTGTACGTGGTTTTTTATGCGCCTTGCTCCAATTACACCCTCACAGATTTGGGGCTGCACACGCTCAAAGTGAAACGCAATGACGACAATTATTTTGACATTGAGAAGCATGTACCGTTCGAAATGCTTAAGGATTCCCTCTTTGCCGACCCGTTGATGATGGAAGTCCTCATCAAGATGGCGCAGCTCATACCGCCCGAAATGCAGGATCGTCTGCATCTGAAGGAAGTCCTGCACTTCCGCATACGCAACCTTGACCGGCCTACGATGTGGATGAATTTGCACGTTCCGCCGGAGCTAACCTTGATCGACCTATACGACGAAGTGCTACCCTTCTTCGCCCTGCGCGAAAACGGCGATTACAGTTTCTTCCACGACAACACGGCCAACCGCTTTGCCGAATACCCCTCCCCCAAACGTGCCAAAACCCACGCAAAAAAAACCGCCGACATCGCACTATCCGCGCTGGACTTTAACCGCCAAGCCAAAATGCTCATGCAAGCCTACGGCCAATCCCTACCCTTTAAAGGAAAATCACCCACCATCACTCTAGAATGGGAAATGTTGGGCATCGTTGAAACTGAACCCAAACGCGAATATCCCTATATTGCACGCATGAGCAAAGCCTTGCAAAACGCAACGGAGGAATATATATGAAACGAGCTTGTGTAATCGTATTGGACAGTGTAGGCATTGGCGCGTTGCCCGATGCCGTCGATTTTGGCGATGTGGGTGCGCACACGCTGGGTAATATATATAAGAAGCGCGGCAAATTGGCGCTTCCCCATTTATATGCCATGGGGCTGGCCAACATCGAAGATGCACGCTTGCCCCATGCCGCCGCACAACCCACGGCTGCTTACGGGCGCATGGCCACCATCACCCGCGCCAAGGATACGACCTCCGGCCATTGGGAATTGATGGGGCTGCCCATGGAGCCACCCTTCGCCACGTTTGAAAATTTTCCCGATACCCTTCTGCGTGAATGGCTGACGCGCTTTGCGCAAAGTACGGCCAACGGCACTTCATCGCCTTCTACAATCGCTTGGCTGGGCAACTACCCCGCCAGCGGCACGCAAATCATCGACGACTTGGGCGCGGAACACATGCGTACCGGCGCACCCATTGTGTACACCTCAGCAGACAGCGTCTTTCAAGTCGCCGCCCACGAGGAAATCATCCCCCTGCCCGAACTGTACCGCCTGTGCGAAATAGCCCGCGAATTGTTAATGGGTGACAACATTGTGGGCCGCGTCATCGCGCGTCCGTTCTTGGGCGAGCCGGGCAATTTCAAACGCACTCAAAACCGTCGCGACTACGCCGTGCCCCCCATCGGCGAAACATTCCTAGACCGATTAGAAGCACACGGCAAAAAGACCTTGGGCATTGGTAAAATTGAGGACATCTTTTGCAACCGCGGCATAACCTACGCAAACCATACGACCAACAACCCCGACGGCATCCGCGCTACCATTGATGCCTTGCGAGCAACCGGGGATACATCGTTAATTTTTACCAACTTAGTAGACTTTGACATGCACCACGGCCACCGCAACGACGTGGAGGGCTACGCTCAAGCACTCGAATACTTTGACGCGCAACTACCCGAAATCATAACCGCCCTGCGCGACGACGATTTACTCATCATCACCGCCGACCACGGCTGCGACCCCACCACCCCCGGCACCGACCACACGCGGGAATATGTGCCGCTGCTGGCATACGGCAAAAAAATAACCCCCGAAGCGCTAGGCACACGGAGGTCGCTGGCAGATGCAGCGGTTATGCTGGGTGATTGGCTGGGTATAAATTAAACTTTTTCATTAATCCCCGCATCTTTTAACTATTTATTGGCACTTATACGGTTTTCAATTTTTCCGTCGATGGAAAAGTTTGCTTTAATGATGGGACTGTACCACCGTTCATGGTCACCTTTTCCATACCGCACGAATGTGCAGTTATGCTTCTTCAAAATTCGCTTTACTTGCCGCGTATAATCACCCATCAGCCGACCGCTTTAATTTCATCTATGCGATCTTGCATGGTGATTAACAGGCGAATGTCACCCTTGTGATTTAATTCTAATTCAGCAATTTCTTGCACCGCCATTTTCATTCGCACCACCAATGCATCAAAGGAACCTTCTTCAAGCGTGATGCGCAATTCGTCGCAACTTGCTATCCACATTTTTTTCGATGTAGGAAAATACAGACTTGAATTGCTTCATGATTCACATCCTTCATGTATTCATTCGATGTAAGAATAATATGCCATAGATTGCCCGTCTATAAACCGATGAAGGCTGGTTATTTTAATTCAACCGAGCAATGCGGGCATTCCTTGGTTCTTGCACGGTTGATGACATACAAGAGCCCGCCAAAACCTGCGCGGATGGATTTTTTGCATGCAGGGCAGCGCGAAAGCACCCGGTCAAAAATATATCCTGAAATAAATACACCAAAACCAATGTAGGTTACAAAATTAAATATTGGCTCGTCGTACACGGCTATGCCATAAAACATGGGTATGAACAATAAACAAAGCCCGCCAATGATGCAAAACAGAAAAAGCCTTTTGGCTGTTGAATAGCGCATTATGCACCCTCCTGCATTTCATTTTTCCAATGATAACATCCGCTTCAAATAGTGTCTGTGATGTTTTACGTACATAACCGCCGATACCCCGGGCGGTTTTTTTGTTAAAAAAGGTTAACTTTTGTTAACACTTGACCATTTCCCAAATAAATAGGATATGATAGATTAAATAAAAATAAATTATTTTTTAAAAGTGGTTTCGTTTTCTGCCGTTCGCCCCTACTTGATAATAGAAAGAGGAGAGAACGGAGGGTGTTCCATGAATTTGGCAAAGATTTCTTGCAATGGGCAAATCACCATTCCCATAGAAATACGCCGTGAACTTAAAGTAAAGTCGGGCGATAAGATTGCCTTTTTTCGCAAAGAAAATGGCGAAATTATCTTGGTCAACTTGAATATTTCGGCCATTCTTGAAACACAATACACGGCAAAAGCGGAATGATGCACGCATATAAGAAAGAAAAACAACCCGACAACCGGGTTGCATGCGTACCGCATATTCCACGCACTTTTTTTGACAACGCCGATGTTACTTACGTGTTAAACGAAGCAATCAACGGCTTCCAGCATGAAGAAAAAGAAGCCATTTACTTCCACTGCGTGTTGGGTGTAACCGTAAGCGAAATTGCCACCATTACCCGGCTCACGCAGCAGCATGTGTACAACACGCTCAATCTATATGCCGAACGGTTGGAAACGCGGTTGCGCTTCTTCAAGAAATTTGTTCCCCACGACAAAGATGAAGTCCTGCCCGTCGGCGAAATATTGTTCTCGGATGGAGGAATTTGCCATTAATTCGGCAAACAAACATTACTTAGCCGCTTTGGTCGCTCGGCTCAACGAGGGCGATCCCGCCGCATTTGATGCGCTGTACCAAAAATGTAGTGGGTACATAGCCTTTGTGTGTTCAAAATTTTGTTACAGCAAAGAAGACGCAGAGGATGTGGTGCAAGATACTTTCCTCATCGCGTACAAAAAAGCTGGCACCCTGCGCAGCGAGTCATTGATCCCCTATCTACGCAAGATTGCCATACACGAGTGCTACCGCAAGCGCAGCAGTTACAACTTCCAGCAGTTTTACAATATCGACATTGATGAAACGCTGGGCGCACTGGAAGAATCTGACGAGGACTTCCTACCCGAAGCCTACCTACATAATCAAGAACAACGAACCGAATTGCTCGATATCGTAATGACCCTGCCCAAAATGCAATGGGAGACCATTTATTTGTTCTATTACGCATCCTTCAGCACCGAAGAAATTGCCCGATTGCAAGAATGTACACCCAGCAACGTGCGCAAAACCCTGCGCACCGCCCGCGCCACCATCAAGCGGCAATTGGAAGGTACGTACAAAAAAAAGCGCGCCACCGGTGTGGTGCTTGCCGCTTTGGGCACTGCAACACTGGGCACCATCTTGATTGCGGAGGAGCAAGTATTTGCTGCTGTTTATATCCCTGCCGCCGCGCCTTGTTGGGCGGGTTCGACAGCGGCAGCCGCGGTTGCTACCACGGCCGCAACGACATCCATCGGCGGTTATATTGCGGCGGCTTGTGCATCGGCAGTCCTTATCGTTTCTGCCGCTACATATTATTTGCTGCTGCCGGATGAAGTACCAGTAATGGCCGAATCCCCGCCTGTGGTACAAACCGCCACCGCACCACCGACCACCCCCCAACCAACACCTGAACCAACGCCCATCGCGCCGGTATTTGTACCGGCACCCACCACGCCCACCCCCACAACACCCGTGCCCACCACCGAAACACCCCCCACAGCGGCCGAAACACAACCACCCACCGCACCCCCAACCGATCCGCCGCCGCCCATTACCACTCCCCCAGAAACCACCGCACCCCCACCGATAGACCGTACACAACATATATTAACCGCCTTGGCCAACGCCACCGGCGACGTGTCACACATTCTTGATTACTACGCCTTCACCTTCGCGCGGTACATACGCAATGCCAATGAAATACTGCATTTTTACACCACCAATGAAGGCAGTGGAGATATTTTGGTGGGCACCGCTACATGTGAGGACGGCATGTTTATACGCATGCATTTTGCCCATTTTTACAATGGCACCGCCCCGTCGGATGTCATCCAACTATTGTCGTTTTTGGAATAACCCCCTAGGTTACACGCCATCGGATTCGATGGATCAAATATGTAAGTAGAGAGAGGAAATGATCACATGCAAAAGAAATTGACATGGAAGAGGACGATCGCGTTCTTGTTGGCGGCGATTATCACAGCCTCGACGCTGGGCTTCTTCGCCCTAGGTGACCCGCCCGACCCGTATTTGTGGGGCTTTACCGGAGGCGGCACGGCGCACACGCGTTTTGCA
>Ga0123355_10000052_pt1 | contig 119479 bp, 90 predicted proteins | sample TergutEmb28metaG_3_FD_89872 | JGI IMG/M metagenome (GOLD analysis project Ga0123355, IMG submission 89872) | Embiratermes neotenicus P1 segment gut microbial communities from Petit-Saut dam, French Guiana - Emb289 P1 | ecosystem: Host-associated > Arthropoda: Insects > Digestive system > Gut ...
AAGATGAAGGCTAAAAAAGAACCGCAATGTTCCAGTTTAGTTTCAGCTTCAATCCACGAAAGCTTTTAACTGTTGCGGTTGCAGGTCTTCTGACTTACCGTTCGTTTGGACACCTTCCCATGATTTTTTTTCACAGTGGCTTTTGCCAAACGCTTGACTTTTCACGGCTTACAGCAGCGGGACTGTTCAGGATTTTCACCTGATTCCTTCGCACAATAGGTTGTGCTACAAACGCGGTGCAAAGTTACGAAAAAAAAATGAGACTACCAAATTTTTTATTGTCGTCATGTCGAGCGTAGCCGAGACATCCCCCTATAGCAAGGGGATTCCTCGACTTCGCTCGGAATGACGACTTAGGAATTCTGCTTATGAAACAACTCCAAGCGTTCTTTCAATAGTGGTAATTGTTCGGATTTAACAAGTGACACACAGGCTCGAATGCCTTGACATTCACTGCCGGTTGTATCTAATGCAATGGCAGAAATACCGTAATTTAACAATTCTTTCAAAAGTTTGTCGCCGGCATAACCCGGATAATTCACCGTGAAAAAGAATCCATCGGCAATCGCCTCTTCGCCGTCTTTGTCATAGACAATATAAAAGCCGTTGTCGGTAAAGTACTGCTTCATAATTCTTGCTCTTTCGCCGTATTCTTTTACCGCTTCGATATAGTTGTAAGTGCTGTCATTAGTGGCTTTCAGCATGGCTGCAAAACCATATTGAGCAGAATGCGAAGTCCCGGCACTCAATGCATAAAGTGCTCCAAACATAAAGGCTCTACCCAGTCTGTCGGTTGAAAAAAAGCGTAGCAAATCCGGTGCTTGCAAGCTCCAAACTTTTTCTGAAAAAACAACCAATGCCATACGTTCTCCGGCATAACTAAATGCTTTCGACGAAGAAATGAACAAAATAAAATTGTCAGTATATTTTGCAACAGTCGGTTGATACGGCGAAACTCCGGGCTTGCTGTAATCTTTTCTGAAATCCATACCGAAATACGCCAAATCTTCAATCACGATTATATTATACTTGTTTGCAACCTCGCCGATAATCTGCAATTCCTCTTCGGTAAGGCAAAACCACGCAGGATTGTTCGGACTGGAGTAAAGTATGGACGAAATTTTTCCGTCCGACACCATCTCCTCCAACTTTGCACGTAGTTTTTCGCCACGATAGTTATACACATCAAATGTGCGATAGGTATGGCCAAGCATTTTACATTGTGCTTTTTGTACAGGAAATCCCGGATCAATAAACAGTGTCCCTTCCTTATCTTTGTACATGCGATTTACCGTGAGAACAGCCGCCATCCCGGCTTGCATAGAGCCTGTCGTAGGAATGCAGCACTCGGATAAAACGTCTATATCCAAGAAATTTTTCACAAAACGTACGGCTTCCGTTTTAAATTCCGGTATTCCGTCAATAGGCGGATACACACTACTGACACCGTTTTTCAATGCTTGAATGTGAGCATTAACACCGATTTCCGGGGTTGGTAATCCGGGAACACCTATTTCCATGCGGATAAACTCAACGCCGGTTTTTTGCTCAATATCGTTAATGATTTTACTAACTTCGCGAATGTTCGCATGTCCAATGTTCTTAATGCCGTTTAACGACAATACCTCTTCTGCTACGTTTTGAGGTACGGGAGTTGATTTCATCGTGTTTATTTTTATTCGCTTAGTCGCAATTTTTTGCAAATATACACAAAAAAACGTATCTTTGCAAATTAAAAATGATAAAATCATGCCACAAAACCAAAAGCACGGCAATATTATAGCAATTATCGTAATGATTTTCCTTTTCGGAATGATTGCGTTTGTTACAAATTTGGCATCGCCGATGGGCGATATTCTCAAACATCAGTTCGGAATTGCAAATTGGATGGGAACTTTGGGCGTTTTTGCAATCTTCATTGCATACGCTGTGATGGGTTATCCTGCCGGAAGTTTGCTTCAAAAACACGGTTACAAAAAAACGGCACTTTTGGCGATTGCCATTGGTTTTACAGGCGTAGGCGTTCAAACAGTTTCGGGAGTTTTCGGGAGTTTTGGAATTTATTTGTTGGGAGCATTTATCGCAGGTCTTTCAGTGTGTTTGCTCAACACGGTTATTAATCCGATGATGGTTAAATTGGGCGGTGGTGGAAATAAAAGTAATCGTCTCATACAAATCGGCGGCACATTCAGCTCTATTTCAGGCACATCGGTTATTCTTTTGACGGGAATTTTGATTCCTTCAATTACACAAGCACAAATCAGTGATGTGTTTCCGTTGATGTTTGCGGCTTTGGCGATTTTTGCGTTTGCGTTCATCGTGATAGCATCAACAAACATTCCTGAGAACAATCAGGAGATTCCCGCCTTCGCGGGAATGACGCAGGAGAAGCCAATGGAAGTAACAAAAAGTCCTTTGTCGTATCGTCATTTTGTTTTGGGTGCTATCGGTGTGTTTGTTTATGTGGGTATTGAGGTTGGCATTCCGAATGTGTTAAACAAATGGCTTCAAAATCCACAGTTGAATGTTTTGGGTGCTGTAAATGCGGAAGTTATGGCGGCTTCAGTTGCGGCAACGTATTGGTTTTTGATGCTTGTCGGGCGGTTTATCGGTGTAGCCGTCGGAGGCAGAGTTTCCCCAAAAGCGATGTTGATTTTTACGTCTTGTTTGGGTTTGATATTGACCTTGTCCGCGATATTTGCCCCAAGTTCCGTCATGGTCAGCATGCCGGTGTTTAAGAATGATGCTTATGCTTTGTTCGGCTTGGCAAATGTGCCGATTAGTGCGGCTTTGCTGGTTTGCCTTGGTTTATGCACATCTGTGATGTGGGGTGGAATTTTTACCCTTGCCGTAGATGGCTTGGGCAAACATACCGAAAAAGCATCCGGTATTTTTATGGTAATGGTTTGCGGAGGCGGAATTTTACCGTTATTGCAAAACGGAATTATTGATTTGGCAGGCGGTGTAGGTCATCTCGTCAGCTATTGGGTGGTGGTTGCCGGATTGCTTTACTTGTTGTATTATGCATTGATTGGGAGTAAAAATGTGAACCGAGCGAAGCGAGCTCATTGAGGCGAAGCCGAGATAATTGAAAACTGAAAAATGGAAAATACTATACTTAAAATAGAACAACAAATCGTTGAGGAATTTTCGAAATTCGATGAATGGCTGGATCGTTACAACTATTTGATAGAGCTGGGTAGAGAGTGTCCTACTATCAGCGAAAGCGAGAAAGTTGAAGCAAATCTAATCAAAGGTTGTCAGTCGAGAGTATGGCTCAGCACGGAATTTAGAGATGGAAAAATCATTTTTAAAGCCGACAGCGATGCCGTGATTACAAAAGGTATTGCCAGTTTGTTGATTCGTGTTTTTTCAAATCAAACATCCGACGATATTTTGAATGCCGACCTCACATTTTTAGACACAATCGGACTTCGCACACACCTTTCTCCTACCCGCTCGAACGGACTTACATCCATGATAAAACAAATGAAACTTTACGCTATGGCGTATAAAATGAAGCAATGAAAATTCTACTCATAGTTCCGGGTGCCGGAGATACCTTTTTTTGCGGAAATTGTTTTCGCGATAATCTCTATGCTCAAGCCCTACAAAACGCCGGGCACGATGTTTCTATCATGCCTCTGTATCTCCCGTTGACAGCAGAATCGTGGAAATCAAGTACACCCTTGTTTTTTCCGGCAATATCCTACTATGTCGCACAAAAATTTTTCAAAAAAGGGAAAATGCCGCATATTTTGAGAAAAATTTTGGACTCCCCTATCGCTTTACGTTTGGCTTCTCGTTTTTCCGGAACAACTTCTGCCAAAGGCATGGAAAACATGACACTTTCCATGATTAAAGGCGAAGATAAACATTTCGCAACACAAGTTGAAAAAATTATTTATTGGATCGAAAATCACGAACGTCCCGATGTTATTCACCTTTCGACTTCAATGTTGATTGGACTTGCAAAAGCGATAAAAAATCGTATTGATATCCCTATCGTTTGTTCGTTACAAGACGAAGAAATTTGGCTGGATAGCCTTGACAGTAAACACGCTCAAGAAGCATGGAAATCTATCGGAAAAAATGTAGGTTTTGTTGATAAGTTCGTTGCATCAAGCGAGTTCTACAGGTCTGTTTCGTTTGAAAAAATTCCTGAAATCAAGAACATCGAAATTGTTAGTCCGGGTGTGGATATTGAAAAATACAAATCGTCGGAACAGCCAAAAGATCCGACAATAGGCTTCTTTTATCGTGCAAATTACGAGAACGGTTTGGATATTTTGGCACAGGCTTTTGTAAATTTGAAAAAGGAAAACTCAATTCCAAATTTGAAGTTAAAAATCGGTGGCGGCTACACTCATGAAAACAAAAAATTTGTCAGCCATATTCATACGATTTTAGAACCGTATATCAACGATGTGATTTGGCTGGATCAATATTCTTTGAATGAACATACAACGTTTTACAAAAACATCTCTTTGATTTGTGCCCCTCTCCGATTCAACGAAGCATTTGGCTTATATTTAAGTGAGGCATTTGCAGCAGGCAGACCTGCCGTTGTTCCGGATACAGGGTCTTTCAGCGAGGTTGTCGGAGATGCAGGCATTTTATATTCGCCAAACGACAGCGAAAATTTGACAAACGCCTTACGAGAAATTTTGACAAATCCTACGATTTATGACGCTTGTAAAGCAAACGCCATACGATTGTCTTATGAAAAGTACAGTGATAAAATAGCCGCGAGAAAATTGGGGAGGATTTATTCAAGGTTATTGCAAACAGATCCCTCAGTCGCTTCGCTCCTTCGGGATGACAGACACTAAGAAATGGGGGGGATAGATAAGTGGAGCGGCTTTGCCGCTCCACTTATCTATTTTCCTACGTTAGTTCGCCGTCATTCCGAGCAAAGCGAGGAATCTGCCTGTTACAACGATTTATTTCATGTTATGATAAACATTCGTAACGTCCTCGTCTTCTTCAATTTTAGCGAGCATTTTTTCGACTTCGGCACGATGTTCGAGAGCAAGTTCTTTAGTATCTAACGGAATACGATCGAAACCTCCTAAAATCAACTCAAAATGGTTGTCTTCAATGTATTTTTGGATTTTTCCGTAGGCATCGAATGGTCCGTAAATAATGATTTCCCCTTCATCGGTTTTGAACACTTCTTCACCGCCAAAATCTATCAGTTCAAGTTCCAATTCCTCTAGATCAACACCCTTATCTTTTATTTTGAACACACATTTATGGTCGAATACAAAGTCCAAACTCCCCGTTGTTCCTAACGATCCGTTGAATTTATTGAAATAGCTGCGAATATTTGCAACAGTCCGCATGTTGTTATCGGTAGCGGTTTCTATCACAATAGCAACACCGTGAGGAGCGTGACCCTCGTAAACGAGTTCTTTGATGTCGGCTTTGTCTTTCTCTACGGCACGTTTGATTGCACGCTCCACGTTTTCTTTCGGCATATTTTCCGATTTTGCCTCTTGAATCAAAGCACGTAAACGCGGATTTGTGTCAGGGTCTGTACCGTTTTTGGCAGCCATGGTAATGTGCTTACCTATACGCGTGAACACACGTGCCATATTTCCCCAGCGCTTGAATTTTGCGGCTTTGCGGTATTCGAATGCTCTTCCCATTTTTTAGTTTGTTTGTTCGTAATATTTTGAGACGCAAAGATACAACTTTTTTTGAAATTCATGAAAATTTTCATTTTTTTTTCGTACCTTTGCACTTTCAAAATATTTTTTTTATGGAAACAACAAAATGCTTAATCATTGGCTCTGGTCCTGCGGGTTACACAGCCGCTATTTACGCGTCTCGAGCAGATCTTAGCCCCGTTTTGTATCAGGGTATTCAGCCGGGCGGACAATTAACTATTACGACTGATGTCGAAAATTTTCCGGGTTATCCCAACGGGGTTACAGGTCCGGAATTGATGGAAGATTTGCGAAAGCAAGCCGAACGTTTTGGTGCTGATATTCGCACGGGAATTGTGTCGGCAGTAGATTTGTCGAAACGTCCGTTTTTGGTAACCGTTGATGAAAAGCATCAACTTTTGGCGGAAACTATTATTGTTTCAACCGGTGCTTCTGCGAATTGGCTCGGATTGGAAAGCGAAAAAAAGTTTCAAGGTATGGGTGTTTCCGCATGTGCAACTTGCGACGGATTTTTCTACAGAAATCAAGATGTTTGCGTGATTGGCGGCGGAGATACGGCAACCGAAGAAGCTTCGTATTTGGCAAATTTATGCAACAAAGTGTATTTGATTGTTCGTCGTGATGAACTTCGTGCGTCAAAAGCCATGCAGAAACGAGTTTTGGATAATCCAAAAATCGAAGTTGTCTGGAAACACCAAACCAAAGAAATTTTGGGCGATGATAGCGGGGTTACCGGAATTCTACTTTATCATTCCGACACCAAAGAAGAGAAAAAACTTGATGTTACCGGCGTTTTCGTAGCAATCGGTCACACGCCGAATACAGACTTATTCAAAAATCAATTGGAACTTCACCCCGAAGGTTATATCAAGACTGTTCCGGGTAGTACAAAAACAAACGTTCCGGGTGTTTTTGCCGCCGGAGACGTGCAAGATTTGCATTATCGACAAGGCATTACAGCTGCGGGTACGGGTTGTATGGCGGCTATCGAAGCTGAACGGTTTTTGCAAGAGTAGTTATTGATGGTTAGTGGTTAATGGCTAATCGTTTATTTGCCAATTGCAGTGATTAACCATTAACCACTAATCATTAAAAATTCATTTGCATATTTCAAAAAAAAATCGTATCTTTGCACTCCCAAAAATTTTATTTTTGGAAAGGGGTTCCGTAGCTCAGCTGGATAGAGCAACAGCCTTCTAAGCTGTGGGTCACTGGTTCGAATCCAGTCGGAATCACTCGAAAAACTACAGAAGCCGCCTGTAATTAAAGGAGTTTAAGACGGGCGGTTTTCTTTTTGCCAAACATTTGCCAAACATAGCCTTTGGAAGGCATTCGTCAGACTGTTGATATTTTTTGATAATTTTGCCATAACTTTTGCACGACTCTTGCACGACAGGCTATACATAGCCCCTGTATTTTTTCTCACGTTCCATTTTCAAAATCTCGTGCAAGGCATGCAAATATACATAAACACATTTTTTAACAACTGAGTTTAATTTTTACAATGATTTGTTGGGTCTCATAGTTTACGTTTCCAAATATCCGATTCTTTCATATACACAATCCTTTCAGTCAATTGCAAAAAATAATCATTCGACCAAATTTCCAAGTCTTTTGGAGATTGAATAAAGGGCAGAACATCTCGTTTTACTAAATCAATGTTTGTGGATGCAAATCTTTCTTTTAGTCGTTCAACAAATGTTTCCTTACTCATGTCCTCGCCATTGAATTCTTTTGTTCGGACTTGTAAATGCTCGAAATTCAACGGCACATCGTGTCGAACGTACCATTCAAAATCGAACCAATCTCTGCCTTTTACGCGAGTTTTCCAATTACGGAACAACAAAGCATGCATCTTTCCTGCATACAAATCCGGCAATGTGAAACAGCGAGTCATAAACGAAAACGGCATTAAAGATAATTTCTGCTCAGTAGAAAATCCAAGTGGCGGATCAATATCTACTTCGATTTTGATTTTAATGCTTTTATCCATTTGAAATTGAATGTCGTACATCGCCGTGTTATCTTTCAAAAAAGCAGATTCTATCTTTGTGTCGTTTTTTTTGTCCTTACGAACAATAACCACATCACGTCCGGCGGCTTTAAATTCCTCAGTAATGGCAGGGAAATAATGCTCCAAATCAAACGTTTCATTTTTGGAAACAAGAGAAAAATCCATATCTTCCGAAAAACGCGGCAAGTTATGAAAAATTCTCAAACACGTACCTCCGTAAAAAGCAGCTTTGTCGAAAAAACCACTGCGATATAACCCTGCGAGTGCAATTTTTTGCATTACCTCGTGAGTAGCATTTACTTGTTGTTCACGAGTTTGAACAGTATATCGCGAAAGCATTTGTTCAAAAATATTCATCGTTGTAATAATTTTAGTAGTAATGATAAGATTCTTTTTTTCTTCCCTGTTTCGATACATTGTGCTATGATATCGGTATCCATTTTTTCTAAAGCGGACATATCAAAACGCAAATCATCTTCGAGATAAGATGACAAGGCAATCACAGATTGAATTTGAAGATACGGCGTAGTTACAATCATATCGCACAATGCTTTTTCCGGTGTAGCAATCAAAAATGTGCAATTGTTTTCTATTTGTTGTTTTATACCAATGGAGTAATAGTCTTTGCCAACCGTTGTGTATTCGAAATTTGCAATCGTATTTTCAAATTTCTTCGAACGGTTAGTGGTCATCGAACGAACCGTATACACCTGTTCGGGAATCAGCCCATAATATCGCAAAGCTGTCTCCATTGAAACATACGACGGTCCGTAGAGGTGATTGGCGATAAGTTCAGTCGAAAGTGTTTGTCGGCTTACCTTTGGCGATACCACAAACATTCCTTTCTTCAGTCGAATTAAGTTTCCCGCATGTTCAAGATAAGCAATCTTGTCTTTTGGGAAGCGATAATTCTGAAACAACGACCGCAGAACCGCAAAATTTACCGGTACAATGCCAAATTGTTCTAATTGATCCATATCCATAATTTTTGCAAAGATACGAAAATTTACGCAGATAATAGATTTTTTTTCGATTATCTGTGTAAAATTTGATATTTTTACTCTAAATTTTTCACAAGTTCCAATTTCATTTCTTCGTCAATCTCTCGGTAGCGTAGTGCCGCTCGACTGGTTGGCGAATGTCCTGTCAATAAACCTGCAAGTGCAGGGTCTTTGAATTTCTTATAAACATTGCCGTAAAGCGTTCTGCGAGCCATATGCGAAGAGGCGACTTCGTAAATAGGTCTTTGTACATCTGTTCGGGTTTTGTTGTCCATAATCGTAACGATGCGGTTGACTTTTGCAATTTCTAACATTCTTTTGATTGATCTCGTTATTGGAGATCGAAGTACAGAAACAGGAATAAGCCTGTGGAGTAAGATTAAGCAGCAAGCCATTGGCGATGTGAACACAGACCATTGGAAGTCCTTACAATGAGATGATTCCGGAGGAAAAACTCAAACAAGGCAGGAAACTAACCAGTATGGTCGAAAGTTTTAATGGCAAATAAGACATTTTTTGGCAAGATTCAGAAGGTGGACAAAGTGCTATTCTAAGTGTGAAGAAATGATGTACATCTCTCTAAAACTCTTTATGGCAAAGCGAAACGGAACACTGTCTATATCTACCTACTAATTCCGCATATAAAAAAGCAGCGACAAATTTTGTCGCTGCTTTTTTGTTAAAATACATCCCGTAAATTACGGTGTAGGGAAATGTGCAGTTGTTGAAACAATTTCCTCTCCGTCCCACACAATCGTAATTGTTACCGGAGCATATGTTCTGGTTTCAGCAACATTAATGTTTGCAGTTCCGCTGAAATTGCCGGTATCACCTGTGATGATAAGAGCAGGTGCATATTGAGTTCCGAAACTAATCCAAAATGCTTGAGAACCGCCTTGCATAATTTGAATTCCAAACGCTCTACCATCACCACCAATCATTTCTACGCTTGGGATAGTAAATACATAGGTTCCTGCAAAGGTTTCAGCGTCAACACCTGAACTTGAAGAGAACGCAAATACAGCCGACTCCCAACCGGTACCTTCTCCTATTGTGCTACCGTGAATTTGGACTGTCCACTCCTCTGAAGGGTCGATTGGATCGACTGGTCCTTCGCCAGGAATACCAGTCCACTCGAGAACTTCGTCAGTAACCGTAGTTCCACCTGTAAATAAACGATTTCCTCTGTTTTCTTCTCGATCCCAACTCCAATCCAATGTTCCGTCTGCGAGTCTCCAGACATACTTGTATTGAAGACCTACCGGAACATCATTAATAGTTACAGACCACGTACCGCTGGTATAAGTCATAACAAATGATTGGGCAATATCCCAAGCTCTACCAGGGAAACTACTAACAATACCAACTTCAGCACCGTCAGGAAGTGCCGGACCTGTCATATTAAACGTAACATTATACGTAACCGGAGGGATACAAGGTGCTGCATTATTTGCCCAGTTTTTCACAACGAAGAAAGCCACAGAATTATCTGCATCAACGGCAGCAAAATCTTGCTCATAGCCACCTGCACCATGGAAGCCATCTTCAAGTACACCTACTTCCGGACGATTTGGCTCAAAGAAAACGTTAAGGATTCCTGCATCGGCATCATTTCTTCCCCATTGGAAAGGCCAGTCTGCATTACCATCTCCGTCTAATGCTACAGGCTTTAGTTCCAGCCCATCATACCATGGAAGGGTAATTTTGTACCACGTTTGAGTGCCTTCAACTCTTTCGAACATATAGTCAGAAGGATTGGCGAATGCATCTGCCCAACCATTGAAAGAACCAACAGCCATAATTCCGTTGCAAGGCTCATGTCCTGGAGGAACAGCAACAGCAATTGCCATTGTAAAGAATCCCGGACCCGGAGGGGCAATAACAGGTGCTTCTTCCCAATCTTGAGGTACTGGTGGCGGCGGAGGTGCCACCGGATCATCGTCTCTATTACAAGACGTCGTGAGTGCTAATGCCGATGCTGCAAGGGCAAAAGCAAGAAATTTGAATTTTTTCATAAATTTTTTGTTTTAAGGTTTTTTATTTTTTCAGTTTAATTAAAGTTCGAATCCGGGATTTTGTCTAAGGTTTTGGTTTGCCATAATATCATTGAACGGTATCGGATAAATGTTAAAGTGACTTAACACTGTTGTACCTGCTGGTATGCCACCTCTCCATTCCCAAGAAGGTCCTGAGGTAAATCTGTTGAAACGCACGAGGTCGGTTCTGCGATGTCCTTCCCAAAAAAGTTCTCTTCCGCGCTCGTCAATAATCCAATTTAGGTCGAAATTAGAGATATTCGGCAATCCTGCTCTTGCTTGTAGTTCGTTAAGATTCGCAATCGCTGCTCCTCTATTTCCTCCGCTACCGCCACGTTCAATGGCTTCTGCATAAATCAGAAACATTTCTGCTAAACGGAAAAGCGGGAAAGTATTATCAGCAAATTCACGTTGCGGGTCGTTGCCAAAAGGTCGCTCCTCATCCATATAACGTTGAAACAGGAAGCAACCTTCATTAGGACCACAAACGGTGCAAGCACCCGGCGTTCCGTGAGCATAGAAGCTTCCGGTGGTATCTAAAGTTCTTTCACAACCTTGAACAACCATTCTTGAAGGAATGTTGCGAAACTTAAATGTAGCCATACCACTCAATGCAAAATTATCCGTGTTGGCACCGATAGACGTGCTTGGACCCACAAACAAAAATCGCCTGTCGTTATCTCGGTCAAAAAGGTTTACAAACTGACCTCTTACACGGGATCCTGCCCAATTTGCATTTAAAAACATACCGTAATGCAACAACTCTGCTCTATGATTTACTTGATGTTCACTGTTAGATGCTACATTTATCAAAAAAGTTACACCTGAGAACGTTCTGGCGTGAACACCGTGAAAAAATAGACCCCAGATCATTTCCGGACTATCTTGGTTATCATTCAAAAACAAATGTTCGTAGTTTGAATGGAGTGAGAACACACCGGAACTGATGACTCTGTTTGCAAATTCTATTGCACTTGTGTAGAACTGTGTGTTGTTGCCCGGATTTCCCACGGGGCTTGTATAAACGTTTGCATTGAGATATATTCGTGCAAGCAATGCCCATGCAGCAGCCTGACAAACACGTCCTCGTTCGTTGGTTCCGGCAGGTCTTAATCCATTATCGGCTAAATAAAGCAACTCGCTTTCGATCCAACTGAAAAGCATTGCACGCCCTGTGTTTGCATCCTCGTGCTTTTGACTTGGTATTGTGCCAAAAGGCATCGTTTCATCAATAAACGGTGGGTTTGCAAAGACATCCATCAACACCCAATACTGAAACGCACGAATAAAGCGTGCTTCAGCACGCATCACGGCGATTTCGGCACGGTCGGCATCCGAAAACCCTCCGAGATTGCTTGGGTCACTTTGACGCATAAAATGGTTTGCAAACAGGATATTCAATATTGATCGGTTATATAATGCTCCCGAAAATGGATTTGTTGCATCAAACTCAATACTGTTCAATGCAGGAAGTCCATCATCGCCCCAGTTGTCAAATGCTTCATCGGTTGGCAACGTTTGAACATTCCAAAACGTACGTGTGAAACCCGAGAAGCCCTCGTCCATTCCTGCAATATCGCTTTGTCCGGCGGGTCCTTGCTGACCGGTAAGGGTCAGTGTTCCATAAACTCTTGCCAAAGCCATTCTAAAGCCCATAACATCCGTATAGACGTCATCTCCGGTTATATCATTTATCGGAAACCTGTCTAAATCGTTCAAGCAGGATGTGAATATAAACACCATTCCTGCTAAAATTAACGCTATTTTTTTTGTGATATGTTTCATTGTTTTTTATTTTTTGTTTTTGTTGTCATTCCCGCGAAGGCGGGAATCACCGTTCCCTCTGTTCTGGTGGATTCCCGCCTTTGCGGGAATGACGGTCTGTTAAAATGTCAAACGTAATCCTAAATTAAACGTACGTGGAAACGGGAATGCGTTATTGTCGATACCGTTGTTCGCTGTTCTTTCAGGATCTACGCCGCTGTATCCGGTTATCGTGAACACATTTTGAACGGTGAAGTTTGCCGAAAGATTGCCTCTGTTTCCGACTACACTTCCAAAATTGTACGTTGCCGAGATATTGTCCATTCTCAAAAACGCTGCACTTTCGAGGTAGAAATCTGAAACTAACTGACGATTCCGAAAGCCCGAGCGGAGGATATTTTGCGTGGTGTTTTGCAAAAAACCACCACCGTTCAACACTTGAGAGTAGTTGGCAATATCCGCATTGATGTTGTTGAAAATATAGTTGCCGATATTTGAGCGCAACATCGTTGAAAACTGCCAGTTTCTCCAAGACACACGAGCATTAAACCCTAAAAACGCTACAGGCTCCGGATTTCCAAACATCTCACGGTTTGCTTGCATATAAGTCGCTGGAACTTCAATGGGGAATGGTCCGGCGAACTGTTGTCTAAATACAAAAAATGTGTTTGGTGCAAACCCAACGTTGTGCATTTGGATATGTTGACCTACACCACCACTGATACCACCGATCAAAATACCAATATCATCGTCATCATCATTCAAGGTGAGTTGAGTAATTTCTCGTCTGCTCACAGTAAAATTAAGTCCTAGTTCAAGCATCAAATCATTGGTTTGAATCGGAATATAATTTAATGCAATTTCGATGCCTTGGTTTTGCATGCTACCGATGTTTCTAACCATGCGGTTGGTAAAATTAGAGCCAATGGGCAAATTCACATCGTTAAGGAGATTGGTTGTTGTTGAGTGGTATGCATCGATTGTTCCGGAGATTCGACCACCCAAAAATGCCCAATCCACACCGACGTTCCACTGTGCGGTTTCTTCCCAACCACGTGTTCCGTCAAAAGCTGTCGGACGCCACATTTGCACCCATCGAGGGGTTCCATCTTCGTTATATCCCATACGAACCATCGCTGTGCCTGTACTCAAACCGTAGCGTGGAATATGGTCATAAAGTCCGATACCATCCTGCTGTCCGGTAACGCCCCAACCTGCACGTAATCTCAACGATGTTACAAACGGATTGTTGACCAAGAATTGCTCTCTATCCAAACGCCACGCCACAGAGGCTGCCGGGAACACACCCCAGCGGTTGTCAGGTGCAAAGCGTGAACTTCCATCTGTACGCAACGAGAATTGGAACATATATCTGTCGTCAAAACTGTATTGCATACGCCCAAAAAACGAAATCAACACACTTTCGTACAAACGCGTTGGGAATGTTGGCATCGCCCCAACAACGGTTTCTCTGTCGTATTCAAGATACGGAAAGTTTTGATGTTCTGTTTGCAAACTATGGTAAGAGTAACCTGTCATAATATCAATGCTGTGTCTGCCAAAATTTCTTGCATAATTGAGATGAGCATCGAAAAGCAGGTCGGTACGCGTTTGGTCGTGTTGTTGATGACGCCCAACACCAAGAAATCCTGGTGCCCACGGTGCCCACGTATTGGTTCCAAAACCATTGACTAGATCGAAACCAAAGTTTGCGCTTGCCGACAAACCTTCAATCGAATGCAATCTATAAGTCGCTTGGATATTACCAAACAAGCGATTTCCTGTACCCAAGTCCTGACGGGATTCAAGTACCGAAAGCGGGTTGCTTGTCGCCATTGTGTTTATGTTTCTTATAGTTCCCGGTGGAGTTGGTCCCGTTGGGGATTCCCATTGCCAAAATCCGTTATAACGCTCCATATCGGCAGCTCTTACGGGTTTTGTAGGATCCATACGGATTGCAGCACCGATGGCACCGCCGTCACCAAAACGGCTTTGTTGGTGTGACCCTCTAACGTTGGCGTTTATATTCAAATGGTTTCTGAAAAAACTTGGTCTGAGAGAAACGGCAGCCGTTGTTCTATTAATATGGTCTGTTCTGAGGACACCGTTTTGGTGGAAATTTCCAATCGAAACACGGTAAGGGAAGTTTCGTGTAAAAGCCCCTGAAATGGCAACATTATTGTCTGTCGTAAACGCCGCACGGCGATAGATTTCACTTTGCCAACACGTGTTTGCAAAACGCTGTTCGCCATCCACCCAGTAGCCCAAACGATCTAATTGGACTTGTGTTACACCCGGAAAAGTTTCAACGAGATTTCTAAATTGACTTGCAGAAAGCACATCCACTTGGCGAGCCACGGTTGCGATGCTGTTTACTGTTGAAACTTCAACGTTTATTTGCCCCGGCTGAACGCCACGTCCGCTTTTGGTTGTAATGATAATTACACCATTCGATGCACGAGAACCAAAAATAGCGGTTGCCGAAGCATCTCTCAAAATGGTGATATTGTAGATATCGTTTGGATTTAGCGACGATAATGGGTCGGTTTGTCCTCCAATTCCTGAATTACTTACTGGTAACCCGTCAATCACAATCAGCGGGTCATTACTCGCATTCAACGACGAGCCACCTCTAATTCTGATGCGGTTTCCATCTCCGGCACGACCTGTTGACGGTGAAACGTGAACACCGGCAGCCGTTCCAACGAGAAGCGATGCGGGACTGCTAAAAACACCCTGTCTGAAATCGGCTTCACCGATGGTGGTTACGGCACCGGTCAATCGTTCGCGAGTTGCCGTACCGAAACCGATAACAACAACTTCGCCCAAGCCGATTGCATCTGTTCTCATAGTAACATTTACCGTAGTTCGTCCGGCAATATCAATTTCTTGTGTTTCCATTCCTGTGAAAGAGAACACGAGGTGTGTGTGTTCGGCTGACATGGTAATAGAAAAGCGTCCGTTAATGTCCGTTACCGTTCCGATCAGCGGACTTGATCCTCTTACAATAATTGACGCACCTGGAATTCCGAGATTGTCATCGGCACTGATAACCGTTCCCGTTATCGTGCGTTGAGCCGTTGCCGAAAAACCCAAACACAGGATTAGGGCAGCCGGCAGTACAAGAAAGTTTAAGATTCGTTTCATATTTTTTTGTTTAGATTATACGTTGGTTTGTTACTCACATACTGGATACGTCCCACAAAGATACAAACTTTATTTGTAATTAACAAGTTTTTAACGATTTTTTTTGATTATTTTAATTTCACGAAATTGGCTACTATAATTCTGTGTATACCAAATATTCGTGCAATGGCTGATTTCGAAACGTTTTTATTCGGCAAAGCCTTTATTTTTTCAGAAGTATATTTTCAAAAACAGGAACACGTTTGTGTTCCTGTTTTTTATCTCTACAAAATTTGGTTTTATCGGAAAAATGTTGTAATTTTGTGGTGCAAAATGAAAAATATCCGCAAAATGAATCCTGTTTTAATTTATCCGTCCAACTCCGAAGGGGCAAAGATCATTAATGATGTTGCTGAATATAGTGGTGCAAAGATTGTCAAATTTCCTAAAGAATATATTGATATTATTGGCGATTATTTGTTTGCAAAAAGTATTGAAGAGGGCATGGAATCCCCCGAAGTGCCTGAGGAAGAGATTTTTAAAATCTTGAAACGATGCAAGTAAAATATCGCAAAACTTTCGAGAAGGACATTTCTAAAATTCGCTTACAGTCCGTCCTTGACGAAATAATGCTTCAGATTACTACTGTAAAAAAGTGCAATTCTATCACTGATTTTGTTCTTCTACCTAATGTTACAAAACTTGTTAATGAGAAAGATTGCTATAGGATAAGGATAGGGAGTTACAGAATCGGGGTAATAGTTGTTGACGACATCGTGCATTTTGTGAGATTTGGTACGAGGTCTAAAATTTACAATATTTTTCCATAAAAAAACTATTGCTTGATAATCCTCACCGAAGCATTACCAATCCTAACGATATACATACCATTCGCTAAATGCGAAATATCAATCTCAGTTATTGGATAAGTTGCAGCCTGTGCCAATACCAATCTTCCGGAAAGGTTAAAAACCTTGACGATTTGATTGTTCGTTCCGGCAGGTAGTTCTATAAACAGAATGCCGTCAATTACCGGATTGGGGTATAGAATTATAGGCTGGCTATCTTCTGTTTCCACGACTACAATGTCGGTGGAAGGCGGATCAAAAGGTGGTGCTTCTCTGAATGGGATATTCGCAGCTCGTACTTCAAAGAAATTATTCGGACCTCGCTCAAGAATTCTGTAGTGATGGAAATTTCCCCACGTAGCCGGTCGGTCTATAAGCCTATGCGCTGATTCGTTATTTTCCACAGTTTCCGGTCTTATGTAATTGCGTATCATATCGTGCCAAGCCTCAATACGTGGAATGCTCCTATCCACATGAAACAGATCGTTGTCCGGATGAATTAGCTGGTTGAGATAAATCAGATATTGCTCACGAAATTCCTCAATAGCCAGAATTTTATCAATTAACGGACGATTTCCCCCTCCCCAACGCAATACATTTTCCGTTCCCGGATCAAAGAAATTATTTAAACCTGTACCAAGCACATTATCGTAATCCCAAGGAATATAAAAAACTCTTCCTGTATGACTTTCAAAATACAAATAAAAATTATTCCCATTTCCCCAATGGCCATCCCATTGGCCAAGCACAACGTTTACAGCATACGCTCTGAGAAATAAATCTACATCAAAGTAGGTTGTAATCCAAGTTTTGAAAGCATCTCCGGTGAGTGTATTCAAATTTCTAACCCAGTTGTAAAACTCTTCTCTTGCTGTTGCGATATTTCCTCGATTTGTTTTCAAATCATAGGTGTAATACCTACTTTGTGATGGATCAAGGCGAACATCTCTGACACCCATTCTCTGACGTGCATTATTCAATGTCAAATCGGCAGGACCTCCTACAGGCTGGCATTTCCAAAGATTTCCGTTGTCTGTTTCAAAACGACCGATACCACGCCTTTCAGACAAAAATGTTTCGTCAACCTGTTCAATCATGGCATAAATTCCAAAATAAGCCGGTGGTCCATCTCCTACCTTGATATAAAGTCTAGCATAACTTGCACGCGGTGCAGTCCAAACACCAAAACGATGAAACAAATCAAAACTGTATATTTCGCGGGCAAACATCGCATCGTCTTTATGCCATTTCATAATGAGTCTACGTAAGCCGTGAAAACGCTGATTGCTGTTGGCACTTGCAAAATTTATTGAAAAATGTGCATTTTGCCAAACCGGATTATCCGGATTGTGCACACCACCGTGAGATATTTCCGGTCTTCTTCGGCTTGTATTACCACGTATGCGAAAGCCTATTTCATGCGGTAATCTTGTTTCAATACCATCTTTATAGAAAACAAAATTTCCACGAACTCTCTCTAAATGATGAGGGTTCATATCAAAATATCTCAACGATCTATTCCACTCGTCAACCGAGACTTCAATCGTTATGGTTGGCAGTGCTGATATGTCAAAAACCGGATGAGGGTGCAAAGCCGGAGGTTGTGGCAGATACGGTATTTGCGGTACTCGTGTTAGTCCTGCTGTTGATGTTCCGTTAAATGCGTTCGGCGTGGGTGTTGTGAAAAAGAATGGTCCTGTTCCGTCCGGAATACGTGAAAATGACCTGTTTCTGATATCGTAAATACCGTCATCACGTGCTCTTGTTAAGCGGTCTATCTCGTTTCCGTTCGGATCTACGAGTTTAATAATCAATATGCGTTGTGCAGTTAATCCGGTTGTAAACGAACACGGATTGTGGCGTCCCATAAGGGTAAATAATTGTCCGGGCAGAATGATTTGATCGGCACAACCTACCCATGTAAGCCTGTTGTCATTGGGTGGAAAACTCCCTCCTCGATCGGAATTGGTATTGTAATAAATTCGAAAACCCTCGAGGTTTATAGGGTAATTTCCAAGATTTATCAGCTCATAAAAAAGTTCCGAATCGCTTCCAACGCCACTAACTTCGTTGAGTCGGATTACTGTGTAATCAGCCGGAGTTGTTCTGCGTATAGAGATGATTGAATCTCTAACATCAACACGAATTCTATAGTAGCCGGCTGCTGTAACTCGCATATTTCCGGACTGCTGAAATCCGTTAAAAACATGTTCTTCGTCGTTATCAGGAACATCAGATCCGATACCTCTAAATTCTCTTCCATCCCATGCCCTGCTCGGAGCAAACTTAAACTGTGTGCCGGCTTCAAAAAAGATTGTTGTTGTAAATGTACAGCCGTTGTTGGATGGGGTCATTGTTACAGCAGAGCTCCAAGTCCAATCATTAAATGTGCCTATCAAAAATAAATTTTGAAAACATGGTGCTCCCGGTATTTCCGTCAAATAGCCTGGACTTACGATATTGTGTAGTCTTGGTCCGTTTGTTGTACCGGGTGTTACTGCTGCCCAAGCCCAAGAGCCGTCATCCATACGAGAGTAGCCCGGTCTTATGTTTCCATATGCTCCTGAATTCACATTGCCCGGTCGCGAAGCGTTTGGGGTTCCCCATCCGGGAAGCGGTACATCTCCACGGATAAACACATCAATAGGTTCTCCGGCAGGATCAACAAGAGCAATTTTCAAAGTTTGTTGATTGGATAACCCTCCTGTAACCGTCCAACTCATTCCAGGCCACGCAGGACTATTTTGCAATTGAGAGGGGGCATCCGGACCACTATTATTGCCATCGCTACGACCATTTCTAAAAAGAATAATGCGATACGCTCCGGCAGGAATACTATCACCTGCTTGTCCAACCCATTCAGTACCGGTTGTTAGAGATGTGCTGTAAGAAGGACCCTCATTTCTTTGAAGTCTTACGCCTTCCAAATCAATTGGATCTGTACCTGAGTTAAAGATTTCAACGAACAGAGCGGTATTTTCTCCGCTGATTTCGTTAAGTCTCAAATTCGAAAAGTCTGTTTGTGCCCATAAACTCAACGAAAGGATAAGAGCAAAAAAGGTTGTGATGTGCTTTTTCATGTCTATTTTGGAAAAACGATAATCGCCGACTTGCGTGCAGGGATTACATAATTATCTAATGTTATGGTTTCGCCCGTTTTGATGTCCGTGCCGATAGGCTGATACAAACTCAAAATTTCTGCAAACCTGGTTGGATCAATTTCTCTGTCTTCCGTAGTATTATTGACGATAGTCATCACCAATTCCTCATCGTTGAAACGGAAATACACAAACACGTTGCGGTCGGGAACAAACTGCATCATTCGTCCGTTATGTACGGCTGATGAGGTTCTACGCCAGTTGAAAAGCGTACTTACGTAGTTGAACATTCTGTTCTGCTCCGGAGTACGTCCTGCTTCTGTCATTGCATTTATTGTGTCGTCCGGATGACCGCCCGGCATCATCATACGCTCCTGTCCGTGTCCCAATGCTTCGCTCACCATCAACAATTCCGTACCTTGATAAATTTGCGGTATTCCACGCAAAGTGGCAAGCATCGTATAAATACGCTTCAATTTGTAAACATCGCCACCCAGTTGGTGCAACAAACGATGTACATCGTGATTTTCTGCAAAAATAACCATCATAAACGGATTGGCATACAAAAAATCTTGTGCCAAAACGTTGTAAACTCTTAACATTCCCGTAAGCCAGCCTGTCCAGTCTTGTTCGCGCTTTGCCTGAATCATTGCATCTTTCAGCGGAAAATCCATACCGCTTGGTGCGAATGAATTAAATCCGCAACGTCCTTCGTTTGCACCGGCTTGCCAAAAAGCCGTCATTGCAGGATTTCCAAACCAGGCTTCGGCAACGATGTTGAGATTTGGGTATTCGTACATAATTCTACGCGTCCATTCTGCGATGCCGTGTTTGTAGTTATACGGATAAGTATCCACACGCAAGCCGTCGAGGTTGGCAAACTCTATCCACCAAACTGCCATTTGTGCAAGATAAGTTACCACCATTGGGTTATGCATATTCATATCTGCCATTGAGCGGTCGAACCAGCCGTGGATCAAAGCATTCAAGTCATATTGTGAGCGGTGCGGATCGCTTTGGGTCGCCATTTGATGGCTTGTTCGTCTGAACTCCTGAGACGGTCTGTTAATCCAATCACTCATCGGCAAATCGTTAAACCACCAATGTGCTGTTCCGTGATGATTTGGAACAATATCTTTAATCACCTTCATTCCTCTGGCGTGGGCTTGTCTGACCATTTCTCTGTAAAGTTCGTTGGTTCCAAAACGTGGGTCAATCAAGAAATAGTCCGCAGTTGCATAAGAATGATAAGAGAATGTTGCTTGATTGTCGAGGGTCAAAGGCGTAGGCCAAATCACGGTTGCTCCCAAACTTTGAATATAGTCCAAACTATTGATGATGCCTTGAATATCTCCACCGTGTCGTCCATCCGGATTATTACGGTTGACTCTTTCAATCGTGGCAGGGTGCGAGTCGTTGGTTGGATCACCGTTTACAAAACGATCGGACATAATTAGATAAATCACATCTGCAGGTCCAAAGCCTTGACGTTCGGCAGAGCCCGGTCTGCGTTCCCACAATTCATAATTGTGAATAACTCTTCTTCTGCCGATGGTGAACTCCAAACGATAGGTTCCGGGTTGGGCATTTTCGGCAATGTCCAATTCAACAAACAAAAAATTGGAGTTTTCCGGTCTGTACACGCTCAAAACGTCAACGCCTGCATCGAGGCTTCGCACTTCGGCAGCACCGATATTATTGCCGTAAACCAATAGTTGCAACGGAACAGGGTTTTTCATTCCGACCCACCAGTTTGGAGGTTCAACGCGTTCGATTTGACCGGCTCTTACGCTCGGCTGGGCGGACATTGGCAAATACGCAATTAGGAAAAATGCCAACAATAGGAACAGGAAATGCTTCTTCATCGTGTGTGTATATTTTTTGTTTTTGCCCACAAAGATACGATTTTTTTTTAACTTTGACAATCCTTGCAAAATCCATTTTTTTTTGTATCTTTGCAGAAATTTTAAGAAGTCGTCAAACTATGAAACAGCTTTTCGTCACTTTTTTCTGTTTATTGGCATTTAGTGCGAAAGCACAACTTACACATACGCATAGTAGCACAAGAGTTGCACAATCTATGCCCGTAGGTGTTAGAGACGGTATCAACGTCAATGCCCCCAACGAGGGTGATGTAACGCTTGTGCTTCGTGTGCCAAGGCGAACAAGCCCGCAACACACCTGGCAAAACCCCGATATTCCTCAAACTTACGAACTCGGCAGAAACAGAGTGCATGTGATTGGCGATTTCAACAATTGGCAACCTTCGAGTCGCTATGAGATGAAAACAGACAGTATCTTTTACTGGATTACATTGACCGGATTAGACCCGAATCGGCTCTATCGTTTTCAATATCTCGTTGATGATACACTACGAATTACAGACCCATTTACCGAATTGATTTTAGATCCTTGGAACGATGGAATGATCAACCAACATGTCGAGATTTTTCCGGACTTACCGCCTTTTCCGGAAGGCTATACAACCGGATTAGTGGCTACATTTCAAATCAACAGACCAGAGTTTGAATGGTCGCAAGAAGCCTTGGATTTTGTACCTCCACGACAGCAGGATTTGATTATTTACGAATTGTTGATTCGAGATTTTATGCAGTTTCCGAGCTATGATCGAATCATGGACTATAAATTTCAACATCTGATTGATTTGGGTATTAATGCGATAAAAATCTTGCCGAATACGGAATTTGATAGAAACAACAGTTGGGGCTATAACCCGAATCACATGTTTGCCGTTGACAAAGCATACGGTTCGCCTGAGGCGTTTAAGCGATTTATCGACAAGGCACATAGCCATGGCATTGCGATAATTATGGACATTGTTCTCAATCATCAAACCAACCATTCGCCCATGACGAAGTTGTTTTGGGATTATGAAAACCACCGTCCGGCTACTGACAATCCTTGGTTTCATGCAGAACCCACACATCGCTGGAATGTGTATTTTCAGATGAATCACCGTAGTGTGCATACGGTTTATTTCAGCCAACGTGTGGCGGAATTTTGGATGAAGGAGTTTAGAATTAACGGTATTCGCTTTGATTTATCCAAAGCATTTACATTCTTAGGTCCACATCCGCAAGGAACCGACTATATGGAACGTGCCTGTCCGGTACGCATACAATACTGGAAAGATTATGCAGATTTTATGTGGAATATCAATCCAGATTTTTACATAATTTTGGAACATTTTGCCGACAACGATGAAGAGCGTACGTTGGCTAATCACGGCATTTCGGAAGGACGTCCGGGCATGATGCTTTGGGGCAATATGAATTGGGCATACAGCTGGCTGGCGATGGGCTACTCTGAAGGCTCTTCATTGGATTGGGCGTTTGCAAAAGGTGGTCGCACCGACAGTCAAGGTAATGTTGTTGGTGGTCGAGGCTGGAAGGCTCACAATTTGATTGTGTATGCTGAAAGCCATGACGAAGAGCGTGTAGCAACAAGAGTTGGGGGCTTTGTTAATACTGATGGCTCCAGAGTTCATTACGGTTATGGTCGAACATCTCCGGATGGAACATACAATACGAGACATCTTCAAGCAGAGCGAAAGGCACTTGTAGCTACCTTTATGATTCCACTTCCCGGTCCAACAATGATTTGGCAGTTTGGCGAATTTGCTTACGATGGTCCTCTTAATCTTTGTTATACCCCGGTAGAATTAGGCGGAACGGGAATTGGTACTTTTCCCGCAGACCAAGACGGTTTGGGTGGTCTTCACGGTAATTGTCGAACAGGTCGTGCACCGTTGTTGTGGCACTATTTGGAGCGAGCTGAAAACAGACACACGTTCAACGTTTTCAGAGGATTGATTTATCTCAGACTGAACCATCCTGCCTTTACAAATCAACGGAATTTCGTTTATCGAACAGGTGGTGATGCAACTGACCTTCGACGTTGGATTATTGCAGAATCGTATGTTGCTGATTCGAGTGTGATTATTCTCGGAAATTTTGATGTAGTAGCAAGGGATTTTATAGTTCCCGGCATTCCGGTAAACGGCACTTGGTATAATTTTTTTGGAGCAAATCATTTTAACATAGGCTCCGTTGTTGTAACAAATCACAGGATGAACATTACTCTTCCGCCCGGTGCATATATCATTTTCACAAAAGAGCGACAGGACAATCCTACAAAATAAAAACCTTTAAATCTATAAATCGATGAAACAACTTTTTATCACAGTCTTTTCACTTTTGGCACTCAGTGCGAGTGCACAACTCATTCGAACGTATCCCGAATTTTTTAGGGAAACCGATACGGTTAGAATTATTTTTGATGCAACCCAAGGAAACAGAGCACTGGCAGGCTTTACCGGAAATGTGTTTGTTCACACAGGGGTAATTACGAACACAAGTACAGGTCCAAGTGACTGGCAACATGTTATCACAGGTTGGGGAACAAACATACCCGGCAGAAACCAAGCCACACGTATCGGACAGGATTTGTATGAATTTATTATCACTCCGAGCGTTCGTGAATTTTATGACGTAACGAATGATACCATAACCGTTGAAAGAATTGCCATTCTTTTTAGGAATGCCAGCGGAAGTATAGTTGGAAGAGCAGAGGGTGGTGGTGATATCTTTATTGATTTGTTTTTGGGCGATTTTGGAATGCGTATCACCTCTCCGCAGCCCGGGCAGTTTTTCGATCCGACCGATAACGTTGAATTTTCTGTGGTAACATCATCAAATGCAGATATTACATTTTTCTTGAATGGTACGGAGGTAACGTCTGCAACAGATGTTAATGCACTAACACATACGTACAGCACTTTTTCTGCCGAACGTTATGAGTTTGTTGCAAGAGCCGTATGTCCAACGTATGGGAATTTTTACGATACATTGTTTCTCAACATTCGTTCGCCAAGAGTTTACGAGCCTGTTCCAGCCGGAGCAAGAGACGGCATCAACACTAATTTTCCAAATCCCGGCGATGTAACGTTTGTACTTCGTGTGCCCAAGCGTACAAGCCCACAGCCTACAGTCCAAAGTCCAAATACTCCTCAAACGTACGTGCTTGGCAGAAACAGCGTTCATATGATTGGCGATTTCAACAACTGGCAACCTTCAAGTGCGTATCAACTGAAAGGGGATACGGTTCGTTTGGCTTATTGGATTACATTGAGCGGATTAGACCCCGATAATTTATATCGCTTTCAATATCTCGTTGATGAAACGCAACGTATCACCGACCCATACACCGAGTTGATTTTAGACCCTTGGAACGATCATTGGATCAACCATTATTCTCAACTACACAGCGGATTTGATATTTTTCCGGACATGCCGGAATTTCCAACCAATTATACCACCGGACTTGTGGCCACATTCCAAATCAACAGACCTGAATTTCAGTGGTCGCCGGAAGCTTTGGCATTTGTTCGTCCGGTTCAGCAAGATTTGATTATTTACGAATTGCTGATTCGCGACTTTATGATGTTTCCGAGTTACGACAGAATAATTGAACATAAATTTCAACACTTGATTGATTTGGGCATCAATGCCATCAAAATTTTGCCAAATATGGAATTTGACGGTAACAATAGTTGGGGCTATAATCCAAACCATATGTTTGCCGTAGACAAAGCCTACGGCACAGCAGAATCGTTCAAACGCTTTATCGATAAGGCACATAGCCACGGCATTGCCATTATTTTGGACATCGTTCTCAACCACCAAACGGGAAGTTCACCATTGACACAATTGTTTTGGGATTCTCAAAACAACCGTCCTTGTGCTGATCATAACCCTTGGTTTCATCCGGAAGCGACACACCCGTGGAACGTGTTTTACCAAATGAACCACAGAAGCAAACATACCGTATATTTCAGCGAACGCGTGGCGGAATTTTGGATGAGAGAATTTAGAGTTGACGGTTTCCGCTTCGACTTATCCAAAGCATTTACGTTTTTGGGGCCCAATAATGATCCGGCTATGAGCGCTCACAATCCGGTACGAATTCAGTATTGGAATAATTTTGCGGATTTTATGTGGAATATCGATTCCACGTTTTATGTAATTTTGGAGCATTTTGCCGTCAATACCGAAGAGCGTGATTTGGCTAACCATGGTCTATCTGAGGGACGTCCCGGTATGATGATTTGGGGAAATATGAATCATGCATACAGCCAGTTGGCTATGGGCTGGGCTTCAGGTTCTTCGTTGGATTGGGCGTTTGCAAAAGAAGGACGTCGAAATGCAGCAGGTAATTTCACCGGAAATCGTGGTTGGGGTGCTCACAATTTGATTGTGTACGCCGAAAGTCATGACGAGGAGCGTGTATCAACACGAGTTGGCGGGTTTGTTAATGCTGCCGGAACAAGAATTCATGCCGGATATGGTAATAGAACTGCGGACGGTAGCTATAGCACCAGATATCGTCAAGCAGAGCGAAAAGCTCTCGTAGCAGCCTTTATGATTCCACTTCCAGGTCCAACAATGATTTGGCAGTTTGGCGAGTTTGCATTCGATGGTCCATTGAACATTTGCTACAGTCCGTCACATTTGGGCGGTTCGGGAATCGGTACATTTCCCGCAAATCAATCCGGTTTAGGTGGTGGTGCAGGCAACTGCCGAACAGGTCGTTCACCGTTGCTGTGGCACTATTTGGAAAGAGAGTCTAACCGTTTTACGTTTTACGTTTTTAGCGGACTAATCAATATGCGATTGAACCATCCGGCGTTTACAGATCAAAGAGATTTCTTCTATCAAACAGCAGGAGGTAATACTCATCTTCAACGTTGGATTATTGCAGAATCAATGGTTCCGGACTCAAGCGTAGTTATTGTAGGAAATTTTGACACGATTCAAAGAGAGTTCACCATTCCGGGCATTCCGGCAAACGGCGTTTGGCACAGTGTTTTTACGACAGACGAGGTTACTGTAACGAACAACACGTTAAACATTACCTTGCCACCAGGTGGATACAGGGTATTCACCAGATCAGAAGGCTGGATTAACGAAAATGCAACAAGCGTTGTAGGTTTCGAGAGAGCAGAAATTCCGATGAGTATTTTCCCAAATCCTGCACAAGACGAAATCTTTGTGGACTTTGAAGCCGAAGGACAGCGCGAAATTCAGATATTTAATCTAAGTGGACAACTGATGCAAACGATTAGCACACGTAGCCAAAACGTGAGAATGGACGTGTCGAATTTGCGAGCAGGCTCGTATATTCTCATCGTTACAGATGGTGCAAGCATTTCATCACAACAGATCATTATACAGTAAGGTATAGACAGACTTCGCTCAGCCACCGCACTTCGACAGGCTCAGTGCCCGGCGGTCGTTGAGCGAAGTCGAAACGCCCGCAACTCATAACACACAAACACTATGAACACAATTCAAAAACCAAATCTACCCCTCAAGCAACTTTGGGCTTTAAGTTTCGGATTCTTCGGCGTACAAATCGCATTTGCTTTGCAAACGTCAAACGTCAGTAGAATTTTCGCCACATTAGGTGCAGATCCTCATACGCTCAGTTATTTTTGGATCGTACCTCCGCTAACCGGATTGCTTGTACAGCCCATCGTTGGTATGCTTAGCGACCGCACTTGGACCAAGTGGGGAAGGCGTATCCCCTACTTGATTATCGGTACACTTGTTACCGCTTTGCTTTTGATTATTCTACCCAATTCCGGAGCACTTGGTTTAGCTGTCGGCACTGCGATGATTTTCGCTGCAACGTGTTTGGTATTGTTCGGTGTTTCGACAGATATGGCACTACAGCCGTTTAGAATGCTCGTTGGCGATATGGTTAACGAAAAGCAAAAAAGTTTGGCTTTTTCGATACAAAGTTTTTTGTGCAATGGAGGAAATATCCTTGCGTATCTTTTGCCGATTGCACTTGTAACCTGGGGCGTTTCCAACGTTGCTCCGGTGGGGATGATTCCCGATTCAGTCAAATGGACATTCTATATTGGTGCGGCATTGCTCATCTTGTGTGTTGCCGTTACTGTATTTCGAACGAAAGAATTACCTCCGGCTGAGTATGCAAAATACAACGCCATTGACGAAAGCAAGGTAAGAGAAGAAAAGGTCAATATCTTTGAGTTGCTGAAAAAAGTACCGAACGTCTTTTGGACTGTAGGTCTTGTACAATTTTTCTGTTGGGCGGCTTTCCTATACATGTGGACTTACACAACAGGTGCTATTGCAGGCTCCGTTTGGGGTACAACCGATGCAAGCAGTGCACTGTTTCAGAGTGCCGGTAATTGGGTTGGTGTACTTTTTGCTGCACAAGCGATTGGCGGTGTACTTTGGGCAATGGTTATTCCAAAATTCAAAGACATCAAAATGGCGTATGTGGCGAGTCTTGGGATTGGTGCAATCGGGTTCATTCTCACAAGATTTATCGGACCGGAAGTTAGTATTTTAGGTATGACAATGTCGGGTCAATTTGCGTTACTTTTCCCATTTTTTTTAGTGGGTTTCGCTTGGGCGGGAATGCTCTCAATTCCGTTTACATTATTGACAAACGCCTTGCAAGGCACAAGCCGAATGGGAACCTATTTAGGATTGTTTAACGGAACGATTTGTATTCCGCAAATCGTTGCAGCAGTTGCCGGAGGCGGATTACTCCTTTTGGTAGGCGGTAATCAGTCGAATATGCTTGTCATTTCAGGTATTTTATTGATACTTGGTGCGATTGCGGTGCATTTTATCAAGGTTGAAAAGAAATAAAAACAAAATCTGTAGGGGCGAGGCATGCCTCGCCCCTACCATATTTAAATCAAAAATCATGAAAAAAAATCTCATTATTGTTGTTTGTGCCGCCTTGCTTCTCGCTGCTTGCGGTCGTTCTGTAAATCCGATAAGTTCGGAAATTGCACCAATGTTAAGTAGTGGATTAGCATCCCCTATTCATCTTAGTCCGATAGAAACCGTTGTGTTTATCAACGACTATATAATGCCGCAATTTGAAGTTACTGCCGCAGAAGCCATCGGTCACGACATTAGAGTCGACCAAGAAAATCGTTTGCTTCATATCACAAGAAGACCCGAAACTACATCAAAATTAGCCGAATTAAGGCTAACGGTAGAAGGTCAAATTTTGTCTATTCTGATGATTGCAAGCGACAGCGAATATGTAACGTTCCGTATCCCCGATAACCGCTATCGCTCGTTGAGAATCAAAGGCGAATTCAACGATTGGAACGAAAATTTGGCAGTTGCCGAACTCATCGACGGTTATTGGACCGTAACTATCGAAGTTCCACACGGTGTGTTTCAATACTGCCTCGTGGTTAACGGCGCAGATATGCCAAATCCACACAACCCTATAATTGTTAGCAACGGTATGGGTGGATTTAACTCTCTTTTAACTGTAGGCGATTTGTACGGAACACCACCGAGTTTGTTCACCGTCTCAGGAGGTCGTCAGGTGACGATTTACGTGGAAAATCAACACGAAGAACTTTTTGTATTTTGGCAAAATGTGCGTTTGGACGACCGTTTCATCAGAACGCATAACGATGGACGCGTGACTATCGCTGTTCCTCGCAATGCAAGAAGTATGGAGCGTTCGTTTATTCGCGTTTTCACGTATAACTATGCCGGCAAGTCGAACGATGTTTTGGTTCCGTTGCAACGTGGTCGAGTCATTCAGAACGCTGATCAATTGGTGCGTTCGGATTGGCATCGTATGATTATGTATATGTTGATGGTTGACCGTTTTAAGGATGGTGACCCGAGCAATAATCGTCCGTTGAATATTCCGGAAGTACACCCCATGGCCGATTGGTTTGGTGGAGACTTTGTTGGTATTACGAAAAAAATCGAGAGTGGTTATTTCCAAAGATTGGGAATGAACACGCTTTGGATTTCTCCAATCACGATGAACCCTCCGGGAGCTTGGGGCTTGCACGAAGAAGCAGACAAGGGTGTAAGAAGTAAATTTACAGGTTATCACGGTTATTGGCCGATTTATATGACGGTTGTTGATCCTCGTTTTGGAACGGAAGAGGAGTTACGCACGCTTTTGCGTACGGCTCACGCCAACAATATGAACGTGCTTTTGGACTACGCAGCCAACCATTTGCACCAAGACAGTCCGTTTGTTCAAGGTCGTGAAAGTTGGTTTACACCACTTTATTTGCCGGACGGAAGACGAAATATCGGTTATTGGGACGAGCATCGTTTGACGACTTGGTTTGATTATTTTTTGCCAAAGTTTGATTTTGAGCAAGAAGTTGTTTCGGAAGGTCTTGCGGATTCATTGATGTTTTGGGTAGAGCAGTTTGATTTTGACGGCTTCCGTCACGATGCAACCAAGCATATTCACGATCGTTTCTGGCGTACGGTTACGTTGAGAATGAAACAACGTATGGATCGTCCGATTTTCCAAATTGGTGAAACTTACGGAAGTCCGCAATTGATTAGAAGCTATGTTGGTAGCGGTATGTTAGATGGCCAATTCGACTTTAACCTTTTCGATGCGATTGTTAATGCGTTGATTGATCCAAACGGCTCGTTTGTCAATGTAAACCGAACAATGATGCAAAGTTTGAGAGTTCACGGTTTCCACAACCTTATGGGTATCGTCACCGGAAACCACGATAAAGGGCGTTTCATTTCTTACGCGGGCGGTTGCTTGCGCAGAGGCGAGGATTCTAAGCGGGCAGGATGGACACGCGAAATTACGGTTGGAGATGCCGAAATTGCATTCCCAAAATTGAGGCTTTTGCAAACCTTTATTCTCACTGTTCCCGGAATTCCGGTTATCTATCAAGGCGATGAGTTCGGACAGCCCGGCGGAGACGATCCGGATAATCGTCGTTGGATGCAATTCGACGGGTTGAACGAAGACGAACTCAAAACACGTAGAAATGTCGAAACACTCGCACATTTACGCACAAATTCTATGCCGTTGATCTTTGGAAAATATGTTCCGCTCGTTGTTGAAGATGATGTGCTTGTGTTTGGCAGATTTTATTTCGGCGAAGGCGTTATTGTTGGTTTGAACAAATCTAGAGTAAACCGAACCGTAGAGTTTACGCTGCCTTCGGCTTTTGGCGGACGCACACAAACACTGACAATTCCGGCCATGGATCATGCAATAGAAAAATTGTAGGGCAGAGTACCACTTGCAGCATTTTTTCAAAAAAAACAAAAACATACAGCTGTGAAAATAATTTTTCATATCAACTACAGAACCGAATTCGGTCAGACTTTAAAAATCGTTGGAGACCACGCCAAATTGGGGAAAAACGGCCTTGTAAAGGCTCCATATATGTTCCACACCGGTGACGGAAACTGGACATTGACCATAGATTTACCGAAAACCACAAAACCATTCGCTTACCGCTATGTTGTGATTGACGAACGCACCGGAGCAGATTGGAGCGAGTTGTATTACCCCGACAGAGTTTTAACCTTGGATAAAAATCAAGACGACATGCAGATTTTTGACCAATGGAGAATGCCGTTTCGTGGCTCGGGAGTTGCCATTCCCGTGTTTTCAATCCGAACAGAAAAAGGGTTAGGTGTAGGTGAATTTTCAGACATCAAAATTCTTGCCGATTGGGCGGAAGTGTGCGGTTTGAAGCTCATTCAAATCCTTCCGGTGAACGATACTACGCGAAATTTTACGTGGACAGATTCGTATCCATACAATGCAATCTCTGTGTTTGCTTTGCATCCGATGTATTTGAATATCGAGGGTATGGGGAAATTCACGAAAAAAGAATTGTCCGAATATCAAGACCTTTGCAAAAAATTGAACACTTTGCCGGCAATAGATTACGATGCCGTGATGGACGCAAAATGGAAATATATTCGCCATTTCTTCAAAAAAGATGCGGAAAAAACATTTGAAACCAAAGGCTACAAAGATTTTTTCAAGAAAAATGCCGACTGGTTGGTACCTTACGCTGCATTTTGTGCCTTGCGTGACCGATACAAAACGCCGGATTTTCCAAAATGGAAAGAATTTTCGACGTATGACGAAAAGGCTGTAAACGCTCATTTTAGAAAGCATTTCGACGAAGTTTCGCTTCATTATTTTGTGCAATATCATTTACATGTTCAACTTTCAGAAGCCTCCAAATATGCTTTAGATAAAGGTATTCGTGTGAAAGGGGACATCCCGATCGGCGTATATCGTTACAGTGTAGATACTTGGACTGAGCCGCATTTGTATCACATGAATTGTCAAGTTGGAGCACCACCCGATGCATTCTCTACAACCGGTCAGATCTGGGGTTTCCCTGCATACAACTGGGACGAAATGGCAAAAGACAATTACGCATGGTGGACTCGCAGGCTGAAAAAAATGGAGGACTATTTCCAAGTTTTCAGAATTGATCACATTTTGGGATTTTTTCGTATTTTCCAAATGCCGCTAAATGTAAAGGACGGGCTTTTGGGTGTTTTCTCCCCTGCCCTGCCGTTTTCTGTTGAGGAGTTAAACCATCGCGGTATGTGGCTCGATTACGATCGTTTGTGTAAGCCTTACATTGATGGAGACGTAAATGAAGTTCTTTTTATCGAAGACACAGCACAGAAAGATCATTTTCATCCGAGAATTACGTTTCATTCAACCCGCTCGTATCAGGACTTAGACGATCACTCAAAGCATGTTTTGAATGAAATCTACAACGACTACTTTTATCGTCGTCACAATCGGTTTTGGCATGACATCGGACTAAAAAAACTGCGTAGTTTGAAAGATTCGACCACCATGTTAGTTTGCGGTGAAGACCTTGGAATGGTGCCGGATTGCGTGCCAGGTGTGATGAGCGAGTTGAAAATCCCAAGTCTAATTATCCAGCGCATGCCGAACGATCCGAAGGTGAAATTTGCCGATTTGGCACATACTCCTTATCTCAGCGTTTGCAGTCCGAGTAGTCATGACATGAGTGGAATTCGCGGTTGGTGGGAAGAAAGCATAGATACCTCGAGAGATTTTTACTACAATGAGTTGAAACAGCACGGCGAATGTCCGATGTTTTGTGAACCTTGGATTGCACAACTTATCATTGAGCAACACCTGAATTCACCAAGCCTTTGGGCGGTTTTCCCGATCCAAGACCTTTTGGCAATGAACAGAGAATTACGTTTCTACGATCCACAAGCAGAGCAAATCAACATACCTGCTAACAATGACAAACATTACTGGCGTTACAGATTTCACCACACCATCGAAGACATGATGAAGTTTGACGAATTCAATCAAAAAATTGCCGGTTTGGTCAAAAAATCGGGGCGTTTCTAAGCATTTCCTTTGCTTTTCTCGATTATTTTGCTTATCTTTGTACCATTGGACATGAAACAAAATCAAACAAAAATTAAAACCATATCAACGATGAAAAAATTATTTTCTACACTTCTCGCAGCCGGATTTGCTGCATTTCTATTCGTTAGTTGCTGCAACAACGTTCAGCAACCTTGGAATCCAACGACTCCTGAGTGGGCAAAAAAATCAACAATTTACGAAGTAAACATTCGTCAATTTACGCCGGAAGGCACGTTTGCCGCTTTCAGAGAGCATCTACCGAGACTTCAAGCACTTGGTGCGGATATCCTTTGGTTTATGCCGATTCACCCTATTGGCGTAAAAAATCGAAAAGGCACGCTTGGAAGTTATTATTCTGTTCAGTGCTTTCGCAAAATCAATCCGGAATTTGGAACAGAAGAGGAATTTAAGGATTTAGTTAGAGAAATTCACCGTTTAGGCATGAGAATTATTTTGGATTTCGTGCCGAATCATACTGCTCCCGACCATCGCTGGGTTACCGAAAATCCGGAGTGGTACATTTGGAGAGAAGACGGAACGCTTTATTACAAGCACGATTGGTACGATATTGCTCAACTGAACTGGCAAAATCCGGAAGTTGCAGACGCAATTCTTGCTGATATGTTATTCCAAATCAGAGAGTGGAACATTGACGGTTTCCGCCAAGATGTAGCAGGTTATGTTCCTGTTCAGTTTTGGGAGAGAGCACGTAGAGAGTTCGATGCAATCAGACCAACATTCCACCTTGCAGAGGACGAGAATTTCAGTGTTTTTCTTCACAGAGCATTTGATGCTAACTATACGTGGCATTTGAGCAACACGCTCATGAACCGTATCGCACAAGGACGCCCCGGTTACGATGTGAACAGCATCATGAGATGGCACCACGAAGATATCCGTCGCGTACCACGCAGAGCATTCCGTATGATGTTTACATCTAACCACGACGAAAACTCATGGGCAGGTACGGAGTTTGACCGTATGGGTGATGCTAAAGCGACAATGGCTGTATTGACATTTACGTTTGAAAACAGTTTTCCGTTGATTTACAACGGACAAGAAGCCGGTCACAACAGAATGTTGGAGTTTTTCGAGAACGATTCGATTGATTGGGATGGTCCTCGTGCTGCTGACTGGACTGACTTCTACACAACGCTTGTTGCGATGAAGAGAAACAATGAGGCTCTTTGGAATGGTGAGTGGGGTGCACGTATGGTGCGTGTCAACACGAACGAACAAGAGAGAGTTCTGGCGTTTACCCGTGAGAAAAACGGAAACAGAGTTTTCACTATTCTCAATATGTCGGATCGCCCTGTAACATTCACGTTTGAAGGCGATCGCTTTGTTGGGCAATACACGGAAGTTATCAGAGGAACCGGAAACTATTTCACAACAAACTCAGATAACAGAGTAACATTCACAGCTAATCAAACGATGTCTATGGATGCTTGGTCGTACCAAGTACTTGTTATGAATTTTTAAATCTTGTAGGGGCGACGCCTGCGTCGCCCCTACAATTTAATATCACATCATATAATGAAAAAAATATTTTCTACATTTCTCGCAGCCGGATTTGCTGCTTTTTTGTTTGTTAGCTGTTGCAACAACGCACAACAACCTTGGATTCCGACTACACCGGAATGGGCGAAAAGATCAACACTTTACGAAGTAAATATTCGTCAATTTACGCCTGAAGGTACGTTTGCGGCTTTCAGAGAGCATTTACCACGCCTTCAAGCACTCGGTGTAGAGATTCTTTGGTTTATGCCCATTCACCCGATTGGAGTAAAAGATCGTAAAGGTACACTCGGAAGCTATTATTCCGTTCTGTGTTTTCGTCAGATTAATCCCGAGTTCGGAACAGAAGAGGAATTTAAGGATTTGGTTAGAGAAATCCACCGTTTGGGTATGAGAATCATTTTGGATTTCGTTCCAAACCATACAGCACGTGATCACCGCTGGGTAACTGAAAATCCGGATTGGTACACGTGGAGAGAAGACGGAACGTTGGATTATCCACACGATTGGTACGACATCGCCCAGTTGAACTGGAGCAATCCTGAAGTTCACGATGCAATTTTGGAAGAAATGTTGTTCCAAATCAGAGAATGGGGTATTGACGGATTTCGTCAAGATGCAGTAGGTTACTTTACACCTGTTGAATTTTGGGAAAGAGCACGTAGAGAGTTTGATAAAATCAGACCAACATTTCATCTTGCAGAGGACGAGGCTTGGCGAGTAATGCTTCACAGAGCTTTTGATGCGAATTATTTTTGGCATTTCAGCAATGGCTTTTTGAATGGTATTGCGCAAGGCAGATACAACGTGCAGCAATTGATGGACTGGCATTATCAAGACATTAGAATCACACCACGCAGAGCGTTTAGAATGGCGTTTACCTCTAATCACGACGAAAATTCGTGGGTAGGAACGGAATTTGAGCGTATGGGCGATGCGAAGGCGGCAATGGCTGTATTGACGTTCACGTTTGAAAACACGTTCCCGTTGATTTACAACGGGCAAGAAGTAGGTTTTAACAGACGGTTGGCGTTTTTCGAAAAAGATTCTATCGATTGGGACGGTCCACGTGCCCAAGATTGGACAGATTTCTACACGACGCTCGTACATATGAAGAAAGACAACGAAGCACTTTGGAATGGCGAGTGGGGTGGTCGTATGACGCGTATCAACACAAATGAGCAGTACAGGGTTTTGGCGTTTACTCGTGAGATGAACGGTAACAGAGTATTTTCGATTTTCAATATGTCGGATCGTCCTGTAACGTTCACGTTTGAAGGCGATCGCTTTGTTGGACAATACACAGAGGTCATTTCAGGATCCGGAAATTATTTCACCACAAATTCAGGAAACAGGCAAACTTTCACAGCCAATCAAACGATGTCTATGGGTGCTTGGGCATATCAAGTATTCGTGATGAATTTTTAAATGGTGCCAAAAGTCAATAAGAACAAAATCACTATTATGGTTCCCCTCCACAAATTTAAGCAAGTCGGACTAGTAACACTGCTTCTACTCCTGCTTAGCGGAATATTGCTGTCTTGTGCACCTCCACAACAAGACAGAATGAATGTGATTCGCCTTGAGTTGGAAGGCATACGGTACGATAGCTTGTCCTTACGTCTTACGCTCCCTGACTTTGAAAGAAAACTTATAGCAGGATATTCTGATGATGGCTATAATTGGGAGTTTTCATATCCGGATAGTTTGTACGATTATATTGGAAATTTTGCTATTATTGTTTTAGGGACACCTGATAATGTAGGTCAGAGTCTTGGTTTTAGTCTCGTTTTCTATGGTGATACGATGGAATCTGTAAACCTTCGTTTCGGAAGACCTCTTTCACTTGTTAGAGCCAACTATATAAGAACTACAGGACCTTACGAGGGATGGATACGAAAGCCCGGAACAGAAGATGAATTTATAATGGGAAGTTTTTTCAATGATTTTTTTGAGATTCTCACCAATGATAAAGAAGTCGTATCGTCCATAAAATCTATGCATTATGGACACGGATTTTTTGCATACAGGCACCCTCGAACTGTGGGACTGACTTATGAAGAAATCATACAAAGAGATATGGAGTTTATCAAGCAAAATCCCAATTTTCGAGGAATGTTGATTTCTGTTTTTTACAACATAGCATTGTTTAATTCAAATGACGATATCGCCAAACTCTTCAATCTTTTCACACCCGAGCTTCAGCAATCATTTTACGGACAAAAAATCTACAGACACATCACACGTTGTATGACATTTGTCAATCAAAAACTGCCCACTTGGGACACAGGTGTGCTTGAGCTGATTGTGCAAGATTCTTCAAAATTTAATTTGATTCTTTTTTCCGCTTCGTGGTGTGCACCTTGTATTCGTCAGATACCTATATTAAAAGAGATTTACCGAGATTTGGGACACAAATTGATTATGACTTACGTGTCGATAGACCACGAACAAACTGCCGAAAGTTGGCGAGAAAAAATGCGTGAATATCAAATCCCTTGGCGAAGCTTGATGGTTTTAACCAGAGAAAAAGGAAGAACAATACAGGCTGACTATGCCGTTCAAGGTGTTCCGGATGCTTTTTTAGTACATCCACACAGCATGGAAAAGGAAAGGCTCGTTCTTTGGGAAGAAACCCACAGGCAAAGATTGTATGAATTGGTCAAATGATAATCAAAATAGGCTTGAAGGACAAAATTTCGGATTTTTAGATTTTAAAACTGCTTTTGAAATACTCATTTATAAACACTTTTCGTCTGTTTTTAGCAAGTTCATTGTGATTTCTAAGTTTGGTTTTTAACTTCAATAGCGTAAAAATGAACGTAACCTCACTTCTAAAAAAACTTGATAAGTACGAACACTTATTTGAGGAAATTACGGTTCCCAAAAAAATAATATTGCTCCAGGAAGGAGAAATATCACAGCGAGTTTTTTTCGTAAAACAGGGTGCTTTGAGACTTTGGGCGAATAATAATGGCGAGGACGTTACGTTTCGATTTTGCTTTGAGAACGAAGCCGTATCATCTTTTTTTGGAAACGAACCAAGTATTTTTACTATTGAGGCCCTCGAAAGTTCAACGCTTATCGTCATAGAAATAGAAGATTTTAAGAAATTGTTAGAAATAACACCCGAATATAAAGATATGTTTATCGAACTCTTGACTAAACGTTTGAATGATTATGCCAACCTCTTTCTTTCTCGTATCACGAAAAGTCCTGAACAACGCTATATCGATATAATGAAAAACAACCCTGAAATACTTTTGCGTGTTCCGCAACACTATATTGCTACTTATTTAGGCATTACGCCTGTTTCGTTGAGCCGTATTCGAAACAGAGTGAAAAAAATCCAGTAGCTGTCATTTTTAGATTTCTTTACATTTGTTATCGTTTTTTTGGACGATTTGTTCGTATTTTTGCAAAAAAATTTAAGAGCAAAAAACATGAACAAAATTATTTTATCGACCGTATTCGTATTTGGACTTGGAGCTACTCACATTTTTTCTCAAATCCCGGTCGGTGTCAGACTTGACGCTAATACTTCACACTTCATTTTGTCAAATGCCGATGAAAGGGGCAGGGGTAACAGTTTGAGAAATCAAAGAGGCTTTGGTTTTTCGATGGGCGGTTTTACCAGAATTGATTTTTCTGAAAATTTTGCATTGCGAACGGAATTGCTGTTGCATTACAAAACCAGCAGAATGGAACGGTTTGAATCGAGTGAAAATTTTCAACATTCAGGTGCAACTTTTCAATCCTTTGGTGTAGAAATTCCCTTTCATTTTATCTTTCAAACCAACGGGCGTAGATGTTTTATTGGAACAGGCTTTTACGTTGCTTATGGTCTTGGTGCTCGTTATAGGTTCGACGGCGGAAACAACTTAAGTCTTTACAGAGGGAACAATGCCGAACTAAATCGTTTAGATTTTGGTATAGCAAGTATAATCGGACATCAATTTTTGGGTCGTCGGCTACAACTTGTAATTACCTGTAAGGTAGGGCTTTCAAATTTGTTAAATGCCAATAGAGATAGCGCCAGAATGCGAATTCACACGTTAAGCGTGGGATTAGGGTACACATTAAATCCTGGTAGAGAATCCTGTAACAGAAGTTGTAGTGCTTGCCGTCGGAAAGATAGATGTCGTATGCGTTAAAATTTTACAGCAATGAAACAGATATTTTTAACAAAACACTCAAAAGCAATCATCGATATTTTGTTGATTATTGGCATTTTTTTATCCATAAAAACTGCTCGCAACACCTGCTATTCGTGGGGTTCTTGGCATTGTATTGTAAGTATGATTTGGTATGCACTTATGCTTATTCATATTTGGCAACATTGGGCACTCACCAAAGCCGTATCAACAAAATGGAAGGTTATGAAGCGAAACAAAATAACGTTTTTTACCGTTGTTGTTTTTGTTTTAATGACGTTAAACATCATTGTTTTCATCTTCGAAGTGAACTCCACATTAGTCCACGTTCATCACATTCTTTCGCACATCTTTTGGAAGGTAATGATTATCCATACGATTCAAAAAACGAAACATTTTGCTCGCCTTTTCAAGTAATGAAACTCGCTGGTAAGTACAAGGTAGCGGAATGCGGAAACTATGACAAATTTTCAAAACAACAAAACGTGTTCATAACGTTATTTTCCTACGATGCATCTATCCGCTTTTTTCATTTTGTTTGGTTGTTTTCTGTATCTTGTAACATTGAACGTAAATCGTATCCTTTTTTGTCTATTTGAAATGCTCCCCAAGTAGGTTGCAGTGCCCTTTGCGGACAATTATACACACATCCCAAACACATATCACATTGATTGCCGAATTTTGGCAAGTTCGTTTCCATTTGAATGTTTGAAGAACAGCAGTTTTTGGCACAAAGTCCGCAGCTTGTGCAACTATCTAAAACGTTTATTCCGCTCCCAAACTTGTGGGTGCTGTTTTGTGTGGTTCTGCCAAGTGCTGTCAGTAAATAGTCAAACCAATAAATCAGTTTTCTACCTCTTTTTTCTGTCGCAATAGCTTTAGCAATTTTTTCTATCTTGGTAGGAAGTTTTGAAAGTAGTCGAGTATATTTTAGCCTTTCAGGCACGTTTTTCCAACTGTTTGGCATCCGTACCATGTCTTGATAGATTATGTCAAAACCCACTTTTTTCAAGAGTTTTCGGGTTTTGTATCTGCAAGCGGTATTAGTAAGAGCATTTCCGGCACCGGCAACCGAGATTATAGCGGTTTTACAGCCGTTTGCTGTTAGATGTTTTGCCCACTCGAAAATCGGTTTTGGCGGATTGAATCCATGCACGGGAAAAATCAAAACATAATAGTCGACATCGAGCGTTTTAGGTTCTTTGGTGTCGGCTCTGTAAATTCGATTAACAATAACAGTATTGTTTTCGGTTTTTAATTTTTCTGCTAATCGCTCTGCAATCAGTTGTGAGCCACCTGTTCCGGTGTAGTAATCAATGCGAATATTTTTCATATAACGATTTCTTTGGCACTACAACTCCAAATTTGTAGCCCATTCAGTAAACAAGAGCTGCGAATTACCAATGTTTTCGCGATTAACATTGAATGCGTCAATGATGTTCGCATAAGGTAGCCAATCACGCAGATATGCAACACTTTGAGTATTATCACCTCTACCGCTTGTGCTAAACAAAACCACCGTCTTTCCCGATAAATCATACGTATCTATAAACGTACGAACAGCCATCGGAACGGTATTAATCCATATCGGATAGCCTAAAAAGATAATGTCGAAATCACCGAAGTTATCTAAACTGTAGGCAAGTTCCGGTCTTGCGTCACTTGCTAGTTCATAGCGAGCCCTTTCGATAACCTCTTGGATGTCTTCCGGATATTCATCCACTGTCCTGATTGTAAATAATTCTCCACCGACTACTGCTTGAATATACTCGGCCGCAGCTTTTGTATTTCCTGTAAGTGAGAAATATGCGATTAAAATGTTTGGACTTTGTGTAGATGTCCTGTCTCCGCAAGCCGTTGCCATAATAGCAAAAGCAGCGATAGCGATGATTGATGCAATTTTTTTCATATGAGTATTTTTTTGCAAAGATACAAAAAAAACTAATTGTTTTGTCTATTTCAAAAAAAAATCGTACATTTGCAAAAAATAAAAACAAAATATCATGACAAAAACTGAACAACTTATTGCAATGGAAGAGCATTACGGTGCTCACAACTATCATCCTCTACCTGTCGTTTTGAGCAAAGGCGAAGGACCGTTTCTATGGGACGTTGAAGGAAAACGTTATTATGACTTTTTATCGGCTTATTCTGCCGTCAATCAAGGACATTGTCATCCGAAAATCGTGAATGCTTTGTGCGAGCAGGCGAAAACGCTTACGCTCGTGTCGCGTGCATTTTACAACGAAACTTTGGGTGGGTACGAAAAATACATGACTGAATATTTTGGTTACAGCCGAATGCTCCCAATGAATACCGGTGCGGAAGCTGTTGAGACTGCACTAAAATTGGCTCGTCGTTGGGGCGTTGTGAATAAAAATATTCCGAATGATGATGTATTGATTGTTTGTTGTGAAGGTAATTTCCACGGACGCACATTGGCAATCGTTTCGATGTCGAACGATCCCGATTCGTATGCAAATTATGGTCCGTTAACGCCGGGTTTTACACGCATTCCATACAATGATGTGAAAGCATTGGAAGATATTTTAAGCAAAGAAGGCAAGCGTATCGCCGCATTTTTGGTTGAGCCGATTCAAGGCGAAGCCGGAGTTTTTGTTCCTGATGAAGGCTATTTGCAAGCGTGCTACGAGTTGTGTAAAAAGCACAACGTATTGTTTGTTGCTGATGAAGTACAGACGGGCATTGCACGCACCGGAAAACTTTTGGCTTGCGATCACGAGGGCGTTCGTCCAGATGTTTTGGTTCTCGGAAAAGCCCTTTCGGGTGGTGTAATTCCGGTGTCGGCAGTATTGTGTGATGACGAAATTATGCTTAATATCAAACCGGGAGAACACGGTTCGACATTTGGCGGATTCCCGCTCGCAGGTAAAGTCGCAATGGCTGCATTGGATGTGGTAAAAGACGAAAAACTTGCCGAAAGAGCCGAAACTCTTGGACAAATTTTCCGTGACGAAATGGCGAAATGCAAATCAGAGCGTATTGAATTAGTTCGCGGCAGAGGACTTTTGAATGCCGTTGTAATCAAGCCGATGGCAGGTAAAGAGGCATGGGATGTATGTATGAAAATGCGAGATTTAGGCGTTTTGGCAAAACCAACACACGGACACATTATTCGCTTCGCTCCACCGTTGGTGATTACCGAAGAACAACTACGCGAAGCAATAGCCTTGATTATTGAAGCAATAGAAACTGTGTAATCAAAGAACAGCAATAGTTTTAACAACTTCATGCGAAAACTCTGCGTTGACTTTCCGGCGAAATTCGTCGGATTGGAGACGCAGATTGTTTTTGAGTGAGGGCGAATTCACTTTTACAAACAAGATACCGTTCTTCATCTCGATTTTCAGCGTTTGTGCCAAAATTTCGGGAGACATCAGCGATTTCCAAATGTTTATGACTCGCACTTCGTCAAGCACATGTTGTTTGTTGTAAATTCTGGCAAATGCTTTAATTAGTTCGGTTATCGGCGTCGGATTCGACATGGCTAATGATATTATGTTCTGCAATTTCAAAGAGTTTGAAACTGATGTTTTGTTCGTTCAAAATTCGCTCTAAACGACCGGCGTCTGTGTCGGTAATAAACACTTGTCCGAAATCGTCATGCCCCACCAATTCAAGCAATCGAAGAATGCGGGACTTATCCAACTTGTCAAAAATATCGTCTAAAAGCAAAACAGGGAAACAGCCGTTTTGCTGTTTGGTAAATTCCAATTGAGCCAGTCGCATGGCAAGTGTAAACGATTTTTGCTGTCCTTGTGAACCAAATTTCTTTATCGGAAAATCGTTAATTAACAACACCAAATCGTCTTTGTGAATTCCGACCGACGTGAATTGCAACATTCGGTCTTTTTGTCGAGAATTTTGAAGTTGTTCTGAAAACGTTGGACTGTCTTGTAATTGCGAATTATAGCGGATTTCGACACATTCAGAGCCTTTGGAAAGCGTATTGAAATACTGTTGAAATAGCGTTGAAAACTGATTGAGAAATTTTTTGCGAGATTCAAAAATTTTTGAGCCGTATTGAACTAATTTTTGATCAAAAACATCGCAAAGTGTTTCGTCGAACTGCTCGGATTTTAAAAACTTATTTCGCTGCTCAAGCGTTTGATTGTACGCAATCAGATGCTCTAAATAAAATTTGTCGAATTGCGAAATCACGATATCCATAAACTTTCTCCGAACATCGCTTCCATCATCAATCAGACTGCTATCATAAGGTGAGATCATGACCACCGGAAACAATCCGATATGATCCGAAAATCGTTCATAATCCTTTTTGTCCAGTCGCATGATTTTTCGCGAACCGCGTTTTTGAATACAAGAAACAACATCCGTTTTACCATCTTTTTCGAATGTTCCGTGAATGGCAAAAAAATCTTCGTTGTGCCGAATGTTCTGCATGTCGGCATTCTGCACAAAACTTTTACAAAACGAAAGGTAGTGAATGGCGTCTAACAAATTGGTTTTTCCAACACCGTTGTCTCCCGCAAAACAATTGATATTTGGCGAAAAATCCAGAGTAAGTTCCGGATAATTTTTAAAGTTGGTTATACTGAGAGATTTTAGGTGCATGTGAAATCAAACCTGCCTTTTTATTGAATGCAAAGATACGATTTTTTTTTGCAAATAGCAAGGAGGTTCCCCTCTCGCATTGCTATTAACCTTTCTGCACAAAAAAAACAAACGTAATTAAATTTCTGACAATCAAGCACAAGCGCTCTTGTAGTTAGAAAAACACTCATACAACTACAAAAATAGTTGCATAACTAAAAAATTAGTTGTAACTTTGTGGCATGAAATCTGAAGATATTATTCCGGAAGCACCGCAAGGAGCCAATGAAGCAAGGCGTGCAGACAATAAACTGCTCATTCTGCTAAAAAAATCGGTAGATTTTTCTTTTTATGCGATGTTCATCTTAATGGTTCTGCTACTTTGGACTTCTATAGAACGTCCTACAACTATTACAGGGCATATTACAGGACTCCCCGATGGAGAATTATTTATACCGGGAACATTTTTGGACGATTTCGACGAACGACCGAGAAGAGGAAGAATGAGGTTTGATGGATTTGTTGGTTTAATGGGTTTCGATCTCAATGAAATTATCGAAGTACGTGGTGGACGTTTCAAACTTATCCTTCCCGATGATGGTACGTATTTGATGTATCTTTTTTTTCGGGAATTGTTTCAAGATGACAAACATTTTATACCCCACAATAGTGGCTTATGGTTCGTTGTCGAACCGGGAAACCGCATAAACATTACCGGTCGTATTAATTCGATTTCTGAAGGCTTGAGCAATATTACAATTTCCGATTCAAGATTCGGTCGTTCCGCGTCAAGGCTTAATCGTGATTTTGCATTACTTCAAAACGAATTGTTTGAGGTTAACAAATACGAAAACAGGGACGAAACTGCCCTCTTTCAAGCGATGATAGTGGAAGGAAATATAGAGAATATGAATTTTGGTTTGGCACAACGTGAACAGCGAAATAATGCGAATTTGGAACTACTTACCAACTACGTAAAAGCAAATCCTGACAATCCTCTTTCAGCATTTATTGTTGCTCAAAAACTTCCCCATACAAACATTGGACAAGGTCTAAACAACCGACTTCCGCCGGATAGTATAGTTCCGTATTACACTATACTCGGAGAAAATGCTCGCAATTCTCTGTTCGGCAGTTTGCTCAACGCACGGATAGAAGATCTCAAAAGATCAATAAACATGAGGGAAGCAGCACTCCAAAACATTATTGAGCGATAGCAACTACGCTTTCCGCAACCTGTTCCATCAGCCACATCGGCGTTGAAGTTGCACCGCAAATCCCTACCCTATCAACGGATTCAAGCCACTCAGACTTCAGTTCGAAAGCATCGGAAATAAATTGTGTATTCGGATTTGCTTTCTTGCAAAGGTTGAATAAGTATTGTCCGTTCGAACTGTTTTTTCCGCAAACAAAAAGAATGAGTTGATAGTTTTTACAAAAATCACACAGCTCTTTTGCACGATTTGCCACTTGTTTGCAAATGGTGTCGAAAGCAATAAAATCAATGTCTTTATTCAGTTTTGTTTGAATATTTTTTTGCAAATTTTCGTAACCCTCTTTGCTTTTTGTTGTTTGCGAATAAAGACGAATAGGCTTTGAAAAGCTGATATTTTTCAAGTCTGAATCATCGTCAATAACAATAGCGTGATGTTCGGTTTGCCCTTCCAACCCTGCTACTTCGGCGTGTCCGGGTTTTCCAAAAATCACTACTTGTCCATCGACTTTTTGCATATCTTGATAACCTTCTCGAATACGTTGCTGCAACTTGAGTACAATCGGACAGGTCGCATCAATCAACATGATGTTTTGTATCTCTGCAATAGCATAAGTTTCCGGAGGTTCGCCGTGAGCACGAATGAGAACCTTACAATTGGAAAGTTTTGCAAATTCTTCGTGCGAAATCACGTGAAGCCCGCATTTGGCAAGGCGTTCCACCTCCGCACTATTGTGGACAATATCGCCCAAGCAATACAAAAACTTGTCGTTTTCTAACTCTTTTTCGGCACGCTCAATGGCAGAAACTACGCCAAAACAAAACCCCGAATGTTGCTCTATATCTACAATCATAAGATGTTTCCGGCTAACTCGGCAAGTTGGCTACGCTCTCCTTTCACAAGATTAACATGAGCAAACAATTCTTGTCCGTGCATTTTGTCGGTTAAATATGTGATACCGTTTGAACGCTGATCCAAGTAAGGTGAATCAATTTGGAAAATATCTCCCGTCAAAATAATTTTTGTATTTTCTCCGGCACGTGTGATAATCGTTTTGATTTCATGTGGCGTGAGATTTTGTGCCTCGTCAATGATAAAAAACGTGTTGCTCAAACTACGTCCGCGAATGTATGCCAAAGGCGAGATATTCATTTTTTCCGTACGTAGCAATTCGTCAATTTTCAAAACCTCTCTCGAATTAGGTTTGCAGCGACTTTTAATAAACGCAATGTTGTCGAAAAGCGGCAACATATACGGTCCAATTTTATCTTTGATATCGCCCGGCAAAAAACCGATTTCTTGATTTTGCAAAGGAATCACGGGGCGTGCCAACAAAATTTGATCAAAATCCGCTTCTTGCTGAAGTGCTGCTGCCACAGCCAAAAGGGTTTTTCCCGTACCCGCCATTCCTGTGAGCGAAACCAATTGCACCTTGGGGTTTAGGAGAGCATCAAAGGCAAATGTTTGTTCGGAATTTCGAGGCTCAATGCCGTAACAACGCTGCTTTTCAACACGAACAAAATGGTCTGTGTTTTTTTCATACCTCGCCAAAGCACTGTTATTTCCGTATTTCAGAACAAAAAACTGGTTGGCAGCCGGACTTATGTTTTTTAAAATTTCCGAAGAAATTTTTCCATCGGCATAAAACTGGTTAAGTACGCTATCGTCAGAAATTTCAGCGGTTACAGCACCTGCTTTCAACTCCAAGCCTTCCATGTCTTGCACTTTATCGTTGAGATAATCCTCTGCGGCAATACCTAACGATTTCGCTTTAACACGCAAATTCACATCTTTGCTTACCAATGCTACATGACGTCCCGGATTTTGCTTGGCTTCGTGATAAGCAACTGCTAAAATGCGGTGATCAGGCACATCATCGTAAAACGGTTTCAAAATCTCTTCCGGAAATGGCTGTCCAAGCACAATACGAAGATTGCCAAGACCTTTTCCTAAAGAAATACCACCATTAAACAGCTTATCACCGGACAATTCATCAATCATGCGAATGAAAGCACGTGCATTATAGTTGATTTGTTCATTGCCTTTCTTGAAATTGTCCAACTCCTCAAGAACAACTATCGGTAGCACAATATCGTTATCTTGAAAGTTGTGGATACAATTGTAGTCATGCAAAATAACATTGGTATCTAACACGAAAATTTTTGGTTGCTTAGATGCTTTTGTCATATTTTTTTGAAATTTAATGATTTCTGTTTGCGACAAAACTCACAAGATTTTCAAAAACGGATTTTCCTGTGCCATTTGGGAAAAAACTTAGTAAACTGTTAGCCTTTTCAATGTGTTCAGCGATTTTTGACTCAACATAAATCAAGCTTTCGCTATTCAAAATTTGTTGCGACAAATCTTGAATTTTATCCATATCGAGATGATGGTTTTGAATGGTATCTAACGCAATTTTTTTGTCGGTTTCCGATGCCGTTCGCAAAAAATGAATGAGTGGTAACGTCAATTTTTGTTCATGTATGTCATTGCCTTTCGGCTTCCCCGTTTCTGCGTTAGGTAGCAAATCAAGAAGATCGTCTTTGATTTGAAATGCCATACCGAGATGCCAGCCTATTTGCCGAAAAGTTGAAATGTTTTTTTCTTCTGCATCTGCCGAGAAAGCCCCGCAAGCACATGCTGCAGCAAAAGCAGATGCAGTTTTTTTGCTGATAATATCATAGTAAATATCCTCGGAAATATCAGCATTTGCGATATTCTGCATTTGAATAAGCTCACCCTCGCAAATTGCTCTAACAGCTTCGTTCACGATTTCCAACACCTCATAATCTTTGTGTGTGGTAATTGTTTTCAGTGTTTCCGAAAAAAGGTAGTCGCCCACCAAAATAGCCGTTTTATTATCCCATTTTGCATTGACCGATTGTTGATTTCGACGCATTTCGGATTGGTCGACAACATCATCGTGCAATAGCGTTCCCAAGTGAAGTACCTCCATCGAAACCGCAGCCCGATAAGATTTCGGCGTGATGCCCCCGCAGATTTCGGCAGACAATAAAATTAAAATAGGTCGAATTTGTTTGCCCTGCGAGTTCCGAATATGATTGAAAACATCGTTGAGCAAGGGTATATCAGAAGTTGTTGCATTTGAAAATTCCTGTTTGAATTTTTGAAAAGCAGGGTCAATCGGCTGTATAATTTCTTTGAATTTCATCCGGCAAAGGTACGAAAAAAAATGAAAATAACAAAGTCGAGATAAATTTAATTGCGGTTAGCTGAAAATTAATTTGTTATGGCAACAAACAAAACATTTGTCTATTTCAAAAATAATTCGTATCTTTGCAGACTTAAATTTGTATAAAAAATCACGAAAAGTAAAGAAAAAATATGGCAGTAATCAGTAAAATCAGAAAACGTTCGGGCTGGATAGCCGCTGCGATTGTTTTAGCTATTGTAGCTCTTGTTTCACAAGACGCTTTTTTGGGAGATAGTCCCGGAAGGCGAATTCCGAAATTTGCAGTAATTAACGGAGAAGAAATCCAAATTCAACAATTTGACGAACGCGTTAGGCAAGTTTCAGATAATTTTCAGCGTCAGCAAGGCGGAGTACCACTTTCGCAAGAAGATATGCACGCACTGCGTGAACATGTTTGGGAAACCATGGTCGGTGAAATCCTTTTGGGACGCTCTATCGAAAGGCTGGGGATAACCGTAACTAATAGAGAAATGAACGATATGTTCTATGGTCAATTCATCCATCGTCTCGTTTTTGATGCGTTTTCAGATCCTGCAACCGGTATGTTCAACCGCCAGCAAGTGATGATGTTTATCAATAATTTTCATCAAATGCCAATCGAAGCACAACGACAATTCCGTGATTTGGAAGTCTTGATTAGAGAGGACCGTCTGAGAAACAAGTATTACGCCATGGTTGTAAATGCTCACTTTGTGCCAACGTTTTTTGCTAATTATATGCACCAAAAAGCCAACTCTTCGGCTTCCGTGACAGTTGCAGCCTTAAATTTTGCTGAAATTCCCGATTCGGACATAACCCTTACAGATGCGGATTTTAGAAGATTTTTCAACGAGAACAGGTCTTTGTTCAGACGTCCGGAAACTATGCGTGCTGTGGACTTTATAGTTTTTGATGTTCTTCCTACCAATGCGGATATGCTTGCTCTTTCGCAACAAGCCAACGAATTGTTCGAAGAATTTAAGGTTGAAGAAGATTTGCCGAGTTTTATAAATGCCGTATCAACACAACGTTTTGATAGTATTTTCCTGGGTAGAGAGGCGTTTATGGCTCCTTGGGATTCATTGCTATTCAACTCGCCGAGAGGAACGTTTTTTGCTCCCGAAATTCGTCGCAATCACTACGAAATGGCGAAACTTATCGATGTTGCCTATCGTCCGGATTCGGTAAGAGCCAGTCATATTTTGATTACATACAGGGGCTCTGCTGCAAACCAAGGTCAGATTCGCACGAGAGCCGAAGCTGAAAGCATTGCCGATAGTTTAAGAAGAGAAGTTTTGAGAGATCGAACGAGATTTGCAGAAATCGCATTCGAAAATTCGGAAGACGGCTCTGCTGAAGTCGGTGGAGATTTGGGTTGGTTTTTAGATGGGCAAATGGTACCACAGTTCAATGAAGCAGTTGTTAACGGAAGAGTCGGAGATGTCGTTGTCGTGGAAACTATGTTCGGATTTCATGTAATTCATGTTACAGGGCGATCAACGCCTGTTAGAAAAGCAATGGCCGCCTTTGTTTTCGTTCCGATTGAACCAAGCGATGCAACAAACCGAGCAATTTACGCCGAAGCCAGTCGTATTTTCGCCAGAAGCCGCGATTTGACTTCTCTCGAAGAGGCCGCAAGAGAAGAGGGTCTTCATATTCGCCGTGCAGACTTCGTTACGGAAATGGATGCCATGCTACCCGGCTTGCCGAACGCACGAAATATCGTTCGTTGGGCTTACGATAGAAGAACAAGAGTTGGCGATGTTGCCCAAGAAATTTTCGAATTCGAAAATAGATTTGTGATTGCCGCACTTCGTGAAATTCGTGAAGAAGGCTACCCGACATTGGCCGAAATCAAAGAGCTTCCTGAAGTGCAGTTCGCAGTTCGCAATGAGAGAAAGGCCGAAATACTGATCGAAAGAATGAATGGTGTACTTAGCACAAACCGCTCAATATCCGCTCTCGAAGCAATCGGTGCCGATGTGGAAACCGCCGACTTTGTTACTTTTGCCGGCTACAATGTAGGTTCAAGAGGCTTTGAGCCGGAACTTATCGGAACTATCTTTGGAACAGGCGAAAATCGCTTGTCAACTCCGATAAGAGGACGTTCAGGAGTATTTGTTGCTCAACCGCTGCATTTCATCACGCCTATCGCACCTCTGGAAGACATCGAACTCATGAGGCAACAAATGCAATTTATGTTTGGGAGAGGAATGATAGAAAGATTGCGTAGTGCGAAAGAAAACGATGCTAGAATTGTAGACAATCGGGCATTCTACTTTTAATTGAAAGTGGAAAGTTGAGAATGACGCCGGGTTTTCCGGCGTCATTTTTTTACTCCTGCATTTCAAATGAAAAATGAAAAATGTACTTTCCCATATTTTCGCAATTCTGAAAACCTTGGGAAGGTTGAATAATCGTGCTTTTCCGAATGCTCTAAAATAAAAATACCGTTCGGAGTTAGCAGGTTATATTCGAAAATCAATGTTGGTAATAAATCTATCGTTGGCAAATCGTAAGGCGGATCTGCGAAAATCAAATCAAACGTTTGCCGAGTTTTTGCCAAATATGCGAAAACATCGGTTTGCATCACGCGAACGTTATCGATGTTTAACTTCTCTATCGTTTGCTTGATAAAGTCCGTATATTTCGGGTTGTTTTCTACTGCCAAAACACTTGCTCCTCGCGATGCGAACTCGTAGGAAATACCGCCGATTCCGGCGAATAAATCCAAAACGTTCAACTCTTCAAAGTCCACATGATTGTTCAAAACATTGAACAAACTTTCTTTGGCAAAGTCTGTGGTTGGTCTTACCGGTAAGTTTGCCGGTGCTTGAATTCGCCGCCCTTTCAGAGTTCCACGGATTATTCGCATAAAGCAGGATTTATCAGCGAAAGTCCCGGTTGAATTTTCATACGTAAACTCAACGGGTTTTCATTGCCGGATAGTTCAATTATCGACAAAAAATATGGTTCCAAAACATCTACTATTCCCTTAGAACTGTCGGTAGAATTGGTTATTTTCAAAGTTAAACCACCCGTATCAATCCTCAACCGATTGACAACATGAAGAAAATAGTACAAAAAATCGTTCGATGATTGATAAGTGAACGTATTTGCAAAAATCAGTCTTTGATTTTTCTCAAAAATGAACAAATCAAACGAATTTGGCATGATATTTACAAAAATCTGATGCTTGCTACGTTTGTCGGCACGAGATAGTTTTTTAAAGCCCAGGAAAAGTAAACGATATGTGCTAAAGAAGGCTACTGCTGGGAACTTACACGTAGCCATATCGTACATTTTTTTATCAACAACCGACAAAAAGACAACATCATTGCAAATTTCGGATAGCACAACCTGATATTTCGCATCAAACCCAAAATTCAATTCCACAATAGCCTGCTTCAACTCCGGATTAAAAATCTCTTTGGGGATAAGCGTTGTTTGTGCAGGTTCAATATTGATATCAAGTCTGTGGGGCATACTTGTATTACTCCCAATTTCCTTCGGTTATGGGGTCGGTCATGGACCCGAATTTCCTACCTGGAAAGCGACCTATATCTATTGCTCGTTTGGCGGCATTAACCGCAAGTTGCTGAAATTCCGGCTCGTTCATATAATAAAGTAGAGGAGCGGTAACTTCAACAACCGGAATTTGAATTTCGTGACGTGTAATAAATCCGGCCTCAACGGTGAACTCTCTGGTACGATTTGTAAATGGAATAAATCTAAAATTCGCCATGTGTGTCGCTCGATCTCTGTCCGGGAACAATACCCCGTACGCGTACTCAAGAACGGTGTCGCGAGTGATAATACCCATTCTCAAAGCTTCCGCTTCCGTGAGCGTATCAGGAACGTATCCAATTCTTATTACCCTCGGCATCTTGCCTTCTTCCAAGAAATGAACCAAGGTGTCCATGGTACCGGCAAAGTGTCCGTGAACATTTCTGAACGCCAATTGAGCTGTACGAACATCTCTGAGGCGGTTAACAACTTCAACTTCTTTTCTTGTTCGTAAAGTTTCGAAGCGTTGAGGTTTCATAATACTTTCGTAGATGAAGTAAGACAAAACAATAATGGCAATAGCTAATAGAATCTGGACAATAGTTTTTAATTTCATAATGCAGAATGGTTTATTTTGGTTTGACAAAATGCAACGACAAAGTTACAAATAATTTTTCACATACGGAACTATTTTTCACATTTTTTTTTTATTTTTGTTCTCTGTGATTCACAACGATTTGCATATCAAATTCTTGCAAAATTATTTCCGAAATTTTTTCTGCACAATAAACCGAACGGTGTTGTCCGCCGGTGCAACCGAAATTAATTTGCAAATGTTGGAAATCTCGAGCGATATAATTCTGAATTGAGCCAACAACTACACGGTAGCAATTGTCAATAAAATCGGCTACTTCGGCGTATTGCTCCAGATACTTTTTTACGGCTTCGTCTTTCCCATTTAAGGCTTTATATTCGTCGTAACGCCCGGGATTGGGCAATCCTCGACAATCAAACACAAAACCTCCCCCATTTCCTGACAAATCTTCGGGATAACTTCCTTTTTTGAAAGAAAAGCTATTGATGCTTACCGTCAAATTGCCTGATGATAATTTCGCTTGATGACGAAAATTTTGATTGTTGATAATTTCCGTAATTACATTTTTCAAAACAGGCATTTCCGCAAGAAATTCGAATTTTCTGAAAAGATACTCAAGGTTATCGACAGCAAATGGAATACTTTTCAAAAAATGTTCCTTTTTCTCGTAAAAACCACGAAATCCATACGCTCCAAGCGTTTGAAGAATGCGAATAAACACAAATCCGTAGTATTGTTTTTTGAATGAAATCTCATCGACATTTTGATAATTGCGAAGTTCAGCGATATAAAAATCCAAAAGTTGTTCACGAATGCTGTGTGGAATATCTGCTTTCGCCTGATGAAGCAAAGACGCCAAATCGTACTGCAATGCCCCTCTCCGTCCACCTTGATAGTCGATGAAATACAGTTTTTCGTTATGTAGCATGATGTTTCTCGATTGAAAGTCTCGATACATAAAATACTCTGAATGTGCTGTCAACAGGAAGTTTGCAAATGCGTGAAAATCTTTTTCCAATCCGTGTTCGTCAAACGAGATTTTTGCTAATTTCAGAAAATGGTACTTAAAATAATTCAAATCCCAAAGCATGGATTCTTTGTCGAATTTCGCTTTTGGGTAGGCGTACGTGTAATCGAAATCCTTTCCGGCTTTAATTTGAAATTCCAGCAAATGCTTGATAACAGATTTGTAAATCTCAATCAAATGTTCGTCAAAACCTTTGTTAATTCTGTATTTTACGAGATATGAATGCAGTGTTTCATCGCCTAAATCTTCAATCAGATATTGATTTTCATCCAAATTTTCTGCCAAAATCTTTGGAACATTCAGTCCCAATTTTTCAAACTGACGTGTGTAGCTAACAAATGCCAGATTTTCCTTCGGGTCAGGATTTTCTACACCCAAACAATGCTTGGTCTTGCTCCTGATACGATAGTATTTTCGATAAGAACCTCCCGATTCGGTAAGCTGCTCGATATGTTCAATCAATTCGTTTGCGTAAGAAGAGAAAAGTTGATCGAAATTCATTGACTGGTTTCTTTCCATAATCTTCTGCAAAATTACAAAAAAAATCGGAATAAGTGTTAATAAATTTGCTGAAATGTCAATTATTTTTTGTACCTTTGCATCCGGCAAAATGGATAATACACAAAAAAACATTATATAATCAACAGAAGTTGCCGATTGAAGAGAACGACCTTTTGAACACAAAATAAAAAAAATCACAATGAAAAAATTATACACTCTAATTTTCGTTTTCGCCATTGCAAGTTTGCAGGCATCTGCCCAACGCCCTCAAAACGAATTTCAAATTTTTGGTGGCGGTGGAATCCCCATATCTTTACAGAGTGGCGTATCTACAACAGGTTTTAGTGGAGAGACCGGAATAGGTTTCACGGCATTTGTCAGCCGAAGTATCGGTATTCATTTTGGCGTAGGAGTAGGAACTCTACATAAAGAAGTAAATGTTGATGCCTTGCGTACGGTTACTTATGGCTCAATCGATGCCAACGGTTATGTTCGTGATTTACATACCACGCTATTTGATTATCGCGAAACTCTGCGGACAAGTACACATCTCTCTGTTCCGTTAATGTTACAATTTCAGCCAAACAGGCACGGTTTTTATGCAATGGGCGGTGTAAGAATGATTTTTTTGGCAAGCCGAAATGCAAGCTATGATGTAAGCGTTGCGGCACTCCACAATGAGGCGTTTTATCATCAACCTGGAAATTGGGCAATTGCTGATATAGGTACGTTCCCAGGCAATAGTGTAAGTAGAAATTTCGAGTTTCCACAGCCAACCACCATGCTCACTCTCGAAATGGGCTGGAAATGGCGTATCGGCGAAAATGTGTTTCTCTACACAGGTGCATTTTTGGATTATGGTTTGAATGATCTCGCTCGAGACATAAGACAACCTTTGAGCAACTTCACCCTACCAGAAACTTTGCAAAATCTCACAGTGCTCCAATATACCGATAGAGTAAGTCCTACCGTTGTCGGTATCAAACTGCGATTGGCGTTCGCTCACTCAGACGGACAACGACAAAGAGGTGGACACGGTATGCGAGGACATTGTCCGCCACCGACGAGAGGTTCTGGAAATCAAAATGTGATTTTCAATATGCCGCGTTAAACGCAGTGTTGTAAGGGCGTATTGCGTGCGCCCCTACGATTATCTACCCTAGTCTGAAAAATTTTGCTGTTTCATTTTTTTTTTGTATCTTTGTGGTTGAATATCTTGTATAATCTCAAACAACAGACCCATGCATATTGCAGTTGCAGGAAATATCGGTTCCGGAAAAACCACCTTGACGGGCTTGCTCGCCAAGCATTACAAATGGAAAGCACACTACGAAGATGTGGAAACAAACCCCTATCTAAGTAGTTTTTACGAAGATATGCGACGTTGGTCGTTCAATCTGCAAGTGTATTTTTTAAACAGTCGCTTTCGTCAAGTGATTGAAATTCGTAAAGGTAACAAAAATGTGATTCAAGATCGTACAATTTACGAAGATGCGTACATTTTTGCACCAAATTTGCACGCCATGGGGCTAATGACACTTCGCGATTTTGAAAATTATTCGTCGTTGTTTGAATTGATGAATTCATTTATTCAAATGCCGGATTTGTTGATTTATCTGAAAGCAGATGTGCCTAAATTAGTCGAGCAAATTCAAAAACGCGGACGCGACTATGAAAATTCCATTCGCTTGGACTACCTAAGTGCTCTCAACGAACGCTATGAATCGTGGATTGAAAGCTACAAAGGCAAGCTTTTGGTCATTGACGTAAAAGAACTGAATTTTTCGGATAACAAAGAAGATTTAGGACAAGTCATCGAAAAGATAGACGCACAAATCAACGGACTTTTTTAATTTATAACACAAAAAACGAAGGATATGAATATCGTTCACAACTTGAAGAGATTCTTCAACGAACAGCAAGATGAAGCCGCAATTCCCGGATTGGGCGTATTTTTCAAGACAGCAACCGATGACACCGGGAAGCCTCTTCCGAAGGGCGATTCGGTAATTTTGTTTGTAGAAAAAGCACCGAGAAGCAATGCTTTCATAAATTTTTTCGGATACGAGGAAAATTTAACTGAAAACGAGGCGGTTGAAGTCATTGAGCAATGGGTGTCGGGGATTTTAAATGATTTGAAAAAAGACAAAATTGCCAATATCCCTGAATTGGGTACCTTTGAAGTCAAACAAGATAAAGTAATTTTTATGCCTGCTGCCGACCAAAATCTTCTGAAAGAAGCCTCTCCGGATAGATACGGATTGGATGATGAAATTCCTAAAGTTGGAGAAGGAGAAGTGCAGGCAAAAAATACGCCGGAAAAAGAAAAGCAATCGACAAATCGTGCGGTTCTTTGGTCGATTATCGGAGCAATTGTAGTTATCTTGATTGGTGTATTCATTATTTTTGGTGGAATAGATATGTTTCGAGGTGATGGATCAGCACAACCACCTATTGTGGTTGGTCCCGCCGCTGTTGCCGAAATTGACGATGAAATTTCGGATGTGCAGGTTGTGCTATTACCGTATGCCGTTATCGGTGGTTCTTTTTGTGATAGAGCCAATGCTGAAGCTTTTCTCGCACGAATGAGAAGTCAAGGTTACAATGCCGAGCTGATTTTTTGCAATGATATACAGCGACATCGAGTTGCTTTGGGTAGCTTCAGAACTAGAGCCGAAGCAGTCGAATTTATGAACCGTGTCCGTGCAACCACTATTACCAATGCCTGGATTTTAGCGAGATAATGGGAAAAGGAAAATTAGCGAAATTTGAGGAAAACAAAACGTTTTCCAACCTTTTTCAACCGCTCTACGAGGATGTTGCTACTCACGGATTTCCGCTAAAGGGTGCGTGGCAAAAGGATTTTTTCAAAAACACAAACCCAATCGTTTTAGAACTGGGATGCGGAAAGGGAGAATATACTGTGGGTTTGGGAGAAAAATATCCGGAAAAGAATTTCATAGGAATAGATATTAAAGGTGCTCGAATTTGGCGAGGATTAAAGCGATGTCAGGAAAAAAGTCTAAAAAATGTGGCTTTTTTACGGACACGAATTAGTAACATTAACTTGTTTTTTGCACCCAACGAAATAAGTGAAATTTGGATTACATTTCCCGATCCTCAACCTAAAAAAGAAAACAAACGTCTGACTTGTCAGCGTTTTTTGGATCTTTACAAAAAGATGCTTGTTCCCGATGGAATCATTCATCTCAAAACAGACGATACCATGCTTTATGACTATACGTTGAACGAAGTTATTCCCAACGGAAAGCACAAGCTACTTTTGCATTCAGACGATTTGTACAAAGATGGAAGCCCCCATTTGGAAGTCAAGGAAATTCAAACTTATTACGAACAAATCTGGCTCGAAATGGGTAAGAAAATCAAATATATTCGATTTCAGTTGAACTCCAAATAAGTTTTCAAAACACAGCATGAAGTATCTTCCAAAATATCTGATTCTGATTTTCACATTGTGCCTGTCTAATGTGGCTCTTGGGCAATACGAATATACTCAACCGGCAGATACAACCAACGTTCCTCCGGAACCGGAAAGACGCGAAATAGCAAGTAGAGAGGGAGGCTCTGCAAACAGGGGGATCGTTTACTTTTTTTACGAAAATAAATTTAATGTTGGACGTCCGGATCTCCAGTTTATTGACACTATAAAAACGCTTTTTCATCGCTATAATCCGATTATGCGAAACAATGCTTTTCGTGCCGACCGTGGAAATATGGGATTAATTGTTGACGATTTAGAGTTTTCTTTCAGAAACGATCTTTTGTTTTCATACGGAAGAAGTCCGTTTGAATTATATCGCTTCACGCCTTTCAACACGAAATTTTATCAAAACACGATTCCGTACGTTGAATTGTATTATGTACAAGGTGGCGAGCGAAAACAAAATTTCCGAATGCTTTTTACACAAAATGTTCTGCGAGGTTTGAATGTGGGGGCAGAATACAACGTCATTATGGCACCCGGAGTTTACCACCGTTCGTCCACGAGGCACAACAATGTTCGTGTGTTTTCAAATTTTATTTCCGAAAATCAAAGGTATCGAGCTGTGGCAGGATATTTTTTCAATCACTTTCAATCCAATGAAAACGGTGGAATTACTATCCCCCTTCAATCGGCTGCAGATTTCAGCAACAAGCAAATTGTCCCGATTAGACTTTTACAAGCAGAAAATGTCTGGCGAGAAAATACTTTTTACATCCGGCAATCCTACCATTTTGGCATAAATCGAAACAGGAGACAAAACAGAATTCAAAATGAAGTTTTGAACGACAATCTGAATGATACCCTGAATGGGAATGGCTATATGAATGGAATTGAAAATGGAGAATTGAAAATTGAAAATGGTTATTCCGAGGCAAACGGTGTTAATCAGCGAATAAGCTTTGGCTCTCTTTCACATTCACTTGAGGTACAGCGATTTCGCATGATGTTTAATGACAGGCAATTGAATCCGGAAAATTATCCCGCTATTTTTAGAGATTCGACACAAACACGAGATTCCACATTTGTAGAGTTGATTCGGAATACCCTTTCATGGAATATCGGTGATGTAACCTCGTTTCGAAATTCGCAGTTTCTCAATCTGAGTTTTGGTGCGACGATGGATTTGGCAAGAGTTCGAACCGGAGATGTTATTTTTGACACATTAAAATCTGATCCTGTTGAATACTACAGAAATTTCAATCGTGATTTCGGCTATCTTTACCCGTTCGCCAACCTGCGTTTGAACTTTCGAGATCGATATTTTTTGAGTGCAGGAATAATGTATCAAACACGTTTAAGCACTCGAGACTTAAGAACTTTTACAGGTTTTTCTGCTAATGCAAGGTTTGATTATTTTTTCAACCAAGCAAGATCTAACGACGGCTTTTTTGCTGAAGCAAATTTTACAGATGTTTTGCCTCGTCCGTTTCAACAGTTTTATATCAGCAACAATTTTCGATGGGAAAATTCTTTCACAAATCCACAAACGCTGCATTTTGCTGCCGGTGCACGTTGGAGAGGTTTTCGTTTGAGAAGTGAAATCGCAACATTTAACAATTTCATCTACCTAACTCCAACAAATTTTGCACAATCCAACGAAACTTTTTCGATATTCAAAACATCGTTGGAAAGAACATTTCGATTTTGGAGAATTCTTGCATTAGACACACGTTTGGTGTATCAACACAATACATCGGAAACTATCATGCAACTCCCGACATTCTCAACACGAAGTGCACTGTTCTTCGACTTTATTTTACTCGGCACAACGCCTATGCAGGTCGGCTTTGAAGCATTCTACAACACACCATTTCATTCAAGATTTTTCAATCCGGCATTAGGTATGTTTTACGATCAAAGGCAACTCCAAACGGGTGGATTTGTTTTTGCCGATGCATTTCTGAATTTGCGTATAGCACGTGCAAATGTTTTCTTCAGAATGAGTAATCTCGGTGCAAACTGGTGGGGCTACAACTACATGATGACCAACGGTTATCCGATCGCCTATCGCACGTTTTCGTTTGGGGTATTATGGCGGTTTTATGATTAAGGGAGCGGCTTTTCATCGTCATTCCGCCGTAGGGCGGAATCCCCTTGCTATTTTCGTTTTTTTTCGTATCTTTGCAAAAAAGAAAATAGGTTATGGTTAGATTATTCTTAAATTTCTGCATTTCTTTGGTTGGATTTGCTTTGGTGTCCTGCCATACACCGTCTAATATACCAGCTCATGCACCAACTGATATGGTTATGACTGGGGCAGGGACGACAACTTCTCAAGGCGAGCCTCTTGCTCTTGAATCTTTTACTGTTGTAGCACGAGGTACACAGCGTGCGAGCGATCAAAGAATGGTTGCACATACGGCATCATTGAGACTATCGGTTAGAGATGCAGAAAATACACGAAATGTGCTTCTGCAACAAGTTAAAAACAATAACGGCTTTCTTGTTAGAGAAGCAGGAAATTCAATAACAGCACGAATTCCAACCGAAAATATGGAAGTCTTTTTAAATTATGCAAAGACACTTGGTAACCTTGAAGGTCTCAACAGAACAGGAACAGATATTACAGATCAATATCGGGATAATGTGCTTAGATTAGATAATTTAAGAAACGTGCGGAACAGATATTTGGCATTATTGGAACAGGCAAACACAGTTAGCGATATTTTAAGTATTGAAAGAGAACTTGAACGTGTAAACTTAGAGATAGATAGACTTGAAGGACGAGTTCGACACGCAGAATTAAGTGTTGCGTTATCAAATGTGACTGTAACGTTTAGAGAAAGAACAAGACCCGGACCTGTAGGGTGGATTTTTTATGGTTTGTACCGAGGAATAGAATGGTTATTTGTATGGAATTAACAAAAATCTGCTCGGTATAGTACAAAGGTTGTTTCCTCTACAGAGTTCAATAAAACAGCATAATCCGATACCCTTATCTGCTTGCGGCAAAGCATAAAAATCTACGAACGCAGTGAGTACGTTACCGCGAAAATTGTCAGAGCGGTAGCGGAAACATAATTTTCGCAAAGCGTTTTTTTGGTTCGTTTTTTGTCGCTACAAAAAATGAACGATTAATAAAAAATCGTATTCAACACATACGCCAAACGAACACCACCAAGCAACAACTGCTCGTCAACGACACTCAAAAATGTTCGATAACGCCCGTCTATCATTTTTAGTCCATGAATATAACTGAAACGCAAATCGGCATATCTCGGTGTGTGTTTGTAAACATAATGTGCCAAAATAACCGTTTCCTCAACCCAATCTCTTGGGCCACCTTGTTGCATTTCAGCAATAGTAGCAGGGGTAGTAGGTGCCATCAAATTGTATGCCCATTCGGTATGACTCCAATTTCTTGCACGTTCCACAATTGGAGAATCCCATATTGCGTGCAAGTTTGTTCTCGATCCAAACCAATACACAGGATGTAGATTTCCTCCGCGATCGGCTCTGCGTCCGGCGTGCATCGGACAATGAATTTCGCCAACGGTGTGAATCATAACTTTCAAAAAAACCCTTTTTGTTGAATCACAATAAGCGTTTGATGAGAGTTTGTATATCGCAAGTTCGGTTGCAGTAACCATATCGCCCGTTTCGGCAGGCGGACTGGTTGCATAAGTATAGCCGGAATCAACATTTACGAAGTGCCATGTTCTCATGAAATCGAATTTAGGAATGCTTCGGGCGTTGTCCATCCACATGGCATAAGTAGCCATCGTTCTACCGTTCAAAAGCCGTGTGACTTCAGCTTGTGCCTCCGGCGTGAGATTTTTCTGTGCGATGAGAGCAATAGCGTCATGTGCTCGACTCCCCCACGCAGAAAGTTGAAGGGTTAGCAATAAAAAGACGATTGGCGATAGGATTTTTTTGATTTTCATAAGAGATTTATTTTTTGCAAAGATACGAAAAAAAATCGCATTTTTTAGCTTGCAAAATCCAATAATTTTTCGTATCTTTGCATACTTTATTAACGAAAACAGAAGTATTGATTATGAGTGAGTTGGGAAACAACGTTCCACAAAACGGAAATGGAGATTATACAGCAGACAACATTCAGGTTTTGGAAGGCTTAGAAGCCGTACGATTACGCCCTGCAATGTACATTGGAGATATTAACGAACGTGGGCTTCATCACTTGGTGTATGAGGTTGTGGATAACTCGATTGACGAGGCTTTGGCGGGCTATTGCACGAGCATAGATGTAACTATTTTGGAAGACAATTCCATTTGTGTTTTAGATAACGGGCGTGGAATCCCTACGGGAATACACGAAAAAGAAGGTCGTTCGGCGTTGGAAGTAGTTATGACGGTGTTGCACGCCGGAGGTAAATTTGACAAAGGAACGTACAAGGTTTCAGGCGGTTTGCACGGTGTAGGGGTGTCTTGTGTGAATGCGCTTTCTTCGCATTTGAAAGTAGATGTGTTCAGAGAAGGTAAACATTTTGTGCAAGAATACAGCATTGGTATTCCAAAATATGCTGCGAAAGAAATCGGCACATCGGACAAAACCGGTACAATGGTAACGTTCAAACCCGATGCTACAATTTTTTCGACAACAACTTACAAATACGACACACTTGCCGCACGTCTTAAAGAGTTGGCGTTTTTGAATAAAGGTATTACACTTACAATAACCGACAAACGTGATGTTTTGGAAGACGGTAGTGTTCGTACCGAAACATTTCATTCGGAAAACGGTTTGAAAGATTTTATCGATTATTTGGATGCCACTCGTGAAAAATTGATACCTGTTCCTGTACATATTGAGGGCGAAAAAAACGGTATTCCGGTTGAATTGGCATTGCAATACAACACGTCGTTCACCGAAAATGTACACTCGTATGTCAATAATATCAACACGCACGAAGGTGGTACACATTTGGCGGGTTTCCGTAGAGGACTAACACGTACATTAAAAAGTTATGCTGACAAATCGGGACTCTTGGAAAAAGTCAAATTCGAAATTTCGGGCGATGACTTTCGTGAGGGCTTGACTGCCATTATTTCCGTAAAAGTTGCAGAGCCTCAATTCGAAGGTCAGACCAAAACCAAACTCGGAAACAACGAAGTGATGGGTTGTGTTGATCAAGCCGTGAGCGAAATGCTGACCTACTATTTGGAAGAAAACCCAAAGGAGGCGAAACTTATCGTGAACAAAGTGATTTTGGCCGCAACTGCACGTCACGCCGCACGAAAAGCCCGTGAGATGGTGCAACGTAAAACCGTAATGGGTGGTGCCGGATTGCCCGGAAAGTTGGCAGATTGTTCAGAAAAAGACCCCGCAGTTTGCGAAGTATATTTGGTCGAGGGTGATTCCGCAGGCGGAACTGCCAAACAAGGCAGAGACCGCAAAACACAAGCCATTATGCCACTTCGAGGAAAAATCCTCAACGTGGAAAAAGCAATGACACACAAAGTTTTTGAAAACGAAGAAATCAAAAATATCTACACCGCTCTCGGCGTTACGATTGGAACAGAAGAAGACAGCAAAGCCTTGAATTTAGCCAAACTTCGTTATCACAAAGTCATCATTATGACCGATGCCGACGTGGACGGAAGCCACATTGCAACGCTGATTTTGACATTCTTTTTCCGCTACATGCGTGAACTGGTTGAGCAAGGTTATGTGTATATCGCCACTCCCCCGCTCTATTTGGTCAAAAAAGGCAGGCAAGAGCGTTATTGCTGGAACGAGGACGAGCGCTTGGAAACCGTTGCTCAATTTGGAGGCGGTAGCGACAAAGGCGTACACATCCAGCGTTACAAAGGTTTGGGAGAAATGAATGCCGAACAACTTTGGGGCACAACGATGAATCCCGAAACACGCACCTTGCGAAAAGTAACGATTGAAAATGCTTCCGAAGCCGACCGCATTTTCTCAATGTTGATGGGTGACGAAGTTCCGCCACGCCGTGAATTTATTGAGCAGAACGCGAAGTATGCTAAGATTGATGTTTAGGTAGGAATTAAATTAGTGCCTTAACACCAATATCTGTACGATAAAACAGATTTTCGCACTCGATTTTTTTAACGGCTTCTAATGCTTTTGCTCGGGCTTCGTCCAAATTTTTGCCTGTACCTACAACCATAAGAACCCTTCCGCCGGATGTGAGTAACTTGCCGCTTTTTTCGGTTGTTCCCATATGATAGACTTTTACGTCTGTTGTGGACGTATTCAATACGCCCCTACAGTCGATTTCATAACCTGTTTCGTAATCTCCGGGATAACCTTTGGATGCCATAACAATGCCTAAAATCGGAAAATCATCCCATTCGATTTCGATTTTTTGCCCCTCGGCAATGCCGTAAAAAATATCAAAAATATCGCTTTTTAATCTTGGCAGAACTATTTCCGTTTCCGGATCTCCAAAACGTGCATTAAACTCGATGACTTTGATACCGTTTTTAGTTTTCATTAATCCGCCGTACAGCACACCCGAAAACGAACAGCCCTCTTCGACCATCGCAAATGCTGTGGGTTTCAGGATGTTTTCCAAAGCATAGTTTTGGTCTTCTTCGGTTACGAAAGGAAGTGGTCCGTATGCACCCATTCCGCCTGTGTTCGGACCTGTATCGCCATCGAACGCACGCTTGTGATCTTGTGCCAAAACCATCGGATAAACATCTGCACCATTCACAAAACACATAAACGAAAATTCAGGACCTTCCAAATAATCCTCAATAACAACTTTTCCTTCGCCAAATTTATCGTCAACCAACATATCTTTCAACGCAAGTTCCGCTTCCTCAATGGTTTCAGCGATAACAACACCTTTTCCGGCAGCCAGTCCATCGTATTTCAGCACGGTAGGAAGCGGTTTTTCTTTAACATAGTTCAACGCCTCGTTGAAGTCTGTGAATACCTCATAAGCAGCCGTCGGGATGCCATATTTTATCATCAAATCTTTTGCAAAACGCTTGCTCGATTCGATTTGTGCAGCCTTTTGATTGGGACCAAAAATACGCAGTCCATTTTCTTTGAAAACGTCAACAATTCCAAGAGAGAGCGGTGTTTCGGGACCCACAACTGTGAGGTCAATTTGTTTTTCGATAGCAAACGTAAGAAGCCCGTTCACATCCGTATCTTTCAGTGCAACGAGTTCCGCTTGCTTTGCTATTCCTGCGTTTCCGGGAGCACAATAGATTTTAGAAACTTTTGACGACTTCGACAAAGCATCTGCGATAGCGTGTTCTCTACCGCCTCCTCCAATGATTAGTACGTTCATTTTTTTTACAATTTCTGTTTGAACTACCTCATTCCAGTGAATACTGTCCTGTTTTTTCCCGCTGATTATTGTGGTCATTATGCTCATAGCCTTATGTTTTTTAATGTTTGAAATGTCGCATTCCCGTAAGAAGCATTGTAATTCCCAACTCGTTGGCTTTGGTTATCGATGCCTCGTCTTGCACGCTACCGCCAGGTTGTACGATGGCCTCAACACCGTATTGTTTGGCGAGTGTAACGGTGTCGTCAAATGGGAAAAATCCGTCCGATGCTAAAACCAAGCCGGTTGTTATACCTTTTTCTTTGGCTTGTGTTAATGCAATTTCCGCAGAGCCGATGCGGTTCATTTGTCCTGCACCAACACCGACTGTGCAACCGTTTTTTACTACAACAATAGCGTTGGATTTGACGTGTTTAACGATCCTCCAACCAAAATTCATATCGTTCACTTGCGAAGGGGTTGGTTTTTTTGTGGTTGCTGTCATTTTTTCTGTAACTTCAACCGTGTTGGTGTCTAAATCTTGCACTAAAATTCCGCCGTTTACGCTGACAATCTGTTGTGGCTTTTCAATTTTTTTCGACATATCGACTTGCAATAGTCTGAGGTTTTTCTTTGTCATCAAAACGTTCAGTGCCTCGTCTGTAAATTCAGGAGCAATCACGATTTCCAAAAAAACAGGTTTTAACGCAAGTGCGGTTTTTTCGTCAACCGTTCTGTTGAATGCCACGATACCGCCAAAAATACTGACTTTGTCGGCTTCGTAAGTTTTTGTCCAAGCATCAAACGCATCTTTTCCGGTAGATGCACCGCAAGGGTTTGCGTGTTTCAAACCCACACAAAAAGGCTCGTCAAATTCCATTGCAATGTTGAGAGCCGCATTCGCATCTTGAATGTTGTTGTACGACAATTCTTTGCCGTGAAGTTGTTTGGCAAATGCAAGTGAATATGGAATGGCGGTGTCTTGTTTGTAGAATCTGGCGGATTGATGCGGATTTTCGCCGTAGCGGAGGGATTGTGCCAATTCGTAATTTAGAAATATCTTTTTAGGCTGTTTTAAAGCGTCATTGCGAACGGAGTGAAGCAATCCAGACATAGATTGCTTCGAGCTTTCGCTCTCGCAATGACGTGTTAATTCATCTACACTGTTTTGCAAATACGTGGCAATGCAGGAATCGTAAGTCGCCGTATGGCTAAACGCTTTCGCCGATAATTCCAAACGTGTTTCGGGGGTTGTGTTTCCGTTTTTTTGGATTTCCTCAATGATGCGATCGTAATCTTGCGGATCGCAAACAACGGTTACATCGTTGTAGTTTTTTGCTCCACTTCTCAACATTGACGGTCCGCCGATGTCGATATTTTCGATAGCGTCTTCCATCGTAACATCAGGTTTTGCAATGGTTTCACGAAACGGATACAAATTGACACAGACCATATCAATGAATTCAATGTTGTTTTCTTTCAACGCTTGCAAGTGGTTTTTATCGTCTCTACGAGCGAGAAGTCCGCCGTGAACATTGGGATGAAGCGTTTTTACTCTGCCGTCGCAAATCTCCGGAAAGCTTGTGATGTCGCTGATGTTAATCACATTGACACCTTCGTCTTGAAGTAATTTCATTGTACCACCTGTGGCGATAATTTCCCAACCTGATTTTTGTAAGTTTTTTGCAAATTCTACGATGCCTGTTTTGTTGCTGACGCTAATTAGTGCTTTCATTGTTAGCTTGATTGTTTTGCTGTCATTGCGGGCTTGACCCGCAATCCCCTTATAGCAGGGGATTCCGCATCAAGTGCGGAATGGCGTGAGTATTTTTTCTATTGTTTTAATGTATAACTCGTGTTCCGCAGTGTGAATGCGGATTTCTAATTCTTCAAGTGTGCAGTTTTCGATTGGAACTTCGACTTGGTCAATAATTTTTCCGCCGTCCAAAGTTTTATCAACAAAGTGAGTGGTTACGCCTGTTATTTTTGCACCGGATTCATAGGCTTGTTGAATGGCGTTAAGCCTTTTGAAGTCGGGCAAAAGCGAAGGATGAATGTTGATAATTCTGCCTTCATATTCGTCAAGCAAAACATCCGACACCAAACGCATATAACCGGCTAAACAAATCAAATCGATGTTGTGTTTTTTCAGAAGTTGCACAATCTCCGTTTCATAATCGGCTTTTGAAGCGTAGTTTTTTGGTTGAAATTCAAAAACGGGAATGTTAAATTTTTCTGCTCTTTGAATGACGAACGCCTTTGGATTATCACACACCAGCACTGCAACCTCAGCATTCAAGCGGTTTTCAGCACAAGCACGGGCAATGGCTTCGAAATTGCTTCCGTTTCCGCTGGCGAAGATTGCTATTTTGTCGGTTTTTGGCATTTTGTTGATCTGATTATTTGGGGTTCTGTAATTTTTTTTCAATCATTCGTTTCTGATATTTCGTTTTTGTTCCTGCAAAAACACGAATTTTGTTTTGTTATAGAATTATTTTATTGTTTACTAAGTTATCTGTTACATACTCTTGTGGTATTTTTTCCTGTTCTAATCGCCAATTATTTCCTTTTAATATTTCATAAAGTTGCTTTTCTTCTTCGGATAAGTTCATTTCTGTCAAAACTTTGCTTGATGTTCCCGAATCATTTTCAAAGAACGTCTCAAAAGTTGCTTTGTCCATCAAAACACTTTTTGCGTGTGGAAAATATCCCTTGAATTGCGATAAGATTTCAAAACCCTGCACATCTAAATCGCCCCAATAAAACAATTCTGTCTTGTTCAACCATTCGACATTTTTTAGATTTTCAACTCCAAAACCACTTCCAAAAATTACAATAGTTTCTGTAATTATTGGAAAAGTAAGCACATTCATTTTGTTTTCTACAACAAAAACTTTTTTCAAAGGCAACTTCAGTTTTACAAGTTGACTAATCGGAATATTCAAATCATCTATTTCTGAAAAATAAGTGCTTGCAATTTGTTTGTCTAAAATACGAAAACGGACTTTCGGCTCGTCATATTTTAGATTAAAGCGTTTTTCAAAGTTTGTTTCATCTGAATTTATATGTTCGGAAATTATCACATCAAGTAGTTCTTTGATAATGGATTTATTGTTTTCAATAAATTTTGTGTGAATTTTTATTGGTAATTCGCGAATGTATAAGTTTGGTTTGGGGTTTTCAATAAAATATTTGCAAACTTTTAGTAAGTAGTGCCAAACATCAAACTCAATGAGTTTTTGAGGGCAGACAATAATCCATTCTTTCAACAATGGCAATCCACTGATTATCAAATTGTAATTTTTCAAAAAGGTTTGATACTCCTTCTTTTTTCCTGTCACTTGAAGATAATCTTCAAGTGTTTCAATGATTATTTTTTCGGGTACGGATTGTTTTCCAATTTTATCAAATTGTTGCTCTTTCTCAATGATAGAGTATCCCAAATTTTTATTCGTTTTCGAATTATTGTGCAACAACTGAAGTGATTTTTGATATTCAGGTAATTTGTTTATCAAATCTTTGGTAGTTATTTTACCTATTCGATTAATTTCTTTTGGAAAAAAATCAACCGCCTCAATGTTTGCTATCAATACATTTTTCCACCAATTTAGGCATTGTTGCTGTATTTCTTGTGGAGTTATCATTGTTGTGTTTCTTGTATAACGGCTATTAAATCTATTTGCTGTTTTCCCTGCTTATATTCCTCTGCTGTAAGATATTGAATTTCGGAATTATTTTTTTTTTCGTTGTTTGATATGAAATGAACCGTATTGATATAATTTTCAATAATGTTGATTTTTTGCAAAGGAGTAACTACCAGTAATTGCAGGTTTAATTTTTTAAAAAGTTCTAATCCGAATTTTGTACTTTCATCATCGCCATTTTTAAATGCTTCATCGATTATTGCAAATCTGAACGACTTGCTACGAGGTTCGCCATAAGACAAACCGAATTGATATGCCAATGCCGAAGCCAAAATCGTATATGCCAGTTTTTCTTTTTGTCCGCCCGACTTTCCTGAAGAATCGGAAAAATACTCCTTTTCGGTGCTGTTTTCAAAATATCGTTCTGTTGCACTAAACAAAAACCAATTACGAACATCGGTAACTTTTTTAGTCCACTCTATGTCTTCGTTTTTGTTACTCATAAAGCGGTCTAAAAATTTCTTTACCATATTAAAACGATTTTCTGTATAGGCATCTGAAGTGTCTAAAATATCCACATAGCAGTTACGCAAATCTTTTTTGAAGTTACTGATTTCTCTATCTGCATTTGGGTCGGGTGAAAGTTCAATATAAGTGCCTTTGTTAAATTCAATTTCTTTCAAGTGCTTGTTAATTTCATCAATTTTCTTCTTTATTTGTTTGCTGTGAGTATCCAATTTAACATCAAAAACGCGAATGTCATCAATCGTGTTTTTATTCAAAAGTTTCTTAAAACTATTTTCGTGTTCAGATAAACCTCCATTAACAATGTTTTCATATTCCTCGATAAATTCAGGCAAAGAATCTATTTCAACTGTGATATTTTGCGTAGTAGCGGGAAAATCATTTTTATACGATTGCATTACTTTTATAATGCGATTGCTTGTTTCATTTAATTTTGAGTTTAGCGTATCTTTTTCTCCGTTTTTTCCATTGTATTTGTTTATTAATTTGCTTGAAATTGTATCGATATTTTTGAACGTTAGATTTGTTTGTTCAATAAGTTTGTCTATTTTCGGATAATAAACTTCTATTTCATTTTGCAAAATCGTATTTTGTGCAGTCTTACAAGTTTCAATCTCATCGGTGTAATTTTTAATACTACCTTTTATGCTACCTACGTTTTCTGTTTTCTTAGTTTTTTCTTCTTCTAAATCAGTTATTTCACTTGTGATTTTTTCTAATCTGTCTTGTAATGATTTCAAAATGTCGTTACTTGTTTCTATATCAAATTTTTCTTGGTTTAAATCTTGTATTTTTTTGACTTCGTCTTGCCAATTCAATTCGTTCCAATTTTGATAAGTAACTAAAGAAATCAAATTAGCATTCAGTTCTGTATTTGTATATATTTCAGAATTCAATAGGCTTAATTCTTGTTCTGCATTTTGTTTTTTCGTGCCTAATTCTAATAACTGTTGTTCTACGGCTTTTATTTTCTCTGTGTTTGTCCAACCTAACACAAATTTTGTTCTGTCCCACAATCCTGTACGGTCATCTTTCGTATGCTTTTTACCTTTTTTGTATTGTCCTTCAATGGTTATTGCATTTTGTCGTGTCTTTTGAAAATCTTCAATGGATACACATTTTAAATTAAAATGCAGTTCTAAATCGGCTTGCAACCATTCCTCAAAATAAGAATCTTCTTTTATTTCGATTTTATTTACTACAGAATCTGTATCTATTTCTGTATATTGAATTTTGGGCTTAAAATTCCGCAGAACAGGAAAATAATCTAATTTAATACCGCGTTTGGTTTTGTCTGACAATGATTTAGCGTTGATATAGCCACTGACTTCCCGATAGTGTTCTTCGGGAACTAATAAACTAACACCAAAACCGCGTAATAGCCGTTCTAACGCACCTTCCCATTGTTTTTCGGCATCTTTCACTTTGAGTAATTCGCCTGCAAATGGTATTTTATCCTCTGCAATTTGCAAATCGTCTATTATTTGCTGGCGAACATCTAAAAGATAGGCTGGAATTTGATTTTTACGAGTTCGTAAAGATTTTAATTCTGCTTCTACTGTTTCGTAGTTTTCTTTTGCAACTCGTAAATCGGCTGTTTTTTCGCCTAATTCTGTTTGTTTCTTTTCTGAAATTTCTTTTAAATCCTCTATTTTTTGCTGTGCTGACTTTAAGTTAGAATAGAAGGCTTTATCTGTGCTGGCAGTTGGCAACTTACAGATGGAAAGTAGGCCCTTATAATCTGTATATTTTTTGTTTTTCTCTGTTTTTGCTATTTCGCGTTGTTCAATTTCTTTGGTTATTTCTTTTAATCTTGCGCCACCGTTATTATCGATATCCTGCTCAATTTGATTTTTTGCTTTTATTTTAATATCTAAATCGATTTTAATCTGACCTAATTGATTATTCAGTTGGTTAAGTTTTGCTTCGCAACTTTTGATTTCTTCTTCAAGCAATGCAATTTTTTTGCTTGCAAAATAACTTGGAATGGCAGAAAGAATATTGTCAATTTCTTCAAGTTGCTGTTTATAATAGTTATAGTTTTTGTCCAATTCTGCCAAAGGGAATAATGTATCCCGCTGTTTTCTAATTTCAATAACAGCATTATAAGCCCGATTCAAATCATTAAAACGCTTTTTAAGATCTTCTATTTGAGTATTTACATCTGTTTGCTCCAACATTTGTTCACGAACGAACGACGTCAAACTGCTCACGGATTTCATAGAAACGGTTTGATAAAACAAATCAATGGCTCTCTCGGAATTCATACCGAATAACCGTCTGAAGGTTCGGCTATATTCTGAAAAATTATCGCCAACATACTCAGGTTGTAAATTTTTTATTCGTTGTTTTAATGACTTTCCATCTTCTATGTTTTCAAATGTTTCTTTTATATGCAGTGCTTTTGTGCTGATTATTAAAAGTTTTTGAACCTTTTCGTTTTCAAGCCAAAACACTTGTGCTAATGTGATATTTGACGAATATCCGGCATTACTAAAATTTGCAAGAACAACACTGAAAGTTGTGTCATTTTCAGCGTTATAGCGCAAAGAAATGGCTTTCCCCTTTTTTACTCTTTCTAAATTTTCGCTAAATTCATTTTTAGTGTTTTTATATTCGCCACGAATATAACTTGCCATAGTGCGTTCTTTCCCCTCTGCACCTGCCGCTTTATTGAAAGTAATTTTATGATGTGGAACAATTAAGCAAGTTAGAGCATCTACAATGGTAGATTTGCCTGAACCAATTTCACCTGTAAGCAAAGAATTATTACTATTGGGCATAACTTTCCATATTTTGCTATGAAATGTTCCCCAATTCAGTAATTCCAAATAATCCAGCCGGAATCCTATTTGAGTATTGTCAGTATTAAATTCAAATTCAGCCATTTTCTTTCAAACTATTGGTGTATTGCTCAAATTTCACAAGTTCTGTCATAACCACTTCGGCATTAATAAATGCTTTAATAATACGATTAATTTCATATTGCTCATCATCGGTTTTCATTTTACGCAAAAAGCCTTCATCTACAACTTTATTGATTGCAGAAGTAATCTGTTTATATTGATTTGCCTCATTGGTAGTTTCTTTGCAAAACGGTTTCATCAAATTGACAATTTCGTCTTTGCTCAAAATCGCTTTATCTGATTCTCCTTCGCTATCGCTTTCTATCAAATGTTTGCGAAGTAAAAGACATAACAAAGAAACATAAAAATTGAGTTGCCGTTTTTCTATAAGTTTCAAAATGGATTCTTCGCTTTCTTCGTCTGCTTCTTTTTGTTTGAGATAAGCATAACCCTCCGACTTGTCAATGACAACATCTAAATTTATGTCATAAAAATAATTTCTGACATCCTGTTCATTGTCGAGCAGGTCGCTCCAGTATTTGCTATCGCTATAAACGATACCTTTGAGAAGTGAAATCAATATGTTTGAGTAGGCTTTCATTTGCAAAAAACAATTTGTGGAATTTCTATTTTAAATGACTTGTTTGTTTTTGTATTTTGAATATCAATTGTTTGTCGATTGTTTTTATCAATAATATGCTTTGTGTTTTCTTTTGTGGCAATGTTAATATATGCTACAACTTCGGCAATGCCTTTTTGAATTTCAAATGTTTTGAGCAGTTCTGTAAAACTTATTTGTGTCCTACCTTTCAGTGCTGTTTTTATATTGTTTTGTAATTCTGCAACATCAACAGTAAATTGCTCAAATAGTTTGTTGTTATTAGCATCTGCTTTGCCAATATCAAGTACCTTGTTTGAAAACTTAACTTTCTGTGGTATAGAAAACAACGGTCTTTCTGTAATTAAATCAATTTTTATAATGTGGTCAATACTCAAAGAAAATATTTTGCTAAAATCAGTAGTTGAACCTTCCGAAATGATTTTTAGTATTTTATTGATATTTTCGTGAATAATCTTGTTTTCTAAAAATGATTTATGTTCAAGATATTTCCGCAGTTGTTCCCATAATGAATTTGTTGTTTGTTTTGTTTTATCGCCTGCTTCTACCAAATTATTTTTGATATTCTCAATACTGAAAGTATCTTTTTGCATTTGTTGAACAGTTGGAATTTCCAAAATCTCATTGATAAGTTCATCTAATTGATCTTGTTTCGACTGCATCAACAGAAACTCCCAAAATGCCGTGAAACTTTTACCTTGGTCAGTTTCGAGCAAAAAATCTTGTTGTTGCCACAAATCGTCTAAAACTTTGCCTTTTGTTTGGGTTGTTGTGATAATTTTCTGTCTAAAATCACGGTCTAATGTTCTAAAATTATCTTCAACTTGCCTAAAGTCAGATAATAAATTTTTTGCAGTGTCTTCAATAAGCAAATACTGTTCTTTAATTTGTCGGTTGTCTAAAATATCAAATTTTCCAAGTTTGAGATTTTCAATTTCTTCTTCAATCTGTTTTTTCTTATCTTCTAATTCTTTTAATCGTGTTTCAAAATCTTTTTTAGTTTTTACAGAGAGTTCCTTTAATTTTTCAAATAGACTTTTTAACCGCGATTCTGTTCCTACAAACTTAGGCCTTTCCAAACTATCAATCCATTTGAAAGCGTTTTCTGTTGCAGGCGTTAATTCAAATAAAAATTCGTCATTTTTGCTTGGATATTTTCGCAGAAATCCTGCATTTGTCCAATCGGTTAGATATTCTTTTGGACTTTTTGGGTATAATCTTCCATCTTGATTTACAATAAACAAGTAATCGTCTAATAAGGAAGTACATTCACGTTCTAATATCGAATTAAATACAAAATTATTTTGTGTCTGTTTGAATACTTTGAAAAGAAAACCAACAATCAAAGGAGCATTGTCCGCAGTAATTATTTTTACTGTAGTGTTCATTCTGAGTAGTTGATTTATCTTTTCAAATGTCATAATCTAATTTGTGCTTTATCGGTTGAACGCATATATCTCCATTATTATTTTCCTTATTCCAAGTTACTTTGAACACTTTAATCTATTTTGCAAAGATACATTTCTTTTTCGAGTTTTTAACGAAAAAAAGACGAAAATATAAATACCCCAAGCATTCAAGCAGTTTTCAGCACAAGCACGAGCAATGGCTTCGAAATTGCTTCCGTTTCCGCTGGCGAAGATTGCTATGTTTGTTTTGTGTTTCACAATCATAAACTTACTTTTCAAATCGTATCATATTTGCTAAGTGTAGAAAGTACTCTGTACTCCAAATTTCCATTTCCTGTGGATTTTTCAAAAATGGGCGGACATCGTTTTTTACTGCCTCAATATTCGTTTTCTCAATCCGCTCTTTTAGCATTTGCATAAAAATTTCAATTGTGATTTTTTTTTGGTCGAAATTGCTTATCTGCTCCGCTCGCCTTTGTAAATGATTAAAATTTAGGTTCAAGATTAGATTAGTGGATTTTTTCTGATATTTTTCTGCAAATATACGAATAAATTTTGATTTTTGAAATTATATCGAAATTCGCACTCTTTTATGTGCAAATAAAGTTTGTGTTTATGGATTCCTCTGAACTTTGAAAGCCGTACTTTACACAAGCCACAAAAGCTCTCAATTCCATTGATATGATTTCCTCCATCGGAAAATTTATCGTCATCGTGATTGATTCGATAATGTCTCTTATATCCAAAATTTGCGAGCCAGAGAGTCCATTTGTTAATGGCGAAATCGAACTTGATGAAAGTTATTTTGGTGTTCGAGGAAAACGAGGTCGTGGAGCAAACGGAAAAACACCTGTCTTTGGCATGTAAAACGTGATGGAAAAGTCTATACTCAAATTGGTAAGAATCGTTCTGTCGCTGAATTGATGCCGATTATCAAAGGTAAGGCAGATCCATCGTCGGTCATTTATACGGATGGTTCTAAAACCTATGATGGACTCGCAAATTTTGGATATAAGAAACATTATCGAATCAATCACGATGACGATAAATTTTCCGATGGAGGAAATCATATCAACGGAATTGAGAACTTTTGTGGCTTGTGTAAAGTACGGCTTTCAAAGTTCAGAGGAATCCATAAACACAAACTTTATTTGCACATAAAAGAGTGCGAATTTCGGTATAATTTCAGAAATCAAAATTTATTCGTATATTTGCAGAAAAATATCAGAAAAAATCTACTAATCTAATCTTGAACCTTTTTCTTATTATGATTAAAATACAAGCACATCCGAAGCATATTAACCTATTGAGGATATTTGACTGGAGCGAGAATTTACAAGTTGATTGGTACAACTTTTTGGATTACTGCAGATTTTCAAACTTGGCAACTATTATGGTTCAAGATATGACTATTATATTTCTTAAAACAAGTAGTAGTACTATTCAAAGTTTTGAGTGGCGTATGACAAAACCGTATAATGAACCATTTCCTGATGAACTAATTTATATTATGGATTTGAAAAAATATGATCTCGAATTTATATCAAAGATACAAAAAGATAAGCTGTCTGGAACTATTTATGGCACGTATTACAAAGTGTTAAACTAACAAGAAGAACTATCAAAAAACATCTATGAAAAGTCCAACAAAACCATACACTGAAGTCAAGAAAAAACTAGGAAAAGCCAGCATTGCTTGGGAAAAATTAACCGGACATATTCGTTTCTACTACGAAATGGACGAATTGTGGGAAGAAGGCAATCCTACACACAAACACCACAGCAATCTAAGGTTTCGCCGTGGTGGCAAAACGTTAATTACGCTTTGCATTCGCGAAGGATATTTTATTTCTGCCATAGTGCTGGGAAAGGACGAGAGAGATAAGTTTGAGCAACGGCGTAAAGAATTTGGCAAGGAAATGCTTAAAGAGTACGATGATGCACATGTTTATCACGATGGTAAATGGCTTGGCTTTCATATAAAAAAAGATACATCGTTGATTGATGATATCATCCGTTTGCTTGAAATTAAACGCAAGCCAAATCGCAAAATCATGCCTAGAAGTTTAGAAGACTGCGGTCGTCTTGATATAGGGTTGTCTCACCAAGAAATCACAAACATTATTGTTCAAGATTAATTAATTTGCAAAAAAATCGTAATGCAAAAAATAATCACCACCGAAAAAATCCCCATCAAAATGTGGCTCAACGACATCGAAGAAGATGCGTTGAAACAAGCCAAAAATCTCGCTAATCTACCGTTTGCGTTTAGTCATGTTTGCTTAATGCCCGATACGCATGTGGGTTATGGAATGCCTATTGGGGGCGTGTTAGCCACCGATAATGTGATCATTCCAAACGCTGTCGGCGTGGACATCGGCTGCGGCATGTGCGCTGTAGAAACGAATGTTAGAGTTGATGATTTAAGTCGTGAAAAACTGACACAAATCATGGACGGAGTCCGTGAACTTGTTCCCCTCGGCTTCAAACACCAAAAGGAACGACAAGACGAATCACTGATGCCGCAAGGTTTTCAAGTTGATGAAATGGCAGTTGTAAAACGCCAATATCTCGCAGCATTAAAACAACTCGGCACGCTCGGCGGTGGAAATCATTTTATCGAATTGCAACGTTCCGATGATGGTTTTTTGTGGATTATGGTGCATTCCGGCAGTCGAAATTTCGGCTTGCAAGTAGCGGAACACTACAACAACAAAGCGAAGAAACTGAACAAATTTTTCCATTCGGAGGTTGATCCTAAAGCAGATTTGGCGTTTCTACCCTTTGAAACCGATGATGCGCACATGTATTACAAAGAAATGCAGTATTGCACGCAGTTTGCTTTCGCAAATCGCAAATTGATGATGGAACGTATTCAACATGTTGTTTCGTCTGTGTTGAGTACTGTAGTTTTTGAACCGATCATCAACATCGCTCACAACTATGCCGCATGGGAAAAGCATTTCGACACAAAAGTTATCGTTCACCGCAAAGGTGCTACATCAGCAAAACCGGGTGAAATCGGTATTATTCCGGGTTCGCAAGGAACAAAATCATACATCGTTGAAGGGCTTGGCAATCCAGAAAGTTTTATGAGTTGTTCGCACGGAGCAGGTCGTGTGATGGGCAGAAAAGCCGCCATTCGCAATCTTGATTTGGACGAGGAAAAGCGCAAACTCGACCAACTCGGAATCATACATTCCATTCGAAACAAATCAGACTTGGAAGAAGCATCGTCGTGCTACAAAGACATCTCGCAAGTGATGGCATTGCAAAGTGATTTAGTAAAAATCAAAACCAAATTGAGTCCTTTAGCAGTCATTAAAGGGTAATTACAGGGCTATAAGCCGTCATTGCGAGGGCAAAGCCCGAAGCAATCTATAGTACTAGATGCTTCGGGCTTTGCCCTCGCAATGACGTTGTCGTTAACTTTTGAGATAGCCTCTATGCTTTTTCTAAAAGCACCACATTTTCCACATGGTGCGTTTGCGGAAACATGTCCACAGCTTGGACTTTCGTGATGGTGTAAAACTCTTTCATCAACGCTAAATCCCTCGCTTGTGTAGCGGAATTACAACTGATGTAGAGAATTTTTTCGGGGTTTATGTTGAGAATCTGCCTCACAACTTTTTCGTGCATGCCGGCACGCGGCGGATCGGTAATAATCACATCGGGCTTCCCATGCGCTTTCACAAAATCATCGTTCAAAACATGCACCATATCTCCGGCAAAAAAATCGCAATTATCAATGTTGTTGATTTTTGCATTGGTTTTCGCATCTTCAATTGCAGATTCCACGTATTCGATGCCGACAACTTTTTTCACGGATTTCGCCACATATTGAGCGATTGTTCCTGCTCCGGTGTATAAATCGTAAACAATTTCGTCACCTTTGAAATTCGCAAAATCCGCACCAATTCTATACAAATTCGAAGCCTGAACGGAATTGGTTTGATAAAATGATTTTGCTCCTATTCTGAATTTCAGTGACGGTTGTCCGTTTTGGTATGCCGGCATTTCCTCTGTAATATAGGGATTTCCGTGAAACAGCCGAACATCCAAGTCAAAAATCGTATCGTTCAATTTTTCGTTTACTACATACATCAGCGAAGTAATTTCCGGAAATCTTTGTTGAATCGTAGACAACATCGGATTTATCAAGGTCTCATCGTTGTAGGCAAATACGACAACAACCATTAAATTCCCTACCGTTGTATTTCGAATGATTAAATTCCGCAAAAAACCTTCGTGAGACTTCACATCGTAGAACGAAAGATTGTTTTTTACCGCATAGTCTTTTACAAACAAGCGAATCGCATTCGAAGGCTCATCTTGCAAATAACAAACATTTATATCCAAAACTTTGTCGAACATCCCCTGAATATGAAAGCCCAAAGCGTTGCCATCGTCATTGCGAGGGAGGTACGACCGAAGCAGTCCAGTACCATTGTGGATTGCTTCGCCTAACGGCTCGCAATGACGTGTAGAGTCCATTTCCTCTGCCGTCCGCCAGCGTCGGTTCGAAAACGTATATTCAAGTTTATTTCGATAAAGATATTCGCTTTCCGACTTCAAAATCGGGGTAACTTCCGGCAATTCCAAGTGCCCGATGCGTTGCAAATGATCGACAGTGGTTTGTTGTTTGTGTGCCAGCTGGATGTCGTAAGGCAAATGCTGCCATTTACAACCACCACAAACGCCAAAATGTTCGCACTTCGGAGTTCTGCGAATCTCACCAAGTTTGTGATATTTGATAACTTTTGCCTCTAAAAACTGCTTACGTTTTTTGGTAATTTGCAAATCCACAACATCGCCCGGTGCTGCAAATGGAACAAAACACACTTTCTCGCCAACATGCGCAATCGCTTTTCCTTCGGCTGCAAGTTTTTCGATGTTTACCTCAACCTGTATTGGATATTTCTTTCTCATTTGTGATAATTGTCAACAAGGGCGTATGCAATACGCCCCTACTATTCAAATTTTTGTTTCAACTGATCATTGAGAATATTCACAAAATTTTGAAGCGGATTTTTTGCCATCATTGCAATCATCATACTCATCTCTGCATGAAGACGAATCATGGAACGGCAAGTATTTTCACCCAATTCTTCGAGTTCGCAAATTAATTCAAACGGAAACGGCGAAGGGGCTTCGGATTCAATCACTAATCGGTCTTCGCTTTTTTCTTTGATTCGCATTGCCAGCGTTGCCATATTTTGGATGGTAAACGAGCAGCTATCTTCTGTTGATTGCCAATTTGTAATTTGCGGAGGCAGTAATGTTGAAAAATTGTCAAAGTTCGACAAAAAGTCAAGAACATTTTTTGTTGAGGCCTGGATTTCTACCGGATTGCTGTTAATTTTTGTCATGATGTTTTACTTTAGTAGGCGAACACGTGGGTTCGCCCTTACATTCTTTCGTTAGACCATTTCACTGGATCGGCACTCCATTCGTTAAGCGAAATCAAATCGCTTTCGCTAATATATCCGCCTGATACAGCTTGTTCCAGCAAAATCGGATAAGTCGTTAGCGTGTCTAATTTGACGTTTGCTTTTTCGAAGTTTTCAAGAGCGGTTTTCAACGTGTATGTGAAAATTGCAACCATACCAAGTACCTCGCAATTCGCTTCTCGCAAGGCATCTACAGCAAACAAGCTACTTTTTCCGGTTGATACCAAATCCTCAACTACAACCACTCTTTGCCCTGCTTCGATATAGCCTTCAATGCGATTGCTCATGCCGTGTTTTTTCTCTTCCGCACGAATATAAACAAAGGGTTTTTCCAAAATTTGCGCAACCAATGCACCTTGTGCTATTCCGCCCGTAGCAACGCCTGCGATAACATCCGCATCGGCATATTTTTCGCGAATAATTTCTACAAATTTATCACGGATATACGTTCGAACTTCGGGATACGAAAGCGTTACACGATTGTCGCAATAAATCGGCGATTTTCGTCCCGAAGCCCAAGTGAACGGATTTTGATTATTGAGTTTAACGGCTTTTATTCGGAGCAGATATTCAGCTACTTGATTCATATGTTTCTATCTGTGTTTTGGTTTTACGGTTATATCTTTGCGTCAACCATTTTCATAATTTCTGCTTCCAAAGCAATGGCTTTCGCTTGAATTTCGTTGCCTTTGGTAATGATGTCGTTTACAAAATCCTTGTCGTTGTAATCGCCACAATTGATTTTCACATTGTAAAACGCACCGATTACCGCAGATCTCGCACACAACGCCCCTACCCCGGCATCCGTTACCGATGCAGGATTTCCGTTTTCGACCATGGCTTTGCAAAGTTCGAAAACTTTCATTGTGGCTTCCATCGTGCGAAACGGCACTTCGATGGCATATTTTGTAGCATCTTGAATAGCCTGTGTTCGTGCGGCTTTCTCTGCATCGGTGTTTTTCGGCAAACCGAAAGCATCCATAATTTTGTTGAACGAATTTGTGTCTTCATCGACTAAAAACAACAATTCGTCTTTCAAATCCTGTCCTTTTTCCGCCCAATTTGAAAACTCTTCCCAACGCTCGTCCCAGCCTGCTTTGTGCGAAGACAAGTTCGCTACCATTGTTCCTAACGAAGCACCCAAAGCACCGAGATAAGCGGAGATTGAGCCACCACCCGGAGCAGGAGATTCTGAAGCAGTTTCGTCGGCAAAACCTTTGCAGGTCATGTCGATTAGTTTCTTGGATTTATCTTCGGCATCTAACAAGTATTCAATGATACGTTCTTGCGGATTATATGGCTTCAAATCATCTAAACCCATTGATTTTACAGCAATTTTTATCAACTCATCTTCTGAAACACCAACTGAACGGTTTTGTTTTTTCAAAAAGTATTTTCCTGCTTCAATCATAGATTTTTTTGGAACTAAGCCTACAATTTCCGAACCTGTTACGCGAATTCCACGTGCTTCGGCTTTTCTACAAACTTCGTCGAATGCAATGTGAACAGGTGTTACGGAAACATTGGTGATATTCATCGAAACCTGTGCAATACCGTATTCGTCAATAAACCAGCCAATGGCTTTTGTTGCCGGCAACGTACCCGGAATGGTTATCGGATTGCCTTTTTCATCAACAAGGGGTTTTCCGTTTGCTTTTCCGCCTTCCCTTGCAGGACGGCCTTTTTCGCGAACATCGAACGCAATTGCATTTGCACGGCGCGTTGAAGTCGTATTCAAATTGTAATTAATCGCCACCAAAAAATCGCGAGCGGAAACCGCTGTAGCACCTGTTGTCTCTACGTGCTTGTTAAATTCGGCAGGGCCATAGTCCGGTTTCCAATTTGGGTCGGATAATTTTTTATTCAACCCTTCGTATTCGCCCGCACGGCAATTCGCCAAGTTGCGGCGTTTTTCTTCTTTTGCTGCATTTTCGTAACAATACACAGGAATTTTCAACTCCTCTCCTACCCTTTTGGCAAGTTTGTGGGCATACTCTGCTATTTCTTCCATAGAAATGTTCGACACCGGAACAAACGGACACACGTCTGTTGCACCAAAACGCGGATGCTCACCTTTGTGATTACGCATGTCAATCACTTCGGATGCTTTTTTGATGGCTTGAAAAGCCGCTTCAACAACCTCATCAGGAGTTCCTACAAACGTCACAACCGTGCGGTTTGTAGCATAGCCCGGATCAACATCCAAAAGTTTAACACCTTCGATTTTTTCGATTTCATCTGTGATTTGTTTCATCACATCCATGTTGCGACCTTCACTGAAGTTAGGAACGCATTCGATTAACTTTTTCATATTTTTTTAGTTTTAGTTGCGAAACAAAGTGCAAAGATACAAAAAAAATGGTATAAAAAAAACGTTGAGGCACAAGATTTGCACCCCAACGCAAAAAATGATGTTACTATTTTTTTTATCGTTGTTCCAATAGTCTCGTCAAAAGCGGAATAATCTCCGGTGAAGACGGACGAGGCGCATCTATCGAAACGATGTTGCCCTGCTTGTCGAACAGCATGAAACGCGGAATTCCCGTGATACCGTATAACGTTCTGATGTCCATTGGGCCTCCTATATTACCATGTAATTGCACGCCACCCAATTCGTTGCTGGCAACAAAATCTTTCCATCGTTGAATATCTCTCGGATTATCAATAGAAACACCAACAAATACGATATTGTCATTTCCGGCAAAATGCTCTTCTATCCTTTTTTTGTGTGGAATTTCTGCACGGCAGGGAGCACACCAAGTTGCCCAAACATTCAAGTACACTACTCTGCCTCTAAAATCGGAAAATGAAACTTCGTTTCCGTTCACATCTCTATATGTGAAATCAAGCCCGGGATTGCCGATGCCATGTTCGAGATGCAGTCTATTGACACGTTCTATTTCTCTCTCAAAACGTCTTTGTTGATCGTCTGTGGTGATGTATTTGGCAAATTGAGTATTGGCTTCTTGCATTCTCGGGAGTTCTCTGATACTTGCCAGTACATCATTCAGAAAAATTTCGCCTTTGAGCGTATCGTTTGTGAGCATTCCCATCAGAGCTATACCCGGATTGCCTGCAATTAAGTCTTCCTCTGTGAATTTGTTTTGAATAAACAAAATGTTTGGCAGCAATCTGTAAGGAAAGATTAAAATATCCGTATTGTCGAAATTTTGCACCTTCAATTCTCTGTAGAAATTAGGAAAATCTTCGAGACGAGGATGTCTTGAACGTGGTATCATCAGAAGCTGTACCGCACAGTGAATCAAATCGAATTGACGATATTTTGCAAACAGTTCGTCAAACGCTCTGTTTCCGGTAGGTTGTGCAACGAAAGGATTTTGGATTTTTTCTTCCAAAAGACGGAAAAATTCTGTGTAGGACATACTCGCAAATCTTTGCCAGTAGAATGCAGACTGTTCCAACGGTTGAATGAAATCATGCCATGCTTTCATGGCAACATTTTCTGCACTGTTTTGATTGCCAACAAGTGTATATGTGCTATCATTTACAGCAATACGGAGATGATCGCCCGGTTTCATCCAAAACGTATATTGATCCGCTCTCACAGCCGGATTTCCGGTTCCTACCACAAAAAATCCTTCTGTTTGCGGTGTAAAAGCCAGCGTGAATGATCGGTCGGCTTGTAATGTACCTACAGATACTCTTTCTAATCTTCCATAAACAATTTGATACAAATTTATTTGTGTCGCATTTCCGGCACGTTCCCACGTTCCGGAAATTACAAAGTGTTCGGTTGTTGGAATAGGAGGAGGAGCTTGGCGCGATGCTCGTTGTGCAAAACAGCTTTGAGACAGCAAAATTGCAGTCAGAGTTACGGCGAAAAAGATATGTTTTTTCATGTTAGGTATGTGTCTTATTATTATCGTTATCGGTTTATCTGTCCGCTTGTTTTTCCTTGAAAAAAGAGTGAGAGGGGAAAGTCGCCTTGTTGATCAACAAACTCTGCTTCGGGCACATTTATTGTAAATTTGTACTTTCCTGCCAGCATTGCTCCTAAATTGATAATTCGAGTTGGTATAACATCGCCCGGACACCAATTGTTCCAGGGCTCCCAGTATTCGATCGGCAAAGGTTCTGCATGATAAATACGATTGAACTGCGTGTTGAAAACTCGAAACGACTCGCAAGACAAGCCACCAGGTCTGTAGCGCAAAATTTCTTCACCATTCAAATAAACAAAATGCCAACGACGGATGTATTCCTCTCCACCTCTATTTGCACCGTGATTAGAGGTAATTAAAACCAACTGTGCATCGGTAAGATCTTCGGGAACGGTAAACACAATACTTCGGATTGTTTGACCAAGCGTATCGGTATCGCCTTCCACAAAATTTCTAAAACCTACTCTTGTGAATAAGGGAATAAATACGTTGCAAGTTTCCAATTCATGGTTAGGTGCCGGCATTGTTGTAAATGAAATCGAGCCATAAAACGTACAATTTCGCCCATAGCAGCCTTCGATTTGTTGCCATGCTCGGTAAGGCACTCCGAAAAGACGCAATTCTAACCAGAAATCAAAATTTTCCCGAAGATTTTTGTCTTGAAATATGTGTTGCAAATAATTCACTTGAAAAGTGTAAGGAACATAGCTCGGTTCTCGGTGTCTGTCCATAAAAGGCGTGATAAAACGGGCAATCTCTATGCTTTTCGTTCCAACAGGTCGTATCGAATCAGATTTTTTTGGAACTAGTACAAGTTTGACGTGGCCTAATCGGTCGAAATTATCGCATGACGGACTAACGACCACATCAAGTCGGATTGAACCGCTCAACAAACTCAACTGCTCTTCCGTCAGTCTTGTGGTGATATCAGCCGTACTCAGCCGATAAAAACCCTCCGGAAGCGGTGTAATTTCATCGGCTACATCTTCTAAACTACGGAACCCATTAAAAAATAAGACCCTATCAAATACTTGAAACGTGTGTTCTGCTTTGATTTGTGCAGAAATCGCAATCAAGCAAGCTATCAACACTATTTTTTTGTAACCTCCGAACATGCGTGATTTTTAACTTTTTTACGAATCACTACTGACCGACAAAGATTTTTCTGTATTTCATGTCGGTCAGTAATGACTAAAATTTACCGTTTGATAAATCGTTGTGTTGCTATGCCTTTAGCGGTTGTAACTTTCAGAATATAAGTTCCTGCACTTAATTCGGAAACCTGCACTTCGGACACCGCCTCATTGATTTGTCTGAGCAGCTGACCTTGCAGGTTGAAAATTTCAACACGCAACACAGGCTCTTGCGACTGAATGTGTAGCACATCGGACACTGGATTCGGGTGAATCATCACATTATTTTCGAGTGAAACAGGCTCGAGAATTGAGGTTTCGGTTCCGGTTGTAAAACTCCAAACTGTCGAAGTAGTATTTGCAACCAACATTGCAGGAACTGTAACCGTATATTGCGTACTTGGCTGGAAATTCCCCTCTCTGTCGATGTGCAGTGTATCGCCAACTATTCTAACTGTTACAGCAACAGGAGTTCCGGCTGCGTTTTTAATTGTAACTTGGTCAAGAAGGGTCGAATTTAAGAATGGTTCAATTGCCCTATTGAATCTCAGCCATACCGGAGCATCCAAAGCCACATTTGTTGCATTAAAGTTAGGTGCACCACCCATAGCAACTACAACTAAAGTGGCTGTTTCAAATCGCCAAGGTCGCCATTGTCCGCCGTACATGGGTCGTATTTCGTTGGCTTGATGATGAAGCGAGCCCGCAGGAATGGTTACCTCATACATGGTTGAATTTAGAAGCTCCGGAGCAATAAGCCTTAGCAGAAGTCCGTCAAGTTCTACACTAACGCCCTGTACGGTGTCGGCAGGTCTTAAAGTATCGCCTTCTGCACAAGTTATAACTCGTCTAAGGGTAATTTTTTTCAGACTATCAGGGTATGCCGAAACCACGTTATTAGCAAACAATACCGATATTTCCGTGTTAGTGGTGGGCACGGCTGTTTGGTTAAGAAAAGGTGTAAAAATGCCCGCATGTATGGGTTCTCTGCCGGTTGTGAACGACCACGTTGTTTCGTTATTCGGGAGTCCTCCCATACTTTGTACAGCACCTGCCGGAATATGAACGGTATAGGTAGTAGTATCAAAAAATCTTTCTGTATTGATTGTCAATGTGGATTGGCTAATAGTTGCTCCAATTTTGTAGCTTTCTCCGGCAGAGTTTACGATCGTGATATTTGCAAAGTTACTACCTTCCCTGATATTTCTATTAAACCTTGCCGTTACAGCTGCCATTACAGACACATCTTCTGCTCCCAAATTTGGTGTGAGTGCTTGGACAGTCAATTCTCCAGCTGCTGCTGAGAGGAAGTACATCGAGTCGATATAAACACCAGCACCGCTTGCGGTAAGCAGACCTTCAAAGGCGATTTGGAGTGTGGGCGACCTTGGTAGTTCAAGAGTTATGATGTTTACCTGATTACCAAAAGTACCTCCTTCGGTAACTGCATCTGTTGCATTTCCGACAGACGCCAATCGCCCCCAGTCTTCGGTCGGATTTGTTCTAAAATATACTCTCAATGTATCTGCTACATCATTGCCGGCATCGATACGAGTGGCTGCACGGCGTATTCTCAATATCGGATCATCAGTTATTCCCGATAAATCAAATGTAGGTAAAATCAGCTTTGTAGATGCATATGCATCTTCCGGCCTTCTTGGATATCGTGATGTTCCCATACCCATGGTTATAACTGTTCGTTGTGCAAGTTGGAATCCATAACTTGGCGGGAGCGAAAATACTGTTCTCGATCTTTCCCATAAAAAAGGATCGCCGTCAGTCGATAAATCGTTGACCTCTTGCTCCAAACAAATAAAAATATCGTCTTCAAAATTTATGCCGTGAGGAAGCGTAGCATCCGTTACCACAATGGTATTAACTTGGCAGGTTTTGGCATCAAATCCCGGTCCGATAGCAACAAGGCTGTTGCCGGCATCGCAATGGGTTATGAGGCTCCATGTGTAACCTGTTGCTTCCGGAGTCAGCAAATCTACAATCGCGTGCGAATACCTTTGCCCTTCCAAAAGAATAGACTGTATAGTATCTGTTCCATGCATTAATGTGAATGTCTGAGAGCCTGTTCCGACAGGTGTCCAAGTGAATGTAGCCGAGCCTGGACCATACTCTACAGCCAAGTTGGTTGCCGGTGTACATATTGCCGACTCCATAACCAATCGCATAGCCAAGCCCCCTACAGTTCCGGTTGCAACATTTGCCGGAACATGCTGATGCGTTCTTTGAACAGGCATTATTCGATTTCCACCGCGTTCTCTTTCATAAAAGAATCGAGATGTACTCGCATCTCCGGAAAACCAAATTTGGGTTCCATAATCTTGATTTACAGCAATAAAATATCTTCCGGGAGGTATCGGCGAAGCATGTTCAATATCAAAAGACTGCCAGCCTCCTACGCCGTTCCTTGTCATTAATTGAGAAAATATCGGTGTTGGATTCAGCATATTATTGCTTAATACTTCGTACAATTCAAGCCTAAATTCATGCCTATTTTCAACCACAAAATGCATCATAATTTGCGAAATATTAGTTGGCTCTGTAAATTCGTAAATCATTCCTGCGATATCACCCGGGCGGTTGATCGCAGAAAATGTTGACAAAAATAATCTATTTACACCGGTATCTTGTGCCAAAACGTTAGGTGTTCCGACATAGATAATGGTATCATTCCTTAACAGCGTATCGGGGAAGTTAAATTGAGCCGATGCTACGCTGATATCCGTCAATGTATCTCTTCGACCACTGACTGCGGGAAACCCCACTCTTATTTCTTGTCCGGGTAAAAGTGTCGGAATTGCGGGTAGTGACGCAGGCTTCCCATTTATATGAGCAGAAACCACAACATCTGTTTGCAATAAATTTCCTGTATTGGTAATTTTTACAACAGACGGTGCTATTCCGTCGGGAATTTGTGCGAACTGAAAGGGCAAACGCTCTACGCCTAAATCGTAGTCCGGTATTTCCAAAATGGCAATATCATCAATAAAAATAACTCCGCCATCTGCAATTCCGGCAATAAGCGCGTTATTATGCATCGGCGATCTGGCATTAAAGCCTATAAAATGATTTCCGCTGGCTTGCGGAACGAAGCGTACACGCACGGTAATCCAATCGGGGATCGACAAATCCTCAATTTCCCAAATCGGAGTAGTTCCTTGCATAGCTACAGCCGGTCGTAAGGTACCTATATGAACCCTTAAGCTTTCGAGGGCTGAAGCAGCCGGACGGCGAACTCGGAATGTAACTAAAACCGGCACGCCTTGCGTTAATTGAAAACTGTTCGAAATCAACCATGCATTATTTCCTACTGTACTGGTATTCCCCGGAGGTAAAATTTGAGCAAAACGGTTTCCTGTAACAGTAGCAACATTCCACAAACCTTCATTTCCGGGCCTATTGGCTACATCGGTATTTGTCCAGTTTGCAGTTCCGCCGAATCCGATACCATCAGGTCTGGTTTGAAAATTTTCTTGAAAAATAGTGTCTGCCAATGCTTGTGATGCGAATGCCATTGTAGCAATTGCAAAGGCTAATTTTAGAGCTGTTGTTAGTGTTTTCATGCTGTTTGATTTTAATGAGTGTCCGTATTTTTCAAGGGATCCCGTGTCAAGCACGGGATGACGGGCTTTTGAAACAGCCCAAAAAATGGTATAAGGCTGTCTCTAAAACAAGACAGCCTTATACCAAAGGATTGTTTATTGCTTTACAACTCTTGCAATGCGGTTTCCGATTCGGAGAATATAAGCTCCGGACTGGAACATTGACATGTTGATGGTAAACGTGTCAACCGGTGCATTTACACGCTCCATGAAAACTCGCCTGCCGTTCATATCAAACAATTCTACCACATCGCCTGCTGTCCAGTCAAAATTGATGATGTTCAATTCGCTGGTTACAGGGTTAGGGTAGATGCTTACCTGCTCCATCGGAATGTGCGGACTGTTTGAAGTTCCAGCTGCCAAACAAGCATCAAGTGCAAGTTGTAGTAAGTCTACTTCACCTTGTAATGAGTCTACTTCACCTTGCAATGAATATATTTTACCATCCAAGCGGTCAATTTCCAAATTAAGTTCGGTAACCAAATCCGCAAATGACGTACCTATAATTGTAATGGTGAATGGTGCTTCAACACGTCCCCAATCGTTAGTAGCTACAACTTCGAATGTAAATTCCCCTGCTGTTGTGGGTGTTCCCGACAACACTCCGGTTTCTTTATTAAGACTTAATCCGTGTGGAACATTTCCGCTCAACGCCCATGTAGATACAGCGCCTGACGCCAACAGCGTTTCTGTATAAGCAATACCTACTTCGCCGCCCGCCAATGTGGCTGTAGTAATAACCGGCACATCAGGGCTTGGAGCAATCTCAAATGTGAAGTTTCTACTTATACGTCCGGTAACATTAGAGGCCCAAACGGTAAACGTAAACACTCCTGCTTCTGTTGGCGTTCCTGATAAAACTCCTGCTCGTGTGAGGCTCAAGCCTGCCGGCAGTCTGTTTACTGCTGCAGCACCGTCTACAGACCATTGGAGTGCGTCAGCCGGTACGTGTCCCGGTTGAAGTGTGCTTGTGGCTGTTAATGTTTCTGTGAAAGGCACACCAACCGTGGCCCTTCTTGGAGTTGCCACAAACGACACAGCCGATGTGATAACAGGGGCAACACCTCTTATTACAGTATGTCCGTTAAACGCATTCCATGGAGCTCCGACATCTCTATAAACGGCATCATAACCTTCGGGAACAAACAAAAACGTTTGAGGTAGAGTAACTCCTCCAAAAACTGCCGCTCCAAGATTTGGCGGCGTGGTAGAGTTTACATTTACTACACGTAAACTGCGGCAGCCCATAAAAGCAAAATCACCTATTTCTGTTACACTTGAGGGAATGGTTACGACCGTTAGTGCTGTATGATTCAAGAACGCATTCGCCCCAATTGAAGTTACGCCTTCTCCAATGTTTACTGTTCGGATTGCAGTACGATGCTCTGCCCACGGTGCTGTTGTCCCAAGGAATTCATTAAATTCATAGTCGTCCATATCACCGGTTCCGATAATGTGAAGCACACCGTTCTCGAATGCCCATGTGAGGTTTCCGGCAGCTTCGGTATCAAGTCCGGCAATCATAAAATCTCCCCAAACAGGTGCATGGAAGTATGTGATTGCTCGGGTTGCAGGTGTAACATTCAGGGTTACTCCTAAAAGAGGAATACCATCGAACACATTTGCACCAATAGTTATCGGATCTGTCCATGATACATTTACTGTTCCAAGCATCGGAGTAACAGCATTTACTGCAAAAGCATAGTTGCCTATTGTTTGCACAGTATTTGGAATGGTTACCGTACTTAAGTCATCGAAACCTCTAAACGCATAAGCACCGATTGAAGTGATAGCTGTGTCGATTACAATTGTGGTAACAGTTGATCTACAAACATTCCATGGTGCGGTTGTTCCATCGCCGTCAATTGTAAAATTTTCCATAGGACCAGTTCCGCTAATTACTAACAAACCATTATCGAAACATTCCCAGATAATATCCCCTCCGGCTATAGTGCCGGTTTGAGGTGCGGAAAATGCAAAATCTTGCCAAAACGGAGCAGCTCTGTAGGCGGCTGTCGCAGTAGCAGGTGTATTCAAAGTTACACGTCTTACATCTACATAATCAAATGCATTTAGTGCAATATTACCATTGCCTGCCTGTTGCAGCGGTGGTTCCGCCCATTCTACGGTTAATTCCGTCAACGGTGTACGTGTAAACGCATTAGCTCCAATCCTTGGAACAGCTGCCGTTTCGCCTGCTCTAATGCCGTTTACTCTTTCAGGAATGGTTATCGAAGTTAGTCCGCTATTAAAAAACATGCCTGTTGACAAAAACACCAAGTTTTCGGGGAGCGCTACCGTAGTTAGGGCTACACAGCTGTGAAATATATGATTGCCAAGAAAGCCACGAGCCGTTGCCGCTGTGCCGAGTCCCGTAATACCTATGGGTAGATTTATAGATACCAATGTGCTACAGTTTCTAAATACATCGTTGCCAAGTGTCGTCAACGTGTTTGGAAGCTGCACGGTTGTCAATGATGTAGCATCAAAAAATGCACCAGCACCAATATGCCACAAGCTATGTGGATTCGCTTCTGTACTATCCGGGATAGTTACTGAAGTTAGCTCTGTCCAAGCAAAGGCATGATTGCCTATACTCTCAAACGTTGCAGCGATGTTCGAAAAATCAACTGTAGTTAACGTCGTATTACCTAAAAACGCAGCAGAATTAATTCCGGTTACAGGAAAATCAGTTCCGCCTACATTTATAGATGGCGGAATTGCCCAAGTCGTACCCGGTCTGGCTGACGGATACCTTGCAATTCTGTATGACTGAATTGTACCTGTAGCCGGATGACGAAGGTATAGTACATCATCTACTGCAACAAAATGTGCATTTCCGGCAGCTACGGTTATAGTTTGTAAAGTAGGAATATGGAGTGCGTCGGCACCTAATGAGGTCAAACTCGCCGGAAGATGAATGGTCGTTAGTTGAGTACCTGTAAATGCACCGTTTTGCGTAGTGGCAGTTGCAGTGATTGTGGAAGGGAGCGTAATCTGACCGGCGATTGTGTTAACGCCTTCCGGAATTGTTACGGAGGTTATAGCAGTATTTGCAAACGCACCTGCCGGAATTGTTGCTACCCCTCCAGGAATCACTATGGCACCTGCTAAATCTCTACTATTCATAAATGCATTTCCTCCAAGTGTTATTAGCGTGCTTGGCAAGGTTACGGTAGTTAACCCCGACGAATGAAACGCATTGTGATTTATTGTGTGAACACCTTCCGGAATTGTTACGGAAGTCAAATTCCTAACTATCTGTCCTTGAGCCCAAGCATCCGTCGCATGATTAAAAAATGCACTAGTATGGATTACTGTTACCCCATCCGGAATAGTAAATGATGACGCTGTTCTACCCACCGGATAACGGAATAAAATCGTGTCGTTGTGAAACCATACACCATCAATGTCATGAAACCCCGCAACATTATTTTCCGCAATAAATATATTTTCTAAAGAAACAAGCCCTTCGAGTCCAGCGAGTCCAACTGTATTCAAAGAGGCCGGGAGGCGGAGAGTTCTTACATTGGCAAGGTTACCAAATACATGGTTTCCAATGGAGGTTACACCTTCTTCTATAACAATTTCTGTAATAAATGCTCTAAAATCCCACCAAGGTTGCAGAGTAAACCCCGTAAACCCCGGCATTGCAGCTGTTCCGGAAATTGTTAGTGTTCCTGCATCGTTGAGTGTCCAATTAACGTTTCCTGCCTGACCATCGGCTACGATGGCTACGGTTTGTGCCTGCATAATGTTAATCGGCACAAATGTCATTGCTAAAGCCATAAGAATGGCTGTGATAATGATCTGATTTTGTTTTTTTGTTTTCATAGTTTTTTTTGTTTTTCGAGTTGGCAATTAATTTGGTTTATTTTCGATGTTTATCGTCGTCTTAATACGTCAATAATTTTTCCGAAGTTAGTTTCCGGCGAGCCGTGAAAATCGGTTCGCTGCGGGATAAACTCTCTGTTTTGGACTTCAAATTGTTCAAGGGTTCCTTGTGTTCCATCCCAAAAGCCGACTAACATATCTCTTGCTGCGGGCCTCTCTCCTGCTAATGAATGTGAAGAGGCATCTCCTGGAGGCAGAAAACTCATAAAGGTTACCGTTTTTCCGGGTCTTTCTACCATAGGTATTGATTCTCCCAAAGCTATATCATACGCATAGATTGTTCCGCCTACGGCATAATAGAAAATATCTCTAAAAAATCCTCCGCCAAGAAACAGCGGTCTGTCCTGTTGAGCTGCCTGGCTTATCCGTGTTTGTGTAGAAGCTCCATCTCCAATGCCCGAGCCTTGTCTGTTTCCGAGTTCTTCCCAAATATCTTGTCTCATAGTGGCCATGTCCGATTGCATAAGCCAGTATTGTCCGTTTGTCCTATTTCTCATGATGATGTACACAGCACCGGGAGCACCGCCAGGTCTTATTGCATTGTCAAACATGGTTACCAGATCGTAGTTTGCCATATTCTCGTAAGAAATGAATCTGGCGATGATGCTTGGCGTTGCCGTTCCTTCATCGATAGGTCGAACGAGCTGATTATGCGCTGTAACTTGCCTAAAACTTCTCGAATCCAAATCAAACACGATTCCGGTTCCGGCAATATGATTCGAGGCTGTAAACGTTGGCTGTCCGCCCACAAGTCTGTTTATTGGGTCTCCAAAGAGAACATTTATAGTTGCGTGCATACGATAGAGGTTGCCCTGTGCTGCCACAACTGTTCCAATACCCAAAGAGGTGTGCATAGCTTCTGCAAACAAACCGTCCGGAACCTGACCCGGTAACATAAAATGATTTCGAAGGCTCCAACCTTGCCTCCAAGAAAATACGGGTATAGCCATTTCTGTAATTTCACCGTCTACTATCATAGTTTCCATGAAAGTTGCATGGGAAAGTCTATTGCTTCCCGTTTCGGTTAGAATATAAAAAGCCACTCTGTTTGGCGAAAGAAGCTGATCCGTAAATACACGCATCCCGATAGGTCTTCCTCTTGCCTCCATAGGCAATTGCGAGCCTGCTGCCTGCAATACATCCTTATGGAAGAGAAGTGTGTCTCGCAAATATGGCCGGGCTCTGAGTTCGAGCATATCCAAACGCATGCGCACCCCATCTCCTTGATCGTCTATTTCGTTCATAACTAACCATCCACTCGAAAATACTTCATTAACACGCAGGAGGAACGATGCTTGAGCAAATACACCTGTGGTGATATCAGTTACTCGAAGCCGCACCACATACTCTTGACCCGCTGTTAAGACCGAGCCAATCTCCGAAATGTGCAAATTACGTTCGGTGCCGATAGGAATAAACATCTCTGGCGTTGGACTAAATGTATGCACAATAGCCATCCATTCGAACGTATAGTTACTTTCATCGGTATACCCTAAATTGGAAACGATTTCCGGAATCACAACAAGCGGATTGTCTTGCATGAGTACAAAACCAGTACCGAACATCGGATGTCGAAGTTCCAATTCGTTGATTTCAAGCTCGTATCTATTACTTCTATCTACAACGCAACCCGACAGAAGTATCAGGATGGTTAGTGTTGAGAATATCGCTATCTTTTTCATGGCGTTCTTTTTTGGTTATGAATTATGGTTTCCATTGAAACAATCTGTATAGTATCTACGTACAAACTTGCACCTTGCAAAGGTAAAGGTATTCCAAGCAAACGTTCACAACTGAGTCTCATGTCTGCCCGTCCGGGAGCCGGAAAAGTTTCCCAAAAGTCAATAACATCTTCAAGCATATTACCGAACTCATCTACAATAAGTTCATTCCAACCGGGCTGCCCCCAGCCGATGAACATCGCACGACAATAGTTTCGCTGTAAACTATCTCGAAGTCTAAACGCTACCGGTTCTGCATCCGCAGGTCCTACCCATCTTCCTTCCCACGGCGCTAAATTTTCCCAAAACAGCGGGCTGGGTATTCCTATGTCTTCGTTCAGTATCAGCCTAAATTTTCTTGGAGAAAAACTCCCCCAAAAACTCCGAGTGTGAGGGTGAGTCCAAATCCATGGCATCACAAGGGTATCGGAAATAAAAATACGAAAATCAAGAACACTTCGCTCCCATCGCTGGGTTGTGTTGTTCATAACAGTCTCGAAATTCGTTTCAAAATGCTCGTTTGGCACAAGTCTTATAAACAATACGACTTCCGCTTTATCTTCGGGGGCTTCTGCACGCAAGGCAAGAACCGTTGCGTAACCCTGTCTGGAATTAGCAGGAATATACGATAAGTCGTGTAGAACTCTGTAATGCACATTCTCTCTTGCAGTAGAAAAATCCATTACTCTAACAGCAAAAGGTCTGTCGTAATTTGCCAATGTTCCCATCACGCGAACCGGTATTCGCACCGTGTCCGTATCTCTGGCAAGAAGATTAAATTTTACATCTACAGACCATTGGAAAGGAGCAGCACGTCCATCATTTTCTATCCAATGAAAATAGACGCTTGGTTCTTGTTCAAAAAGGTCTAACATTGACCTTTCGCATGACATAAACAAAGATGCAGAAACGAAGAGCATCACAAGGTACAAGTTTATTTTTTTGATCGTTTTCATGGTTTGCTTATTTTTTTATTGACCTCTGGCTATTATTTCGAATTGCGGCATAGGGAAACGGAAGATAGGCATGACATTTCCCGTTTCGGTTAACGCATTCGGAATCTCTTGATAATTCAGGCGTTTGTAGTAGAAAAACAATTGACCTTCTCCCCAAAATTCTTTTTGATATTCTCTTCGAATTTCGATACGCAGTTGTTCCGGTGTTAGTCCGGCTAGAGGATATTGGGATCCGATGTTTCGTGCGGAACGTACAACATTCAGATAGTTGTTCCAAATATCTTCAGTAGATCCTCCTAATTCCAATTTGCTTTCAGCCGCGATGTAAAACATTTCACTGATACGGATTAACGGTTGGAAAAATTCGGTTCGATTTGTACGTTCGAGGCCACCTGTACCAACGTTCCTATCATTTGGTGGAGCATATTTCCAAAACGTTCTATAATCTTTACCGAAAGCAGCTGCTTCTATCCAAAGGTGCGCATATCGAAAATCGGCCATACCTGCACCTGCGGCTTCAAAAAGTTCTTCCAGTCGGTTTCGTCGTGGAACCAATTCATTTTCCGGATTCAATGCCGGAGCAAAAAAACTGTTGGCATTTGTGTACATATTTCCGCTATGTATTCCGAATATAACCTCGGTTGAAAAAATTCGATCAGGAGTTAACGCTGTGATAATATCAGCTTCCAATATCCATGGAAATAGTGGTCCGTTTGCAGTCATTCGACCTTGTGCATCGATGACTTCCCGTGCTGCACCGTAGGCTGCAGCATGGTTGCCCATCCACAGATGCACACGAGCCAACATGGCTTGCACGGCATAAAAATTCATGCGATAGTTACGATTCGTTTGATAAAAATCGTGTGTTTGCTGAAAGAGCATTTCGGTATCGATACCTCGTGTTCGAATGGGATCATCTTGTAGCAAATCTGCGGCTTCTTCCAAGTCTTCCAAAATTCTGGCTAAAACTTGGCTGGCCGTGAGTAGAGGCAATAATTCTCCTGTGCTGACATCGTTGTACGGCATGAAAGGGATATTGTCATCATCAAGAGGGCTTGGTCCCCAAATTCTCAGAATATCGAAATGAAAGAATGCTCGCAATGCTAAGGCTTCTCCTCGGAGCCAGTTTATTCGTTGCTGCGATGGAATGACATTTGTCTTTTCTAGAACACTCAAAAAGTCATTAACCGCCAAGGCCTGTACAAAGAGGCGTTGCCACATCTGTTCATTCACCCTTTCCACCAATCTTTCTCCATCTTGAAATTCATATCTTGCCAAAAAATGGAGGGCAGTTCGTGTGTTATTAACGTTGAAGCGCTGTGCCAAAACTTCTAAAACAGTCATGGTCAGATTGGCCCCATAAAGATGGTTATGGGCCATTTCCAAATAAATTCCGTTCAATATCAGATTCACGCCCCGCTCCGTTTGTAAAAGTTGTTCTTGCGTAAGCCTATCTTCAGGCTGAACATCCAAAAAATTGCAGCTTGAAAGTGTCAGTATTGCAAAAGAGATTAATGCTATGGAGATATTTTTTTTCATAGTTGTGGTCGTATGTTGTTAAAATCTAGCGTTAATACTGAACATGATGGTCGTAGCTTCGGGGAAGAGTATGCCACGCTCCTGCAAGATATTGCTCATCCTGTGTATACCCGATGTTCCGGAAAGGTTTAGTGATAATCTCAAATCAGACATGCCGTAGTTTCTAATCCACCCGGTCGGATCGAATTGCCAACCAATGCTAATTGTTTCGAGAGATATAAAATTTTCGGTTTGAACAAATCTATCCGACAAGACAATTTGGTCTTGAGCACCCAATAGGTTAATCGTTCTAAACTGTGCATGGTCTCCCGGTGCGTGCCAACGGTCATGCAACGCACGCCTATCTTGGTTGTACATAACCTGTCTCATACTGATGTTTTCCACTCTATCGAAAAGGGTATTATTAACAATTTCCCGTTGAACGGCATAGTGAAACACCATCATAACCGTTAGTCGTCTAAACATCACAAAATTACTGTTGATATTACCTTGCAGTACCGGTCTTCTTTCTCCAACATTGGTTATATCAAGTGGGTCGAATTGAAATGTTTGTTGCCCATATCTCGTTAAAAACACTTCACGTCCTGTCGCAGGGTCAATGCCCAACGAGCGTACGAGCCAAATTGTTTCCGGGCTAAACCCATCACGAATGCGGGCAAATGCCCCTCCTGCCTGCTCTCCCAGTTCTTCAATTCTACCGTCGAAATTGCTGTAAACTCCCCTTAGTGAAGTACCCATCACCCTGAGTCTCCAACTGAAATTTCTCTGACGAATAATCATGTAGGCAACATCAAACTCAAACCCACGATAGGTTAACGTACCCAAACTCATTGGAAAACTCATTACTCCGGTAGAAGGTGGATTCATCACAGGAACCATCAAAGGGTTAGTTTGGTTCTCAAAGATTTCGAATGTCGAGGTAAAACGTCTGTCGAACATATCTAATCGTAAAGCTAAATTCATTTTACGTGTTCTTTGCCATTCGATGTTTGGATTTCCGATTGTACCAATAATTACACCGGGACCAAACACGTTGCCTCCGAGCTGAAAGTTATATAAGGATGATGAGTTTGCCGCCGCCAAATTCTGGTTACCGGTTTCTCCAATCGTTGCGGTAATTCCCAATCTATTGATTCTACGAAACTGTCTCATAAAATCTTCGTTGTGGATATTCCAACCGATTCCTGTTGACCAAAACGGCGTAAATCGCCTTGCCGTTCCAAATATGGAAGTGCCATCGTAGCGGAATGTCGCATCAAACAAATAGCGTTCGTTCCATGCATAGTTCACAGAAGTCATAAGACCCACGCTTCTCGAAACATTGTTGGTAAATCCCGGTCTACCTTCTGTGAAAGTATGGGCAAACGATGGACGTCCACTTGTTCCGGGAGGAAAACCTTGGGCTCCCCAAGTAAGTCCGGTTCGTTCATTCGAGGCAATCTCAGCGTTTGCGTTAAACATAATGAAATTTCTACCTATTCTGTTGCTGAACGTATATCGCAGGTGACCTCTGTAATTCATGTTGCGACTTGTTATATTGCGATAATTACCTCTTCTGGCGTCTTCAACATCATCGTATTGCGGATGTTCAGGTGGAGAAAATATTATGCGATTTGTATTTGCCCAATTGACTTGAAACGAGCCCTCAAGTCTCATATTTTGGTGGAAACTCCATATAATTCCGAACCTATTGTCAATCGTTGTATTTCGTTGTTCGTTTTGGGAGTTCAATTGGGTAGCTACGAAGTACGGATTGATCATATTAAACAATACAGTTCCGAATCCTGCGTTACTCATTACTCTATCCAAAAATCTCGGTGCATCTCCGTTTTCATCAACCGGTCGGAAATACGGATTGGCGTTAACCCAATCGGAAAAATCGCCCCACGGCGATTCTGTCGCAATAAACCCGCTTAAATCTAATCGATTCACAAAAGATAAATTTCCATGATTGTAGGTTAAGTCAAGATTAGCCGCCCAAGTTTCACGTCCGGAGCCTCTCATAACTCCCGTTCTATTTCTATACGTAACGCCGGCATTGAACATGACTACATCCGTTCCGCCTGAAAAACGTAAGGAATGACGCTGCTGAAACGGAACCTGCAAAGGCATTGCCATCCAGTCTGTATTAACACCTCTTGCAATATCTGCCAAACGAGCATTATACAGAGCATCTAAACGATCTTGAACTTCTGCCTGTATCCATGTAAGCATCGGTCCGTCAAATGTATATCGTCCGGAAAGTCTCTCAAACTCTAACTTTTCCGCTGCATTCATCATGTTATAGCTTCGTAAGTTTGGAATTTCCAATGAAAAATCGCCGGTGTAAAATACCTGAAAACGTCCGGGTTCGCCTTGAATTGTAGTTACAACTACAACACCATTTGCCGCTCTCGCTCCAAAAAATGCTGTGGAAGCCGCATCTTTCAAAAGAGTTACGGATTCGATACGGTTGGGGTCTAAGTCCACAATTCGTTGCAACGTAGTTTCGAATCCATCCAATATAAATAGTGGCTGATTAGGATCGGTACGAAACATTTCGTCAACATCTCCAAAATCTACGATAGACGTTTGTCCACGCACTTCTATCGTAGGCATTGCGTTTGGATTTGCACCCAACGCCATATTTTCCATAACAATAAAACCCGGATCTAATGACCGCAAACTTTCTACCAGGTTCATACTACCCATCTGCCTCAGCTCATTTCCACTCACTACGTTGAACGATCCTGTAAAACTTTCGACATTACGCTCTACCGTTCCAACAATAACAACTTGGTCTAAAGTTACAGCTTCACTTTCCAATACAATAGTGTAGTTTGTTGCTGCCGTTAAGGCTACCGTTGCTGTTCTAAACCCAATAAATGAGGCTTGAAGTTCCCGTGTTCCTCCCGGAACTGTAATGGAGAAACGTCCATTCATATCGGCTACCGCGCCGGTTGTTGTGCCCGGAATAGATACTGTAACAAACGGAAGAGGTTCACGGAATTCATTCGTAACAATTCCTGTAATCGTCCTTGTTTGTGTAGAAACGGTAGGAGCTGGAGGAGCAGTAACCGCAGGTGGTGTTTCTCTTTGTACAGATAACACAATATTATTCCCCAACACCTGAAAATCAAGATTGCTTCCTTCCAACAATAGACGTAATGTTGCCTCTACAGTTCGCTCTGCCTCGGGAAAGGTAATGGAGCCTACTGCTTCTACAGGCTCTTGGGGGAATGTAAACTGAAAGCCGGAGGCTTGCTCCAAAGCAAGCAATGCACTTTCTAATGGTTGCTGTTGAAACCCAAGAGTAACTGTTCTCGTACTAATGTCTGTCGCAGTCTGTGTATATGCAACACCCGTCCATGCCGAGACAAGAACGAGGATGCAACAATACCTTAAAGTTGCTAAAAAGTGGTTTTTAACACGTTTTGGTTTTTCCATATAGCTTGGTTAGTGGTTAATGGTTAGCGGTTGATGAATTTATGATGAATTTATCTCCATCGAATGTATGATAAGACTGTTGTGCGGCAGATAGAATCGTCAGCAAGGTTTCTATAGATTCGCGACGGTCTAATGATGTCGTAATTCGGCGTTGCTTCAAGGATTCATCTTCGAACACAATGTATATTCCGTAAATTCCGGAGAGTTTCTGAACAATATCACCAAAAGACATATTACGGAAGATTAGTTCATTAGGTCTCCAACTTATTTCTGTTTCTACATCTATCATCAACTCTTGAACGAACTCATGTTCGATATCGAAAATCATCTGTTGATCTGTTTCCAAAAAAGTAAGCAGTCTGTCGCCATCTTCCACCTTCACTTTTCCTTCTGCTACGGTTATTGTAATCAAGCTTTCACCCGGCACAGCCTTAATAGCAAAAGCCGTCCCAAGAACTGTTGTTCTGATCCTCCCCGTATGAATAATAAACGGTCTGTTAGGGTCAGAAATTATATCAAAATAAGCCTCTCCTTCCAACAAAATCTCTCGCGTATTACCCTCAAAATTGCTACGCATATCCAATCGACTATTTCCTCGCAATGCCACGGTACTGCCGTCCGGCAACCTTACATAACTGATAGGGACTTGCGTTTCAACCCATTCTGTTGCTTGTGCCAATTTCTCTGTAGAAATTTCGCCTTGTCGAATCAAAAGCAACACGCCGAAAGTCAGACACAGCAAAAGGGTTGCCGCTGCACTGTAATACCAGCGTCGGCTATGCTTATTTCGGTCTGTTTTGGGGAACTGGTCATCCCATTTTTTCTTTAAGAACGGCTCAATAACTGCACTTTCGCTCTCGTTAAGAAGAGCGGTCAACCACCTGTCAAATTCCTCCTTGTTGCAAGTATTCGTGCTGTATTTCAGCCACAACTCTTCCAGTTGTCTGTTCGTTTCTTTCATTATTCTTATTTTCTTCGTCTACCTTAAAGACGCACAAAGAGACAGGAAGGAGTAGTGGCAGAACTGAAAAAATCATTTTTTTGAGTTTTCATCTCAATCGAATTTTCTGCCGATTACACAACCCAATGATCCGTTATTCGTATTTAGCGTTCCACTCGTATCGTTTCGGTATGCACAATTTCTCCATTGCGTATCACAAGCAGTGTGTAAAGCCCGTCGGCTAATGACGACACATCCACTTCAAAACTTCTGTCAAAGTGCGGGATAGACCGTCTAAAGATTTGTTCGGATGTGCGTGGGTTTAAGACTTCCACCTCATAGATATCGGCTCTTTGTGTTTGGGGGGGGGAGTGCGTGGGGCATGTTTTCCAAAATCAGCCTGTCAAAAAGTGTCCAAGCCGCAGGGTTAGGATAAATCAGAGTCAAGCCTAAACCTGTCAGCTTTTGTATACGCCGGCTGGCTTCCGGATCCGACATCAATGCCTCATACTTAGCAGAAATTTCAGCCTTTTGAGCTTGTGTTGGAACTTGCCTGTTTACAAGATTTTCAAGGTTTTCAAGGCTTACAAAATTTGATCCATCTATGGACAAAACATGTACGGATGAAGATGCAGGATTGGGGAAAACTATATAACTCAAATCATTGTCTGTTGAAGAACGAGAGTTATGAGAGCTTGTATAAAAGGTTTTCGAAATAAGATACTCATACCAGCCCCACCCAAAACTCATTAAGAGGTGGAGCCTTCTCGGCTTTCCGTCAAGAATAGGGGAACCCAATGGTATAACCCTTACTTCATCACCGGACCAACCAACAGGTTGAATCAAAAACTCATCCTCCGAAATATCCCCATCTTTCGTAATAAATGCATATAGAATCGGCGACTGGCTACCCTGTACTCTGAAAATACCTCCATCAAGACAAATGGTTTCCGGACCTTCAATGTAGCTAACTCTAACTGGATAAGAGTAACATACCGAAATATCTCTTGTGATATTTAATGATCCACTGCTCGTCGCTAAAGTAAGGGTACCCCATTGTACCAATGGATCTACAGAGGCAATCATTGTCAGATTCCAAAGATTTATAACCTCAAAGCTCTCCGGCGGATACATACTCCATTCAACCACCTCCCCCAACCAAGTAGTGGGCGCTGAATAGAAGTCCACCCAACAGATTCCATCGGGACTGGAAATATTACAAACAGAAATAGTACTAGTTATAACAGCTCTATCAACCCTTGCCGTGAGCGATCCTGATACTCCATTGGTGTTTGGTGCCCTGACCGTTACACTGTTTGTATTTCTAGATTGGGAAGTAATCACAACTTGACTTGCACTCCAATCGGCTCTGAGGTTAGGATCACTTAATGAAAATTCGCCTGTGTCGCAAATAGAAGATGGACCAACAATAGACACCCTGCAAGCTTGAATCGTCTTGGTAATCGGAGATCCATTGACCATCGCCGTGAGCGTTCCGGTCTGACCATTGAGCCGTGTAAGGCTGACTGTCACAGAATTGACATTTGCAGATGGAGAAGTAATGTCGAAAAAGTTGCCTGTTACACTCCAATCAGCTAGCTGATTGGGATTGCTTAATGCAAAAGTGCCTGTCGCACAAACGGTGTCTGAACCCACGATAGAAAGAATGTTGCAGGCTCGAATAGTTTTCCTTGTAGGCACACCATTAACAATTGCCGTGAGGATCCCGGTCTGCCCGCTAAAATTGGTGGGCACAACTGTTACTGAGTTTGTGTCCGTAGATCGAGAAACTATCTCAAAACCACTCGTTACTGTCCAATTCGCACCGAAAGGAACGTTTACTCTATAGATTTCCGCACCACAAAGAGTAGAAGGACCAACTATAAAATCTCTGCAAGTTTCTATAGTTTTTGCAACAACTACATCACCGTCTTCAAGGTGAATCAAAATAAAAACTGTTATCGGCTCTCCGTTGAAAGCATTGGACGTACTTGGCTCAACTGTGAACGAATTATCCCAACCTAAACTAATTTGAAAATCATCAGTCAACGTACCGTTTCTTGTTACAAAGCCCATCATGCTCATAATTTGATTATTATCAAGACCTACTATTTGGTAAGTACGACCGGCAACACAAAGAAAATCATCCCCATCAATATAAATAGACGGATTGGAACATACTACAACAACTTTGGTATTGCCAGACCCGACTGCAGTGATAGTAGCATATTCCACAGTAGGATCGGCGACGGCAATCAGCAAACTACCACCGCCGGGGAGTGATAGATATTTAAAAGCATCGTATGGCTCTACGATCCACCACGTAGTCCCAACCACATCAAAATACAATCCTCCCGGACATATAACACTGGGACCTTCGATTGCACTCAAACAAGCTTGAATAGGTTTGGTAATAGAAATTCCATTAACTGCTGCCGTGAGTGTTCCCCACTGTCCATTGGTTGTGTGAGCTACAACTCTTACAGAATTTACCTCTGTAGAAGAGGAAATAATTTCAAAACCGGAACTTACACTCCAATTAGCTTTGAAGGATGGGTCGCTCAGCGAAAAACTGCCCACGGCACAAAGGGCATTGTTCTCGTCTATGCCCGGACTGGGAACAGCAACGATCGAAACATTGCAGGCTTGAATCGATTTCTTTACAGATACACCACCAACCATTGCTGTGAGCGTTCCTTGTTCTCCGCTGAGGTTTGTTGGTACAACCGTTACATGATTAACGCCAACAGGCTCTGAGATAATTTCAAAACCGGAACTTATGCTCCAATTAGCATTGAATGCAGGGTTGCTTAAATGGAAGGCGACCGTTCCACATATGGTGTCCTGACCAATGATAGAAGGGGGAACACGTGTCAAAATTATATCTGTAGGAATCGAAAAACCATCCGGATGTATTCCATCTTCCCCCTCTCCGTCAAAAAGAAAAATGGGACCTCTCTCTTCTCTTAATATCCAACGGATTTGATGAGGCTCGGTAGCAGAAACAATTAATAATTCACTGCCATCGCCGGAAGTTTTCACAGAACCATTGGGAGCACGTTTGCCATAATCACGAACACGCATCCCTAATCTATTGGGATTTACCCTGCAAGGACTGAAAGTGGCATTAGTCGCAGAAACAGGCATTGCAAGTGCGGATCTATCTGAATTAAATTTATCCATACAATCGGTAACTATTTGCCCGTTTCTTTTAAAAGTGTACGCACCCACAACATAATCTGTTGCATTTATAATATGGGTAGGCATCAGATGATATGATGTTTTCCGAAGTCTAAGGGTAAATTCCTCGCCGGTTTGTGGATTTTCATACCGCCACGTGCCTACAAAAAAATCAAGATTGGTACTATAGCTCGTACGAGGGGCAGGCTGTTGGGCGTACAAGCTCAAAGATCCTATACCTACTAAGGCGATGATTAAAAAAGTTTTCATTTCCGTTTTTTTATTGTTAACAATCTATTACTACTACTTGTCCACTACTGTTCCTGCCGTATATCCGCCACCGGCGGGTTATGGAACCATCGGAACTCGGAGGACCCGTGGATACCTTTTGCCTTAATCCCAAATCGTATAAGAAAAATTCTGCTCTCCCTCGGTGACCTTCGTTTACATCGTCAGAAACGATAAAATCTCGTCGTATCTGATAATAGAAGTTGTCAAATGCATTTCTCGCTGCCGAGCTATCACGATTATTAGCATTGAAGATGCCATAAAAAAAGTTGTTAAATCTTGCTGCATCTTCGATCTGTAAAATTACGGTAGAAGTGTCGGTAATGATTCCCCATACAAATTCAGATGGGTTTTGCATGCTACCAAAGTTGTATATTCGCCACAAAGTCCATAAATCGGTTGCACTTGGAAAAGGATGAAAACCGCGAGGATGAGAATGAAAACCATGCGAGTATTGTGCCCCTGCTCTAAGAGAGTATCTAGCCCTGAATGGATAACTTCTTTTTGGAAAAGACTCGTGTACTCCGTTTACTGTTCTGATCATATCTCCAAATTCGAACGTATCAGGTGCGGAGGAGCTTGCCATTCTGCCTCGTATCAAAGTGTCTATGTAGTTGTTAATAAATTGATTTTCGGCAATCGCTACCAGTCTGGCACAATCAATCTCTTGTTGCGTTGGCGGTGGCGGCGGGCAATTACACATTAGGCAGTTATCGCCTTGCGATACAGACTTAAACCTACGGCAAACTGGGCACCTCTCACCTACGCATGGCAGTGGTGGCGGGCAGATGCACCTTGGGCAGTTATTCCCTTGCGATAAATACACAAACCCATCGCAAGTCCGGCATCTCGTACCTTCGCATGGCAGTGGTTGTGGTGGTGGGCGACCTCCTCCTCCTGTCGGAACACACGAACAAGAACCACATTCGCCACATCTGGAGCAAGCAAAAAATCGACCACACAACACACAACAGAGATCATAACCACAACACGCCGGACAACGCTCACTGCATATGGCACAGCAGGGATCGCGACCATTACACCAAAAACAATCGCCAAAACAGATACAAAGAGAAACATGAAATCCGCAAAACGGACAAGAATTGGTGTTAACCGGTGGCCAACCACACCCTAATATTTCGGGAAGCCACACCAAACCGGGCGCACATCGCATAGCAAGTTGTATAACAATGTTAAAAATGCCTGCATCATAATAGTCATCTCCCAACTCGCTATCAAATTTCACAGTATCAACAACGATAGTATCTGTACGCAAAACCCTTGCTTCACTGAGCAAAGAAAAACCAAGAATAAATGTGCAAAACAATAGTATTTTTTTCATGACAAATTTGGTTTTTATCTTCCTCTAATAACAATATGGCTATACGAACATTCTCCACAAGTCAGCCTTAAAATATAATTTCCCAAAGCATAATGACCCGTATTTATTTGGTAATGATGAATTCCAGAGCTCAGCTTCCCTAGTCTTTCTCTGTGTAGTAATCTACCGATAATTGAATAAATCGTGATTTCACAGTTAACCTCTCTCTCTAAGCTAAAAGACACATTCAAGTGGTCGGTAAACGGATTGGGATAAACCAAAACAAGGTCTGTGTTTAAAGACAATGCGTTGTCAATACTGAAAGCAGGCACATCTACAAAAGCAATTCTTGGTTGTTGCGATTGCAAAACAAAAGACATCGGTCGTCCCGGCTTCCTGGTCTCAGGAGAGTACAAATGCAGATTTCCATACAAAAATACTGTCCCACCTTGATTAACATCCGTAAACGCTGCCTTTACAAAATTCCATTTGCGAGGACGTTGTCTCCGAAAATGATCGTGCTTATAATATGAACCATCATTGAAAATCAATCCGTAGTCGGTTAAAGTAGCCGTAGCCACGACCTCCGTAGCTCCTTCTTGTATCCATCTAACCAAAACATCACTACCATTTTGTTGGAATGTAACATCAAGGAAGTTTTCTTTTAGCGGATATCTTCCGCTCCAATCATAAGTTATGAGTATTCCCGTGTAATTGCCTGAGATGTCAGTGCGTGAATTGACAGAGTGGTTTACTTTTTCGTGTACTTCCGTTCTTTTTTCTCTCAAAAGCACCGAAGTATTTGTATTTCTCACAAAGTTTAAAGGACGCTCGAAAGAATCTGCCAAAAGTTCAGCTTCAGCTCGAGTATTACCCAACATTCTTGCTTTTTCCAACCAAAAATTACCTTGTGCAATATCCCGCTCAACACCATAGCCGTTACGATAAATAAGTCCGAGCATAAAGGCTGACATGCCGTGTTGCTGAGACGCAGCAGCTCTGAAGTATTCAATTGCTTTAGAATAACTTTGTTCTACACCAAGACCCCTATAATAAAAAAAGCCCACACCGTATAGGGTTTGGGGATGTCCCGATTCTGCCGCTTTTTTCAGATAGCGAAAAGCGGTTTCAAAATTTTGTTCAACCCCAAGTCCAAGGCGGTACATTCTCGCCAAACTATAGGCTGATTTGAAACAGGTATTAACAATCCTTCTGTTTTCAAGGGGCTCATATTTGCGCACAGCCGGTGCATTTTGAGATACCACCTGCAAACAAATTAGTGAAAAAAGAGCGTACAAAATAAGTGTCTTCATAGTATTGTTGTTTGATTCATTGTAAAGGCGCACAAAGAGGTAGGAAGGAGTAATGGAAGAATAAAATAATAGGAAAATCCGAGTCGTTTTAATTGTTCTCTGCACGTTTTCAATGCAATAGAAATATGTTTTTTTACTGTATTTCGTGAAATTTTCAACTCCTCGGCGATATCTTGATGGGATAAACCCAAATCGCGACTCATAGTAAACACTTTCTGTTGCTGAGCAGGAAGTTGATCGATAATATCTTTCAATATCTGTGCGGCTTGCTCAGCCTCCAAATAATAGTCAGAATAGTCAGATTGTGACTTAAGATGTACCCACAGTTTTTCCTTTTCTTTTTCATTGGTTGCTAACCTGCGGAGAGCATCCAAAGCACGGTTTCGCACAAGAATGAAAATAAAATCTTTGGGTTTAACAACTTCCGTAAGTATATCACGGCGTTCCCACAACTTGATAAAAGACTCTTGAATAATATCTTCTGCGATATGTGGCGATTTCACAAGAGTCATAACAAACGTCCACATTGGCTGACGATAACGCTCAAAAATAAACTGAAAAGCCATCTCACTTCCTTTGCTTATCGCAAGAAATAATTGCTTGTCGGACGTCTGCTCTTGTATCGTTTGGGGTATTTTCATTCTGAAAATGGTCGTTACAGTCCACAAAGATATGAAAAAAATCATAAATTACAAAACATCCCTGCCTTGCAACTACAAATTCTCCCCTGCTAATCACGATTTCAATATGTACAACGCCTGCGTTGGACAAATCTCACACAACGATTCATCAACATTGTTTATGCTTTCTTCAGGCAACACGATTTGCATTTCGAAACCTCGCCCTTTGAATGTAAACCCGTCATTACTGTTATGAACACACAGACCACAGCGAATACATTTCGTTACATCAAACCAAAAATCATTTTTTATGTGTTGAGGCGACGTTTCTTTTATCGCCGAATAACGTGGGTATTTGTTCCACTTTGCACGATATTCGGTTGCATATTTTCGCAATCTGCACTTGTCTTTATCGCACGGCGGACGGCACACAGCCATATGGTCGCTTAACAGCAACTCTAACGATTGCTTCCGAAAGTTTTTCACCTCATCGCTTTCCGTATCAATATCCATTCCCTCTTCAACCAACGTCGAACACGCCGGAATAATTTGTCCGTCTTCACAATTTTTCACCACACAAACCATACACGATGACTGGTGCTTATGACCTGGCACATAACACAATGCCGGTATTTCAATGCCGTTTCGCTGGGCAATCTCGATGAGTTTTTCGCCTGCCTTGGCTTCTACTTCTTTGTGGTTTAGTTTTATTTTCATATCTGCAAAGATACGATTTTTTTTTTAATTGTTCGTATTTGTGCTACGCACTCATATTTTTACGCTTCGCTGATAGGGCTGAAAGCCTATAATATCACAGCATCGGGCAACGCCCTATGTGTTGAATACCCATACCACCTGAGCCCTGACAAGGCGACATCATTTTGATTACGCCCCTACTCGGCTTCGCCTCGGTTATCTCAAGCCTCCGCCCTCGATGAACTCGCTTCGCTCGGTTCGAGGCTTGTGGCGAATGGTGGTATTTCGCTACGTAGGGCGTTGCTCTACGCTGTGATATTACGCCCTTTCAGGGCTATGGTACAACGCTCGTCACTACGAGGCTTCGATTCAAGAGGTTCCTTTTAGCGGACACAGCGCAATGACACCCCAATATTTTTGCCTATTTGAATCCCTAGGAAGATGTGCCCATCATACACAGAGATAGTTAAACCACGCCCATCGACTCCATTACCGACCCCTGTCTGGGACCAGTAGCTACCCGATGAACCTTGATTGACCTCCGGATAGTGAGTACTAGCGCCAAAAGCCCCCCCCCAAACATTAAGATACTTGTCACGATGGACGGAATTATTTTGTGATACTCCTGTACCACCCAAAGCAATGTCCAAAGCAATAAAATCTCGCATCGTAGGAACACGCCAAGGGTAAGGACAAAGTTGATCAGCAAATCTTACAACAGCACACCAAGAAAAAAAATCTCCTGGAAAACCAGGGTTAGAACGACAATCAGCATTGAGATTAGAATTTTCAGGTTCTACCCAATCCCGAAGACCTCCATCGAAAATAAGTTTTTGGCAATTTCTAGCAGTCACTGCATCAGACCAAATTTGAGTAATACCATTGCCTTCAATAGTCCATTCTTGATTGGTATGAAAAGAAACAGTACCCAAACTCGCACCCCAACCGGGAGTATTATCGTTACAACCACGTTGAGTAGCAACAACGGCGATATCGCAAGTGGCTGTATCGTCTTGCGTAGTAGCAGTAATACGTGCAACACCTTCCATACCTGCGATAACCATACCGCTATAAACAGAAACAACAGCAGGATTTGAACTCGACCAAGTTACATTTGAAACATTAGCAAACAAATGCAACGTGTCGCCAACAAGCAAAGTAGCAGATGTACGATTTAGAGAAACAGTAGGCGTTTCATTATTACAAGATGTAAAAGTTGCAAGCATAAAGATTGCAGAAAGCGAAAGTGTGAAGATTTTTTTCATTGTTGTGTGTTTTATGCTTTCACAAAGATACGAATTTTTTTTTGGAATTTGTAGAATTTATTTATTTCAGCATTTCACAAAACGCTCCTTCCCAAAAAAATCCCTATCAATTTCAACATCTAAAAAACCGTTATTTTTCAATAATTCTGCAACTTCTCTACCAAATTTCTCATTGATTTCAAGATATAATTTTCCGTCCGGATTTAAGTGTTTTTTTGCAATATTAGCAATCGCTGAATAAAAAATTAACGGGTCGTTGTCGTCAACAAACAACGCCTCGTGTGGCTCGTAGCTCAACACATTTTCTTTCATCTGCGATTTCTCGGAATGTAGCACGACGTATGGCGGATTGCTGACGATTAAATCAAACGTTTGCTCGGCTTCATACGTGAAAATATCGGCAACAAAAAAATCAACATTCAACGCATTGTTTTCAGCATTTTTTCGGGCAACATCAACGGCTTTTTTTGACTTGTCGAAACCTTGAACGATAGCCTGCGGAAGTTGGCTTTTCAACGCTAAGGCGATGCAACCGCTACCGGTGCAAATATCTAAAATTTGTCCTGTAAAATTTTGGTTTTGTCTGACTATTTTTTGTACTAACTCTTCGGTTTCCGGGCGAGGAATCAGTACATCCTGCGTAAGGTGTAGCGATAAATCTAAAAAATCACAAGTTTCCAAAATATATTGAATCGGCTTTTGTTTTTTTAAGTCTTTTACGGCAAAACTGAATTTCAACATCATGCTTTCGGTGATACGAAATTCAAGATTTCCAACAACCTCCTCTTTTGGTGTGCCTAAAAGATGTTCGCAACACCAGTAAAAATAAAACCGAATTTCCTCCGCCGGATAAAGCGATTTAAGTTCACCATCGAAAAAATGACGAACGGATTTTAGGGTATTGGTTTTTATTCGCATTAGACTTGAACTAAGACACAAAGAACTATCAATAATTTTATAACGCGTTTGCTCTGCCCGTTAGAAGTCAAATGTTGGCGAAAAAAAAGCACCGATACAACGTCCGTATCCTACAATTCTTGGCTAAATCAGTACGGGTTACAAGTACCCCCGCTACTATTGGGTTCTTTTTTCTATTGCCTATTTTCTGTTTCTTCGGCTGGCTTCAGTGCGTTCTTGATAAGCCCTGCTACGCCAAATCCTACACCGCCCGCTATTGCACCACCGATTGCACCGCCCAGCCCAAATAGCACATTTAAAAGGAAGAAAATGGTAAGTGCTAAAACCACTGTCAAAACAATATTACCTGTTTTGCTAACTAAAAACTCTTTCATACGATCTTTTTTTTATTTTGCATTAGCTTTATGACCAAGAAGCGCCCCAAAACATTCTGTTGTTCAAAATTGCTTCCATTTAGGTCTACAAAGTTACAAAAAAAATTCAAAATAACCAAATTTTGCACAGATTCTCCTAGGCAACAAGGCTAAAACCGTTGATAGAAAGGATACTTAAAACAGCTTAACGCTGACAATCAACAACTTTATAACACGTTTGCCCTAAATTCTCAATTCTCAATTCTCAATTCTCAATTTTTTTTTGTACTTTTGTACAAAAAAGAAACACCAATGACCAAATTTGCGGTTCGAAAAAACGCACAAGGCAAACTCGAAATTTTAGACCGTATCCGCAAGAAATATGTGCTATGTACGGATGAAGAAAAAGTTCGCCAAATGACGATTTTGTATTTGACAGAAACGTTGAACGTGCCGATGTCTTCGATTGCTGTGGAAACGGAAATTAAAGTCAATAATTTGCCAAAACGAACGGATTTGATTGTATTTAACTCTAAAATGAAACCTGCACTAATTGTAGAATGTAAAGCACCATCGGTAAAAATTTCACAAGATGTTTTCGACCAAATTGCACGTTACAATCTAACCTTGCAGGTGAATCATTTGATGGTTACAAATGGCGTTGAGCAGTATTTTTGTTATTTGGATTTTGAAAAGCAAAGTTATCAATTTATTCTTGAACTGCCCGATTGGTCGGCGTTTTGATTTTTTTTAACATGAATGCAACCGTTTTGAACAGCGAATTTGACCATATCAGACCGTACACCAACGACGAGATTCCTGAGGCAATGCAACGTATTGCCGACGCTCACGAAGTTGGAAATATCGTCTCTTTTTTGTTTCCGGAGATGAAACTGACCGAAGTTCGAGATTTGATCAGAAGTATTGAAACAACTGAAGAATTTCAAAAACTTTTGGCTATGAAGTCCGTTCAAAAAGTTGTGAAACAAACCACAAAAGGCGTTACAGTTGAAGGATTTGAAAACATCGACACCACAAAAAATCATGTTTTTGTTATGAATCATCGTGATATTGTGTTGGATTCGTCTTTGTTTCAGATAGCGTTGATGGATCATGGTTTCAAATCAACGGAAATTTGTGTTGGCGATAATTTGATGCCGACACAATTTTTTGTCGATATTTGGCGTTCCAACAAAATGGTAAAAGTGCTTCGTGGTGCGAGTATTCGTGAAACCTTGCAAAATTCGTTGATTTTTTCGAAATATCTGCGACATACCGTTACAAGCAAACACGAATCCGTATGGATTGCACAACGCAACGGGCGTACCAAAGACGGCATAGATGTTACGGATCCCGCGTTAATCAAGATGTTTGCAATGAGTGCAACGGGCGATATTTTAACTTCGATTGCAGAATTAAATATCATTCCTGTGGCAATTTCATACCAAATTGAGCCTTGTGACTGGATGAAAACACGTGAATTATTTTTATCCAAAAATGCACCTTATCAAAAGGCTCCAAACGAAGATTTTCAGAGCATCTTAACAGGTATCATGCAGAGAAAAGGCAACGTGCATATTGCGATCGGAAAAACAATTAATCCCAAATTAGAAGCCTGCAAAAATTTACCGAATCATACAATTTTTAAGGGTATTGCGAAACTGATTGATGATGAAATTGTCAGTAATTACAAACTGTTTGACACCAATTATATTGCTTACGATTTGCTCAACCAAACCGACAAATACGCATCGCATTACACCGACGAAGCCAAAGAGCAGTTCATTATTAACATGAACGAAAAAATTGCACAAATCGGATTAAAATTTTATCCCGAATTGTGCAAGATTTTTTTCAGTATTTACGCAAACCCTGTGTTTTCGCATAATTCCCGCAGCCAAAACTAAATTAGTTTAGTTTTTTGGTAGCACTCAAACGCTACTTCTACTGGACTCCCAATTGCTTTTGGTAAGCCGTTAGCGTTTCGATCAAGTTCGAACGAACGTGGATAAATTCGCTAACTCCTGTCGCCTTGAATGCTTCGAGGTTGTCGCCTGGGTGTCCGGCTAAAGCAATGTTTGTCTTTCCTTTAAGTACAGCACAAGTACCGTTCACCAAGTCCGGATATTCCTCATCCGAACTACACAACACAACAATATCTGCTTTTGCCGAAAGTGCAGCATTTGCACCTTCTTCCGGAGTTTTGAATCCGGCATTATCAATGATTTCGTAACCGGCACAGCCGAAGAAATTCAAAGCAAATCCTGCACGAGCCTTACGCATGGCAAGATTTCCGTATGTTAGCAAAAAAACAATCGGTTTTTTCTTTCCGGATTTTACGGCTTTTTCGGTTGCCAAACGCAATTCTTCAAACGCTTCCGCACCACGATACAAGTGAAGTTTTTTGTATTCTCCTGCGGGTGCGCAACCACAGTTTATGTTACATTCCGGCTCAATTTTGTCCAACATTGTTTCGTGTTGGTTCGGGAATTGGTTTGTTCCTAAAATAATGGTTTTGCGATTGGCGATATCCAAGTCACGTTGTTGTGCTGTTTTCGCAATTGCATCTTGGATAACACCTGCTTTGAAAGCCACAGTAAAACCACCTGTTTCCTCAATATCTTGGAACAATTTCCAAGCGTGTTGAGCAATCGAATCGGTCAAGTTTTCGATGTAATACGAACCTCCGGACGGGTCAACAATTTTGTCAAAATACGACTCCTCTTTCAAAATAATCTGCTGATTTCTGGCGATACGTGCAGAAAATTCGTCGGCACATTTATACGTGTTGTCGAATGCGTCAACGTGGATCGAGTTTGCACCACCAAGTGCCGCAGACATTGATTCCGTAGTGGTTCGAAGCATGTTCACGTTCGGATCATAAATGGACTTATTCCATTTCGAGGTTGATGCGTGAACAAAAATCTGCGTATGTTTGGCGTTGTGAACACTCAACATATTCGCCCAAAGCATACGTGCTGCACGGATTTTTGCGATTTCCATAAAGTAGTTCGAGCCAACAGCGATATTTAATGTCGTGGTTTTGGCAATGGCATCAATACCCAAACCTGCTTCCTTCAGCAAAATAAAATACTCGTTTGCCCAATTCAACGCATAACCCAACTCTTGAACGGAAGTAGCGCCGGCGTTGTGCAACAGTTCAGCATTGACCGACAACAAGCGGAAGTTTGGCAATTTTTCCGAAAACTCACGAAACAAATTTACGGCTGTTTCGACACATTTTTCCTGCGAGCCACACTTGCACGAAAAACCACCGTTTTTCAAGCCTTCGCCCAAAAAGTCAAAATCAATCGAGCCTTTTACGCTATTTGTCGGAATTTTATTTGCATTGAGATAACTTACAAAAAACGTCAATACTTCCGTGTAGTTGTCTGACTTCAAAAAGTGAACACCAACGGTTGCAACGTCAATACCCTTCAACAAAACTTCAAAATCTTTCTCCGACTTCACGTTTTTCACGATTAGTCCAACACTTTGAGCACCGCGTTTGACGGCATCTACAGCTATTGTGTTGATTTTCGAAAGTTCTTTCTGACAAATATCTTGACGAATTTCCCAGTCGTTGTTTTTGTCGGAATTTCCACGAACAAACGGGAATTCGGCAGGACTGGTTTGCAAATACGTCAAGTTTTTCAAATCCTCTTCACGATAATAAGGTTTTACCTTAAAACCTTCGGGAGTTTTCCATACCAATCTTTTTTCATAGTCGGCACCTTTGAGGTCTTTGATGATTACATCTTCCCACTGTTGTGTAGTTACGGGAGGAAATTCGGAGAATAATTTTTCGTTATTCATAGTTTTGTGTGTTTTTGGTTTGGACGACCGCAAGGGCGCCCTTACATTTTGTTTGCAAAGATACAAAAAAAATTACAATTTGCAACTCTAATTAACCATAAAAATTTGGTTAATTCAAAAAAAGCTGTAACTTTGTATCACAGAAAGCAGAGTCGAATGGGCTTCACTACGAAAATAGCGATTTATGGCGATTTTCGCCGGTCTTACCATTTATTTCTGTTTTTATGTATAAACGTCATTTTGCCATTTCGAATAAAATGCGTATCTTTGCAGACCAAACTTTGTGTTTTTATGAAGTTTGGTCTACAAAATTAAGCAACGGAAACAAAATGAAACAAATAAAGCGAGAAGATTATCTGCGAACACTTATTGGGCTGCGAGATAAAAATTTGATCAAAATACTGACCGGTGTGAGGCGTTGCGGAAAATCAACGATTATGCAAATGTTCCGTGATTACTTGATTGCTGACGGTGTGAGCAAAAGTCAAATCGTTTTTATGAATTTAGAAGATTTGGAAAACAGCAAGTGGCTAAACGATCTTGATGGATTGTATTATCACATCACAAGACAATTGGATTTATCTGAGCCTTGCTATGTTTTTCTTGATGAAATACAACAAGTGAAAAATTTTGAACGACTTGTGGCAGGTCTTAATGTGAAGCCAAACATTGATGTATATATTACAGGATCAAATGCTTATATTCTTTCGAGTGAATTGGGAACGCTATTGACAGGTCGCTACATTTCTATTCATGTCTTGCCATTCTCGTTCAAAGAGTTTCTTTTGACACAAGCGGATACATCTCGCACCGATTTATTGTTTACAAGATATTTGGACACCGGCGGAATGCCCGGAATTTTTCAACTACCCGAAAATTCAGTTAGAAACTACATTCAAGATGTTATTCAAAACATCATTCAAAAAGATGTTTTGGTGCGAAACAAATGGAAAAACACAGACCACTTCAACAAAACAACTGCTTTTTTGTTTGACACAATCGGCTCAACCCTATCAACAAAAAAAATCACAAACACACTAAAGTCAAGCGGTATTGCCATTTCGCACAACACGATTGAAAGTTATATTCAAGCATTGGTAGAATCGTATATGTTTTACAAGGTAAAACGCTTTGATTTGAAGGGCAAAGGACTTTTAATGACACAAGAAAAATACTATACTGTTGATCTTGGATTTAAGAGATATTTTCTTGGTGCAAAAAACACCACTGATTTAGGGCACAATTTGGAAAATATCGTCTATTTGGAACTTCTTCGCAGAGGGCATCAAATCCACATCGGAAAAGCCGATGATACAGAAATAGATTTTGTTATCCAAACTCCGGCAGGCAGCAGAGAGTATATTCAAGTGGCATGGACAGCAAAAGAACAATCTACTTTCGAACGAGAAATACGTCCGTTTGAGCGTGTAAAAGATTTTAACAAGCGCACGTTACTCACAACCGACATAGAACCGACTACAGCCTACAAAGGCATACAAAAGATCAATGTAATTGACTGGTTGTTGGGCGATTGATAAAATGCAATAAGTAAGACTTAGTACGACAAAGGTTTTTTATGTATCGACCCCAAATTACAGTCATCAACACACAGTCCGCATTTCACACATTTTTCGATGTCAATCGTATGGCGCTCGTAAGGCGTATAAGGAATAGCCTCTACGGGGCAGGTTTTGGCACATTTGGTACAGCCGTTGCAAGTTTCGTCAATGGTGTAGATAACCATATCTTTGCAAACACCGGTTTTACAAAGACCATTGATGTGCTCCTCGTATTCTTCACGAAAATATTTCAATGTCGTCAAAACCGGATTGGGAGCGGTTTTACCTAATCCGCAAAGCGAGTTTTTTTTCACGCTCAGTGCAAGTTCTTCCAATTTTTCAATATCGCCTTGTTCGCCTTTTCCGGTAGTAATTTTTTCTAGAATATCCAACATTCGTCGGACGCCAACTCGACAAAACGTACATTTTCCGCAGGATTCCTCACAGGTAAACGTCAAAAAATACTTTGCTACATCCACCATACAATCGCTTTCGCTCAACACCACCAAACCGCCCGAACCCATCATCGCACCCATTTGCGAAAACGCATCAAAATCCACCTGAACATCACACAAATGTGCAGGAATACAGCCGCCCGAAGGACCGCCAATCTGAATGGCTTTCAGTTTAGACGGGGCACCACTCATCTCTGTAACGCCACCCCCGATGTTTTCGATAATTTGATTTAAGGTAATACCCATCGGCACTTCGATCAATCCGCCGTGACGGATTTTTCCCGCCAAAGCAAACACCTTTGTGCCTTTGCTGTTGGGCGTTCCGATTTCTGCGTAATGCTCTGCACCAAAATTGATAATATAGGGAATTTGGCTGAATGTTTCCACATTATTGACTAAAGTCGGACAGCCGTTCAATCCTTCAACAGCAGGGTAAGGCGGACGTTGCTTGGGAAATCCGCGTTTGCCCTCAATAGAAGCAATCAGTCCGGTTTCCTCGCCGCAAACGAATGCACCTGCTCCTTCAAAAATTGAAATATCAAATGAAAAATTTGTTCCCAAAATGTTTTGACCAAGCAGATTTCTTTCGTAGCAAAGTTCAAGAGCCCTATGAATTCGCTCGACAGCCAACGGATATTCGGCACGAATATAAAAAATGCCTTTCGTTGCACCCACCGCATAGCCTGCGATAATCATACCTTCAATCACACGAAACGGATAGGATTCGAGGATCATTCTATCCATAAATGCACCTGGATCACCCTCGTCACCGTTGCAAATGATGTATTTTTGTTGTATGTGGTTGCTGAGCGGAGTCGAAGCAACGATTTCCCATTTCTTCCCAGACGGGAAACCACCGCCACCGCGACCGCGGATACCGCTGTTGATAATGGTTTCGATGATTGTTTTTTGTTGTTGTAGAGACGCAATGCATTGCGTCTCTACGGTTGTAGGATCAATCGTTTTTTTCAAGGCACCAAACCCACCTTGCGTAATATATTCCTCCAAATTCAACGGTGCCAAGAAACCACAACCTTCGGTAGAAATATGTTTTTGATAGGATAAAAAATTATCAATCATGCCGAGGCGTTCGTGCTCAGGTTGCCAAATCACGTTATCCCATGTGCTGTCGGTATGAAATGTATCAACATGGTTGAGCAGTTTATTTTTCCAACGTTTGAAATAACTTTCAGGCTCGAAGTGATGATGCAAAATTTCTTTGATTTCCGAAGGTTTCACATTGGGATAGCGCTCAACAGAACCATCGGGTAACACAACATCAATTAGCGGAACCTTACTACAAACACCTACGCAACCAACCTCTTTAATATCAACATCTATTCCCAATTCTTGTTCCGCTTTTTTTAATTCTTCCCAAATGTCCGACGAGCCGCTTGCTTGGCAACACGAGCCCATTCCAAGACGGATTTCTCCAACGATTTTGCGTTGTTCACGAGCGAGACGTTCTTCATTGCCACGTTCGGCTTCTATTAAAAAATCTTCAATAACTTCATTGACCTTTCCGGGCGCCACGTGGGCATAAATTTTTTCATCGATTTGCACAACCGGAGCCAACGAACAACAACCCAAACAGGCGATTTTTTCGATGGAAAAAAGTTCGTCTTCGGTGGTGATTTTATCATCCTCAATTTTCAACTCACGACGAAAGGCATCAATGACATTGTTCGCACCTTTCACATGGCAAGCTGTTCCGGTGCAGACTTTGATGAGATGCTTTCCGTAAGGAACGTGCTTAAATTGTGAATAAAACGTGGCGACACTGATAAGTTGTGCACGGTCAATTTCTGTTTTTTCATAAATACGCTCAATAGCCTCGTACGGCAAGTAGCCAAATTCATTTTGCAGCGCTTGAAGCAAAGGAATAATGATATTTCGGGTTGTACCGATTTGCTCGATAACGGCATCGGTTTGGGCGATGAAATCAATATTGGTATTTTTACTATCGCAATTGCAAGACATTTTTGTACTTTTTCCTGCAAAGATACGAAAATTTTTCTTAACTTTGCAAAAAATACTGAAGTCATGTTGCAATTATCTCAAATAACCAAAAAATTCCCTGACGGCGAGAACTCGTTCAATCATGTGCTTCGTGGCATAAGTACGACTATCGAAAAAGGCGATTTCATCGCAATCAAAGGTGCTTCAGGCTCGGGAAAAACCACTTTGCTTTCTATTTTGGGAACATTACTTCAACCCGATAGTGGAAGTTATAGGCTCAACGATCAAGAAATTAATGCGCCCGGCGTGGATTATTCCGCCATTCGCAACCAAAAACTTGGATTTGTCTTTCAAGACCATCGCTTGCTCCCGCAACTTACGGCATTGGAAAATATCTTATTGCCAACCCTCGCCTTTCAAAGCAAAGCCGATGATTCGCAAATTGATTACGCAAAGCAATTAATGGAGTTGACGGACATTACATCGGTTGCAAATCAGTATCCCGACACGCTTTCCGGCGGAGAAGCCAGTCGAACAGCCGTCTGCCGTGCACTAATCATGAAGCCGTTACTCGTTTTGGCAGACGAGCCTACCGGACAATTGGACGCCGATAATGCTCGAAATGTTGCGTTGTTGTTAAAAAAAATAAATCACGAACTCGGAACAACCATTATTATGGTAACACACTCCGATGAAATCGCTGCTGTTGCAAATCGGACTTTAACTTTGATAGATGGCATTCTGACTTAACTACGGAGTCATTGCCGGAGCTGGATTTCTATTAGGTCTGTTGCTCGGGAATATAATCGTATTCTCTCCAAACAAGCCACCTTGCGTGACTTCATTTATAAATACGGTAGCCAAACTAACTCCAACTCCGATTCCAAGATTCAGCCAAATGCGACGAGATTTGATACGACGGGCTTCTGCGGTATAACCGTGATAGAATAGCCTGTGATCAATCAACGGCACGTCCGGATGTCCGAGATTTTCAATCCTAACCGGAGTTACTGAAGCCGGAATCGCGAATGAGGCACCCAAAACCGGTCCTGCGAAAGGAACTGCCGAAAGGAATAGCGCTGTTGTTGCCGCAGGTCTGAATCCTCTATAATGTTCTCGTGCTGCGAGTCTGCCGAGAAGATAAATTTCCCCAAGTCGCAAAATAGAGGCTGTATCTGAAAAATCAGCAAAAACAAGGCGTCCAAGCGGAGCATTTGAGTCATAAACAAACTCAAACATATTCGATCTGTGAAGTGTAAAATAGTTTGGGAAGCCATCCACATTAAAGCGAAATCTAACATCATCGCCATCAACGACAGCTTGATTTGGCAGGATTACCGGGCGTCCGACTGCGAATGGGTCCTGTGCTTGTAAGCTAATGAAAAGCATCGTTATCAAGCAGGAAAGTAGAAATCTTATCATCGGTGTATTTTTTATCCTTTGTGTATATGTATTGAATGTGTAAAATATTTGGCAAAGGTACAACTTTTTTTTGAAATAAACAAAAAATGCGGTAAAAAACCGCATTGGGTAGATTCAAGTATCAAATGCAACTTTGTTTTGCAAAGATACAAAATTGAACGTGAAAATGTAGCCTCTGTTGCTCGAGAATTAGGTATTTCGGAGAACATTTTACGTCGTTGGAAAGCAAAACACGATCAGTCTAAACATTGTGATATTCAGGGCTGTGCAACTCCTCGCCAGGGAGATGTTCACAAGGAAAATCAATGGGTAAAAAAGGAACTTGACCGCCAAAAACTGGAGAATGAAATCCTAAAAAAAGCACTCGGCATCATTTCCGCGAGCGATCGTTAAAATATGTTTTTATCATGGAAAACAAGAAGGATTATACGATTGAGATGATGTGCCGAGTTTTGGAAGTTAGTCGAAGTGCTTACTACAACTGGCAAAGTGGCAAAACTGTCAAACGATAGGATCGCAAAAAAAACATGAGAATTCAAATCAAAAACATTTATATCAAACACAAGCAACCTTATGGCAGTCCTGGTATTGCTGCGGAATTAAGAGCAAAAGGTGTTCCTGTTTCCAAGCCAACAGTTGCAAAATATATGAAAGAACTTGGTTTGAGAAGTAAACGTTCAAAAAAATATGTTACAACAACCGACTCTAAACACAATAATCGTGTTTTTGAAAACATTTTGGACAGACGTTTTAACGAGTCGCTTCCGCACGGAGCTTGGGTTTCAGACATTACCTACATTCCAACCAAAAACGGCTTTTTATATCAAACGGTTATTATTGATTTGGAAGATAGAAAGGTTATCGGATGGTCGCACAG
>Ga0123355_10000053_pt1 | contig 119276 bp, 91 predicted proteins | sample TergutEmb28metaG_3_FD_89872 | JGI IMG/M metagenome (GOLD analysis project Ga0123355, IMG submission 89872) | Embiratermes neotenicus P1 segment gut microbial communities from Petit-Saut dam, French Guiana - Emb289 P1 | ecosystem: Host-associated > Arthropoda: Insects > Digestive system > Gut ...
TACAAATACCGGAGCATTTATTGGACCGGCACCTACATTTGACACAGGGTCTAGTTTGTTTTTTGACACAGAGGTTGTGAATAAAAGAAATGTCTCCAGTAAGCCATTTTCCGTTGATTTCGATAAACAAATTAAGTTGGTAGAAGTTGGTGTATATCAAGATCAAATCAAGCAAGTAAAAGGCCTTTACAAAGATGTGTTCTGGGAGTCTTTTGAAAAAAGTCCGGAACCACAGGGAAGAAAAGAGAAACTTGTGAATGCCGTTGGGAAACAAATTGATGCGCTTCTTACAATAGGCTGATGGTGTTGTTACAAATAACTTTGGAAAAATCGCATTTTTGAGCAATTTTTAAGTCAGATGTTGCTTTGTTACCCTCGACAATCCAATTAAATAAGCCGCGCGTTTTCTCAGGTGCTTTTCAATGGCCGCAAGATGTTCTTCCGGTAGATTAAGTTTCGGATGTCGCATGAAAGTAAAATTTAGCATCTTGCGCAGTTTCTCTACCTGCCGCGCTGTCATAACCTCTTGACATATACCTTCAAAAGTCGTTCCGGCATAGACCGTAGAGCGTGTTTTAGCGTATGCGTCTAAGTTTGCGTAGTCATCTTTCATAGCGTAGTTAAAAAGCGATATGCCGTTGTCAAATATCGGCGCAGGAGCGATGATTTCACCTGTTTTGTTATTGCGCAGCAGTCCGAAATTGCCGAAATGCCTATCCTCGTTGTAAATCAGCGCATCGAATACAAGCATGTCACGCACAGCACTGGTGAACTCTTCGCCCAAGCGATCATAATGTTTAACGACGGCACTGATTCCACCCGACTTCACAATTCGGCCTATCGGGATAAATGCCGTGCCAATGTCGGTAAACAGCTTGCACTTTGAAGCCAGTATGGCTTTCCAATTTTCAAGGTCATAATGCACCGCATCAAGATTCATTGCCGCTGCAACTTGACTGGCATAATATTCGCAGTAGGGTTCTTTGCCTGTGTTGGCGAAGCCGCTTGTGCTGCCTTTGTAGAGGTAAATGCTATCGCTTTCGATAAACCGCCACGCTTTGGGCAGCATACCATCGGTCGTAAGTTCCGGCGATGTGGAAAAAGCTGCATCACTCTGTGTTACGCCTGTATAGGCAACCAGTGAAAGGATTTCGGAAAATCTGTTTTCGTAAAGATTAAAGTCTGCAAACTTACCTTCGAAGCCTACGGGAACAATCCAATAGCTGTCGTTTAGCGAAAGTCCTTTGCAAACGTCGATGATGCCTTTTGTATTGCCAATTGAAAGGCCGAGTGCGCGCAGTATCTCTTCCACAAAAGTGCGATTTTTAGGGATAACCCTGCGCTGAAGCCATTTGAGAAGGCCTTCGCCGGTTAGTTCCAAATCAAGCGGAAGTAAGTCTTTGTTCTCGCTAATGTTTTGAACGTTTACGTCATAGCCAAGCCCGCCGTCAATCAACGCGAATGTTAAAAGCGGCGTGTCGTAAAGTCGTATTTCGTAACTATCGCCCTTAGGGCAATCATCTCCTTTTTCCGTTGCGTCTTTCGCTGTGATGAATTCCATGACAAGTGCCTCCAATATGAATTCATTTCATTATGTCACGTCTTTGCGAAGAATACAAGCGCCTTAAAAAATGATTTATAATTACAACCCTCGGATATACTTAATCCAAAACCGCATCAGCGGACGACTGTAAACATAGACCTTCTCAGCAAATCTGGTGACATATGTAATGACAGCCGAGCGCTCATCTTCCGAAATGCTATGCTGACTATATCGCGCCTTCATCGCAATATCCTCAATACCATCAGCAATAACCTCAGTACGCCGAAAACGCATCAGGCGCAATAAATACCGCCATGCAAAAATCACAGAGGCATCTAAGTCACTCAGTGCGAATTGTTTCGCCCTGTGCTTGAGCATGAGTGCTCTGAAAACAAAAGGCGCTGCAACAATCACTGCGGCTAAGACCGCAATCCATATAATTCTAAAAGCCAAAGCACCGCCGGCCAGAGGATCAGCAACTTGTTGTGTAGTTCCTTGAGCCGGTGTAAAGTCGTTGCTTGACTCGGTATCGCCCCACCAATCTGCAAAAAATGGGTCAGCATAATCATCGAAGAGATCAAACCCATCCGATGGCAGCGGGAGCTGTGGAAGCAGGGTGCCGGGCGCCGGAAGACCGGTGCCGAACCCGAACCCGGTTGCCGCCGGTGTGGCCTCAATAGGAATCCAGCCAATATTGTCGAAGAACACTTCGACCCATGCATGAGCATATCTATCGGTAATAGCGATAGGTGTATTGACATCCTCAGGCGTAACAGTTGCGACAAATCCGCTGGTAAAACGTGCCGGAACATCCAATGCACGGAGCATCATCGTTGCCGCAGTAGCATAGTGAATACAGAATCCCTGCTGCGAAGTCTCCAGAAAATACATCACAAAATCCTCTTCGGGCGGAATAGAAAAAGGTGCCAGCGTATAACGACCGAAATTCGTCATGAATGAAGCGACCTGATTGGTGATTTCCAATCTGGAAGCGCCGCTGCGGTAAATTTGATTGTCTTCAGCGAAGTGGCGCAAGGCCTGTGCTGTGCTATCAGCGATTTGAAGATAAGTGTCACGACTGCTGACCATTGCGTTAAAATCGGTCAAATTAATGGTGCTGAGTTCCCTTGGCGATAAACTGTTATGTAGTGCAAAAATGTTTTCTCCGACGTGAAAGAAATCAAAACTATATGGTGAGGTATTATGGTTGAAAGGAAATGTGAAATAGGGTGAATAAATAACATTTCGTGTCGCATCACCTGTGACATAGACCGTCATGTGCAAAAATTCAGGTGCGGTATCGGGAAAGCGATTGCGGTAAAAACCTGTGATCAAAGCAGGGCCGCTTTGGGCAAAGAAGTCTCTATACGCTATTTCCAGAGTCTCTGAATTGACAGTCCAAGTATTGCCGTCAAAATATTGCATGGAGTAGCCTCTCAAGTAGAAAATACCCGGAGCACTGACTACAACTTCAAGCACTTCAATATCGTGAATGACACGTGTACCGGCATCGGAGATGTCGACATGATCTGTATTAAATCCCCAGCGCTGATCATAAATAACCGGCCACCCGATCCCTGTTCTGACCCGCGCCAGTCCCAAACGTGAGGCAATGACTCTGATGTCATGGTCTAAGGTTCTGACAATATCGCTGCGTCCTTGCGCTCCGGGAGGCGCAAACGCAAGTGTGATACTCATGAATACAGCAACCAGTAAAAGCGCAGGGAATGTGGAGAGCCCTCTTGCAAGAAACCCGTCGGGAGCAAGTCCATTACTCACGAGCATGGTTAAATACACAGCCAAGAGACCCAATAAAAATAGCGTGTCAGCCTGATTAAAAATAATTACAAATGTCAAAAATACAATAGGAGCAGTAAACAAAATCGTAAGAGAAACACTGCGGCGTAAGCAAATTGAGACAGATAATAAGAATGTAAGCACGACACCTAGTGCTGCAAAAAATAATGTAACATCATAACCATAGCCTTCCATTTCAGGAAAGAGCACCGAGACAAAGAGCCAACGATTATACAAATGGGTGATATAGAATAGCACCCATCTGGCACCTTCTAAAATGATCGGAAGTCTCCAGATCATCAAAAAAATTGCGATAGCCAGAAAGATAAGCAAGCCCCTTGCACGTAAGAAAGCAAAGCCGAAAGCGGCAACCAATGCGGCAGAAAGCCAAGCGATAAAAAGGACAGTGGTATTCACATCGAATGAAAACGCACTGATCACAGCGCCCACTGTGCATGTGACGGCGATCAGTACGAGTATGAAGTTTCCAAAAATCGACAGTGCGTTTTTCATAAGCATTTATTCCTCTAAAGATCTCCGTCAATCCTAAAGACCCATGCAAATCGCATCGGCACAGCCGCCGGTGTACGTATCTCATGAGCTGCGCCGCTCAAGACCAGATAGAGATAATCCAACAAATCGGCGTGGGAAGTAATTTCGGCAACAGGACCATCTTGGCCAAGCCGAACATAATAGGCAAGCTCCCACTTTAACAAATAATCGGAGACCCACCTCAGTCTGCTGAGAATCAAATCTCGCTCATCAGAATCATTCCATTGCCGAACGTGGAGCAGACGGCTATGGGCAGGGGGGACGAGCGGTTCGCGGATGATGAGCGCATCGAACTTAGCCGAGACTTTCCAATGCACGCTTCTTATTGGATCGCCGAGGCGATATGGGCGCAAATCATAATCTTCGGCAAAACCTCCGCCGAGCTTGGGTTTGAGTATGATCCCACGGGGCAAGGCAATGGTATGCGACGGTTTTTGAGGAGCGGGAAGCACCAACACACAAGACTTAATCGTGATATTGTGAGGCAGACAAAATAGGCCGATCAAGCTGACAACCCATAGCCTTTTGGTCTCGAAGAAGGTAACCCCTGTACGCGTGGTATCTATGGTGATCTCATATTGATCGCCTTCCTGAGCGCCAAAAACAAATCGCCGCCACATCGAAAAATCATCCCCGGAAACTTTCAGCCAAAGTTTGACGCATCTGGCGGGGAATTTAGCGCGTTGATGGACGTTTAGTGCAACAACACCATCGGCACCGCGTTCGAGAATTCTCGGAGATGATAGCGTTACAGATCTGGTCAACATGCCCGGCAGGCTGATCAAAAAATCAAACGGCAACAAAAGCAAGATCAGCAAGAAAAGATACCAAGCGAACCAAAAAGGATAGAGAATGTAGAATATTGCGGAACATGCGAGCGCAAATGCGTAAATGATCCGAGTAATGCCCATAGCGCAACACTAAACCTGCGGAGCTTGAACGGATTTTAAAATACCGTCCAAAATCTTCGCCGTCGTTATATTCTCATTTTCGGCGCCGGGTCTGAGCACCAATCTATGTGAAAGTGTATCTGAAAACAGTGGGGAAATATCCTTGGGTACAACATAATCTCTGCCTTGCAAATAAGCGAGCGCTTTGGATATGTTTGTCAGCGCAATTGAAGCGCGCGGACTGGCACCGAGCAATAGATCAGGATGATGTCTGGTGGCGCCTATGAGCTTTACAATGTAGTCGAATAATGCTTTGTCTACATGAACCATATCCACCTCAGCGCGCATCTGTTCAAGCTCATCGCTTGTGAGAATCGGCTCGACCAAATCGAGCAGGTTTTTGCCCTGTTTTCTTTGCAGAAGTGAAAGCTCATCGTCATGTGTGGGGTAGCCTAAGGACAGACGCACCATGAAGCGATCCATCTGAGAGTCCGGCAGCAGTTGTGTACCGGCTGCACCCACAGGATTCTGTGTGGCAATGACCATGAAAGGCTGTGGTACGAGATAAGAAACACCATCAACAGTGACCTGTCCCTCTTCCATCGCTTCCAGAAGTGCCGATTGCGTACGGCTCGTTGCACGGTTGAGTTCGTCGGCCAAAAACAGATTGCACAAAATAGCACCCGGCGTATACTCCATCTTGCCGGTGTCTTTGTCAATGATAGAAAACCCGGTAAGATCCGATGGTAAAACATCAGGGGTAAATTGGACACGGTTGTAATTGAGGTTGAGTGCTTTGGAAAAAGCTATGGCAAGTGTGGTCTTTCCGACTCCCGGGATGTCCTCAATGAGGATGTGTCCTCTGGCTAAAATGGCGAGCAGCACTCTCAAGATCACTGCATCTTTGCCTACGATGGCCTGCGCAACGCTGGAGAGCACTCTGCGTCCGGCGGCGTTGTCCCTGTTGATAGATTTCATGATTCACCGTCCCAATTTTAATACTATATAAGAGAGCGCTTGCGGCTGAAGGATCACAAGAATAGATCATTCACTACGCTCAGGATGACACCGGGTGTGGACACGTTCTGCGACTGAAGATTATACCGCATGTTCCTCAAAGAACACAATGCGATTGCGGCCGGATTCTTTAGCCTGATATAAAGCGATATCCGCTTTGTGCAAGATCTCTGAAAGGTTTGTTCCATGCGCGGGGAAAGTAGACACGCCAATGCTCAATGTGCATTTAAGCTCAATGTCCGGCAGGGTATATTCGCGTAGGGCAGTGGACAAAATGCGTGTATAATGCACTTGCAGCGCCTCATAAGTCTCAAACATATCCGGGGCATTAAAGAAGAGTAATACAAATTCATCGCCGCCCAGCCTATAGAGATGGCCGAAAAAACACTTGTCATTTTCCAGACGTTTTGCCAGTGCGGATAAGACGGCATCTCCGGTAGGATGGCCATAAGTATCATTGACCGCTTTAAAATGATCAATATCAAATAGTGCAATGATGCCGCCGAGTTCGTTTCTTGCAATTTTGTCTTCGCGCATGCTGAAGTCATTCTTGAGCCTCTGCCGATTGGGAATTCCGGTAAGCTGATCCATATAGGCCAGTGCATACAACATATCCTTGGTTTCCAGTTCCAAAGTGATATCGCGCAGCATAAAAATGGTTGCCGGTTTACCATCAATCCAGTTGATCTTATGATATCTGCCGGAATATGTATGACCCGTGGTATTTTGGAGTTGGAAAGCGTCAAGATTTTGCGTTTTATCAGTGTTGCCATAAGGGCAATTTGCGCACAAATCAGGAAAAACTTGAGCAAAAGTAGCCTTGCAATGCGTAGAAAAGCCTTGCGCATTGTGCTGATATGTATTTGCTCTGGTGTTGGCAAATAACGCCAGACAATCAGCGTCGCTGCGGATGACGAAGATTTCAGAGTCTTGGGCATCAAGAATTCCGCTCAGATCATCGAGTAAGTTGGTTCGATTATTTTTGTGCGCAAGACATTTGATAAAGTTGTCTAATGTATTTTTGAATCCCATTAAAACACTACCCTTCAGGAATTATGTCATAGGCGCAAACTTTTGCATTGCAATTAAGTGTAAACTTGGTGCGCCGAAATGATATATGCATTTAAATCCTGTATAATGATTGTGTGACAATTATTATATCACTGAATTGAATCATACTGGTATACTTTTTAACACGCTCAAACACGTTCAAACACGTATTATACAGTAACATTTCAAATTGCGCTACCCCATTAAAGCGGTAAAAACTATCGAACGTGTGCGCATGTGCATTATTTCCGAACCGCTGTACACTTTTAGGTGGCTCAGCCTTAGATCAGTGCACCGGATCTCTTTTGACGGCGGCGCAAAATCAAGACAAACAGGCAAGCAATAAATGCAAAAGCCCCAAATAACAAAAACCCGGTGGAAAATGCCATAGAGACACCGACCTCTCCATGAGATGCGGTGAACAGCACACGTGCCTGATTGATGATCCCGCCTATCAAGAAATTTGTAGGCACAATCAATGCGCCGATCATGGTGAGTATGGTGGTCATGGCAAGCTCGATGGTATCTGCAAAGAGCTTGGCGATCACCGCCATAACCGTTGGGAAAATCGGAGCAATACCGATTCCGGAAAGTATGATTAAAACCGGCCCATCGTTTCCGAAGATAACCCCAAGTATGATCATTGTGCCCGCAAAAGCCGTGACAATGACCAGTGAATTAATAAAGCCCAACCTGTCAATAAAAGGCCCAAGCACCAGACGTGCGATGGTAAAAGTGATGAAATACAAAGTCAGAAAAAGGGCGGCTCTTTCGCTTGTAAATGAATGTGCATTTTCAAGATAGGTGACAAACCAAGAAGCCAGCCCGCTTTCGGCAGCCAAGCCGAAAAACAAAACCATAGCCACAAGCCAAATCGTAGGCTTTTTGAGCATGGCTTTGTATCCGGATTTTTTGTTGCTATTTCCCGAATCCTTTAACCGGCCAAGCAAAACCGGAATTGCAGGGATCAGTGCAAAGGCCAGAACGATGAGATAAACATACCGCCAGCTCGGCACCTGATCGGCAAACCGTGCAGTCATGATGCTCGTGGAAATAATTGGGGAGAAAATTGCACCTGCCCCGAAAGAAAAGTGTGCGAGATTCATCATCGTGCCGGTGTTTTTTGTAAAAATTTTGGCAGCAAGTACGCTCGTGGCGATATCACTTAAACCAAATCCGACATTGAGCAGGAAAAAACCTGCAAGCACCATGGTGAAATCAGGTGCAAAAAATATAGTAACACCGGACAAAGCAATTAAGATCAGGCCCAATACATGACTGTATCGGATACCTATTTTCCCTGCGAGTTTGGGCGTAATGGTACAAGCGAAAAGATATCCCGTTGAGCTGACGGCCAAAAGCAAACCCAAATGCAGTTCCGTCAAAGAAAATTCCGCCTGAATGCGCGGCATGGCAGTGCCGCGGATGGTCTCGCCAATGCCGAAGATTGCAAAAGACGCGAAAATGGCTATGGTAAATAAAATATAATTTCGTTTTTGCTCTGAATTGCTTCCGAGATGACTGTCTTCCATGTTTTCCTTGCCTTTCTGCACAGATCGTGCAACAACGCCGCTATTTTAACATAAGCTCTGCGTGTGCGCAATTGCTATTGCATTTAGACATCTTACACCATATAATATGAACAAAAAAGCCTATTGGGGTGATTGAACGTGGAAAACAGAGGCATGAATGAGCGTATACGCAACTTGCGCGAAGAAAGTGAAACCACCGAGCCGAGACTTTGTATGGAGCGGGCAATGCTTGTGACGCAGACATATCGGGCGCATGAAGGGCGTGTGTCGATTCCGGAGCTCAGAGCGCTTGCATTTAAAAATATCATGGAAAACAAAACACTATGGATCGGTGCGGGTGAGCTTATTGTAGGGGAAAAAGGCGCAAGACCTCAATCTGCGCCCAGCTTTCCTGAAATTTGCTGTCACACAATCGAAGACATGGAAGTCATGAATGAACGTGACCTCATTTATTTTAGAGTAAAACTTGAGGATTTTGAGGCGCAGGAAAAGACGATCATACCCTTTTGGAAAGATCGTGCGCTCAGAGACAGGTTGCTTGCGGCGATGACACCGGAGTGGAAACAATGTTATGCAGCCGGAATATTTACAGAATTTATGGAACAGCGCGGCCCCGGTCATACGGTAGGCTCCCGCATTATTTTTCAAAAGGGCTTTTTAGCGCATCAAAGAGACATAGAAGAAGCCATAGGCAAGCTGGATTATGTAGGTGATCCCGAAGCTGTGCAAAAACATGAACAGCTCAGAGCGATGAGTATCTGCTGTGATGCCATAATGATCTTAGGTCAGCGCTATGCGGCGCTGGCAAATGCACTTGCCCAAGAAGAAACCGATGCACAGCGCAAAGCGGAACTGATGCAAATAGCAAAAAACTGTGAAGTGGTGCCTGCAAACAGACCTCAGACCTATTGGCAAGCGATCCAAATGTACTGGTTTGTGCATCTTGGCGTAACGAATGAACTCAATCCTTGGGATGCGTTTAGTCCGGGCAGGCTCGATCAGCATTTATTTCCATTTTATCAAGCGGACTGTGCAGCAGGGGCACTTGACAAGGACAAAGCGCTGGAACTTCTGGAGTGCCTGTGGGTAAAGTTTAACAATCAGCCCGCACCGCCAAAAGTCGGTGTCACATTGAAAGAGAGCGGAACCTATACAGACTTTGCCAATATAAACACAGGCGGCATAGCGGAAGATGGCAGTTCCGGAGTCAATGATGTTAGCTTCCTCATTTTGGACTGCATGGACGAAATGCGATTGCTTCAACCCAGCTCTAATGTGCAAATAAGCCGCAAGACGCCTCAGGCATTTTTGAAAAGAGCCTGTGAAATATCCCGCAAAGGATGGGGGCAACCCGCATTTTACAATACAGAAGCCATTGTGCAAGAGCTGCTCAATGCCGGAAAAAGTCTGACAGATGCCAGACAAGGCGGTGCCAGCGGCTGTGTAGAGACCGGTGCATTCGGCAATGAAGCATATATCTTGACAGGTTATTTTAACTTGCCCAAAGTCCTTGAGATAACGCTCAATAATGGATTAGACCCAAGGACGAGGCAGCAGCTCGGCCTGCAAACAGGCTATGCGGAGGACTTTAGGTCATATGATGAACTGTTCGAAGCATTTAAGAAGCAGATAGCATACTTTGTAGACATAAAAATAGCCGGATCTAATGTCATCGAGCAGTTTTATGCACGCTATCTCCCTGTGCCGTTTTTATCAATTGTCACCAATGACTGTATTGAAAAAGGCAAAGACTACAACGCAGGAGGTGCAAGATACAACACCAGCTACTTGCAAGGCGTGGGGATCGGCACAGTGACTGACTCGTTGGCTGCTGTGAAGTACGGAGTATTTGATCATGCGCTCTTTACGATGGGGGCGCTAAAAGAAGCTCTAGCCGCGAACTTCTCAGGGTTCGAAGCGCTGCTCGGTATGGTTAAGGACAGAGTGCCTAAATATGGCAACAATGATGACTATGCGGATGCGATCATGCAAGATGTATTTGTAGCATATCGTGATACAGTGACCGGCAAGCCCAATACCAGAGGCGGCGAATTTAGAGTGAACATGCTGCCTACGACATGTCATATTTACTTCGGCGAAGTCACCGGAGCAACTCCCAATGGCAGAGTCGCCAATAAGCCGGTATCGGAAGGTATATCCCCGACTCAGGGTGCTGACATGAATGGGCCGACGGCTGCACTGAAGTCTGCGGCGAAGATGGATCATCTGAGCACCGGAGGGACGCTGCTCAATCAAAAATTTGCAACCGATGTACTGATAGGTGAGATAGGACTGGAAAATATGGCGAGTCTCGTTGAAACATATTTTGACATGGATGGTCACCACATACAATTCAATATAATGGATCGAAAGACGCTGATCGCTGCGCAACAAAATCCTGAAGCGTATCGGGACTTGATTGTGCGTGTGGCGGGATACAGTGACTATTTCGGCAATCTCAGCCGGGCGCTGCAAGATGAGATCATTGAAAGAACCGAGCATAGTTTGTAGCAACATTCAGAAAGACAAAACGATGTGCGTTCGCTTAATGAAACGGCATTGTATCTAATCTAAGGGTTGCAGATGTAAGTTTCACCGGAAAGTGAAATAAAAAGGAAAATATTAAGCATTTTTTGGAGAAATATCATAATTAATTAATATTTGCAAAATATGTCTTGACCTCGCAAGGTGAAATGTGTAGAATGTATCATGCGTAAAAGCAAAAAACTTTAACGCATTAAGAGAATAAAGAAATGGAGTGAAAAAAGTAAAATGAAGAAAAAGATTTTATGTTGTATCCTCGCGCTGTGCATGATCCTGCCGTTCGCAGCAGCTTGTGTAACAGAAGCACCGGTGGTACAACCGCCTGCCGGCGACCAACCACCTGTTGCACCAACAACCCCGGAGACCCCACCGGCTGGTGAACCTGCAACTCCGGAAGATCCGTCTGATCCTGAAACTCCGGAAGAACCGGCAGCTCCGCCAACAGACGAGCCTTTCCCCGGCAGAATAGCGATCATCACCAACGAAATCAGCCAGAACGAAGAAGAGTTCCGTAGTGCTGAAGCACTTGTGAACAGATATGGCGAAAACAAGGTTATCCACAGAGTATGGCCTCAACAGTTCGCACAAGAAGGCGAAATGATGATTTCTATCCTTCAAGAGCTCGCAGCCGACCCTGAACTGCGTGCAGTCATCATTAACCAAGCAGTTATCAACACCAACGCAGCGGTAGACGCATTGCTTGCAGTGCGCGATGATGTATTCATTGCCTATGCGTCAGCAGCAGAAGATCCCGCAGAAGTGGCGATGAGAGCTAATCTGCTCCTCGATCAGAACAACCCAATGCGTGGCGAAACTATTGTTAATCAAGCCGTAGCTATGGGTGCAGAAACCATCGCACACATCTCTTTCCCGAGACATATGGGTGTACCGCTTCTGGCTATGCGTCGTGACAATATGCGCGATGCGGCAGAGAGAGCAGGCATCAACTTTGTAGAGCTCGTAGCTCCGGATCCCATGGGTGACGGTGGTGTTCCTGCAACACAACTGCACATCAACCAAGATACCCCAAGACAAGTTGAAATGCTTGGACAAAACACAGCATTCTTCGCAACAAACTGTGCGATGATGGTTCCGCTGATCAGCCAAGTTATGGCTACAGGTGCTATGTTTATTGAGCCTTGCTGCCCATCACCATATCACGGATACCCAACAGCTATGGGACTTGAAGCATTCATTCCTACAGGCGAATTCAATGATAACGATGAAGAAATCATGCGTATGGTAGACCTTCCCGAACTTATTGAGTTGACCAGAGCGGCTGTTGCTGAAGCAGACATGACCGGTAGAATTGCCGGTTGGGCGCTTCCGAACTCTATGGCCATGACTAAAATGGGCTTCTACTATGCGGTAGAGTGGATTAACGGCACTGTTCCTCAAGAACATGGTGTGATTGATGTTGATGTACTCAGACGTATTGTTGCAGACTATGCATCAGAACTGGGAATCCCCGGTGTTGATATTGCTCTAGCACCTCTGGTCATAGATGGACGTACATTTAATCACTTCCTCCTCGGAATCGTAGACTCTATCGTATACTAAAATCAGTTTAAAGTCAGAGTCAACGTGTGACATGTGCACATAATAACTCAAAAATAAATTGACGGTCAATTGCCGCAAAACGGACAACACGCCGTTTTGCGGCGATTTGCTGCGGTCAGTTAAGCGCAGGGCTTAAAAAGCTTAGAACCTAATTATAAAGTTAAGGAGAGATGCTAAGATGGCGCAGAATCTTCTCGAATTTAGAGGAGTCTCCAAGAATTATGCAGACAACCAAGTGCTCCATGATATAAATATCGAGATCAAAGCAGGCGAAATCCACGCCCTCATTGGTGAAAATGGAGCAGGAAAATCTACACTGATGAACATCCTGTTCGGAATGCCTGTAATCCACTCAACGGGTGGATTTGAAGGCGAAGTATGCATATGTGGTGAACCGGTCAAAATCATGTCGCCGCACGATGCCATGGAAATGGGTATCGGTATGGTGCATCAGGAGTTCATGCTCATACCTGCTTTTACAATAGCTGAGAATATTAAAATCAATCGGGAAATCCCAAAGGAAAATGCGCTAAACAGCACCATGAGCCGTATTTTTGGGGAGCGAATGAAAACCCTGGATTTTAAGACGATGAACCAAGATGCCAGACGTGCACTTGATCGACTTGAAATGAGTCTTGATGAATTTGCCCTTGTGGCTGGATTGCCTATCGGGTATATGCAATTTGTCGAAATTGCTCGTGAAATTGATAAGACGAATACGAGGATATTGGTTTTAGATGAGCCGACCGCAGTGCTTGCGGAATCAGAAGCAGAAAGCTTACTGTCTGCCATGCGCAAGCTTGCCGCAGAGGGCATCGCCATTGTCTTTATCAGCCATCGCCTTGATGAAATCATCAATGTTTGCGATCGAGTTACGGTATTGCGCGATGGGGAACTGGTCGTGACTAAAGATGTCAAAGACACGAATGTCATAGAAATAGCAGAGCTTATGATTGGCAGAAAGGTCAGCATCGGCAAGGAAGATAATGAGGCGCGTGAAATCAGCGATGATGTGATATTTGAAATCAAAGACTTGCACGTAGCCATGCCATCTGAGAGAGTCAGGGGTGTTGACCTTAAAGTCAGAAGGGGTGAAATTCTGGGTATCGGCGGGTTGGCAGGGCAAGGGAAGTTAGGCATAGCCAATGGTGTTATGGGTATGTACCCTGCCAGAGGCGAAGTGCTTTTTGAAGGTAAGCCTCTGCCGCTCAACAGAACCAAGCAGGTGCTCAAATCCGGTGTAGGTTTTGTCAGTGAAGACCGAAAAGGCATAGGGCTCTTGCTTGATGAGCCGATAGATGACAATATTGCATTTACAGAAATGAGCATACATGGCAATTTCCTTAACTTTTTAGGCTTATGTGATAGCAAGGCTATTCGTGAAAATGCCCTCAAGATGATCAAAGATTTAGATATTCGCTGCACAAATGAAAAGCAGCATACCGGTAGGCTCAGCGGCGGCAATCAACAGAAGGTCTGCGTTGCACGAGCACTGACACAGAAGCCGAAGCTACTGTTTGTTTCTGAGCCGACCAGAGGTGTGGATATCGGGGCAAAGAAGCTGATCCTTGACCTGTTGCGCAGCTTGGCACAGGATCAAGGCATGACCATAATTATGACATCGTCCGAACTGGCTGAGCTGTGCAGCATTTGCGACTCTGTCACCATAATTTGTGAGGGCAAAGTTATCGGAACGCTGCCGCCGGATGCTTCACCTGTTGAGTTCGGCTTGATGATGTCCGGTATTTGCACATCCGCATTAGATTCTGAAAATGTTAAAGAGGGGGAGGTGGCTCAATAATGGAAGAAACTGCAAAAAGCGGTACAGACATTAAAGGTTTGATCAAAAGTTTACCTCCGGCACCCTTTATCATTGGTGGATTTTGGGTTTTAGTTTTGATTGTGGCTGCAATACTGAATATGCCATGGGTCTGGCTGATTTCAGACTCACTTCAGCGTGCTGCGATATGGGGCATGTTGGTACTTGCGATGGTTCCGTCCATACAATCCGGCACAGGGCCTAACTTCGCATTGCCCGTGGGACTTTGTGGTGGTATGCTAGCCATGGTTACGGCGATTCAGTTGGGATTTACCGGTATGGGATTGTTGGTTATGGCGGCAGGTATGGCAGCGATTCTGGGGATTATCATGGGTTATCTGTATGGTGTTCTCATGAATGCTGTTAAAGGCTCGGAGATGGCTATTGCCACATATACCGGGTTCTCTATTACTGCGGTATTTTTTATCATATGGTTGGCGGTTCCATTTGATAACCCGTTTCTTGGCTGGTTTATTGGAGAGGGCTTGCGCAACACCATTGCACTGGGCCCGATGGCGGCCAATCAGGTTTTGGATAATTTTCTGATGTTTGAAGTGATTGGACTGACAATACGTACGGGAACAATACTTGTGTTTGCTGTGTTTTGTACCCTCGTGTGGCTGTTTTTCCGCTCGAAGACAGGTATTGCTATTTCAGCAGTTGGAGCTAATCCGATGTTTGCCAGAGCCGCAGGTCTCAATGTGGATCGAAGCAGAATTATTGCGAACATTATTTCTACATCCTTGGCGGCTGTGGGTGTTGTGGTATATGCTCAGAGCTTTGGATTTCTTCAGTTATATGACTTTCCGATGTGGATGGCGTTTCCGGCGGTCGCCGCAGTGCTTGTGGGCGGTGCGACGGCACAGAGGGCTAAGGTCATCCATGTTGTCATCGGTGTGATTTTGTTCCAAGGACTGCTTACGACAGTGCCTCCTGTATTTACAGAAATACTTGCCGGTGCAGACATGACGGATGCTGCGAGAATGGTTATACAAAATGCGATCATTCTTTATGCATTAACTAAAATAAGGGGAGGCGGAAAGTAGTTATGATAGATAGCAGAAATGATTTTGCGTCAAGAACTCGTGCTTTCCTCACCAATAATATTGTTACAATAATTTTTGTAATATTTGTCGTGGCGGGATATTTGTCATCACCCGGGATCTCCGTTAGTGGATTGTTAAGCGAAGTAATATCGCGCTTTTTCCGCAATGGTCTCTTGGTGCTTGCGCTGATTATTCCGGTTATGGCAGGTCTCGGTTTGAACTTCGGGATCGTAGTTGGTGCATTGGCGGCAGTGCTCGCAATCATTCCGGTGCGATATTTTGGTATCGGCGGCATGGGTGGACTTTTGCTCTGCTTTGCAATAGCTCTGCCGATAGCATTGTTGTTTGGTTGGCTTACGGGTAAGCTTTACAACAAGACACGCGGTCAGGAAATGATTGCCGGAATAATCGTCGGATTTTTCGCCGAAGGTTTGTTCCTGATATTTGTACTGTTCATCATCGGGGGTGTGATACCTGTAGCTGCAGGTCACCCGATGATTATCCCACGCAGTGTGGATGGCGTGGCTGTACCTGGTGTAGGTATCCGTGCGGCATTTGATATGGGCGCACATGCGACACATCCGGTGGCCATGAGGGATCCATATCATGTGCCCGGGCTGTCCAGCGCCATGGACTTTCTATGGCGGATTGACTTTACGGTAGCGCTCTTTGTCGTTGCATTGGGAGTCATTGCATTCCTTGTGATACGCCGGGTTATGGCGAAAAAGAATAAGGCCATTAAAAAATCAACCAAGTTGGTATTTGGTCTCAAATGCGGATTTTGGGGACTGATTGCGCTGTTGGCGCTGCATGGTATGCTGATGCCTGACGGTATGATATTCTGGTTCCCGGGTGCTGGTTTTGGTTTTCAGGCTCCGGCATCGCCTATCGCCGGGACGGGTATGATTCCTGTGGTGACAGGGCTTGTGATACTTGTGTTTTCTTTGCTCACGACATACTTTACCAAAACGAAACTGGGGCAAGATTGCCGCAGTGTGGGACAGAGTCAGCATATAGCCAATGCATCAGGAATCAATGTGGATCGCACCAGAATCATTGCGACCATGATTTCGACTGTGTTGGGTGCATGGGGTATGATTATATTCCTGCAAAACATGGGTACTGTCAGTACCTATACGGCGCATCGTCAGATTGGCATGTTCTCAGTTGCAGCGCTGCTCGTAGGTGGAGCGACTGCTGCGAAAGCGGGTGTGAAGAACGCTGTGCTGGGGCTTTTGTTGTTCCATGCTATGTTCGTTGTTTCGCCTGGAGTAGGACGCCTCATCTTTGGCAACGAGCTCGTTGCTGAGGCGACACGTAACTTCATGACTTACGGTGTTATTGGTCTTTCGCTCGGACTCCATGTTTGGAAGACACGCAAAGCCGCTGAAAGAGAGCTTTCGTTGGATGCATTTGACCCTCCGCCGCCTACAAATGGTAATGGAGGAGCATCAAACGGAGAGGGTGGGGACTCATCCATTAAAGAGATGCTGAACGCACCATCTAATGCGACAGCCGATACAGTAGAATAGTTGCATAAATTGAACAGGACGATTCACTGCTATTATTTATAGTAAATGAATCGTCCTTTTGCTTTTATACTGGAAAATAAAGTACACATGTGCTACACTTGACTCAAACTATAGTGAAGTTACAGGAAATGATAATATAGGAGGAGCGTTGATTTGAAAAAATTACAGACAAATCCCGAAAAATGCACAGGATGCGGGATTTGCGAAAATGTGTGTGCCAAAACATGGCATAAGGATGAATCTAAAGAAAAAAGTGCGATCCGTATAAAGGCCAAAGAAACCGGCGGGTATGATATAGCAGTTTGTGATCAATGCGGTGACTGTAGGGCGATGTGTTCGATGATGTCACTGATGACCGATAAAAAGACAGGTGTGGTACGTCTGGATAAGAAAACTTGCGTAGGTTGCCTGATTTGTGTAGCAGAGTGTCTGCGCGGCTATATGTTTTATCACGATGAATTGTCTGTGCCGTTTAAATGCATTGCTTGCGGCATTTGTGTAAAGAGCTGTCCGTCGGGCGCGATATCGATTATAGAGTAAGGAGACAACTTCTATGGAATTTGTAGAAAAAGTACCAAATGACTATCGGCACCATATCGCCGAACGCAGTGAAATCATAGAACTTAGAGCCAAACACAAAACCCTCGCAACATACAAATACAACCCAACCATAATTGACAAAGGCTATAACCACCGCAGCCTCTACATCAGTGTTGGCGGAACTTTCGATACGTATGATCAAGCTATGCTGGTCACAAGACATGAAGGTGAAAGTGGTGTCATAATTGGAGAAAAAGCCGTTACAGAATTTATGAAAGAAAAATTTGTCGGCGGTAAGGGCTTTGATCTTTATCATCTTTGGAATTCCGTAAACGCCAATACAAAGTGGAATGCACCCGAAAACAATGTCGTAATATCCCCCGGGCCGCTTTGCGGCATCACCCAATATCCCGGGGCGGGCAAGTCCATTGTCTGCGCCATATCACCGCTGACGGGGCTTCCCTTTGATAGCAATGTCGGTGGATTCTTCGGGCCGTTTTTTAAATTTGCAGGCTTTGACACTTTGGAACTTCAGGGCATAGCTGATGAGGAAGTGATCATTTTTATAGATGGAAACAACCACATGGTCACTGTTGAAACTGCTCCGGATATTGCGCTTGACAGCCATATTCTTTGTGAGCAGCTGCATGAGATGTTCTCGGATAGCGCAGAGGACAAACAGAACATTTCGGTGGTTGCGAGCGGAAGGGCGGCAGAGCATTCATATGTAGGGTGCCTGAACTTCTCATTTTGGGATAAGCGGCGCAATTGTGTTCGCATCAAACAAGCCGGACGCGGAGGTATGGGCACAGTATTTCGCCATAAGAATATAAAAGCTGTGGTTGTACGTTTTAGAGGACTTCATGGTGGTCTTAACAATCCGGTAAACAAAGGCATGATTAATGCAGCCGGAATTCGTCTGCATAATGAAATGGCACTATATGACACAAAGCAAAACAATATGCGCAAGATCGGTACAGCCAACATCATAGAGGTTATGGATCGGTACGATCTGTTGCCCACGCATAATTATCGCTACGGTGCACACCCTGAAACACCCAAAATCGCATCCAAAGTCTTTATCGAAAAGTATGTAACGCAAAATGTTCCGGACGGATGTTGGTATGGCTGCTCCATGAGCTGTGCTAAAGCCGCTGATAATTTTGAGTTGCGTACCGGTGCATATAAGGGCAGCAAGGTTTGTGTTGATGGCCCTGAATATGAAAATGCAGGCGGTCTCGGCTCTAATGTAGGTTGCTTTGACCCGCATTGGATACTCGAAGCAAACTTTTACTGTGACACCTATGGTATTGACACGATATCTCACGGTACGATGACTGCATTTGCGCAAGAGTGTTATCAGCGTGGTTTGATTAATCTTGACGACACAGAAGGCCTTGATATGCGTTGGGGTAATGGATTTACGCTCAATGAGCTCATGCATCAGATGGTTGCAGGGGATGGTTTTGGTGTCATAGTCGGAAAGGGTGTCAGGCAGCAAAAGCGCATTTTTGCAGAGCGCTTCGGTAAGCCCTCTGCTGAATTTGAGCGTATGCTTTCAGGTCGTGCATGGCAAAGTCTCGAAGAGCCGACCATAGGTAAAGCCATTCCGACAGCGCATTTTAACAAGCATTTGATTGATTGTGAATTTTTGAAGTCCGAAGGTTATGATGACGAAAAAGTGCTCGGAGATATAAAAGGTACAATGCTTGAAAATGGTGGTGCAAATAATGATTCAGCCTTTATCGCACAGCCTAAACGCTGGGAGAAGATCGAAGCAATCCCCATGATTAGCCGTGATGAGATACCAGATTGGCCGACAGGCAAGCCGTATTACAGTACCGATCCTGATTGTGCGTATACCAATGGACGCCCATGGATAAAGATGACCCCGGAGCAAGTTGCCGAAATGGAAGACTTTGGTATGGAAAATAAGGGGCTGGAATATTCTGAATACTTAATGAAAGAGTCTCTTGCACAGCAAGGCGGATATGCACTGTGTAACAAAGGGCCGCAGCATGACGAAGCTTGGCTGATCTTCATGGACATGGTCAATAATCAAATTCCGACCTTTGAAGACAAGGCTGAAGCCCTGCATTATTTCCCAATGTTCCGGACATGGTTTGGGCTACTTGGTTTGTGTAAGCTCCCCTGGAATGATGTTACGCCTATAAATAATAAATATGAAAAAGAACCTGCAAAGATACCTGAACATGTGCAAAATTACTTCGATATATACGAAGGGGTTACAGGCATAAAGCATGATGAGGCTTCAATGGTACTCCAGAGTGAACGTGTCTACACGTTTCAGCGTATATTTATTCTGCGCATGGGCAGTGGACAGCGTAAGCACGATATACCGCCGGGGCGTTCACTGGGGCCGATAACGGTGAGTGAATATTTGTCTCGTGAGGAGCGGTATGACAAGCAATTAAAAGATATTATCGGTGTGAATCCCGAGGGGAAGACCCCGGAAGAGAAAATGAAAATTACCATGGATTATCGTTGGGATCAGTTTAGGCAACTGGTGGATGCGGTGTATAAGCGTCGTGGTTGGACACCCAATGGTATTCCGAAGCTTGAAAAGCTTATAGAGATTGAAATGGACATTCCGTGTTTGGTTGATGTCATTCGTCCGCACTTAAAGGCCGAAGGTTATTGGCCTAGCGGTGTTGATTACGAAAAGTACGATGCATAGTGCGCAAATACAGCTAAACAATCGGCCGTATCCGTATAGCGAGGGTGCGACCATAAAAAGCATTATGGCTGAAAATAATTATGAATTCAGCCATATCATTGCTAAGATAAATGGTACGGTTATTGAAGAGGCGCATTGGGCGACAGCGAAGATATCCGCCGGAGATAGTGTGGAGATAATCCACATCTTTGGCGGAGGGTAGTAAGCTGTACTTATAACAATTGAAAGAAGCGCTGCGCCTTAATTTAGTAGGGTGTGGCGCTTACTCTTTTTTACGACAAATGCATCCAAGAGCCGGCTCAATATTCACCTTTTCGAGACTGAGCCCTAAGCCATCATATATGGTCAAACCACTATTGGCAACAGGCAAACCCATCAGATATTTCAGAACTTCCAGTGCCTGCATCGCCCCCAAAACACCAGGAGTAGAACCCACAACGCCGAAAGGCTTTTTTGGCTCTGCTTCTTTTTTCTTGTTGGGGAACAAACAACGCAAGCACGGCCCTGTACCCGGCGTGATGGTCATGAGCTGACCGTAAAATTCGCCGATTCCGGCATGTACGAGCGGTATCTGAGCGGCAACACAAGCATCATTTAAAACAAGACGCGTATTGAAATTATCAAGACAGTCAACCACAATGTCATAATGTGGCACAATTTCCGATGCAAGAGATTCATCTAAGAAACAATCATAAACTGTTGTTTTGAGCCGAGGATTCAGGTTAAGCAGGCGTTTTTCGGCCATAAAGGCCTTGGATTTATCCATATCGTCCATGCCAAACAGCAATTGACGATTCATATTAGACAAAGCAACCGTATCGCAATCGCAAAAACCCAGATGCCCGATACCCATAGCGGTCAGGTAGCTAAGTACGGGTGCACCCAAACCACCGCAACCAATGACTAAAACAGACGCATCAGCTAGTTTTTGCTGTCCTTTTGTACCGATTTCTTTCATCATGATTTGTCGGGAATATATTTCTTTTAGTGTATCATCAAGAATCAAAAAAACACCCCCTACTACCAACCGAACATCATCTGAGGAAGTAAAGTCACAACGAACGGCATCGCAATAATAACGATACAAGCCGCGGTCAATACAATCGCATAAGGCCACCGTGCCATTAATGCCTGAGGCGCAATACCCTTGTCTTCGTTTTCGAAACTATAAATCAAACAATCTTTTTTTACAGGACGCACCAAGTGCGCAATGGATAAGGTCAATATGAACAAAACCCCTAGCCATACACCGCTGATTATCGGACTCATTAAAATCGGGGAAAAAATCGGTGTGATAATGCTCAGCGCAGCAATCTTATCCATAGTGAGACCAATGGCGAAGATGATAATCAAAGCAATAATGAGCAATAAAGTAGTGCTCAGATCAGCGGCTGAAGTAAAGCGGCTAAGCTCTGCGATAACCAAACTTCTGGTCATGAAAAGTCCAAACAAGCCACCGCCAATAATCAAAGTAAAAGTTTTGGCGATTTGAACCGCAGCATGTTTGAGCGTCTCTATGAGTCCTGAAAAGCTGAGCTGACGTGATGCCGCGGCATAAACCATAGCGAGAAAAGCGCCAATGGCCGCCGCCTCTGTAGGTCTAAACCATGCAAAGAAGAGTCCGCCAAACACGACAAAAAACAATATCAGTACAGCAAAAACAGACTTTAAAGTGCCACGAGGGGGAGCAGGCTGCGCCTCTCGCGTATCGGCGACAAGAGACGGTTTCAGTAAAGCCAGAATTAAAGCGGCAAGAATAAAAGCAATCGTAATCAAAATGCCCGGAATTAAACCGGAGAGCAGCGATTGTCCGATATATGCCCCCGATAAATAACCGAAAATCACCAATGCCACGCAAAATGGTGCAACCAAGTCAACGACCGAGGAGATAATATGTGCTACAGCCATTCCTGCGCGATACTTTCCAAAAAGATACGAAAGCATATGATACAGCGCCAAGCGCAAACGTGCCTTGGATATGAAAGCGCCCATAAGTATAAATAATAAAGCAGCGCTCAAAGCATAGGTCAGTGAAATGCGCATCACATTTTCACCCAATGTAGTTAGCGCAGGAACGGCTCCACCCGGTGTGAGCAGTATACTGCCGAGCGCTGCCGCAAAAAGCAACGAAATCCCGATTGGAATACGTATAACGATCAAAACGATGAGCACGATGATGCCAAAAATGCCTATTTCAACTGGGGTCAAATTGCAGCACCTCCTTATCTTTGATGATGAACATTAAATCGCCGATAACGGACAAACAAAATAGGAACATGCCCAAAGCGCCAATTATAGAGATGATCCCCAAATGTATATTGAGTATCAACGTGCTGTCGGCACGGCTGAATTGTGCGATTGCAAACTGAAATATAAACCAGAATGTTACGCCGCTAATCACCAAAAACAACAAGGAACTGATCAATGAAAATATTATTTTTCCATGATGCTTCAGTGTCTTAGAAAACAATTGTGCGGCAACGTGCTCTTTATTGTATTGCGTAAAAGCAATCGCCATAAATACAATCACTGAGGAAAAAATCTGTGTCAGCTCAAAAACACCGGGAATGAATGTAAAAAAGATATTTCTGAGCAAAACATCCGCGATGACAAGCAAAAGTAAACAAAATAAGACGAGTGCGGAGATATAAATGGCGCATTTATTTAACGTGCTTATGGCGGTTCTCATTTTCGGCTCCTTATTATTTAGAAATCAAAGCATACCAAGTATACTTTAAAAATGCACTTTTTACAACTCTACAGGTCTTAAATATTTTTTGGCAATGCGCAGCGCCTGATCAGGATAATCTTGTGAAAGCAGCCCCATAGCGTACAAAATATACTCATGATCGACATAAGCACAAGGTTGGTTGGGCTTCAAGCTCCAAGGCTTAGCCGCGTCAAACAGTGCCGATTTCAGTACCGCTTCCAGATGATTTCCGTATTTAAAGATACCTCCGGTACCTATAATATTTTTTACGCCCAAGAGGTTTTTGCCATATTGCAGTGTCACATGCCCTGAGGTCGTGAATTCATTTTGCGTATATCCGGCATGACGCTCCACGGCGATGCCAACCGATGTTCCGGCAAGTGCGATGTCCATGGCGGATTCGGCGCTGCTCTGTGGAACATAACCGACATTTTTGCTGAGCATCAGTGTATAAAGATCAAAATCAAGCAGCGTTGGTAAAAGTGGGTGATCAATGGCCAGGGCGTACTCGCAAAGTGTTTCGCCGCCGACAAAATCAAAAATAGTTCGGGCATTGTATCTGATGCCCATGTCACCTTCGACGGTTCTGCTGAGTCTCGGTTCAGGCAACCCTTTGACTAAAGTCGTACTGGTTATCGGAGCATTATTGGCGACTGAATGAATATTGGTTGTAGCGCCTCCCACTTCTACGACGAGCAAGTCACCTATACCTTGCTCGTGGCGTGTGCCGTCGGCCAAAAGCGCTGCGGCCTCCATAGATGCGCTGGGTGTAGGTATAATAGGTCTTTCGAAAAAAGCCTCTGCCTGACTCAGACCTTTAGCTTGTATGATATGGGAGATGAATATTTCGCGAATAAGCGCTTGCGCTGCCCCTACCTCCACACGATTGACCGTGGGAAGCACATTGGCTGCCGTATAAACTTGTTTGCCGCCTGTCTCTAGGAGTGCTGTAACTTTTTGCGCAGCAGAGCGATTACCGCATACCAATATAGGGCAGGTAATTTTAGAGTTGGCGAGTATCTCAGCATTGTGCAAAATCACTTGCTTGTTGCCGCCATCAGTTCCACCGCATAAAAGTACGATATCACATTGGTTTTTCTCGATTTCCAAAGCAATATCGCTATCCAGTTCATATCCATAAGCGCACAATACTTTTGCTCCGGCGCCCAATGCGGCCATTTGCGCAGCCTTGAGCGTCAGGTCAGGGACCAAGCCGATGGCCGCCATCTTTAGTCCGCCTGCCGCACTGCTGCAAGCGTATTTACCTGCAATGTCTTCAGCTCGGATACCTGATTGCGTATATAATTCTTGGAGTGCAAGCCTGAGTCCAATATTAATATCAATCTCAACGGTTGTCGGCGATTGTGCCCTTCCGACCAGTAGCTCACGTTCCAAGTCAACTGCGGTGACTTTAGTATAAGTGCTGCCAAAGTCTACCATAAGATAAATGCTCATGATTTGTCCTCCTCAGGGTATATAGGACGCCACAGGCCGCCGGGAATCAATCAGTTATCCCTTGTCGGTGGAATGATGATAGAGATGGGTGTAGCATACATATCGAAGAAAAACATAGCTGCCGCAATCTCGGCGCGAAACGCATGGGCGGCAGGTCTGGCGTAAATATCCATGGTGCTGTATCGGAACATAATTTGCGCATCATACATAAAATACATTGCTTCAAGCGCCCAAGCGCTTATTTCATCTTCATCTGCAAATTGCAATAAACTTCCGCCATCTTCTTCTAAATCAATAGTCAGTTCGGCAAAACTCATGTAACGGAAGAGAATCGTATACATCTGTTCACGGTTGACAGGGTTATTGCCGCCAAAAGTTGTTGGATTAAGCCCAAGGACAATGCCATTTTCGTGCGCCCAAGCGATTGCCGTGCTGTACCATCTGCCATCTGCGACATCTTCAAAAGGAGAAAGACCTGCATCCGGCTGACCTGCATATCTCCAGAGTATCGTAACTAACATGGCGCGTGTCATATCATCATGAGGTGCAAATTGTGTAGTACTCAGACCATTCATGATACCATTTTCAAAAGCCCAAGCAACCGGTCTGTAAAACCAATCATCATCATGGACATCCAGAAATTCAAGCGGTGCTGAAGGCTCAAATTCCGAAGGTTTTACCAAAGATAGGCGTGTTGCCGCTTCGGCACTATGTGCATGAGCGGTAAAAGTTATATTTGTACAAACAATCATGGTAAGTAATATGAGTACTGCGAAAAATCCGGTCATGGCTTTTTTCATAATCTAAAGACCCTTTCATCAGTTATAAAAACGCTTAATTTCACTTATTTGGCGTGCGAAGATAGTTTTGCAATGCCCCCTGCAATAGCGCCGAATAATACACCGGCAACAGGCCAGACGACCCAACTGATTCTCCAAGCCTCTCCGACGAAACTCCACAAGAGGTATATCGCAACCACTACAGGCCAATATACGCTGGCAATTGTGCCTGTGATTTTTTCATACTTGACAAACTTGGCTTTTTTCGCATAATCGCCCTTGCCCAGTAAGACATCATAGGCAGACTTTGTTGTACCGGTACGTATAAAAAGAAATACAGCAAATCCAATCATAAGCAAGAAAATAACGAGTGGAACCATGCGGTATCCCAGCGTACCAAGGACGATGAATACACCCAGCGATACCAGTATCAATGCAATGCCAAGACTCAGATGTGCGGCAAACAGATTGTTATAACTGATTGCCTGTCTCTCAAGCTCGGCCTTGGTTTCGGCATCCAGTAAAAGATTCTGGTCATCATAATGCTCATAACGATCAAGCCGCATACCATTGACTATGAAAATCGGCACGGCAGCAGCTATGGTCAGTAATAAAACGACAACCCCAACCGCCCCTGCAGTACCATTTTCACCGGCCTCGGAATCACCAAAAAGGTTTCCGATTAAAAGCATGGCACAAATGCCTGCCATAATCAGCCAAACTCCGATCCCGATCCATGAACTGCCCCGGCGTGCTTGCTCCAGATAGGCCTGTGCCTCCGCTCCGGACAACTTAAGCGCATCTTCGACTGATGTGTCGGATTCAAGGGCAAAAATAGTCAGGTCACTACTTGATTCAGGATTCAGACCGATATCCTTGCAGATATCGTCTATGTTGCCGAAGTTGGAAATCACATATCCTATGGCCTCATGTTCGCTTTTTCCGTCTGCAATCTGTATTTTGTACCGAAATTCCATCTCAGCAAGTTTTTTGTACTTGAGTGATTGCAATCTACTGCTTTGCGGAAAATCAGCAAAGGCGTTTTCTATATAGGCTTTGATTACTTCCATTATCTCACCGCCAATCTAAAGGTAGTGCGTACAATCTATTTATGGGGTAGGGATTTGTTCAGCGGGAGATATCTTAGCGTCACCGTAAAACCGTGACTCCATTTCAAAAATGGCATAGTATGCACCATAGCAAAAGCTCTCGTTGGGATACTCGCGTTTAAGCTCATTAAATTTCTTTACAAGCCATGGTATACGTTTCTCCGGAGCCTTAAAACCCAATGCGACCAAGACCATAGATTTGGCGTAAGCGCCGCGCATATCATCAAAATTCTTGATAAGCTCATCGGCAATATCTTTGCTGCACAGTGCGAGCACCCGAGCTGAAAGCTCGATAAACAAGTCATTTAAACTCGTCTTGAGCATTCTGATGATCTCCGGTACGACTTCATCTTCAAATTCCAGCGCCTTACGCACCAGCAATTGCTGATTCATCATATCTGTGCCTCGGCGCATGAATTTGATGACCTGTCCGGCAGTAGTTGCAGCGTCGATATCATGCATTTCGGCAGAAATTGCCACATCCCTGTTGGGGAGCTTGTCTCGAAGTGACCGCTCCAGAAGGTCTTGCATTGGAATATTTTCAAGCATCAGCTTGATTTGAAAATGCTCAATTGCAGCCGGTGGCGGCGCCGCTTCACGATCAAGCCCATTTTCGTTAAAAAACCATCGAATCAAGTCATAATGCATCTCAATTCACACTCCTATTTGGCAGTTGCTTCGCATCAATAAGCATACTGTATGCGTAAGCAATAATCCTTATTTACTCATTGCTGCTCATTATAAGCGATAAAATACCCTCAGGCAAGTTATTTGGAATACGGCACAGCCCCTACTAGTACTTCATTCTTGAAATAAGTTTGCAAAGATGCCGCAAGATTTGTAAGCTTATTTTGACAATGGAGTACTAGACCTTATTTCTCATTCTCATGCGCATATCATGCTTGAGTTCACGCTTGCGCAGGCGCAAGCTCAGCGGCGTAATTTCCAGAAGCTCGTCGTCAGCAAGAAACTCCAGAGCCTGCTCCATACTCATCACCACCGGCGTGATGAGCTTGAGTGCGTCATCGCTGCCGGAAGCCCTGAAGTTAGTCAGCTGTTTGCGCTTACAGACATTGATCACAATGTCTTCGTTTTTGGCATTTTGTCCGACGATTTGCCCTGCATATACCTGAGTGCCTGCACCGATAAACAAAATGCCGCGTTCTTGTGCGCTGTGTAAGCCATAAGTTACCGCTTCGCCCGATTCAAAAGCGACCATAGAGCCATTGGTACGTCTGGTCACATCACCTTTGTACGGCGCATAGCCCTCTAACACCGAGGACATAATGCCCTCGCCGCGTGTATCAGTCAGAAATTCGCTTCGGTAACCAAACAGCCCTCTTGAGGGTACAACGAATTCCAATCTCATCCGATTGCCTACAGGAGACATATGTCTCAGCTCTCCCTTGCGCTGTCCCATCTTGGCCATTACAGGCCCTACAGACTCTTCCGGAACATCACAAATCAGACATTCCAGCGGCTCATGTCTGACAGCGTCGATTTCTTTATAGAGCACTCTGGGCGTGGATACTTGGAACTCATAACCCTCGCGGCGCATGGTCTCCATCAGAATGGACAAATGCATTTCACCCCGACCGGATACATTCCAACTCTCGGTCGAATCCGTATCCTCGACACGAAGCGATACATCTCTGAGCAGCTCACTGTAAAGACGGTCTCTAATATTGCGGCTGGTGACAAACTTGCCCTCTCGTCCGGCAAAAGGAGAGTCATTGACAGAAAAAGTCATCTCGACCGTTGGATCTGAAATGCTGGCGAATGGCAGCGCCTCTACACATTCAGGAGCACAAACCGTGTCACCTATATTGATGTTCTCAGTGCCTGAAAAGCAAACGATTTCCCCCGCATTGGCGCTTTCCACAGGGACGCGGCGCAAGTCTTCGATTTCGTATAGATTGACAATCTTGGACTTATATGCCTGCTTTTCATCAGCCTGATTACAAATGATCACCTCTTGCCCAACACGGACGACACCGCGTTCAATGCGTCCGATGCCGATACGTCCGACATATTCATTATAGTCGATAGAACTCACCAGAAGCTGAGTCGGACCATCCACTGTGACATTGGGAGCCGGGATATAACTGAGGATCATATCAAATAATGGGATCAGATCACGACCTGCATCTTCGGGTGCAAGCGAAGCAGTACCGGCACGTCCGGAGCAAAACACAGTCGGAGAGTCGAGTTGTTCGTCGGTCGCATCTAAATCCATGAGTAGTTCAAGCACTTCGTCAACGACCTCATATATCCGTGCCTCAGGTTTGTCGATCTTGTTGACGACGACAATGACTTTATGTCCTAATTCCAGAGCGCGGCTGAGTACGAATCGCGTTTGCGGCATGGGGCCTTCAACCGCATCGACCAGTAAAAGTACACCCGAGACCATCTTGAGTATGCGCTCGACCTCGCCGGAAAAATCGGCGTGCCCCGGAGTATCGACAATATTTATTTTTGTGTCTTTATATCGAATGGCAGTGTTTTTTGCCAAAATGGTGATGCCGCGTTCACGTTCGAGATCGCCTGAATCCATGATTCTTTCGGCAACGTTTTGATTTTCTCGAAATGCCCCTGCTTGAGCCAGCATTTCATCAACCAGTGTAGTTTTCCCATGATCAACATGAGCAATGATCGCAATATTGCGCAAATCCAAAATAGTGTGCTCCTTTAGCAAATGAAATAATATCAGTATATCCTATTTAGTGTGGTAAGCGCAAGCATCTTGTTGTTAAATAAAAGGCATCGTGCTAAAATAAGCAAAAATGAAAGTGAATAAGGGTCTTATTTAAATGCAGTATGTTGTGTACTTTCTGATCGCCATATCCGCAACGACAGTCGGTGCCATTGCCGGACTGAGCGGAGGAATCATCATCAGACCTGTTATGGACGTATTGGGAGATTTCAATGCACAGACAATCAGTATACTTTCCTCAATCACTGTGCTCTCTATGTCTGTAGTTTCTGCCGGTAAGCAGATCATGCAAAAGGCAAAAATCAATTACCGCATTGTGATGCCGCTTGCGCTGGGCGCTGCAATCGGCGGGATCTGCGGACAGCGGATTCTTGCAGCGGCGGTTAGTGGGATTGAAGTCGGCGGGGTTGTCACGGTGATCCAAAATTCAGTGCTTTTGGTGCTGACGGTCTTGGTATTTATTTATATGAAAAACAGAACAAAAATAAAGAGCCGAGCACTATCCGGAATTCCTTTGTCTGCACTGGTGGGGCTGGGAATGGGGATGATTTCGGCATTTTTGGGTATTGGCGGCGGGCCTTTTAATGTGGCTTTGATGATTTTGTTGTTTTCGTTCGATATTAAGACGGCTGCGATATGCTCGATTGTCATTATTTTCTTTGCGCAATTTGCCAATGTGAGTCTCTTTACACTGACCACCGGATTTGGCGGAATTGACTTGTCCGTGCTCCCGGCGATGGTGGTGGGTGCGATTGCCGGAGGATTTTTCGGAGCGGTGCTCAATAAAAAGCTCAGTGAAAGGGCAGTTGAGCGTTGCTACTTTGCACTGCTCATGGTCGTCATGGCAATCACATGCGCAAACATCGTCACGCACTTAAATTTAGTGTAGCCGGAAAAACACGCTAAACTAGCTTAATATTTGAGGGTTGGGAAAAAATTCGAAATATAATCTGCCAATGATATCATCTCTTGAAACAAAACTATTGTTCCAGTGCCGAGAATCATTTGACCTGTTGCGATTATCACCCATGACGAAGAAACTATCGCCCGGTACGACAAAAGGCCCATAACTTCCTCTCATATCTTCTGCCAGAAAAGGCTCATAAAGCGGAACAGAAGCATCATTGATAAAGACCTCGCCATTGACGATCGTCACAGTTTCATAGGGCAAGCCGATGATACGCTTTACAAAAGGCACGGACACCGTGCCGTCCGGCGGCTCAAAAAGGATGATATCAAATCTGCCGGGATCCCGGAAAGTGTATGCGACCCTCAAGCCCATAACTCTGCTATTGGTCATGATGGTGCCTTCCATTGACGAAGAAATGATTACCGCCGAGGCGATCAGCGTGTGATTAACAATAAGACCGATAATAATGGCGATGGCAAAAGTCTTAAGCCAATTGAATATACTACTTCCCAATTTTTTCATTTGACGATTTCCTCTCTGTGAGGCGCAGCATTCTTGATGCGCCGGGTGCAGTAGATATTATACACATATATGTATCAAAAGTGTACCCTTTTCGGATTATAAAAATTGACTTTGACACGGCAATATGTTATATTTTCCTTATGTTAAAGCAAGTTGAATTGTGCATATGCAACAATTGAGAAGGAGGGCTGGCACATGAAGGAAAGATCAAAATGCCCGGTCACCGGGAACACCGGAAGACCAGATTTCACAAGAGGCACGACCAACAGAGATTGGTGGCCGGATCAACTGGACTTAGGTGTCTTGCACCAAAACTCGACCTTAAGTAACCCGATGGGAAGCGAATTTAACTACATTGAAGCGTTCAGAACACTAGACCTGCAAGCAGTAAAAGACGATCTCAAAGCATTAATGACAGATTCACAAGAATGGTGGCCTGCGGACTATGGTCATTACGGCCCATTTTTTATCAGAATGGCGTGGCATAGCGCAGGTACATACCGCACAATGGATGGCCGCGGCGGCGCAAGGGACGGCACGCAGCGATTTGCACCGCTCAACAGCTGGCCTGACAATGTAAACCTAGATAAAGCGCGAAGACTGCTCTGGCCAATCAAGAAAAAATACGGCAATAAAATTTCTTGGGCAGACCTCATGATTTTGGCAGGTAATGTTGCCATAGAAGATATGGGCTGTAAGCTCATAGGCTTTGCTGGTGGTCGCGAAGACGTTTGGGAGCCTCAAGAAGATATATATTGGGGATCAGAGACCACTTGGCTCGGAGACGATGAGCGCTATGCGCCGGAGCGCAAGCTGGACAGTCCTTTAGCCGCTGTACAGATGGGGCTCATCTATGTCAATCCCGAAGGCCCCAATGGTGAGCCAATCCCGGCAGAGTCTGCTAAAGACGTAAGAGAGACATTCGGCAGAATGGCGATGAACGATGAAGAAACCGTGGCGCTCATTGCCGGTGGACACACATTCGGTAAAGCACACGGCGCAGCACCGGCAACCTATGTTGGACCTGAGCCTGAAGGCGCGCCTATCGAAGAGCAAGGGCTGGGATGGAAAAGCAGCTATGGCAAGGGCAATGCCGGTGATACGATCGGCAGTGGAATTGAAGGCGCTTGGAAGCCCAACCCGACCAAGTGGGATATGGGCTATCTCAAGGTCATGCTCAAATACGAATGGGAACTATTAAAGAGTCCGGCCGGAGCATATATTTGGCTTGCAAAAGACGTTGCAGAAGAAGACATGGTGGTTGATGCGCACGATCCCACCAAGCGGCATCGCCCCATGATGACGACCGCTGATTTGTCACTAAAATTTGATCCGGTATATGAACAAATTGCGCAAGACTATCTGGCCAATCCCGACAAGTTCCACGCTGCATTTGCCAGAGCTTGGTTTAAGCTCACCCATAGAGACATGGGGCCGACCACACTATATTGGGGTGCGGATGTACCTGCTGAGGAATTTATTTGGCAAGACATCATTCCAACAAACGATGGTGATACCCTCAGCGAAGCGGATATACAAGCGCTTAAAGATAAGATAGAAAAATCAGGACTTACCAGTGCTCAACTTGTTCAAACAGCGTGGGCCGGTGCATCCACATTCAGAGGCTCGGATCGTAGAGGCGGGGCAAATGGTGCGCGCATTAGGCTTGAGCCGCAGATAAGCTGGGAAGTTAATGAGCCGGAGCAGTTAAAAACTGTACTTGCTCAGTATGAAGCCATTCAAAAAGAATTCTGCGATTGCGGAGATTGTGTCTCCATTGCCGATCTGATTGTGCTGGGTGGCGCAGTAGGCATTGAAATGGCTGCAAAGCGTGCCGGAGCCGAGATTTGTGTTCCATTTACGCCCGGCAGGATGGATGCAGCACAAGAACAGACGGATGTGTCTTCCTTTAAGGTGCTGGAGCCTCAGTATGATGGATTTAGAAATTATTTAAAGCGAGATTTCTCGACACGTGCGGAAGTGCTGCTCATTGACAAGGCACAGCTTCTGGCTTTGACTGCTCCGGAAATGACTGTCCTTGTTGGTGGTCTGAGAGTGCTGGGAAATAATTTTAAAAACTCAGAGCTGGGCGTGCTTACGGACAAGCCGGGTGTGCTGACCAATGATTTCTTTGTCAACCTATTAGACATGTCCACGCAATGGGAGCCGACGGAAGACAAGAATGTCTTTAGTGGCGTATGCAGAAAGTCCGGCGCACCCAAATGGCAAGCCTCAAGAGTAGATCTGATCTTTGGCTCGAATGCACAACTTCGCGCCATTGCTGAGGTCTATGCCAGTGACAACGCTCAGGAAAAGTTCTTGACCGACTTTGTTGCTGCGTGGAATAAAGTGATGAACGCAGATCGATTTGACCTTTTGCGGTAGTGAGATGATATAAAATCATCGAAACTTAAAGCATTATTATAATTAAGCGGAGCGGGTGCAGCGCAGGTTGAATATGCGTTGCACCTGCTATTTTTTTACCAGCTCACTCGTGAGGGCGTTGTCGGAGAAGCTGACCGAGGGAGTTATCTGTGCGTTAACGGCAAACCTTGTAGGGCGCGGCATCCTTGATGCGCCGCCAATTTGGTATCACACCACTCAAAAATGGACAAAATATAAATTGTGTAGAAAATTTATCAAAAAATATTGCAGAAAATGTCAAAGTTAAATATACTTTATGCAAACCCAGCGAATAATTACTCGGTGGAGGAATGAGCCGGTGATCGAAAGCAAATTAAAGGTAACGACTACATTAAAGCAACTAATGATATTTATCCTCGTCTTTGCAATGATCTTACCCCTGACCACAGCATTCGCATATGAACAAGAAATAGTAGAACTACTTGAATATGTTGCACTACATGAACATGAAGAACTACCCGAAATCGAGCCATACTACTTTAATCCTGCGATGATATCTCAAGTCGATGAACTACTCGCACGTTCACTCGATATGCAGATACCGGAAGCTCCGGCGTTGGATTTGTCGCAGCTTAATATAGTCACCAACGAACTGACGGAATTATCCCCCGATGCGCTGCGCGCACTGCAACAAGAGCAGGGTGTATATAGGGGACGTGACGCTCATCTTTCAAGTATAGGGTTTTGTGGGTATAGAGTCTGTGAAATTCAATCGACCCTCGGATAGATTTTATGGTATAATGCTGTTACTGAATTAACCTAAATTGTCGGAGGGGATAGCATGGCCAACGAGATCATTATCTATCGCTCAGAGGATGGGTTGACTAAAATTGAAACAAAACTGGAAAATGAGACGCTCTGGCTGACACAGGCGCAGCTTGCCGAACTTTACAGCACGACCAAGCAGAATGTTAGCCTGCATATCAGCAATATATTGAGTGATGGCGAGTTGGATACTTCAACTGTCAAGAAAATCTTGACAGTTCGAAAAGAGGGCAATCGTGAGGTTTCTCGTGAAATTGAACACTACAACCTCGACATGATCATTTCTCTCGGCTACCGTATAAATTCCAAAACTGCTACGGCATTTCGGCAGTGGGCGACTGTACGTCTGCGAGAATATATCATAAAGGGCTTCACGATGGACGATGACCGCTTGAAGAAGCTCGGTGGCGGCGACTACTGGAAAGAGCTGCTTAATCGCATCCGCGATATTCGTTCATCAGAGAAGGTAATGTATCGCCAAGTTCTCGACCTTTTTGCGACCAGTTTGGACTACGATGCCAGTTCGGAAGAGAGTGTAAAGTTCTTTAAGATTGTGCAAAACAAACTTCACTATGCCGCTCATGGGCACACTGCTGCCGAGGTGGTTTATTATCGTGTTGACTCCGACAAGCCCTACCTCGGACTGACAACTTTTGCAGGCAACAAACTAATCAAAGTCGAGATATGATGCAAGTATATGTGCAATGAAAAATTCTCCCGATAACCTTTTACTAATGCATCTCGTTGCGCACGTAGTTGTAATTAGACTCAAATCTTGGAGGGGTTTTATCGTTTCTATAAGAATTATCACCAAATTCTCCATATGTGAAAGCGAATAGTGTACTCGATGCCGAAAGGGAGTGTATCAAAACGAAAAGTTTTGGTGCACTCCCTCTTTTGCGAGAAATTCTGTCAGATGTCCCCAAAAACTCATTTGCGTAACAAAAAGGGTGAATCCCGAAGGTGATACGCGTGTCATAAAATCTAACCAGAGGCTTAAGCTGCAATTTATTTGAAACAATGTCTGGCAACCCCACTCCACCCTACAACGTATCCAAAAACATTGTAGGGTAGTCGCCGTTTAAAAAACATTACCCCTAACCCCAAATTCAAAAAACACCCCATCGAAAAACTGCCGCCGAGTATAGTCAACGACACATACTATCTTATTGCGATGGTAGACTTTGCGCTGCTATTGTAGTATAATTCGCAACAGGGTTCTTTTTTTACTTATTGTAAACACGAGCTAAAATGAGTGGATTTTTCGACAACGAGTGTAACGAAAAAATATATGGAGGAGTATATTTATGGGATTTATAAGAGCATTTACAGGGGCATTGGGCGGAACCTTTGCAGACCAGTGGAAAGATTTTTTGCAGCCCAGAGCCGGGCTTACAGCTACAGCGGCAATCTTTGAGGCCGTTGCCCAGGGAACAAATGCAGGCCGCGGCGCCAATACAAAAGGGTCACAAAATATCATAACCAACGGAAGTAAAATAATCGTGCCGGAGGGTACTGCGCTAATCACCATAGAAAGCGGCGCGATAACAGGGCTCGTCGCAGAACCGGGCGGATTTATTTACACTTCGGATGACCCTAATTCCAGATCATTTTTTTCAGGCGACGGCATTTTGGCGTCTACCATAAGCACTTCATGGGAGCGATTCAAATTCGGCGGACAGCCGGGGGCACAGCAACTTGCGTTTTATATCAATCTGAGAGAAATTCCCAACAACCGCTTTGGCACACAATCAGAAATCTATTGGGATGATGCGTTTTTAGGCACACAGGTGGGCGCAATCACCAGAGGTACATATACTTTAAAAATAGTTGACCCCATCATGTTTGTCAAAAATTTTGTACCTGCAAAATATTTGCAGCCTAATGCACCTCTGTTTGACTTTGCTGACATGGACAATGATGCCGGCACACAGCTCTTCAATGAAGTTGTCAGCAGTTTGTCTGCGGCATTTTCCGGCTATACCAATGATCCCTCTATGGGCAATCGCATGTCCAGAATCCAACAAGACCAAGTTGGTTTTGCACAATCTTTATCACAAGCTGTGGAAGAGGCGTATCAATGGAAAACCGCCAGAGGCCTTGAAATACAACGCGTTGCCATAAAGGCAGTTGAATATGACGCAGATACCAGAGCGCTGCTCAGCGATGTAAAAAGAGCGGATGCTCTGTCCGGAAATCGCGGCAACTCATTTATGCAACAGGCCGTGGCTCGCGGAATGCAAGCAGCGGGCGAAAACCCGAACGGCGGCGGTATGGGTATGGCCTTTATGGGCATGGGTGCCAATGCGGCGGGCTCAATGATGAGTGGAATGCAACAACAGCCCATGATGCACCAACAACCCATGCACCAGCAACAGCCCATGCATCAGCAGCCGATGCAACAACAGCCGATGCAGCCACAACAACCACCGCAAGATGATCCTATAGAAAAGCTCAAACAACTCAAAGGATTGGTTGATGCCGGAATATTATCGCAAGAAGAGTTCGACAGCGCTAAGGCAAGAATCTTAGGGGGGCTCGGTATATGATGACGAGCAGTGACACTCCCGAAATCAAGGTTGTACAAACCAATGCCGGAGCCACGGACGGGCAGAACAAGTGCCCTAAATGCGGAGCGACCGATATTGCGCTCAATATTGGCTCCTCCGTACTCAGGTGCAATTTTTGCCGTTTCGAGTTTGAAGCTGAGCGGGCGGTTGGGCTGGACACTGATTTAAGTAAATTAGAGGGTACGGTTGTCGGGTCGGGTGCAATGAATATCGCCGCCGATGCCGAAGATATCGTGACGCTCAAATGCAGCAGTTGCGGCGCCGAGGTGGTCATTGATACCAATGAAGCCGTGGGGGCTCGCTGCCACTGGTGTCGCAATACCCTTTCACTGGCAAAGCAAATCCCCAACGGCAGTATCCCCGACATGGTATTGCCCTTTAGTGTCAAAAAGGCCGATGCCCAAGCTGAAATCAACAATTTTGTTAAAAAGCGCCAGTTTTTTGCGCTTCCTGCTTTCAAAGAGGAGTTTTGCACAGAAAACATCATGGGTGTATATCTACCTTACATGGTTGTCGGTAAAAATACACGCGCCAGTTTTTCCGGGCAAGGCGAGCGGCTGATTAGACAATATACCATAGGTTCAGAAAAAAGTCGAAGAACCGTTTACGACGCAGACTTATATAATGTTGAGCGGCAATTTGATTTGGTCATTGATGGGCTTACGATCATATCCAGTTCCGACAAACTTGATCGCTCATCTGACAGGACCAACAACATCATCAATGCCATAAAACCGTTTGACCACGAGAATTGCGTGAAATGGGATGCGAATTATCTTAAAGGGCTTTCATCTGAAAAACGCGATACGAACATTGAGGATTTAAGGCGTGATGTCGATGTTAAGGCCAAAGATATTGCCAGACACTGCGCCAACGAAACCATAGGTGAGTATGACCGCGGAGTTAAATGGTCGCACGAAAAATTGGATGTCAAAGGGCAGCAATGGAAGGCCTCTTATTTGCCGATATGGCTCTACAGTTATCAGCAAAAAAGGAATAGCGGAAACGGTCTTCTGCATTACGTTGCCGTTAATGCGCGAAACAAAAAGACTATGGGCAGTGTGCCGATAAACAAACTCAAGCTGTTCTTGTTCTCGCTCATTGTGCAAATCGTCGGCACTATCGCCGGATTTTTCATGACATTTAATCTTTTCGCTGCTTTTGATGAGGGCATTGTTGCCCTGGCACTTCTTTCATCGGGTTTCCTTTACTATTATTTCATCTACAAGAAATATCGCAATAAAAAAGCCCGGTTCAGGCATGAAAAAGACACCAAGACTACTGTGAGCGGGGTTGTGAAAAATGACAAGTTGGTCAAGCGGCTGACTCGTCTTAGTAATGCGAAAATGAGCGGTGCAAATAATTTAGATGTCAATTATTAGCACTGAGCAAAAGCGTTAGACAAAGGTATCACCAATGTTTTCCAGAATGATACATGTGCTATAGGTAATTCACGAGTGATCCGTAGCACCTAAAAGCAAACCTTTAAGTGTTACGGATCACTCGTGAATTACAGAAGGAGATGAGAGGATTATGTATTTAATCCATTGACAAACCATTCATATCTTCTGATCGCATTAAAGAGTTCGGCATCGGCAGAATTTACCCTGATCTGTTGCAGCCGGACTTCGCTTTGCGCATTTTCAAGATCAATTCGTGCAATCATTCCGCGGCTGAATCTCCTCTGGGTTTCTTCAAGCGTTTGGTTGAGTACCTCTAATTGTTCTTCGGCGAGTTCTAATGTGACCAATCTGTCCCCTATAGCCCTGATCAAACTCTCTTGCCTTTGTGAGAGCGCTCTGACTTCGCTATCATATGTGTTGGTGGCAATCGCTTCTTGCCGCCTTGCATTTTCTCCGCTGAGCGCCGCATTTTCATCCCTGTCGATTCTGGCCAGATTGATTGCAGCATTACTTCCTCTGGCAGACCTCAAATCTCTCTCTCTGTCGCGTGAATCAAGAAAATCTCTGTCGGCTGCAGGCACCGCACCGAGCGAGATCGGTGCATTGGCATTTCTGCCGAGCATGATGTTGATCTGTCCTCTGAGATTTTCAAGCTCATTTTCCATGCTCACGATACCGGCTTCAAGTTGTGTGCGGGTATTTCTGAGGTTTTGTAAAGTGCGCGCTGTAACATGACCGACCGCATGGCGGCGCTCCATAATTCCAATATTGAGGTTGAGTGCAGTAAGATTTTCTCTGGTCTGCTCCAATTGGCGGGAAAGCGTATGATACCCCAGATACATGCTCTCGACACCCCAAATGATCTGTCTGTTCGCATTATTGATCTGCTGGATGCCGCGGCTCACCGTGTTGCGCACAGGATCGGAGTGCATTTGTTCGATCTGCATAGACATCTGCATGATATCGCGTTCAATGGAAGCGACATCGTTCATCAGTGACATGATGATACCATCTCGTACAGGGTCGGGCCCATCAGAGGGGGTAGCCATGATTTGTGTAAGCACTGCACTTGTGTTTCTTTGCATGGCCAGAAGCGCGTTTTGTCCGGCAATCACCGTATCGACCATCATGGGTGTTCCGATAAAGTCGGTCAGCCCCTGTTGCGTGATGGCATTGTTTCTGATTATAGGATTATTGCGTCTGACCTGTTGTTCGATATCCGCATGATTTAATCTGAGCATGGGTTGTGTGCGTGGTGGTGTGTCTTCAATGATGGCCGCAGCGCTTCCTGCAAAGGCAGTTGCGCCTGCGATAATCAAGCAGAGTGTTAATACAGTAGATATAATGCGTTTCATTATTTTTCCTCCAGTTTCTAATCTACGGCAGTGGTAGTGGGTAGCCCACTGACACCGGAGCCTTTTGTTTTAAGTTTCTTGCGGATGTTATGTAAGGTCAGGTATAAAACAGGGATCAAAATCAAAGTGATCATTGTGGAAAATGTAAGACCAAACACGATGACGGCGCCGAGCGGACGTTGCATTTCCGCACCTTCTGCGGTGGCGAACATCATGGGCATGAGTCCGATGACGGTAGTGAGTGTAGTCATTAAAATGGGTCGCAGTCTCACTGGGCCTGCAAATAAAATGGCATCATAGGTTCGAAGTCCTTCTTTGCGCTTGGTGTTGATAAAGTCAACGAGCATAATACCATTATTGATGACAATACCCATCAAGAGAATCAGTCCAATAAACGAAACGACGCTGATATTATCGCCCATCAGGAAGATCCCAAAGAGTCCGGCAGTCCACGCAATGGGGATAGAAAACAGTATTGTTGCCGGATAAGCGATGGACTCAAATTGTGATGCCATCACCATATATAATAACACAAATCCGAGTAATAATGCAATCGCAAGTCCTGCAAAAGACTCCATCATCATTGCAAACATGCCGCCAAACTCATATGTTATGCCCGGGGGAAGCTCATGCTCGTGAAGCAAATTAGCAATATGGACGGAGATGGTCATCAGATCCGTATCGACAAACTCTGCATTTATGGTAATGTATCGTCTTTGATTGAGTTTAGTGATTGAAGTAGGACCTTCTTCTTCAACAATATCAGCGATTTCCGATAGCGGAATTGAAATTCCGCGAGGTGTCATGAGCATCAGATTATAAAGGTCGGTGATGTAACTGATCCGCTCCGGATCGTAACGCATGACCACATCCACCTCGCCGCCATCGACACGCAGTCTGGTGACAGTCATGCCACTGATCGCCATATTTACAGTGCTGGCTACTCCGGCAGCTTGCAGACCATGGTGATTGGCTCTTTGCCTGTCTATATTGACACGCGCGGTGGGAGAGCCTTCTTGATGTGAGCTTGAGGCATTGCGTATTTCCGGGAGCGTGGAGATCAGCTCGACGACTTGACTTCCGGCTTCGGCAAGCAGCTCGACATCGTCTCCGAACAAAGAGAAGCTGATAGAGTTTCCGCCTCCGCCGCCCATCATGTCACCCATGGCATTTACGGTATATTCCACTCCGGGAAGCAGACCGATTCGGTCACGCATATCCTCCATGACATCTTCGATAGAGGCACGCTCTTGAAGCGGTACAAGTGTGATATCTATAGATGATGAATTGGTACCGGAAGAACCAAAAATCATACCAAACATCCCGCCGCCGCCGACTCTTATAGACACTTCTTGAATTTCTTCCATGTCCTCAATACGGCTCATCACATCTTCGGTTGCTTGGGAGATCTCTTCCAGTAAACCGCCTCGCGGAGTACTTATCGAAATCCGAACCTGTCCTTGATCCATTTCGGCCATAAATTCCATACCCATAAAACCAATGACTGAGCCGCTACCCAACAGAAATACTAAGAATATGAGCGCCACAATTTTTCTGTGGTCGAGCGACCATTTGAGCACTCGGCCATACCAGCCTCTAAATTGGTTATACCGACCATCCCAGCCTAGCCAAGCGCGCCTGAGCGGGCTTACGCGCTGATCCGGATCACGTCTTTTGAGAAACTTTGAGCAAGCCATGGGAACAAAGGTCAGTGAAACGACAAGCGATGAGAGCAAGGCAAACGATATAATGAGTCCCAATTGACCGAACATTTCACCTGCGATACCACCGACAAAGAGCACCGGCACAAAGACGGCCACAGTGGTTAAGGTCGCTACAGTGATGGCCATGCTGACTTCCCTTGCGCCTCGTTTTGCAGCCTCTTTAGGTTCCATGCCTTGATCGACATACCTAGATATGCTCTCAAGCACAACGATGGCATTATCAATGATGATGCCGACGCTGATTACCAGTGCATTGAGTGTGACCATGTTTAAAGTCATGTTGGTAAAAAACATCAAAGCCATACTTGCGATGATCGCTACCGGGATTGAAACACCAATGATCAGCGGCGAGCGCAAGTTGCCCAAGAACAACAGCAGTACCACAAATGCGAGCAATGTTGCTTGCATTACCGTGACCCATACGTTGCTGATAGACTGCCTTATAAACTCTGCACTATCTTCGATGATTGTAAAATTGAGTTCGGGAAACTCCGCACGAAGACGATCGATCTCGGCAATGATCAAATCGGAGACCTCGACCGTGTTGGCCACGGATTGCTTTGCAACGGATAAAGTGACGCCTTGAAGTCCGTTGATGATGGAGTAAGATGTCACCTCTCTAAAACCATCGGTGACATGAGCCACATCTGAAAGTCTGATGAGCGCTCCGCGCGGTGTGGTCAGCGGCATGTTGGCGATTTCTTCTACAGACTGAAACTCACCGGTGGTGCGCACCTGTAGTTCCACTTCACCCTGCATGAGCATTCCGCCCGGACGATTTATATTTTCTGATGCCAGCAGCCCGGCGATTTGCTGAGCGACAATGCCATAACTGATGAGCTTGTCGGGTTGTAATTCAACATGGATGACGCGATCCAATCCGCCGCTGACGGTGACGGAGCCAACACCATTAAGTTGCTCAAGGCGGGAGACCACATTGTCATCCACTAAGCTCTTGAGCGTCACCATGTCAAACTCACCGGTTACGCCTATGGTAAAACCTGTCATCATGTTAGGATCTATTTGCATGACACGTGGGTCTACGCCGTCCGGGAGCAGACGTCTGAACATGTCTATATTTTCACGCATACGCAGTGCGGCAAAGTCCATATCTGTGCCTTCGGTAAACTCCAGCACAATGACCGAAGCGCCGCTGGATGATGTGGTGGTGATATTTTGCAGATTACTGACGGTGCTCAGTGCGGCTTCTAGGGGTCTTGTTACGAGATTTTCGACCTCTTCCGGGCCTGCGCCGTCATATTGTGCGATGACTACTGCGATACCTAGATTGATTTCCGGCATCAGTTCTTGTCTGAGATTGGTCAGCGCAATCACGCCCAGTAATATGACAATCAAGGTAAGCATGACCGTAGTTACCGGGCGTCTTATAGAGATTTCAGGTAAGCTCAAATTAGTTCACCCCTTCTTCTACAATGTGGATTGGAGAGCCATCTCTTACAAAAGTTTGTCCCCTGACGATGAGATTGTCACCGAGCGCTAAACCTTCGAGTATTTCGATTTCAGAGCCGCTGTCTATGCCTGTTGTGACCGCACGCTGGACTGCGTGTTCGCCATTTGCCAGAAAAACAATCGGCTGACCTTCGTAAAGCAGTACCGCACTGCGTGGAACAACTATCGTGTCAGAAGATTCATCTCGGGTGAAGAAGGCTTCGGCAAACATGCCGGGTCTGAGCAATCCGTCTGAGTTATCAAGCTCTATTTCGACGTTGAACGTCTGTGTCATAGGGTCGGCTGTTGGGCTTACAGTGAGCACATGGCCGGTAAATGGTATATTACTTGCGGCAGAAATATTGACGCTGATCTCTTGACCATTTTCGATTCTATTGACGATGGACTCGGTCACATTGACATGAATGAGCACCGTATCAATGCTGACAATGGTAAACGGAGCGAGGTTCGGCAGCATCATGGCGTGCGGCTCAACACCTCTTGAACTGATAACACCGGATATGGGCGCAGTGATGGAGGCATCGTTGAGCCTTTCTTCCGCAGCTTCAAGATTTACAGCAAGCGCATCTCTTTGCGCTTGCGCTTGTGCAAGTCCATCTTGTGCTCTGCGCAGATTCTCTGACCGGACATGTTGTGAAACCAAATTATAGCTCGCAGTGGCTTGTGTGACACCGCTTTGGGCTTGTGCCACGCCGCCTCTGGCCTGTTCTAAAGAGATTTCTGCCATTTCAAGAGCAGAGCGTGCTTGTTCGAGCATGATTCTTGTATTAGAGACACCTGATTCGGCTTGGTCAAACTGTGTTTGCGGAATGTCTCCATATTCAAGGAGTAGTGCCATATTTTGCAAATTAGTGGATGCATCTTGGTATGCAAGCTCAGCTTGTGAAACAGCCAATTGCCGCTGTTCTACCCCCAGTTGCGCCTGTTCTACCCCCAGTTGTGCTTGCTCTACCCCGGCTTGTGCATGTATCATGGCGGTTTCTGCTTGGAGGATTTGTCCTTGCACAGCGCTTCCGCCTGCAAGTGAGACACCGGTTTGTGCTGCATTGACAGCGGCATTGGCGGTGTCGAGTTGCGCAGAGAGTGCACGGATGTTGGTCTGTAAATCAGCTTCGTCCAATGTAAACAAAACATCTCCGGCATAAACAAAGTCGCCGACATTAAACATAACTTCACTGACCATGCCGGAAAGCCGTGCCATCACGGGAATTTGTGTCGAAGCTCTGACGATTCCGGTAAAGGATAGCTCTGTGCGGATATCACCGGTTTGTACAGGCATGGTGTTGACGGCGACGAGTCGCTCCGTGGGGATTTCCATACCTGCATCATTGTCAACGCTGAGGTCGCAAGCGACAAGCGAGAGCACTAAAATAGCGCCCAACAATATAATCGGTATGCGGAACTTGATATGCATGGGTGATGTGCTTTTTTTCATGTTGTTTATATCCTCTTTAGTTAGAATTCATTGTATTATTGATCGTTTAGTTTAGGATCGTCTTCTTTTTTGTGATCCATATATTCTAATAGAATTTGTTTGATGATGACGGCGATGGGAACTGCGAGGAACATGCCGACAATTCCCAAATATGCGCCGCCGACAACCACGGCGATAATAACCAAAATCGGACTTATCTTTAGAGATGACTTCATGATCCGAGGTTCAATAAAATTGCCGTCTAATTGCTGGAAAATAAACAGTGGAATCAGCACCTGTACCGCATGACCGACACCGGATGTGACGACAGTGATGAGCGCTATGGTGATGACTGCAATGAGTGAGCCGAGGTAGGGGATGAAGTTAAATACAGCAGCCATGATGCCTAAGAGCAGAGCAAATGGTACGTCAAAAATAAGCAGCAAAGTCGAAACGACAACCAAATTTACGATGCTATCTAAGCCCTTGCTGGCGATAAAGGTAAACAAAACCTTGTTTATTTGGTGCACGTATCGTGTGATTCTGGTTCTTCTCTTTTCGGATTTAAATACGGCAACGCTCAGCTTCTGCAAAAAGTCCAGTATCCTGTCTCTGTCCATGAGAATATATAGTGAAATAACAAGGCCGAGTACAATATTGAGTAGTTCGCTGGCAAAGCTGATGATGCCGAGCGCCAATTGCTCTAATGTTGCTGCACTGATCAACTGATTTGCCATGGCTGTTACATTGTCGGTGATCGTTCCAATAATATCCAGCGATGCCCAAAAAGAGTCTGCCGGCAAGTTTTGTACCAGACCGGTCAAGAAGGTAACATACCCCGGGATGCTGTCTATCAGATCAATAATGCTTGGGAAAAGCACCGGCAGAACCACACTGATGACAACAATAATGAGCGCAACAAGGAATATGAATGTCAAAAAAGTTGCACATATGCGCGCCCTTTTTGATATGAATTTGAGCTTAAACCTGCTGAAAAGTCTTTCGAAAAATGCGTGCGGTATATATAAAAAATATGTAAACAAAATACCATATAACAGCGGAGACAGGACGTTTAAAAATCTGCTGACTTCAGCAGTGACACTTGCAAAGTTGCCGAGCATGTTGTAAATAAACAACAATATCAGCGCAAGTATGAACACAGGAAACCATTTGGAGTGGCCTAGATTTGTTTTCATGGTGGCCTTCTTTCATTTGTTATGCGTGGGTAGTATTTTAAGATTTAAAATAACTACGGATGTGATGATATGCTACGAAACAGTATCAATTATATACTGTGATGATTTTTAGTGCAAGCCATATTCAGTATTCTTAATAACATATTATTTTTTCTTTAATGACATTTTAATGAACAATATACATTGACAGGCGAGGTATATTGTGCAATAATATATCGTGCTAGCAGACATACATTCACTTGCGAGAACAACTTCACTCATTGAAGTTGCGCATAGTACAAAAGGCAGGAGGTGCAAAATGACTATTGCGTCTGACCTTATAAGAGGCCACACAGATACGATCATACTGGCAAGGCTGATGGGCGAGGACAATTATGGTTACGAAATCAACAAGTCCATCCAGCAAAAGACCGACGGTAAGTATGAACTCAAAGAAGCCACGCTCTATACAGCGTTTCGACGGCTGGAAGGCGCGGGGTGCATTTCATCATATTGGGGTGATGAGCAGACAGGGGCGCGGCGAAGGTATTATAAAATCACCGACAAAGGCCGTGACACATACGCTACGCTTATTGAAGAGTGGGCAAGTGCAAAGTCTATGATTGACAAGCTGATTGAGGCGCAAGACATCTCATTGGAAAGGAAAGGTTAGTGTTATGCAATATAGAATTCGCGAGCATGTTGAGGAGCTCTTTGAAGACACCCCGCCGACCAAGAAGGCTGTTGAGCTCCAAGAAGAGATGATACAAAATCTCAATGATAAGTATAATGATTTGGTTTCGGGAGGTAAGACCCCGGAAGCAGCATACAACATTACAGTTGCCGGTATCGGTGACATCGGTGGACTGCTATCTCAAGTACAGTCCGAAAGTATAGAAATGGAGGAATATATGGTGGAAAATGAAATGGGACGTCAAAAATCAGCGCTGTTTACAGCGGTATCGGTGATGCTGTACATCTTGTCGCCGCTTGCGCTTATCGTAATGGCTATATTTGGTAGTGGCAATGTGGCAAGGGTTGGGATTCCGGTCATGTTCGTCATGGTCGCTTTAGCGACAGGATTGCTCATTTATAACTCAATGACCAAGCCAAAATATTACAAAAAAGACGATACAATGGTTGAAGAATTTCGTGAATGGCAAGCAGACACTCAAGGGAAAAGAGGCCTCAGAAAGGCGATTTCATCGGCACTTTGGACTGTTATCGTCTGCGCATACTTTGTCATCAGCTTTTTGACATTTGCATGGCATGTTACATGGATCATCTTTCTTGTAGGCGCAGCGATTGAAGCGTTTATAAACATAGCATATACAATCAAGAAGTAGAGGTGACTGTAATGAAAGCGATCAAAGTTATAACCATTGTTTGTTGGGTTGTTGTTGCAGCCACGCTGTTAGGCCTTGCGGGTTGGTTTTTAAGCGGAACGATGTTCGGGCTTCGGCCGGCATGGATGGATAGAAATATACCCTTTAGCGTAGGCATCGTTGGTGTGGAAACACTGAGCGGCCCATTTAATGTGGTTGGTCAGCATAGCGCAGACCCGGCAGGAATCAATACGCTCAATGTCAATTGGATTTCGGGAGCGGTCACCATCACGCCCCATGATGGACAGATGATTGAAATCACGGAAAGCGCCCAGCGTGACTTACATGATGATGAGCGGATGTATATTGATGTATCGGGCGGAACGCTCGAAATCAGATTTTTGGACAGACGTATTGCCAACCGAATGGGGCGCATGCCCCAAAAGAGACTGGAAGTGCTTGTTCCAAGAGCGCTGAGTGAAAGTCTCAATTTGCTCGAAGTGGGTTCGGTTTCCGGTCGGGTAAGTATAGATCAGATGATTGTAGATCATGTGGATGTAGGCACCACGTCGGGTGCGATAGAGATCACCAATATAATCGCACGAGAGGTCGACCTCAACTCTACATCAGGCAGAATTGAGATTGAAAATGTAACTGCGGATAATATAGGCCTTGATAGTACGTCCGGCGCAATGCGTGTCCATGCCTCCGGTGCAGAAAGAATGGAACTAGACACGCTATCAGGGGCCATCTCGGTCACGGATGCTTCGGCGGTGTCATTGATTCTGGATACGACTTCGGGTGGGGTATCGGCTGTCGGTACATTTGATAGTGTAAGTGCAAATAGCCTGTCTGGGGCAATAAGTATTGATAATGCAGCGATTTCGTCTGTTATTGATGCAAGGTCAACATCGGGTGCATTGAGACTTTCCGGTACTTTTCATCGCATAGATGCAGGTACATTGTCCGGTGCGGTCACAATTCGGAGCATCATAGTCCCTGCGTCGATCAATGCAAATTCAACATCCGGGCGTATCTCAATCACGGTGCCTGATGAAGGCTCAATCACGGTGAGTCATTCTTCAACCTCCGGTAGATTTAATAGCGAAATTCCTGTGATGATACAAAATCGGGATGGTCAGTTCACACTTTCGACCCTCAGCGGAAATATCAATATATATGAGTTGAGATAAAAAAAACTTAAAAAGTCAAAGACTAAACCATCTTGCGAAAACAAATCCTCTATTGTACAATCGAGATAAATCTCAAAAGTTGAATGGAGGACGTATGATGAACGGTTTTACCGAAATCAAATCCAATAACCCACGCTTGATCGCACAATATCTTCCACGTCCTCGACTGGAAAAAATATTCAATCAAGCAACGCACTGCAAACTGGTCTATGTGATTGCAGGTGCAGGATATGGAAAAACTCAAGCTGTGCGCCAATATATTGACACACAGCAAGACGCTGTGACACGTTGGATACAGCTCACTGAAAGTGACAACATCGGCTTTCGTTATTGGGAAAATCTTTCACACACAGTCTCCATGGATAATCCGGAGATGGCTGTCAAATTGCGTGAACTCGGATTTCCGGAAACGCCATCTCGATTTAAGCAGTTTGCGGAAATTCTCAGAAGTGCAGAGCATCGCTCAAACAAAACATTTCTGGTGCTTGATGATTTTCATTTAATACACGCCAGAGAAACATTGGACTTTGCGGAGCGTTGCGCCCACTTGCAAATACCCGGAGCATGTGTGATCATTCTCTCCAGAAAAGAACCTGACTTTAATGTCGTGTCCTTGCTTTCAAAAGGCAGTGTCAGCATGGTCACGCAAGAGGATCTCTGCTTCACCGCAGAAGAAGCAGATGCGCTTTTCAGACTGAACCAAATACCGCTCTGCGCACAGTCACTTGCACAGGTTATGGAGTCCACGAAAGGGTGGACACTGGCCATCAACATGCTTTCTGTCATGCTCAAAAAAGTGCCCACCAATTTTAAATATGCACTCAATACCGTAAGGCAAAACATTTCTAAATTGCTCGAAACCGAAGCGTGGTTTGATTTTCCGGAACATGTTCAAAAGGCAATGGTTCGGTTGTCGCTGTTGTCGGACTTACCGGTGATCCCTACGCAAAACTTTTTCGAAAATACAGAGTTTTTGAAGACCACCCCCGGACTTACGTCATTTATATGGTTTAACAGTTTTACAAATGACTTTAAAATCCATCCGCTCTATCTTGAGTTTTTGCAAAGTAAACGTCACATTTTGTCTGATAGCGAAAAACATGAGACTTATCTAAGCGCAGCCCAATGGTGCTTTGAAAATGACTTTTATATGAATGCCATGTATTACCATGCAAAGTCAAATAAGTTTGAGCGCATGATAGAAACATTTCTCTCTTATCCATTTAAGCTGCCTCGCGATGTCAGTGAATATTTTTTGAAGATTCTAATAGATCTGGAACTCGGAAAAGACGAGCAAAGTAATGCTTATGTGCTCGTTTTAAAGAACTGCTTCATACCGCTTATGTTGGTCGGAGCGGAGCGATACGAAGAGGCACGCCAGCTATCTTTAGAGGTCATTAAAGAGTGGGAGCATGTCGATACCCCGCTGTCTATTTTACTGCTTTGCACCACTTACAGCAATCTAGCCTATATCGACATGTACAATTGCACTATCTCGCATGAGTACAACAGTCTGGAATATTTGAAAAAATCGGTAACATACTTTAAGCGCTCGGCAATTCCACCGGCGGAGACCACCAAATCTTTTATCAATGCCGATGTACGTTCTTTTGCTTGTTTAATTGGCGCAGGCGCAAGTCTTATAGAATTTGACCAATTCTTTGAAGCCACAAAACAAACTGAGGCACTGATTGAAGAGACCCCTTATGGCATATACTCCGGTTATTCAGATCTGGTGGCCTGTGAATATGCCTTTTTCAAGAATCAACACGCACTTGCACGAAACTACGCCCACAGTGCCATTTTAAGCGCACGTGAAAATCAGCAGTACAGTATTGAGGCGCTGGCAGGAAAGTATCTGCTCCGTATTGCGATGGCTGAGGGGAATTCCTCTCTGGTAAAGGTCATCTTAAAGCAGTTGCGCGCACATTTGAATAATCCGAATTTTTGGAATCGTCAGCTGTATTATGATCTATATATTGGCGGATTTTATGCCCAAATCGGGCTGCCGGAAATGATCCCCCGGTGGCTGATCATTGAAGAAAAAGAGACGCCCTCTGATATCCATGTCACCTCAAGAGAACTGATTGCAAGTGTTTTGTACTATATTGCTTCGAAAAAGTATCAGCATGCACTAACCCTTTTATGCACCTATTATCCAAGGCCGGTTCATGAGCGCTTCTTATTCGGCGAACTCCGGCTTTTGCTGCTGACTGCTGTAGCACGAATTAAAACCGGCGACACCGCAGGTGCTCTTGCAGATTTTGAAAAAGCCTATGCGTTATCTTTTGATGGCGTGTTTGAAATGTTTTTCATAGAACAAGGCAAATTGCTGCATCCACTGGTTGAGGCGGCGCTGCACCATGAACATTGTGCGATCCCTGAGGAGTGGCTTAAGCTTATTGATCGCAAGGCCTCTGTTTATGCCAAGAAGCTTGCTGTGGTTTCCGGCGTGATCAAGAGTGAACTGAATGTCGGCGAGTCCATTTCGTTATCTCATAGAGAGCAAGAGGTCTTAAGCGATTTGTATCACGGACTTTCTCGGGATGAGATCGCTGCGCACAGGTATCTGTCTATTAATACCGTGAAGAAAATATTACAATCAATATATATCAAGTTAGATGCCCAAAATAATATTGATGCTGTTCGAATTGCACTGGAAAAAAAGCTCATTGAGTAACGTTTCTCCGGCATATAATCCATGTGCCTAACCTTCTTTCTCAATCTCGTCAACCGGATTAAGAAAGAAGGTTTTTTCTCTATTTCTCATTTTTTTACCCTTTTGGGTGTAGCTCTAATTTTCCGCTCAAATATAATAAAAGCATAACTACTTCTTGACAAATTCAACACATTGTATCTGTCGACTCAAAACAAATGGAAAGTGAGAAGCGTTTAAATGAAAGTCAATGCGAAAACAAAACAAATTGCAGTAAGGTTCGATAGCCATTCTTATGAAAAAATAACTCATTATGCGCAACAAGAGCACAGAGGGCTAGGAGAGTTTGTCAGACACTCAACATTATTTTATATTGAGCATTTTGACACCAAAAATGACGATATAAATCAGCCGGGAGGTAGGCGCTTATTATGAATCGCTTAATATCTATTTTGCTCAGCATATGCATCTTGGCTACTGTTCTTTTGTCGTCATTGGTGCTTGCAGATGCTGAACATACCGAATCTCCGGACAGTGCGGATGTCTTTATGATCATCGATGATGATTATTTTGAGCCGGATGATACAGAGGACTTTTCTGCTCCGGAACATACAGATCAGCCGGAATCTGCAGATGAAGATGCGCACGAAATCATTATTGAAAATCCTGATGATTTTGAGTACCCCAATGATTTGGGAAGTATAGACTCCTCGGAAGATTTGCCCGAGTCGGAATATACAGATGAAGACACATATGAAATCGTCGCTGACGATCCGGATCATTTTGATGACATGGACAGCGCAGAGGAAGATGAGTCAGATGCTCTTGATGAGATGGATGATGACTCGGAAGATTTGCCTGATTTGGAACATACCGACGAGGAGGATCACGAAATCATCACCGAAAATCCCGATGATTTTGAACAATCCGACAATCTTGGTGATATAGACGATCTCGATGAAGACGATGCGCTTGACGAAGAAGACGAGGAAGAGGAAGAAGACGACGAAGACGACGAGGATTCTGAAATTGTTGACTTTTTGTACCTACATATCATGTTGGATATTGAGCGCAACGTCACCGTTATCGCCACAGAGGCAGTCACTTATGAAGTAGTCACTAACGATGAGACCGAAGATATCAGCATTATTTTTGATTTAGCTGATACTGAATCGGAAGTTTGTGAAGAACACATCACTTTTGACTTGCCTGAGCGCTGGGTTTACATCATAGAAATAAACGAACACAGCCTCACCGTCACGCTATTTTATAGACCCATTACATCTTTGCAACGTGCATCATTTTCTCCGCACTTTACTCCGGAAGAAATAAGTACGCTGTGGTATGCAACGCCTGACTATGTTATTGAACTGGAAGCCACCCCGGCCACCACTGTATACACGCGATTGCGCGCTGCAATTCAGGATGCGCCGGTAAACGAAGTCACTCATATAGTCATACCTTTTCACATCAACACCGGCACAATCTCATCAACCACCAATCTAATCAGAGTACCCACCGGTGCAACTGTCGTGCTCATTGGTGATTTAGAAAACGCAGGTGAGCAAGTCGTGATCAGCGACACGACCGGAACGGGTACACTTCTGCGAACCATCAGGCTGCAAGGAGACGGCAGCGAAATATGCGCCTTGGTTTTAAGAAATGTCGTACTGCAAAACGCTCCGACAAACACGGCGCAATCCACACCCGAATCCCCACCCGACCCTATTGCACTGACTGCTCAAACCGGCAATACCAGAGGCGGCGGTTTGCTTATTGAGTCAACCGGTGGCGGCGGACATCTGATCTTGTGCCGAGGCAGTGTACTGCGCAACAACACCGCAGAACACAATGGCGGCGCGGTAGAAGTACAAGGAAACAGCCGCCTGACCATGATGCCGGGTGCGCTGATCCACGAAAATCGTGCAGACAGCGCAGGTGGTGCGATACATCTTGGCGGCTCAAGAGCGCTATTTAATATGTTCGGAGGCGAGATTCGTAATTGTCTGGCCAGAGGCACGAGTTCACTCGCCGCTTCAGCTGCTTTTCGCGCTTCCGGAGGAGCTGTAAGTATTACCGGAGCCAATGCGGTTTTCAATATGCATTATGGCTATATCCGCGAGAATACTGCCGATAACATGGGCGGCGGTGTACATGTCAGCAACACTTCCGCTGCATTTAACATGTACGATGGGCTTATTGAAAAAAACTGGGCCAGAGGTGAAAACACTTCTGCGACGAACTCTGCAACCACACGATCCAATGGCGGTGGTGTATCTATCACCAGCGGTACATTCAATATGTACGGCGGTGCAATTGCCGAAAATCTCGCAAGTTTAGGTTCCGGTGCTACTGCGCCTACTGCCACAAATGCCTTGGTTACATCCAACGGCGGCGGTGTGTTTTTAACCGGCAGCAATGCATCATTCCATATGTATGGTGGTGTCATTAGAAACAATGAATCCGTACGTTCGAGATCGTCTGATGCAACAGGAACGACAAACAGAAATCTTTCGCGCGCAGGCAATGGCGGTGGTGTGTATCTATCCGGGGGATCCAAATTTAACATGCATGGCGGCTATATCCAAAATAACACTGCCACAGCAGTAGCCAACAGCACTATAGCCGCAGGTGATGCACTCCACGTATCCAATGGCGGCGGTGTATATCTCACCGGAGCAAACACAACATTTCATCTGCACTATGGGGTTATTCGCCATAACGAAGCGATAAGAACCGTTAACTCCGTACCGCCCACGACCGGTGAAGATATATTTGTTTTTGCCGGTAATGGCGGTGGTGTGGCCGTGTATGATGAGGGCATCTTCGTCATGGACGATGGCGACATTTACAATAACCTCGCAACAGCGACAGGAAACAATCCTGCAGTCAGCAACAACAATATTGTCTTTTTAGCCAATGGCGGAGGCGTCTTTCTCTCAGGAACCGGTCGTATCGCCAGCGGCGGCGGCATCATTGGCCCCAATGCTGCCAGAGTTTTTCTAAACGGCGGCAGCATCAGAGACAATCGAGCCGTAGGCTCACCGGCCAGCGTTGTCGCAGTATCCGGTAATGGCGGCGGAGTCTATGCGGCCAATCGTACCCAATTTCACATGACGGGCGGGGTCATTAGTGGAAATGTCGCTACAGACGCCAATGTCAACGCCCCAAACTCTGCAAATGCTTTCAGAAGAGGCAACGGTTCCGGAATACATGTACGCGGCCGCACTACAGAACTCAGCTTCACCATGACCGGCGGAGAAGTACGCAATCATACCATGGTGACAGGCAATGGCGTCGGTATATTTCTTTCTAATGGATTGGTAGAGATCGGCGGAACTGCACTCATCGAAGACAACCATAGCCCCGGACACGGAGGCGGAATATATGTTGAGGGCACAACGACCTTGCGCATTAACGGCGGAAGTATAAATAATAATACCGCAAGGCTAGACGGCGGCGGCATGTATGTGGCGAATACAACTGTCATTTTAAACATGCAAAGCGGATCTATCACCAATAACATCGCCAATGATGGCGGCGGTTTGTTTGTCCCACACGCTGATCAAAGCGCCAACTTAAACAATGTCACGATCAATACGGCAGCTGTATTTTCCGAAAATACTGCACGCAATGGTGTCAGGATCAATACACCTTTGGCACAGAGTGTCCGTTCAAGAATAAATCCGAACACTGTAAGTATCGCTTGGTTCGAAGCTGTAGATGCAACTTCCGGAAACTTCACGCAGAGCGCTGCACACGCTTTCAACAACTATGACATCAACGCAACGGGAACGCCGTTATGGCGCGTGACTTACGGTGTTGGTTCAGGCGAGGGTCATGTTGCGGCCACAGTCGGCAACAATATGCTTCCGCTCCCTAGCGGCGCTTTCGTCCCAAGCAACACAACCGTTACATTTGATGCTGATACAGAGACGGATGATGCATTTGACCTGTGGAACATAGGTGTACGAGACCGTGAAGTCGATGCAGAGAATAACGAGATAGCATTTAACTTCCAAAACAACACAACAGGCACCCCATTATCATGGTCTATATCCTCAAACACTCATGTCCTAGGCAACTTTCTTCAATCACTGAAACTGACTACACTTTCTGTCTCAAAAGATGTAGTAGGCGCTCTGGGCAACAGGGACATGGACTTTGGTTTCACTGCACTCTTTAGAGATTCAGATGGCATCGCATTACCCGCAGGCACACAGTTTGATTATATCATCACCGAATCCGGAACATCTGTATCGTCTGGCACGCTCACTTTAACCATCGGTGGAAGCGCCGCATTTAGATTAAGACATAATCAGACTATTTTGATCAACAATGCACCTTTGGATGGTTACATACAAATCATCGAAGAACCGGACGCTAATTACACAGTGTTCTTTACAGACAGTGCATATGCGGGAGAGCCAACCAAAAGTAATGACACCACTTCGGTGCATATGACTGCAGAGCGCACATTTCGCTTCATCAATGTAAGGGTCGAAATTGTACCCACCGGTGTAAGTGCAGGCTATATCGGTACACCAATTTTGCTCTTCGCACTGATATCTCTGGGTGGTTTGATTACGCTTGTCCCCCGCATGGTTTCTCGTCACCGAAAGAAACGGATCCAGTTTTAAAAGGTATGCCTCAGCGTGTATTCGCTGCACTGAAAAACAATTTTCCCACGCAAACCAACCAAACTGATCATAGTCAAGGCATCGGAGGAATATCCCGAAATGGACGAGAAGACTGTATTAGAGCATAATCACATCGAGCATGTACCCTTGCAAGAAGTTTCCGCACTACCTCTGAGGGCACCTTCAAGAAAACCTGCACCGCCCCGCGCCCCATCTATCTGGAGTGAACTGGGTGCCCTAGCTGTCAAAATTCTGGTAATTACCGTTATCCTTACGTTAATCTTCACATTTTTCTACGGATTTCATAGGACAACAGATCCGGATATGACGCCCATGGTCAAAACAGGTGACCTAGTGCTTTTTTACCGGCTGGGTAGAGACTATGTCATCGGAGACCTTCTGCTGCTCGACTTCCAGGGAGAGCGCCAAATACGCAGGGTGGTCGCCAGAGCCGGAGACACTGTAGATATTACAGAAAGCGGTCTGGTTGTCAATGGGTCGCTGCAACAAGAACTCGACATATTTCAGCAAACATGGAGATATGAAAACAGTTTTGATTTTCCACTCACGGTTGGTCAGGGACAAGTATTCGTCTTGGGCGATGCGAGGGAAGGCGCAACAGACAGCCGTGTGTACGGTTCTGTAAATACAGAAGACACATTAGGCACAGTAATCACAATTATTAGACGCAGAAATTTATAAATTCTAAATGGTATTTGCGCAGAAACTGTTTGACGTTGAAGCCATACCCCGAATCCGTCTTCAATGTTGACCTGCGTTGATATATTAATTCATCAGTCAATCCCTAAGGAGGAAAAACAACATGTTCAAAAAGTCAAAATCCCTATTAGTCATTACACTCGCACTTCTGATATGTTTAGGAAGTGTACTCCCGGCACTGGCAAGCGAACTCAATCAAAGCGGCGCCTTAGTCGGAACCGAGAGCAATCCCGTTGAGGCAACCATCACCAAACAACTCAGAATGCCTGTAGAAACAACCACTCCAAATGTAGTTTTCAATTTCTTAGCTACCAAAATCAGTGTAGACGGCGAGACAAGCGCTGAAGATCTGGCGCGTATGCCGGAACTTGCTAACCTGATCGCCAGCTTTAGCACAAGCGACACAACACCTACTTTCACTGTCAACAATGTCATGTCGTTCATGAAGGAGACCGGCAACATTTTTGATGATGTCACCTTCCCACACGCCGGTATTTTTGTATACCAAATCACAGAAGTGCATCCTGAAGATGCCGAAGAAGATGATGAAGATAACGAAGAGGCTACCGGTGGAATACCGCACGAAACCATGAGATATTCAACCGCTGTATATACACTCACCGTTTATGTCTCAAACACCGCCGACGGCAAGGGCACATATGTCAGTGGTCTGGGCACGGTCGTCTCCTCAACTGACCTTGATACACAAGCCGAAGGCAGCAAAGTTGACCCCACTCCGGGCGGCAATGGCGAAGAATACTTTTTCAGCCAAATGATCTTTACCAATGACTTTGTAAGAACCAATGGTGCCGATGACCCTAGAAATCCGGATCCTGTTAACGAGTCTACCCTGTCTATAAGCAAAGAAGTTGAGGGTGAACTGGCCAGCAGAGAACAATATTTCCAGTTTGACATCACACTCAATATTCCCTTTATCGTAACGAATGTGCCCACCTATTACAGAGCATATGTTGTTCAAGGTGGCGCCGTCATAGATCCCTCCAACAATGTATACCGTGCCGCCGATTCCGGTAATGATGAGGATGAGGACGAGGACGAGACTGCGGGTGCAGATATCTCCGCTCTGATCGGCACAGATGCCGGTGGCACTTACATCAAAATTGCCTCTAATGCAACGACTACTTTTTTCCTGAAAGACGGACAACGTCTGGTATTTGTTGACACACCGGTCGGCACAAGTTATGACGTGACAGAATCAGCAGCAACCCACTATGTTCCCAGATTTTCGATCACAACAGACGGCACCAAAGCCGCAGAAGTTCCGGGAAGTTTGAACACAGCACTTGCTACCACAGAGCAATTTGTAGGTGAGCGCGCAAACAGCGCTGATTTCACAAACTTCCGTGACTTTATCGCACCCACCGGACTGAGCTTAAATGATCTACCTTTTATCGGATTGATTGCGCTGGCACTCGGCACTTTGATCATTTTCATTCTGGCCAAAACCCGTAGAAGACATTACGACCGCTAAGCACTTTATTCCGGGAACTGTCCGGTGTAGCGATACGCAAGCTGACAGTTTCCGGATACACCGCACCGGTACAGATGATCGTTTGTTCAGACTCACGTTCAAGTAGGAGAATCCCATATGGAAATCGCAGCTAAAATTGGTAGGAAAAGCATACGGCTTGTACACTGGTTTATCGATTTATTCATACTGATCATTATCTTTTTGCTCATTGCCTTTAGCTGTTATGCCATATGGGATTCGGGACAGGTACACAACATAGCCAGTCATAGACAGTACGAAATGTACAAGCCTACGGTCGCAGGTGACACGACATCTTTTGAGGACTTGCAGACTATTAATCCGGATGTGTTTGCATGGCTGACAGTTTATGGAACCAACATAGACTATCCGGTAGTTCAAGGACAAGATAACAAGATATATGTCAACACCAACGCAAGAGGCAGACACGCACTTTCCGGCGCAATATTTCTGGACTTTCGCAGCGCCCCGGACTTTTCGGATTTTAACAGTATCTTATATGGACATCACATGGAAAATCGCGTCATGTTCGGGGAGATCGCACTATTTTCCGACAGAGGTTATTTTGAAGCACGTCGATATGGGATGTTATATTTCGATGGCAAGGAGCATGGCTTAGAGTTTTTTGCTTTTGTGCACACCGATGCTTATGACACCACAGTATTCAAAACCGCAATTACAGAACCGGATGAGCAGCAAGCATATCTTGATTTATTGTTGCAAACAGCTGTACACACACGCAACTATGTCCCGGTAACAGTCAGTGATAGGATCGTTTTGCTCTCTACATGCTCACCAAACTCCACCAATGGGCGGGATATACTTATCGGTAGAATTATTGCCGAGGTTCATGATGATCCTTTCTTCGTGGATACACCCGTCAGCACCCCGATAATTCCGGTAATCGATGAAATTTCCGGACTGTGGACACAGCTTGACATGTGGGCTCGGATCAGCATCGCAGCGGTGATATCCCTGCTGATCTTGCTTCTGATTATCTCAATAATCAAAAGACGAAAAAGACGTTAACAATGTAGTTAAGAGCGATAAGGCAAACGAAAGGAATGTTCATTATCATGTGTAGGATCACAAGTCAAAAAAAATCCGGAGATATAAAAAGGAGGGGCGGCGGTATTTTCGCAGCCGGTCTGGCGCTGATTTGCCTCATCGGCACACTGCTCACCCCAATGGCATATGCTTCAACAAATAGCAGCCAAGTAATCACAGTAGTACAACATTTTACCAGCGCCGGAGCATCGTCTGCGCCGGATGAGATGTTCACTTACAGTTTAAGCCCAAAAACACCCAATGCGCTCAAGGCTATTGGAAGCGATACATATACTTTTATGATAACCGGAGCTAACGAGATGCACTTAGATGTCTTAAACTTCACTACGGCGGGACGCTATGTCTATGAGCTGAGATGTGTGACGGAAGACAGGTCAAACTATACAATCGATCGGCGTGTGTATACCATTGAGATATACGTCAGTGACAGTAGCCTAACAGCCACAATGGTCGTTTATACAGATGACCGTATCAAGGCATCGGATATATCATTTGAGCATACATACACAGCCCCTCCAATCATCCCGGAAAGTGAAAACATCACACATCCTCCGGTCGTTTGGTTGCCTCCCAACTCCGGGGTTGGTGTTCCGGGCGGTAGTGTCACAACCATAAATGAAGGTGCAAATACTCCGGGTACAGAGTTCAGTGTGCCGGGTACAGAGTTTAGTGAACCAGATATTGTGATAGATATTCCGAGCCGCATCCCTGATGCACCCGCTCCTTCAATCAGCAGACCCCACACACCAACCAATGCGCCAAAGACAGGTGATTTCAGCAATCCTGAGCTTTGGACACGACTGATTGTGATTAGCGGCACATTGCTTGTTTTGGTCATTTGGGTTGGCTGGAAGTCAAGCAGATCAAGCAAGAACACAGAGGAGATGGTTACAGATGAGTAAACCGGCTAAAGCATTGTTTCTCTGCGTTATTTTTTCTTTGCTTTCCGTTATCGGCTACAGTAGCTTTCAATTATCAGCCATAAATCGTGATGTTGCCCAAGAATCGCAAGTGCGCGAATGGTCTATGCAATACCGTCCGGTGCAGAGCCTCCCGACTTCTACTTCTGCTGAGCGCCCCAATGCAGTCAGTACCTCCCAAGCAGTCAGCATATCCCAAGAGGTGAATCAGAGTATCGTCGATTTGCAAGCGGCAGTGTCCGATGTGGTTGGGTGGCTCACTGTTCCAAATACCATGATTGATTACCCATTTTTGCAGGGTGCGGATAACTATCAGTATCTGCATTTAGATTTAAACCACGGTCGGTCAGCGGCGGGCAGTGTTTTCATGGATGTACGTAATCATATAGATTTTTCTGACTTTCATTCGATCCTTTATGGTCACAATATGAGAAGTGGCAGCATGTTTGGTTCTTTGCAGCGTTTTAACGATCAGGCTTTTTTCGATCTGAACAAAACCGGGCATATTTTCCTTGCCCATAGGACTTATGAGATTGAATTTATGGCCTTTGCTGTCGTAGCGCCCGATGATGCAATGATGTACAACCCTATGATTGTAGATGAGACAGACAAGCTTGCATTTTTAGACTATGTGGCAAGCACTGCGCGATATTATAGGGATATCGGAATCACAGTACATGATCGCATGGTGACATTGTCCACTTGTAATTACGAGTTTGACGATGCGCGTATGGTGCTGATTGGCAGACTGCGCAATCCGCAACAATAATCATTGACTATTTCCTCACGATGTACTATACTTACGATGGAATTCGTGAGGGAGTAGTTTGCACGGTTTACCGTGTGGCAAGTCAACACGCTGACCGATTAATGGTCTGGCTTGTCTTAATTACGAGACTCATGTATGGCGCTTAGCTGTGCATGATTTTGTCTTTAAATAGATAGAAACCCATGAGCAGCTCATCGGCTGATTATGGGTTTTCGTATTACAGGAGTGTATGTATGAATTGGATCGAACTGTTTTTAATTGCTGTCGGGCTTTCAATGGATGCGCTTGCTGTGGCGATATGCCTGGGGCTGTCACTGGCGAAAATAAGTATCAAAAAAGCCCTGATTGTCGGGCTTTATTTCGGGATTTTTCAGGCAGGGATGCCTGTCATTGGGTATATCGTGGCCAGCCAATTTGCCGAGCATGTCATCCAATATACTCATTGGGTTGTCTTCGGTCTTCTAGCGTTTCTCGGTGTCAAGATGATATGGGGTAGTTTAAAAAAAGAAACATGCGCAGATCGGGTGTGTTCCGCTATGCCTTGTGCCGATAGAACATGTCCCGGGATTAGATCAGATGCCACGTTGAAGCCCTCCAAGATGATTCCTCTGGCACTGGCCACCAGCGTAGATGCAATGGCGGTGGGTGTGTCTTTTGCTTTTTTGTATGTGCACATTGTTCCGGCAGTTTCACTTATCGGGGTTATTACGCTGGTTATTTCGATGTTGGGTGTAAAGATCGGAAGTGTCTTTGGGGCAAAGTTTAAGTCAAAGGCTGAGTTGGCTGGCGGAATTATCTTAGTAGCCATGGGGCTGAAGGTGCTGCTTGAGTATTTGCTGGGGCTGTAAAATAACTGCCGCCTGCGACACAAAAATCGTAAGCGACAGCTATATGTGTTCAGATACCCCGTGAAGTGTAACATATTTCCCGAAAATTACGCCACAGTCTTCTCGGCTTGCTTCTTCTGCAAAAATTCAAGACTCAGTGCGAAAACAAGCAATCCGCCGGACGCCACGTGATGCCATCCGGGGCCTATGCCCATTACGGTCATACCGTTTGAAAAAGTATTGAGTACGAGCAGGCCTACGAAAGCGCCGAGCATTCCACCTGAACCGCCGCCAAGAATTATGCCGCCCAGAACAGCCGCTGTGATTCCTTGGAAACGCTGTGCAACAAGCCCCTGCATGTTCGCCGATTGCAGACGCGCCACAAGTGTTATGCCCGCAGCAGATGAGAACAGCCCGCAAATGATAAAAAGTATGTAGGACATCTTCTTAGGATTGATGCCACAGAGCATAGAGGCCTGCGGATTTCCTCCAACCAGATAAATCTGACGGCCAAACTTGGTCATATGAAGCAATATCCCTATGATCGTCATGAGTAAAAAAGCCAATAACGCGGAAACGGGAACACCCGGGAAGTTGCGAAATCCCAATAACATGTGACTGCCAAACCAGTGCATCGTTGTGTCACGGATAGGGATAATCCTGTTTTGGGCGATCATGATGACAAAACCTGTACCGATGAGACTGGTTGCAAGGGTGGCAATAAACGGAGCCATATTGAGTTCATTTACAAGTGCGGCATTTACAAGCCCGAATAGCACCCCTACGCACAATGCAAGCAAAATTGCTGGGAACAACGGAACGCCTTCACGCAATACAAACGCCAAAAACATGCCGCATAATGTACCGTTTGCGCCTGTAGATAAATCAAGCTTTCCTGAAATCATAAGCAGCGCAACACCTTGTGTTAAAAATGCGCTGACCGCCATCATATTAAGAATATTCATCAGATTTCTGGGGTCTAAGCTGCGACCTTCTGAAAGAACTGCAAAAATAACAAGTATAACAAAAAACAGAAGCAACATCATCAATGTGCGCTTTCGCATCAACAAAGACAGCAACGAAAACTTTTGCTTTTGCACTGTATCGGGACTCAATGTTTGATTTGACATGATTACTGACCTCCTTTTAAGATTCATCTGTATAGCGTTTTTGTGCACTTATTTCAAAAATACTATACTAACATCGCAAGCGAAAGAACATTTTCTTCCGTCGCCTCTTCACGCATCACGGTGCCTGTGATTTGTCCGTTCTGCATGACAATGATTCTGTCGGCAACATTGATCACTTCTGTCAGCTCGGATGAGATGAATATTACGGCAAGACCACTTTTTGCCAAATCGCATACAAGTTGATAAATTTCTGCCTTTGTTCCAACATCAATGCCCTTGGTCGGCTCATCTAAAATGAGCAATTTCGTTGAATTTCTGGAGTTCGTCCAACGACCGAGAATGACTTTTTGTTGGTTTCCGCCCGATAACTCACGTGTGATTTTGTTTATGCTTGGTGTGCGGATAGTATATTGCCTAACCGCTTCTTCTGTAAGTTCGCGTTCTAATTTCTTATTTAGGAACAATCCGGATTTGATTCTTGACAAAATCGGCATCGTGACATTCTCACGGATAGTTCTAAATAACAACAATCCTTGATCTTTGCGGTCTTCGGGACATAGAGCGATACCTGCTTTGATTGCATCTTTAGGTTCTTTGAACGTTACTTTCTTGCCGTCAAAATGGATCTCGCCGGAGCTGATCATGTCTGCACCGAATACTGCACGTGCAACCTCTGTACGTCCTGCACCAATCAGTCCTGCAAATCCAAGAACCTCTCCTTTACGTATCGTGAATGATACATCTTTTAGCTTGTTTGTATTTAAGTCTTTGACTTCTAAAATCACATCGCCGATTTGGTCGTTGCGCTTAAGATTTGCATATGTATCACCCAAGTCACGACCGATCATGGCCTTAATGAGCTCATTTTCATTGGTCTGACTTGTGGTCAATTGAGATACCAGCAGCCCATCTTTGAGCACAACGATTTCATCGGTGACCTGAAATATTTCAGCCAAGCGATGAGATACATAGATAATGATTTTGCCTTCTGCTTTGAGTTGATCAATGAGGCCAAACAAGACATTGATTTCTGATTCTGTAAGCGGGGCGGTGGGCTCATCAAAGGCAATGATTCTGGAGTTGCGGCGGTACGCTTTCATAATTTCGACCATCTGCTGATGCGCAACGGACAATCGTCCAACCAAATCATCAGGGTCGATAGGCATTGCAAACTTATCAATAATTGCATTACTCTCGCTGCGCAACTTCTTCTTGTCAATTGTGCCCAGTTTCGTCTTTGGCTGTGCTCCCGGAAATATATTCTCCATTACAGTAAGCGAAGGTACAAGCTGCCGCTCTTGGGAAATTACACTGATGCCCATTTTGATGGCATCATTAGGCGCGCTATAAATTTGTTCTTCACCATTTATAGTAATCTTTCCGGAATTAGGACTCACATCGCCGCTCAATATCCTCAGTAATGTGCTCTTGCCGGCGCCGTTTTCACCGAGCAGAGCCAGAACATTTCCACTTTTTGCTGAAAAAGATACATCCTGTAATGCCCTGACTCCGGGATAGCTTTTGCATATATTTTTAAATTCTAATATATCGCCCATCACATTACACACCTTTCTGAAGTTTTAGCTTTTTCTTTGTAGTGATTAAGCCAAGAGACTTCTTGCGTGAGCGCTCGTTTAAAAAGTCCATTGTCAAAGCAATGAGCAAAAGAGCGCCCGATGCCATGGTGATCCATTGTGTCGCAAGTCCTATAGAGGTAAGCCCAAAATTAAATATATTGAGCATTGCAATCCCGATCAGACAACCAATCATGCTGCCCGAACCGCCGCCAAATGCAACACCGCCCAGTATGGCTGCCGTTACCGCATTCATCTGCCAATCGGCAGCCGCAGCAGGGGCGGCCGAAGCCATGCGAGAGGTGAACATGACACCGGCAAGTGAGGATAATGTACCGGCGATAATATAAAGTATTGCACGAACTTTCTTTGGGTTGATTCCAGCCAGACGGGCTGCATACTCATTGCCGCCAACCATGTAGATGCTTCTTCCAAAACGTGTCTTTGTCAAAATCAATCCAAATCCAACGATAAGCAGTGTCATGATGACAAAGGGAATAGGGAAAATCCACAACATTCTGGCACCCCATCTAAAGCCCTCTACGGTGACGGCAATATCTTGTGCATTGGTGATAATGAGATTGACCCCTTGAAGCATCTGAGAAAGCGCAATCGTCATAATAAATGACATGACATTTACTTTTGTGATAAAAAATGCGTTGATGGCGCCCAAGCAGGCTCCGAGAACCAATGTAATCAGTATTGCCAGCGGCCACGGTATACCCATGGCAATCATCGTCGCACAAATAACTCCGCTGAAAAGTGCAACGAAGGTCATGGAAAGGTCGATGCCGCCACCGATAAACAAAAGAGCCATTCCGACAGTCATTACTCCGGTCACACTCATGGTCTGCATGATGCCTTGCAGATTGCCCATTCTCCTAAAATTATCGTTATTGATGGTAAATGCGACAAAAATGACTATCGTTATCAACAAGAGGACAGCTTCTTTGGATCTGATGAGCCGCATTATCTTCTGTTGCATTGTTTGTAATTCCCCCTATTTAGAAAGTAATAGAGTTTGGTACATCGAACAGGTGAGGCTCGATGTACCAAATGCGATCGTATGCGAGAATTATGATGGGTCTACGCCGAAGTCGCGCATGAAGTCACCGATGTATTCTATGTAGTTCTCACGGGTCATCATGCCGGCGCCAAGATTGAAGCGTGCAGCGTTATCATTTGGCAGTTGCATGTGCGGCCAGAGTGTTTGCATATCGGCTCTGCCATCCATCATCGCAGTGAGGCCGAACAGCGCAACGCCTGCATAAAGAAACGGAGGAATGGAGTAGTTAGCAATCCATGCGCCCTCGTAACCTTCATCCCATTGTGCGGCCAGAATCGCTGCGCCGGATGATGTTTGCAGTACACGATCATTGAGCCCCAGTGCTTCAATTGCACGTGCCGAACCCAAAGCTACGTCTTCAACAGTGGCAACAACAAACCAGTAGTTGACATCAGGATTCGCTGCGAGCAGAGCATTTGCAACGGCAAATCCTGCCTCGGATGACAATGAGTCGGCGGCTGTGTCACCGTAGATGATTCGATTTCCGGGGAAAAGTTCTTCGAAGGCTGACATTGCGCCCAAAGCTCTGTCATGAATGTTGATATTTACAGAGAAGTCAATAACAAGCAGCGCTATTTCTGAAGCATCAATGTCACCCCAGAAGTCTCTGTACACTGATGCAAGATGGCGCACTTGTTCTTGACCGTTTACAAATTGATCCATGACGACGCTGGGAATAATCATATTGCCGTCAAAATCCATTGCCATATTAAACAGGCAGATTGCCGGTACATCGAATTGATTAAGAATGTCTGCTGTGCGTACGGCAAGCTCTTCTGTGATATCAACGATGATACCATCAGGTTCGCCGATTAAGATTGTTTGCAGATTGTTGATGAAAGTATCGGAGTCGTTATTGGCAGTAAGCTGAGTGACTCTGAAATTCCACACGGGTGCAAGTTGCTCAAGGGCGAGTGTGATTTGACCGGTAACACCTGTTGGATTGAAGTTGAAGTATACAATATGGTATTCTTCACGAGCCCAATGATCAACTTCATCAGTGACGAAACCAATTGTATTTGACCAATCAGGGATGTGTGAGCCGGGTTCAACACCAACATAAACTACCGGGCCTCTCGCCGCAGGAGTTGCCGGGTCGTTTGCTGCGGGCGATGTGTCTTGGCCGGGTGGTGCATCATCACCGTTTGCACATGCAACGAGCGCAAATACCATTGCAAGCGCCAAAAAAATTGCCAGTATTTTTTTCATTGTTAAGTCTCCTTTTTTTTGTTTTTATTCATATTTCACCAAATTATTTAACTCGATTATACAAATTTTTATATATTTTTATCAATCGCTGTTTGGAAAGTTTTCCTATCTGTTTTTGTCAATCCGAAGGTATTTGATCAAAAAATCGAAGAAGGCTATGACAGACGCCGGAGCGTGACGTTCGTCACTCCAAATTCAAAAATGGAAAATGAACCTTTCTAAAATCAAAAATCCCAATCATTTACAAAGTCGCAAAGGACAGATATAATTTCTTTCAACTGAGCAAATAAGGTGAGGGAGGCATATAGCATGAAATATCCACGACCAAAATATCTGGATCCATCAGTGAAGACACAGAGGGTCAGACAGCCATTTGGCCCGGCAATTGTACTGGCACCGGAGTTTGACTCCCCGATTACACCGCGTGAGAACTTTCGGCGCAGCATTGCCAGACAAAATCCACTCTGGATGCCCAATGGTACTACCGATAAGATTACGCTCGGCACAAACGATATCATAATGCATAATGTTCGCGGCATGCAGATTCATTCGAACTTTCTTGTCCAAGCGACCGAGGACTATGCGTTCAAGGACTGGTTTAACACAGACTGGACGTGGGTGTGTGTGGCCGGAGGTGCAATGCTCACTCCCGGAACACAGCTGCTTGATGACATTACAAAATGGGAATCCAAAGTTGAGTTTCCGAATCTGAGTGAATGGGGTTTTAAAGAAAAGGCCGAAGCATTCATGAAGACAGAATATGATCCAACCAAGGCCTTGTCCTACGACATGGGGCGTGGTGTTACAGAGCGTTTGGTGTCGATAATGGGCGGATATGAGGATTCGATGGAGGCTCTGATTGTCGAACCGAAAGCTGTTTTAGATTTCTTTAATGCATATGCCGACTTCTTGATTCGCTGCTATGATGAAATAAGTGCGTTGTATCCGTTGGATATTATTACGATCCATGACGACTGGGGTACTGAGAGAGATACATTTTTCTCTGAAAAAGTTATGGAAGAACTAGTGTTCGAGCCTACCAAGCGCATTATTGACCATATCCATGCCAATGACTGCTTTGTCGAGTGGCACACATGCGGAAATGTCACAAGATTTTTCCCCTATATGCATCAGCTCAATGTGGATATTGCGCAAGTGCAGCGCCGTGTGGTCGATTTTCCGAAGATGAAAGCGCTCTACGGTGATAAAATTGGTTTTTGTGCCGGACCTGAAGGTTTGGATATGACCAAGCCTTTTACGAATGAGGAGTATATAGGGGCGATCAAGAGAACTGTTGATATTTACGGGCCCGGCGGCGGTAGTTATCTCATGATGTTCACACCTGATGAAGAATTGTTTTGGGATGCGTGTGCTGAAGGGTATTACCGCAGCGTAGAGCTATACGAAGACAAATAGGGGGAGCGCCTTGAACAATTTTATCATTGAGCCGGAGCGTAAAATTGATGTACTGTCATCCTGTGATGTATTGGTTGCAGGCGGAGGCATCGCAGGCATAGCTGCGGCTATGGCGGCGGCCAGAAATGGCAAAAAAGTCACGCTTGTTGAGCGTGAATATGGACTCGGTGGTATGGCGACATTGGGTCTGATCACCATATATTTGCCGCTGTGTGATGGTGAGGGCAATCAAGTTGTTTTCGGTATTGCTGAGGAGCTGTTGAAGTTATCTATTGCGCATGGTGCCGAGGCCGGGCTTTATCCGGATGCTTGGCTCAATGGCGGAAGCCTAGATTCGCGGCTAAAGAGCAGATATGTCACACAGTATAACCCACACTTATTTGCTCTGCGCGCGGAAGCGTTGCTCGTAAAACTGGGCGTGACCATACTTTACGGCACTACGATTTGTGCAGTCAAAAAAGATGCAGACATGATTTCTCATGTTATTGTAGAAAACAAGTCAGGTCGCACAGCAATAGCTGTCGCATCAGTCATTGATGGCACCGGAGATGCGGATATTTGTCATATGGCCGGAGCGAAAACGGCGCTTTATGCAAAAGGTAATGGCCTTGCCAGTTGGTATTACTATATTCAAAGCGGCGAAGTGAAGCTCAAGATGTTTGGTCTTGCAGATATTGTTCCGGGTAGAGCGCCTGAGGGTGAGCATGCTGCGGCAGGCAAAGAATATAAGAATGAGAAGGTTGAAAGTCTGGATCAAAATGTGCGTTTTTCCGGAGTTGATGGTGATCAGCTCAGCCGAGCTGTGATCGCAGCCCATGAGAAAATGTTCAATGACATTGAGACACACCATAAAGCAGATCAGTCGTATTTGCCAACAACCATTTCGTCCATTCCGCTTGTCAGAATGTCACGCAGACTCGTTGGTGCTTATACTATGGATGATACCGAGATCAAGACGCATATGAAAGATAGTATCGGTATGACCGGAGACTGGCGCAAAAAAGGGCCGGTATATGAGATTCCGTTCGGAACTTTGTATGGGTATGAGGTCAAAAATCTTCTTGCGGCCGGGCGTGATATTTCTGTTACGGACAATATGTGGGATATCACTCGTGTTATTCCACCTTGTGCGGTAACAGGCGAAGCCGCCGGGATTGCCGCTGCGATGGGCAATGATTTTACTGTCACCAATATCTCTGAGTTGCAAGAGCGATTGGTTGCTGCCGGGGTGCGGCTTCACTGGGATTAAAAGAATACTATCAAAACCCCGCAATCTCTTGACACTTCAAGAAATTGCGGGGTTTTATGTTGGCACGCCGGAGAAGATTCGAACTCCCGACCTTCTGGTCCGTAGCCAGACGCTCTATCCAGCTGAGCTACCGGCGCTCATCGAAACGCATATATAAACAACGAATCGCTCAGCCATAGTAGCATACCCACGGATAAAATGCAAGTAAATTTTCAGCTTTGTTTATTATAAAAAATTTTGCATAAAAGCCATTGTAGAAAATTCCTTTATTCGTTATAATGGTCAGAGTTGTATGCAACATGCGCAGACATGATTCATTATCTAGTGTAGCGTATTTTAAATAACTGTGCATACGACAAAAAATGCACGGAACTAAAGGACACTAATAATCGGCGACGGTTTTTCATATATTAGTCTTTTTGTTCTATGCCTTTGGAAGGGGCATAGATCCATGGATGTAAATAGAACTAAAAAATGGTATAAACGGATAAAAGTACCTATAGGCGTTACGGTCACGGTGTGTGTGTTGCCTGTGATCATAACGGCGCTTTTCTACCTTTTAAGGGGCTTTCCGCTCATTATGGGATGGGCTGCAAACAGTATATCTGCACCGATACGCGGAGTGCTCGCCAGAGTCACCTCAGTGTATCCATTTTCCATGATGGAAATCTTGATCATCGCTGCAATCATCGGCTTGATATCTTATATCATCCAGAGCATCAGCACAGCCGCACGGCGGCGCGAAAGATGGAAAATCCTTGGTAAAAGGCTACTTCCGATAGTCATCATCGCCATGTATATGTGGAGTATATTTTGCTGGCTATGGAATGTTGGCTATCATGCGCCGGGATTTGCGGAAAGAAACGGATTTACAGGCCGTGGTGTCAATGCGCACAATCTCGCTGAGGTTTCAAGCGCTTTTGCCCAAAGAGCCAATGAACTGTCCTTACTCGTCGAAAGGGACGAGGCCGGGCGTTATTTAGGCAACCGCGGGCAGATATTTGCCGACTCTTTGTATGTCTTCGAGAATATATCAAGGGAATTTCCTTGCCTTGAAGGCCGCTTATTTAGACCTAAGCCTATGCTATTTTCATGGCTCATGAGCCGCACAGGGTATGGCGGCATTTACTTTGCGCTCACCGGTGAGGCAAACATCAATGTTCTGCCTCCATACAGCACCATGCCTGTGACTGTCGCTCATGAACACGCCCATCATCTTGGGGTTTTTGCTGAGGATGAGGCGAACTTTGTGGCGATACTTGCTTCCATCACATCGGATAATCTCGTTTTTCAATATGCAGGGTATCTTAGAGGGCTTATTTATTTGATGGATGCGCTCCGGACGGCAGACTACCATGCTTGGCAGGAAATCAGCAATACGCTGTATGACGAAGTCCGCAGAGATTGGAATGAGCTGTTTGAATTCTGGCAATCCCAAAGGACTGTAGATGTAGGTATTGACATCGTTGATACGGTGCTTACGGCGGTTACAGAAACCATGCGTGAGAGTGTCGATTTTGTATATGATGCATTTTTAAGGGCGCATGACCAAGAGCTGGGTCTTTTGTCCTATGGCGCATGTGTGGATTTGATTATCGAATACTTTGTGACTCGCGGTATGCTCCCCCGGCAACAATAGGCTTTTTGTATGTAATTAATCACCGATCAGCGCCGCACCAAGTGCCGTGGCAAACACTGCATTCGGAGGGATTGTAAATTCTGCATCGGCCAGATTTGAAAAAGGCAAAAGAATGGGCGCAGCATGGGGGAATGTAGCCAGTGTCCCGGTCAACACCACATTCTTTATCGGATCGTTTTTGATTACAAAAACAGCAAGCATTCCGATGGTTTGAAAAACCATATTCATAATCCCAAGCGCAATATCTGCATCAGATGCTGTGCTTTTTATTTTGCCGAAATTCGCAGCGGTCAGGCTGGATGACAGCGCCGGGATTTCATGACCGACTATATCTCTGACCATCAGGTCAACATTTTCCAGATTCCCTTTTTCCGCAAGCGCAATGATGGCATCAATATCGCTTTTGGCAAGCATTTGCGAGGCAAGGCCAATGATCGTTCCTCCACCGATTCCCGACCCACCGACACGTTCTGCTTCGTCTTTTCCTGCCCTGACAAATGCCGTACCTGTACCCATACTGACGACAAGGGCTTCAGACAATCCGGAAAGATGCAGCGCACCGCAACCTATAGCGGTAAATTCATTGACTTTCCGTGTGTCTACGCCATATATCTGCTCGTCCACAAATGAAGCCCCTACGCCGGTGACGGCAAAGGTTTTCACTTCATCAAGTCCTATCCCGATGGTACGCAGGATATGACCTATCGCTCCGTAGAGCGATGTCACTTGGTCGCCTGCTCTGACTTGTTTCATTCCGACAGGCTTTCCGTCTTTCAGGGCCACGACTTTTGTCGTCGAACCTCCGATATCTATTCCCAGAACTAAGTTCATAAAAATCTCCGTGACTCAAATATTACTTTGCTGATCCGACCCTGTTCATTTTATTGCAGATGATGTATAATAGTCAAGAAATTGTTTAATTAACTCGGAGGACTACATATATCATGAGAATTATGGCTGTGGACTATGGAGATGCCCGAACAGGTCTCGCTGTTTCGGATTTAACCGGAACGATTGCCGGTGAGGCTTGGGTGCTTCATGAGCGCAATCAATCCAAAGTGGCCGCCTCTATAGGTTTTGAGGCGGAAAACAGGTCTGTCAAAACGATTGTCATTGGTCATCCCAAAAATATGAATGGCACTATCGGACCAAGGGCATTGCTCTGCGAGGCGCTTGCAGAAGCAGTTCGTGAAGTGTGCGATATTGAGGTCATACTTTGGGACGAGCGCATGACCACTATGGGGGCGCATCGCATTTTGTCCGATACCGGAAGGCGTGGGAAGAAGCGTAAAAATACTGTTGATGCTGTAGCTGCGTCTTTGATACTGGAGAGTTACTTGAATTCGATTTCATAGGAACTGCACTCCGGGCAACCCGCATTTTGCGGCAACTTCCGGCCGTCAGCTTAGGCAGTGTGGGCATGAGTCGAAACATCCACACTACCTAATCCGGAATGCTATCGAATTTCTTAGATATCTCGAATCCGAACAATGGCAATATCACCAGCCCCAACGCAATGCCCAATTGCACAACACTGAGCGGTACCGTTGTAAACAAGTCATTGAGGATCGGAATATACATCACCGCAAAAAGTATGACCATCGCTGCCAACGTCGAGAGATTTAAAAACCTATTATCGAACATCGTTTTCTTAAACCCTAAAAATGTCTCTTTCTTCGACGGATACGCCACCAAAAGCTCACTGGCTACCAGTGTGAAAAAGCACATACTTATAGCGACCAAATAATCCCCAATCGCAAAATGACCTATGAGAAACGATGCCAACGATGCCCCGGCGACAAATGCCGATCTGAATGCAACCGAAACACCCATTTCTTTGTTTACAATCGGCTCTAGGGGATCTCTGGGCTTTTTTCGCATTACATTTTTCTCTTTACCTTCCATGCCCAATGCAAACGCAGGAAATGCATCGGTCAAAAGATTTACAAACAATAATTGAGTCGCCACAAGCGGTACCGGAAGACCAAATATTATAGCCAGAAGTATGATCAGAATTTCACCGATGTTATTGGCCAGCAGATATCCGGTGACCTTTCTGATATTGCCGTATATTGTCCGGCCTTGAGATACCGCATCAACGATACTGACAAAATTATCATCAGTTAAAATCATATCCGCCGCTTCTTTTGAAACATCAGTGCCGGTGATACCCATGGCAATACCGATGTCGGCTTTTTTAAGCGCAGGCGCATCATTTACTCCGTCGCCTGTCATGGCAACTATATGATTATTCGCTTTTATGGCTGTCACTATACGTACTTTATGTTCCGGTGACACACGTGCATAGACATCGACTGTACTGACTTTGCTTATAAGCTCTGCATCACTCAAATTGTTGATGGCAGGGCCATCGAGCACTGCGCCTTCCGGCTGCATTATGCCCAAAGATTGCGCTATGGCTGCTGCGGTGATTTTATGATCGCCTGTGATCATTTTGACCGTGATGCCCGCACCATGACACTGCGCCACCGAATCTTTTACCTCCTTGCGCGGGGGATCAATCATGCACATCGTGCCAACATATATGAGCGCTTCCTCCACATTGTCTATCGCCGCCTCACTGTCATATTCTTTATATGCAAATCCTAAGACACGAAGCGCATCCGCCGCAAACTGCTCGTTTTGTGCTAAGAGACGCGCTTTTTTATCTCCATCCATTGGAACTATTTTGCCGTCTGCATAGATTTTTGTCGCACGCTCGATGATCGCATCGGGTGCACCCTTCGTATTCATGATGACTTTTCCATCTTTTAGGTTAAATGTGGACATCAACTTTCTTTCAGAATCGAAGGGGATTTCTTGTACACGTTTATGCAATGCGCTGCACTCATTTTTGTCATTTCCGAGTTTCGCTCCAAAAACCAACATGGCACCTTCGGTTGGATCACCGATAATTTTGGAATGCACTTTATCATAAATGGCATCATTGCACAAAACCGCTATTTCCGACATGAGGGCGATGTTTTTTGTAGCTGCAACCGCACCGGTGACTTCCCCAACCGGATCATATCCAACCCCGGTCACTTCGTATAAGTTTTCATAGTCAAAACATTTTACAACGGTCATCTTATTTTGCGTAAGCGTACCGGTCTTGTCTGAGCATATGACTGTTGTACTGCCCAATGTTTCAACGGCTCTGAGTTTCTTGACAATTGCGTTTGACCTGACCATCTTTTGAACACCAATGGCCAGTATCACTGTCGCCACAATCGCTATACCTTCCGGAACAGCGGCAACGGCCAAAGATACTGAAACCATCATCATATCAATCAGATCCCGGTAACTGCCTATACCCAAAATATTATAAAGAAATCCAACCAAAAACACTATGGCACACGTTATAATACACACAATACCCAACGTCTTTGCCAGTGCATTGAGTTTGTCTTGAAGCGGAGTGCTTCCCTCATTGGTTTCTTGCAAAATCGTTGCTATTTTGCCCATCTCGGTCTGTGCCCCGGTTGCATAAACAACACCCACGCCTCTGCCATAAGATACGACTGTACCCATGGCCGCCAGATTGATCCGATCGCCCAAGGTCACTTCATCTTCAAAAATTACATTACAATCTTTGAGCGCAGGCACCGATTCTCCGGTGAGCGCCGACTCGTCCACTTTGAGGTTCATACTTTCAATGATTCTGACATCGGCAGGGATATAGTCGCCTGCATCCAGAATAACTATATCGCCTTTTACAACATGATCAGAATCTATCTTGTCAATTGCGCCATCTCTTTTTACTTTTGCTTTGGGACTGGACATGTCTTTGAGCGCTTTGAGTGCATTGTCGGCTTTGTTTTCTTGAGTGATGCCAATGATCATGTTAAAAACCAGTATGGCTATGATAATTATCGCATCTTTAAGCCCATCGCCTGCAATGGTCGATACAATTGCTGCGGCAATCAAGATGACTACCAAAAAGTCTTTAAACTGCTCAAGAATCCGAAGCATCAAAGATTTTTTCTTTGCGCTTTGCAATCGATTCGGGCCATCTTGCTCAAGCCGTTTTGCGGCTTGGAATCCGGCCAATCCATTTTGCGCATCGGAATCCAACACCTGTAACGCCTCTTGCGCACTTATTTTGTAAAACTCTGTTATCATATGACGCTCCTCTATTAAAGGCTAACGATATTTGAATATGGGGTGCTGAGTTTTCTATAGACACCCTATTGTTATTATTGTAACATAGATGTATAATGTGTACAAATACTTGCTGTGGAGGTTCCCAATGGAACGCAAAGACAAGGAAAACTATTATCTCGATATCGCCGAGACCGTTTTGATCAGGTCTACTTGCCGAAGACGCAAATATGGCGCTGCGATTGTCTTAAATGATGAAATAATCTCAACAGGCTATAACGGAGCGCCCCGCGGGCGCAAAAACTGCCTTGACCGAGGCGTTTGTATGAGAGATGAGCTCAAAATCCCAAGCGGAGAGCGCTACGAACTTTGCCGCAGTGTACACGCAGAGGCCAATGCAATCATATCGGCAGCCAGAAGGGATATGATCGGCTCTACGCTCTATCTTGCAGGACGTGAAGCGAAGGAAAACAAGCTACTCAGCGACACAACTTCATGCAGCATGTGCCGCCGCCTCATCATCAATGCCGGAATCGAGCGGGTCGTATGCCGAATCACAGAAAACCAATTCACTATTACCCACACGCGCGATTGGGTATTTAATGATGACTCGATTATTGATATATCAGAGCTAAATCCGGCGTAAAAATGAGAAAGTTCTTTGATGCGCTAAAAAAAAGCGTTCCCACCGTGGATGCTCATTACCGCATCGGTATGCGCGTGGTCAAAACGGCGGCGGCAGTGGGTATCTGTTTGCTATTTGCCCTCCTTTTCGGTGGCATTGAGTCTATTTTGATAACGGCTGTTGCAACCATCGTAACGATTCGGACGACACAAGAAGAGACTATCACTAGCGGTGTTTTCCGAATTTTGGGTACGATTATTGGCGCTACGCTCGGGATTTTAACTGTACTGATCAGTTTGTTTTTACCGTTTTATGACCAAGGTTTGTTCGTCATTGTGATTCCTATAATGCTCTTGTTAAACCTGTATTTGTGCAATGTTTTTAACATGCAGGATTCTTGTGCGATTGCATGTGTGGTTACAGTAATTGTTGCGACGCAGATTGTGCCGATGGAGTCGCCTATGGACGAGGCTTTTCATTTTGCGCTCATGAGGGTAAGGGATACTGTGGTCGGTGTGACCATTGCTACGATTATGAATATTGTGCCTTATAAAATATCTGATTTAATTAAGAGACGCAAGGACGAAGGGTTTTGAGTTTTAGACTTTTTCCACTATGCTAACAAATCCTTCACAACTTCCGCCGCCAAAATAAGCCCTGCAACTGATGGTACAAAGGCAGTGCTTCCTGGTGCAGGTCGGTGTGAGGCAGGTCGTAGCTCTGCATCGATCGGCTTTACAGGCACTTCCCTTGTATAGACAACCTTGAGCGCTTTTACGCCCCGCTTCCGAAGCTCCCTGCGCATGATTCGTGCCATGGGGCAAATGGACGTTTTAAATATATCGGTGACTTCCAATGCTGTCGGATCCAGTTTATTTGCCGCCCCCATTGATGATATAATGGGCACGCCTAACCCCGCTGCACGGCAGACCAATTCTAGCTTCGCTGTCATGGTGTCCACCGCATCTATAACATAATCATAAGCAGTCAAATCGACCTCATCGGCTGTGTCCGGCAAGTAAAATAGCTTGCTTGCAACGATTTGTATATCCGGATTTATATCCAGTAGACGCTCCTTCATCACATCCACTTTGACTTGTCCGATTGTCTTGTGCGTTGCGATGATTTGTCTGTTGATATTCGTAATATCTACAACATCGCCATCAAACAGGTCTATTGCACCAATGCCTATGCGGCACAACGCTTCGGCGGTATGCCCTCCTACACCGCCAATCCCAAAAACCGCCACCCGGCGGTTTTTGAGTTTTTCTATATTTTCCCAGCCAAAAAGCATGGCGGTGCGGGCAAATTGATCATTCATGGTTTTGTTCCCTACTTAAGTTATATGTGTTCATGACCTTGATTTTATCATATTCCTTCCCGAATTTCATCAACAATCTTGTCTAATGTGCTGTGCTCAATTTCTTTGCCATTGACGATAACGACCGGCCCTCTGACGCACTTGGTTGCACAGAATCTACCTTTAAATTCAGTGCACGCTTCAAGCCCATTGTCACGCACATACTTCATCAATTCACCATAGAGCTGTTGCGCCCCTTGCTCAAAGCAGCTTCTGCCAAAACAAATCGTCAAATCCAGTTTCTTCTTTGCAGTTGCCGCATTTAACACAAAATCTCCATCGGCAATCAATCGGCGATTTTTATAACTCGTGTGCAGCAGCTTGTGTACTTTATGACTGTCGTTTAGCTCCTCATTGTACAGCTTCTGCAAAAAAGGATTGGCATGTGAGACATGAAGTTGGAGCATCGCATCATTGTCAAACAACCCCTGTGTACGCAGCACATTATCGCAATTATCTTTTCCATCCGGCTGCCCGGCGCCATTTACACAACCGCCGGGACAGGCCATGACTTCGATCAAATCAAATTGCTCCGCACCGCTTTTTACTTTCTCTATAACCGTGCGGGCATTGGAAAGACCGCTAACTACGGCAAGCCTGAGCGTCTTGTCTCCAATGGAAACCTCCCCGATTTTTATACCGTCATCACTGCGAAACTGCTTAAACTCACGCTCGGCTCCGGTTTCCAGTTGTGATGCAGCAAAGCGCAAAACCGCTTCACAGACCCCGCCGGTCGAACCGAATATTATAGCCCCGCCGGTGGCAAAGCTCAGCGGCATATCCAGTGAGCCTATGCCCAGTTTATTAAACTCTATACCATGCTCCCTGATCATTCGTGCAAGTTCCTCGGTAGTGATTACATGATCCACATCCTTGCTGCCATCTACAGAAAATTCGGGTCTGGTCGCTTCAAACTTTTTGGCAGTACATGGCGCAATGCAAACTACTGAAATCTGCTCATGCGGCACACCGAGTTCCTTTGACAGCTGATCTTTACAGACTGCACCAAAAATCGACATCGGACTCTTCACCGTTGAAAGCTGATTTAGAAGATCGGGATAATATGACTCGGCAAACTTGACCCATGCCGGGCAGCAAGAGGTAAATTGAGGAAGTCTCTCACCTTTTTCATATCTCGCAAAAAACTCCTTGCCTTCTTCGACCACCGTAATATCCGCAGCAAAACATGTGTCATAAACACGGTCAAAACCCATAATTTTAAGCGCCGAGACCATTTTACCCACATTGTTCTCCCCCGCTTTTTCGCCAAAGCATTCTCCGATGGCAACACGTACCGCAGGCGCAATTTGAGCGACGACAATTTTTCCCTTGTCATGTATATCATTCCAAACATCTGTGATGTTCGTCTTGACCGTCAGCGCACCCACCGGACAAGCCTTAACACACTGACCGCAACCGACACATTCAACATCCCCTATGCCTTTGTTGCCTCGGGTAATCACACGTGCTTGCGCACCTCTATAGGCAAAATCCAGAGCGCCGATAGATTGAATTTCATCGCACATCCTTACACAGTCACCGCACAAGATGCATTTGGCAGGATCACGTACAATACACGCCGATGAGAGGTCTTTTTGCTTCTCTTTTTGCATGGGCTTAAATCGTATGTCTTTGACCCCCAATTGCGCGGCAATATCTTGCAATTTGCACACACCACTTTTGGGACATACAGTACAGGACTGATCATGACTGGCCAACATAAGCTCAATGATCATTTTCCTCATATCTCTTATGAGCTTTGTATTTGTTTTTACAATCATTCCGGGGTGGGCTTTGGTTGAGCACGCCGGAACAACACCACTCGGATGATCTAAAACCTCAACCATACACATACGACATGCCCCATATACACTCAAATCAGAATGATAGCAAAATGTAGGCAGTTCTATACCTGCTTTTCTAATCACCTCAAGCAAATTATTTTCATCTTCTAATGTAACCGAGATTGAATCCACAGTGATCACATTCTCATTTGATGGCGCTGTGATTAAATCAGAACCTTTATGAACATTCATATTTTACCTCCTAACATCTGGCAATCGCTTCGAATTTGCATACATCTGCACAAGCGCCGCATTTAATACACTTTTCACCATCAATCGTATACGCTGTGCCCTTTTCGCCATGGATACATTGAACAGGGCATTTTCTGGCACAAATGGTACACCCTTTACACTTTTCAGGAATAATTACATAGGTCAAAAGCGCCTCGCAATTGCCTGTCGGACAGCGTTTTTCAACCACATGCGCCATCACTTCTTCTCTAAAATATTTAAGAACCGAAATAATCGGATTCGGAGCAGTCTTGCCCAATGCGCACAATGAGCCCACACGCACGGTATTGGCAAGTGCTTCAAGCAGTTCCACCGTTTCTACGGTCGCCTCACCGGCGCTGATTTCATCAAGCATCGAGAGCATCTGACGTGTGCCTTCTCGACATACGACACACTTTCCGCAACTTTCATTTTGCGTAAATTGCATGAAGTATCGGGCGATCTTTACCATACAGGTATTTTGATTCATAACCACAACACCGCCGGATCCCACCATGGCACCAACTGCATTGAGATTATCATAGTCCAAAGGCATATCCATATGCTCTTGAGTTAAGCAACCTCCGGACGGCCCGCCGATTTGTACCGCCTTGTAATCCGTTGGATTGAGATTTCCGTCCGCATCGGTAACCAGGACACCATCATCGGTGATCACTCCGCCACCAATCTCTTTGATAATTTCACGTAGCGTAACACCGAACGGAACTTCAATAAGTCCGGTATTGGCCACATGCCCTGTCAGTGCAAAGGTCTTCGTGCCTTTAGCCGTTGCAGTGCCAAGCCGGGTATATTCATCAACACCCATGCGCATAATCAGTGCAACTGCGGCCAGCGTCTCTACATTATTGATGACGGTCGGCTTGCCGAACAATCCCACCTGCGCAGGATATGGCGGCTTGAGCGTTGGCATACCACGCTTACCCTCTATCGAAGCAATAAGCGCAGTCTCCTCACCACATACAAATGCGCCCGCACCTTCCATCAAGTGAATTTTAAAACACTTGCCCGATCCGAAAATATTATCACCCAGAACACCCGCTTCCTGCGCTTGTTCTATCGCCAGTTTTAGGCGCTGACAGGCCAACGGATATTCCATACGGACATATATATACCCCTTTTGCGCATTGACTGCTTGAGCCGCAATGATCATGCCTTCCAATATGGAGTGCGGATTGCCCTCCAAAAGACATCTGTCCATAAATGCGCCCGGATCACCTTCATCACCATTACAAATAACATATTTAATGTCACTTTCGTTTTGGCGGGTAATATCCCACTTTCTGCCGGTCGGAAAACCTCCGCCGCCACGCCCGCGCAACCCGGAATCGGATATGAGTGTACATATTTCCTTATCGGTCATTTCCAAAACGGCTTTTCGGGCTTGAAAATACCCCCCATGATAGATATATTCATCAATACTACACGCATCAATGTTACCGCAAAGTTCGAGCAAAAGCCGCCTTTGGCGAGCATAGAAGGGAATATGATGTTCATCCGGTATAGCCTCTCCGGTGGAGGGCAGTCTATAGACCAGCCGATCAATAATCTGTCCGCCCAACAAAGTCTGCGTCACAATTTCTTCTACATCAGAAAGAGAAACCTTGACATAGAGCACACTTTCATTGACGATGTGCACCAGAGGCCCCATTTGGCAAAACCCTTGACAGCCGCTCATCGAAAGACCCATATCATGCCCCGCTTCTTCCTCAAGCGCCACATTAAATGCAAATCCATGTTCCTGCGCAAGTTCCATAAAGCGATTGTAAATTTTAATTGCACCATTTGCTATACATCCGGTACCTGCACAAATGACGACACGATTTTTATGTTTTGCCGCAGCGTTTGCAAAACGCTCACTGCGCATTTCAAGAGACATTAACTCATGCATTGACCGCTTCCTCCTTGTACTTGTTAATTAACTCAATCGTTTTTTCCTTGGTCATCGCTCCATAGACATCATCATTAATTGTGATCACGGGCGCTAGGCCACATGCACCAATACACGCAACTTCTTCAAGCGTAAAAAGGTTGTCGTCTGATGTGTGCTTTTTGTCATCGAGTCCAAGCTCGGTTTGAAATACTTTGATGATTTCAACCGCTTTTCTCACATGACATGCTGTTCCGTTACATACTCTGATGATGTATTTGCCCTTTGACTCTAATGCAAAGTGTGAGTAGAATGTCGCAACGCCAAAAACTGTTCCGGGGGTTATTTTCAGTGCATTGGCAACATAATTCATCACATCTTCCGGTAAGTACGAATATGCGGCTTGTACTTCCTGTAAAATAGGGACAAGCATGTGGGGATTGAATTCGTGTTTTTCCAGAATTGCACAGACTGTTTCAAAATTCGTCTTGAATTCTTGCGTGTTTTTCTGCATGGTCGTTTTTCCTCCTTTTCCGACTGTTGGATTTGGTTGCTTTTGCGTCTTTAAAACCACCCCGTCAGGCTTCGCCTGCCACCCCTCCAAAAAGGGGAATTAGGGTAAATACCGAGCTGCACCACTATTACAGATTGCTACAATGACATTATAAACCACCTCATCGCACTAAAGCCAAACGTCATCACAAGGAATCTTTGTGATGACGTTTTTGGCGAACTCTATTTTATTCTTGACAAGATTGAGGCGTAAAAGATTTCACGTGCAGTCTCCGGAGACACACTGATGACCTCGCTATCTACCGTGACAGAAACTCCCCTTTGGCACGCTCTCATGCAAAACTGGGCTTCCATCTCTATTTTGTCGTAAAGTTTGTCCTCTTCAATGATCTGCTGAAATGTTTGTATGACATTATAGGAGCCTTTGAGGTGGCACGAACTGCCAACACAGACAGAAACCTTGAGCATCGCTTATTCCTCCTTCTCGGAGCCTGAGTAGTGTACGTGTAAAAGCTCGTGTACACGTCCTTTGAGTAATCCATTATAAAGCGGCATTGCCAATGGATTTTCTTCTGAACGTTTAAAGCTACACATCTTATCCGCAGCATAAAGCCCCTTGCCGCGCGCATCTACTTCGCTTTCCGGCACATAAGGCTGTCCGGCTCCGCTGACACATCCGCCGGGGCAAGCCATACATTCGACAAAGTCAAACTGCTCACCGGCTTTGATGCGCTCGATCAAATCACGGACATTGCCTAAACCACTGACTACCGCGATCCGAAGTTCCCGATCGCCCACTTTGACTTTGGCTTCTTTTACACCCTTCATGCCTCGCACGCCTTGCAGTGCGATGGTGTGCAGTCCGATTGCAGACTTGTCTGAGGAAATACGGCGCAAAACAGCTTCTGTAACGCCGCCCGAAACGCCAAATATCACGCCGGCACCCGTTCTGATACCAAAAGGAGAATCTACAGCCTCAGGCTCCAGCTCTTCAAAAACAAGCCCCGACTCCCTGATCATCTGTATCAGCCCTTGTGTCGTAATGACATAATCTACTCTCGGCACACCATCTACTTCGAACTCTTTGCGTTTGCATTCATATTTTTTCGCCGTACAGGGCATGATGGCAACATGGATGACCTTGCGTGTGCTCGATGCAAAACGCTCTTTTACAACTGAGGCGAGCATTTGCATGGGGGAGCGGCATGTGGATACATGCGGCATAAGCTCCGGATAGTTCTTTTCGCAATAGGTTACCCACGCAGGGCAGCATGATGTAAATAACGGAAATCCTGAATTTGCTGCATCTGACTCTAAGCGATCAAGCAGCTCTTTAGCCTCTTCGAGCACGGTTAGGTCAGCACCTGTGGATGTGTCAAATATTTCATCAAATCCTAAACGGCGAAGCGCCGCTACGATTTTGCCCATCGCATTTTCACCTTCGGCAAAGCCAAATTGCTTACCCAAAGCGACCCTGACCGCAGGGGCAATCTGGACGGTGACTTTTACATTTTCATCGTCTAGTTCTTTCCACAATTGTTCAGTATCTTTTTTAATCACCAGCGCACCGGTGGGGCAAACCGCAGCGCATTGTCCGCAACCGACACAGTTTGATTCTGCCAGAGGCTCATCAAAGGCAGTGCTGATGGTCATATTGGAACCGCGCCATGCAAAATCTATTGCGCCGACTTTTTGCACTTCATCACACATCCGCACACAGTCACCGCACAGGATACACTTGCTCTGATCTTTGGTAATGCAATGTGACGATGTATCACGTACAGGTTCTGTTGCCGTATTGGGGAAGCGCACTGCATCGACATTAAAGCGCTTGGCCAAATCTTGCAGTTTACAGTTGCCGTTGCGCTCACAAATGGTGCAGTCACGGCAGTGATTACTCAGCAGCAACTCCAATATCATCTTGCGATATTTGCGCAGACGTTGGGTGTTTGTACGGATCTCCATGCCGGGCCAAGGCTGTGCCGAACAGGCTGCATCCAAATTACCTTTGCTATCTTCGATAATGCACATACGGCATGCCCCATAAATCGAAAGTTCGGAATGATAGCAGAAAGTTGGCAATTCAATACCGGCTTTCCGGATCATCTGGAGAAGATTTTTCTCGCCCTCTATTTCAACAGGAATACCATCTATGATCATAAACTCTTTTGTTTCCATCTCTTACTCCTCCTTGATTGCATCGAATGGGCAAGCATCAATGCAAACTCCGCATTTTACACATGTGCTCTGGTCAATGACAAATGGTTCTTTGACTTTGCCGGATATTGCATTCACCGGGCAGACCTTGGTACACTTCGTGCAACCCTTACATAATTCTTCCACGATCAAGATACGCTTTAACTTTTCACAGCTGGCTGTAGCGCAGCGTTTTTCGTTGATGTGCTGCTCATATTCTTCCCTAAATGAATTCAAGGTGCTCACGACAGGGGAGGTTGCAGTCTTACCCAAGCCGCAGAGTGATGTATTACCGATTGTGTCAGACAATTCGTAGAGCATATCAATATCCTCAGGCTTGCCTTCACCGGATACAATTCTGTCGAGAATTTCAAGCATACGCTTGGTGCCCTCGCGACAAGGCACGCACTTACCGCAAGATTCAAATTGGGTAAAGTTCATAAAGAAGCGCGCCACACCGACCATACATGTATTATGATCCATTACGACCAGTCCTCCGGAACCGATCATCGCTCCGGCTTTGGTGAGCGAATCAAAGTCAAGCGATAAGTCTAAATCTTTTTCGGTCAAGCAACCGCCCGAAGGTCCGCCGATTTGTACGGCTTTAAATTGTGTGTCGTCTTTCATGCCGCCGCCGATATCGAAGATAACCTCTCTGAGTGTTGTACCCATCGGCACTTCAATAAGACCTGTGTTTGTAATATTACCTGTAAGTGCAAATGCCTTGGTGCCGGGACTGCTTTCCGTTCCGATGTTTCTAAACCACTGTGCACCCTTGTTTATGATGATCGGTACATTGGCAAATGTCTCTACATTGTTAAGTACCGTCGGCAGACCGAACAAACCTTGTTCAACCGTTCTGGGCGGCTTCGTTCTGGGCATACCGCGCTTGCCCTCTATTGAAGCGGTCAAGGCACTGCCTTCACCACAGACGAATGCGCCCGCACCGCGGTTGATATGAATGTCAAAAGAAAATCCGCTGCCCAGAATGTTTTCACCCAACAATCCCAGCTCTTTTGCTTGGGAGATGGCATTGCGCAAGCGCTTAACCGCTACGGGGTACTCTGCACGCACATAGATATAGCCCTCGGAAGCACCGCACAGCATACCGGCGATCATGATGCCCTCTAACATGAGGTGCGGGTCGCCTTCCATAATGCTGCGATCCATAAATGCACCGGGATCACCCTCGTCACCATTACACACGACATATTTGGGTGTGGCTTTTTGACGGCGTACCGATGTCCATTTTCTGCCCAATGGGAAACCGCCGCCGCCTCTGCCGCGTAAGTTCGCCACATTGAGTTCCTCCATAGCGGTATCGCCATCTATGTCAAATAACACCTTTTCAAAAGCTGCATATCCGCCAATGGATAAGTATTCATGAATGGAGTTTGCATCGATATGTCCGCAATGTTCCAGCACGACTCTTTGTTGCTTCTTGTAAAAAGGAATTTCCTCTTGCAGCTTAAACGAAGTGCCGTTTGATTTGTAGGCAAGTCTCTCTACATGAGCGCCTTTGACGACGGTCTCTTCGACAATTTCTTTACAATCTTCCGCTTTGACTTTGACATAGAGATAGCCTTGAGGTTCAATTCTGACCAGTGTACCCATCTCGCAGAAGCCATGGCAACCGCATTCCTTTATGCCTACGGCATCCGGGTTGTGCGCTGCAATGTCCAGTTCCACTTCACAGGCGATATTCTTTTCCTTGAGTGCAGCTTTTAGGCTATCGAGCACTTCAAGCGCACCGCTGGCGATACAACCTGTACCTGCGCATACTTTGATCTTTTTGGTTTGAACGTTTGCAGCTTCTTGGCATGATGAGCGCAACGCGATTAAATCTTGTCGGTTCTTAAGCATTCGCCTCTACCTCCTTTAGCTCTGCCAGCAGTTGCGCTGACGAATCAGGGGTCACCGCAGGATAAACTTTGTCATTGACTGTGATTACCGGAGCCAATCCGCAAGCACCTAGGCATGATACGGTTTCCACTGTGAAGAGCAAGTCTTCGGTTGTATGCTCATTTTCCAGAAGTTTCAGTTCTTTTTTCATCCGATTTAAGATCGGTATGGACTTTCTTACATGACAGGCTGTGCCATCGCAAACTTTGATGACATACTTTCCTTTGGGTTCAAGTGAGAAGTTTTCGTAAAATGTCGCTACCGAGAAAATCCTTGACTGACTGAGTCCCGTGGCTTTGGACACTTGCGCGAAAATTTCCTTGGGCAGATATTTGTAATGATCTTGAATATCCTGCAATATGGAAATAACTGCGCTGGGATCGTGGCGATAAATGCCTAAAATCCCATCAACTACCGTTGGATCAAATGCTTCGTTCATAATGTGTGGAGTCCCCCTTGTCTCTTATTTATATTAAGTTTCAGATCGTGTGCGTCTTGATAGACCCCGGGTTTAAACACCATCTAAAAATAATTAACACTGATACGCTTGCCCATCTTTCTAAGCGTTTCTGAAAGCTCTTCGATCAGCCGCATTTTTATGCTAAATCCAATCGGCAGATCAGGATTTTGGTGTGCAGGATTTACCGCCATGCCCACAAAGAAGCTGATGTCGGTAGCCTCTTCGAACAATAAATACGCAATCAGAGAAGCAGCATCCTTCTGTACACTCCATGTTCGGTAAAATTTATTATCAGCAAGATAATCTTGCGCATAAAGCAGTACACGGCTGATGGTAATGACCCCTTCGGTAACCAAGTCCACCCCGTCAATTTTTGCGGTAGGCGGAATACTGGGATCAATATAAACCAGCGATGTCTTAAGTTCCTCATTAAGATACGTTGCGGCCAATTTCGATGTTGTACCGCCGCACACGATATGTTTGCCTTCCTTACAGAAAAATGACGACATCATTTGATTTAAATCCGAAGTCTCCGAAGGAGGCCCTATGAGCAGGTTTGCATGTTTTCTGGGGCGTATTTTTATAACGCATGCCGTGGTATCATCGCCCGGCTCTTCCTCATATAGGTCATTACATGCGTCTACCAAAAAGGTAGCCATCGTCTTCGCGGTATGCTTGGGACTGTATTTGCGCTCTAAGTATTTGATGACGTCTTTTTGTGGCCAACCAAAACTGAGCGTCTTGCCTACACCGGCATGTATCACACCGTCACTGACGGCAACTAAGACATCATTTTCAATAAGTGATACCCGTGAAATATTGATTGTTTTACCGCCCATTTCCATCGAGGTCTCAGGCAAATCAAGCGATTTTCCTTTTCTCATAAAAATCACACGTGGGTTGTCATACTGTATGATTTCAGCTTCTTCACTGTTGAGTATGCGGATGATGGTAAATGTCGAATAGGCAACCTTGCGCACCTCGCAGACCGGAAGCGTTGCGACAATGGCCGAAAGACACTCTTCAATATCCATGGATGCCGCAACCATGGTTGCAATGATCTTTGCGGTCAGTATAGACAGTATACTGGCCTTAACGCCGCTGCCCAAGCCGTCAGTCAAAACGACCACTACTTCACCATTTTCGTTTTCAACCATCTCCACGGTGTCTCCGCAGAGCTCCTCGCCGAATTTGTTCAGACTATATGTCCCTATGTCTGTGAAGAAGTTATTCATTACGCAGAGTCTCCTTTAGCTTAGAGAGCGCTATTTTCGTCTCTGCGGTGGTCTCGCCCAAAAGTGAGGCAATCTCTTGTACGGTCGCCATCTGCTTTTCAATGACTTTGTCCGTAATTTCTATCGTTCTTTGATCACGTGCTTCTTTAATCTCTCTGGCGGTTTCCTTTTCGGTAATGTCGCGCATAATGGCTAAGACCACATGGAATGTCGTGTCATGAATGACGGATAAGGATACATGTATGGCATACTCTGCCAGATAGACTTTTTGCTCATGGATATCCTGCGATGTTTCCAAAACTTCGAGAAATGGTTCGGGATCAAGTATCATGGAAATGTGCTTGCCCAATACTTTTTTTTGCTCACCTATGTTAAAAAGCCTACATCCGGCTGCATTGATCTGCTGAATTTGGAGCTTTTCATTCATTGCGACCACAGCGCTCAATGAGTTGCTGATGATGATATCGGAAAAGCTCTGCGCCCGCTCCATAAGATAGGGCATACACATCACTTCTTCAGACTTTCCGCTAATGGTCGCTACGACTTTCTCACGGCAGGTATCATAACCGCAACTGCCGCAATCAAGTTCATCTTCCGGCTTGGATTTGCCAATTCTGAGCAAGGCTTCTGCAATTGTCTGCTCATCTAACTTCGGCGTGTGCACCGGTTGCGGTGCAATGGTCTTATCAAGTAATGCCGCATCCGGCATATCAATCTGAAAATCCGTATTTCCTGCCTGTTTTTCTATGTAGAGCGCACTGCTTATCGGCGAAAATTTGCCCGAACTCATGACCGGGCCGCCGATACAACTGCCCTCACATGCAGACATTTCAATAAAGCAGCGGTCGGAAATGCGTCCTGCACAAATGTCCTCTAGTGCAGCCATGCACTGATCCATACCGCAAATCGTCAAATAACGATAGTCCTTATGATATACGCCCAGACTGCGAATGATCCCACCTTCAACAGGGAAAAGCCGCGCTCTGCCTCCGGGCTGCATGACCTCTTCAAGATGGAGCTCTACGCCTTCAGCTGCAAGCCATGCGGACAGACCTTCAAACGATATGACACAGTCTACGATGTCGGGATATTTGTCCGCTTCATCTTTTTTGGATATGCATGGGCCGAAAAATACCGTTTTGACACCGGGATGCTCCCTTTTTATGGATGCGCTGTGCGCTTGCATCGGAGACTGCACTTTGGCCAGATACTTGAGTGCCTCAGGATAATATCGCTGTATGAGTACATTGACCGTATGACAACAAGATGAAATCACAATAGGCTGTACTCCGCTATCAATGAGTTGCTGGTAATGCGCCTTGACTATGGTCGCGCCTACTGCGGTCTCTTCTACACCATCAAAGCCCAGTGCACACAGGGCTTCTTTCATGGCCTCAATGCTGACTCCCGGAAAACCGGCCGCAAAAGAGGGTGCAATGCTCGCATAGACCGGCGCTGCTTCTTCAAGCAGTCTCTTTGCAGTAGGCAAGTCATCACGAATCACCTTGGCATGTTGCGGGCAACACACATAACAACGCCCGCACAGCACACATTCATCCTGAACGATACTGGCTTGGTTTAAGTTAAAGCTTATCGCCTTTATCGGACAGTTACGAATGCATTTGTAGCAATTTTTGCAATTGTTCTTTTTCACTTTAAGGCATTCATTCATCAAATGCACCTCAAACAGTGGTGGGTCACCCATGCGTCGTCATCATTGAAATTCACTAATTATTATACTTTTCGATAATACGCATGTCAATGAATAATCGTTTTCTCAAGCAATTTCTCCAAGACGAACATCGGTATTTACAAATGTTTGTCTGTCCATTTTTGCCATATATAAAAATTGACCAAAAAATTAACACAATTACACTTTTACAGGTTCTTTTTCCGGACATAATGTGGTACACTGTCCGGAAGTAGACAATTTAAGAAATGCGCACTAACAAAAACTGATGTGAGGTGACTTCATGTGTAACAACTGCGCACAGACCAGTCAATACTGGGAACAATTTGAAGCAATCATGACCGATTTTTCAGGCGACCGATCTCAATTGATCCCTTTGCTTCAAAAGTTGCAAGATGCCTACGGCTACTTGCCCGCTGACATTATCTCGCGACTTTCCGAACGCACAGGAATCTTTGTCTCCCAAATCATGGGCGTGATTACTTTTTACTCCCAATTCCGACTGGAGCCTGTTGGAGAAAACATCATAAGAATCTGCTTCGGCACCGCTTGCCACGTCATCGGTGCTGAGAATATCGCCGATGCCATATGCCGCGAATTGGGTGTCGCCCTAGGCGAGACCACAGAAGACAGGCTCTTCACCGTAGAGTCCGTAGCCTGCCTCGGCTGCTGCTCGCTCGCTCCTGTAATCATGATCAACGAAGAGACCCACGGACGGCTGACCCCGGATACCGCACGAGAAGTGATCCGGGAATTTAGATCGAGGGAGGCAAAAGCATGAAACAAATCATAATAGGTCTCGGCTCCTGCGGCATCGCATCCGGAGGACTCAAAGTAAAGCAGACACTGCAAGACCTTGCGGATAAAGCTGGAATGGGCATCACCGTAACCGAAACCGGTTGTATGGGCATGTGCTATACAGAGCCCATGGTTGAAATCAAAGACGAGACAGGCAAAAGAACCATTTACGGCGGCGTAGACGAGTCTGTCGCCCACGAAATATTCAACAGCCATGTTTTAAAAGACATTCCGGTCACATCTGCCATAGCCATCGATTCCGACGGTGCGGGCAATGAAAAAGACTTCCTCTCAAATCAAGTGCGCTTGGTCATGGAACGCTGCGGAAATATTGACCCTGAATCCATTGACGATGCACTGAGCATGGACGCTTATGACGGACTTAAAAAGGTATTGGGCAGCATGTCACCCACCGAAGTCATTGATGAAATTTTAGCTTCGGGGATCAAAGGCCGCGGCGGGGCAGGTTTTCCCACCGGACTTAAATGGAGATTTGCAGCCAATAACTCCGACACACAAAAATACATCATTTGCAATGCCGACGAAGGCGACCCGGGCGCATTTATGGATCGCAGCATACTCGAAAGCGACCCGCACAGCGTCATAGAAGGTATGATCATAGGCGGCTTCGCCATTGGTGCTACCAAGGGTTACATCTACGCCAGAGCCGAATATCCGATCGCAATCAGACGGCTTAAGATCGCTATAAATGCAGCGCTTGAACGTGGATTTTTAGGTAAGAACATCTTAGACTCAGGTTTCGATTTCGAGCTGATTATCAAAGAGGGCGCAGGGGCTTTTGTATGCGGCGAAGAGACCGCACTCATAGAGTCTATTGAAGGCAACAGAGGTATGCCCCGGATACGCCCCCCATTTCCGGCAGCACGTGGTTTGTTTGGTAAACCATCAAATATAAACAATGTCGAAACCCTTGCCAATATTGGACGCATCATCAGAAAAGGTGCAACGGATTTTGCGGCATATGGCACGGATGAAAGCAATGGCACCAAGGTCTTTGCACTGGCCGGCAAGGTCAAAAAAGGCGGACTGGTAGAGATCCCCATTGGTATGAGCATCCGTGAGGTCGTATATGATATAGGCGGTGGCACTTCATCGGGCAAAGCGTTTAAGGCAGTTCAGATGGGCGGACCCTCCGGCGGATGCATCCCGGCAGCCCTGATTGATACGACCATTGATTACAAGCCGCTGGCTGAGACCGGCGCAATCATGGGTTCGGGCGGTATGGTCGTCATGGATGAGGACAACTGCATGGTCGAAATCGCCAGATATTTCCTCCAATTCACGCAATCTGAATCATGCGGCAAGTGTGTTTTCTGTAAAATCGGCACCAAGAGGATGCTCGAAATCCTTGAGCGCATCACTCAAGGGCAAGGCGTTGAAGGAGATGTGGAAAAACTCGAAAGTCTGTCCCATCAAATCAAGACCAATGCACTGTGCGGTCTGGGGCAAACTGCGCCAAATCCGGTTTTGACCACCATCAGATATTACAGAGATGAATATGATGCGCATATCAGGGACAAAAAATGTCCTGCCGGTGGTTGCAAAGCGCTCATTCACTTTAATATCTCGCCCGAAAAATGTATAGGCTGTACGCTTTGTGCCAAAAAATGTCCCACAAGCGCCATCAGCGGCGAAGTAAAAAAAGCACATATCATCAATCAAGATAAATGCACCAAGTGTGGAATTTGCAGATCGGTCTGTAAGTTCGATGCTGTGGTCGTTCAATAGGAGGTACACCGATGTTGAATCTTACAATCAACGGAAAAAACTGCAAAGCTACCGAGGGTTTGACGGTTTTAGATGCTTGCCGTGAAAATGGTGTATTTATCCCCACACTCTGTCATGATCCCCGGCTCGTTCCATTCGGTTCATGCATGATATGCCGGGTGGAGATTGAAGGTGAGCGCGGCGTACCTCTGGCTTGCGGCACGATGGTTGCCGAAGGTATGGTGATCACTACCGAATCTGATGCCATCCGCTTAGCGCGCAAGACGTGTTTGGAACTGCTGGCTTCTCAGCACTTCGGGGATTGCACCGCACCATGCGTGATGGAGTGTCCGGCACATATGAATGCCCAAGGATATATCACACTGATTGGCAAAGGCATGTACAAAGAAGCAGTACAACTGATGAAAGAAAATAATCCACTGCCGGTAGTTTGTGGCAGAATTTGCACACGTCCATGTGAAAAGAAGTGCAGACGCAATGCCTTTGAAGGCCCTCTGGGCATAGCCTATCTCAAGCGATTTGCTGCGGATATTGATCTGGCTAATGATACACCTTATCTGCCTGAAAAATCCCCGCCCACAGGCAAAAAAGCGGCCATCATCGGTGCAGGCCCTGCCGGTCTGTCGGCTGCATGGTATTTGGCGCGTGCGGGTCATGAGGTCACTATTTTTGAGCGTCAAGAGCATCCGGGCGGGATGCTGCGCTATGGGATTCCTTCATACAGAATGCCGCGTGAAACCCTGGATGCGGAGATAGACATTATCAAATCACTGGGCGTAGAGATTCGCTTTGGGGTGGATTTTGGCAAAGACATCACCGTTTCGAGCCTGAAATCGGACGGCTATGGTTCAATACTTCTGGCCGTTGGGTCTCAACTCGGTTGGCCGCTCGGCCTTGATGGCGAGGAAAATTGCGCACATGTCCTGATCGGCGTAGAATTTTTGGGTTCTGTAACACGCGAAACGCAACCGGACTTTAAAGGCAAAAAAATCGCCGTAGTCGGCGGCGGAAACACCGCCATGGACTGTGCAAGAACCGCACTGCGCCTCGGAGCGGAGCGGGTAGAACTTATCTATCGCCGCACAGTGGCCGAAATGCCCGCCGATGAGATGGAAATAGAAGAATCCCAGCATGAGGGTGTACATTTTTCTGTACTTACAAATCCTGTGGGTGTGGCTCAGAAGGGCAATATGGTCACTTTGACCCTCACCAAAATGGAATTGGGCGAACCGGACGAGTCCGGAAGACGCCGCCCCCAAGCTATGAAAGGGTCAGAACACGATGTGGAATTTGACTATGTGATTTCCGCCATCGGGCAGACACAAGACTTGGGATTCATTGACTCCGATTGTGCGGTTGCGACCCACAAGGACTTGTTGGTGGCTGATTCCGGTACAATGATCACCAATGTAGATGGGATTTTCGCAGCCGGTGATGCAGTAACCGGGCCGCAAACAGCCATATTGGCTATTGCCGGAGGCAAGCGTGCGGCACTTGCTATGGACAAATATATGCTCGGCAAGTCGCTACCGCACGAAACTGTACTTTATAATCATGTTCGTGGAAGCAATGATGAAATCGACATCACGGCTTTTGGTGAAAAAGAAAAAATAGATAAAACACCGATGCCTATGCTCACAGAGGCACAGAGGCATCACAACTTCAAAGAAGTGGAGTTGGGTTTCACAGAAGAACAAGCAAGACACGAAGCGTCCCGATGCCTGCATTGCGGTTGTGCGGATGTGGACGAGTGTAAGCTCAGACAGTTTGCCACGGTTTACAGTGCGGATCAGTTTGCTTTGGCCGGTAGCTTAACCACGCACCCCATTGATGAGAGTCATGCGTATATTGTCCGTGACCGCAACAAATGTATCTTGTGCGGACGTTGCGTACGCATCTGTGTGGCGACCGAAGCCGGGGTTCTGGGCTTTGTCGGACGCGGATTTGACACGGTTGTTGAACCTTCGTTCTCTGTGCCTTTCGGAAAAGAGCAAAATTGTACAGATTGCGGACTGTGTGTTTCTACTTGTCCTGTCGGGGCGCTGTGTCCTAAGGATGATGTGGAGTTACCTACCACGGCATATCTTGATGCAGAAGATAAGCTGACTGCCATTGAAGATGCGGTACGTCAGGCTAAGGCCAAGGTGTAAGGAATTAGCGTATCGAGGATGATGTTCGAAATGAACATTATCCTCGATACTTATAAATTTATACTTGACAACAACACTTTGCCGTGTTAAAGTTACAGTCCGTAAAGGCCATGACGGAGAAAAAGGCCGATCATAATCAGCAATTCGGCAGTCGCCGATAACAGAGATACTGCGGATGGTGCGAGCAGGTGCTGACGGTTGGAAAATACACTCCTGAGCTGATGTTTTGAAAAGCGTATGCATTTCAAGCCGAGTAGGAACATACGTATTTCCTGCGTCAAAGGAAAAAGGTAATCAGTGCGTCGCACGAAACCTTGCTAAGAGACGGCTTTACACAGCCGTAATCAGGGTGGTATCGCGGGAATGTATTCTCGTCCCTGAGCAAGTCCTAGCTTGCTCAGGGATTTTTTATCGGGCAAGAATAACAACAAAAGTACGAGGAGAAATCATATGAATAATGTAAAATTTATGTCAGGGGAAAATATACCCCTCGAAATGCACAAAGTACGCATGGTACAAAAAGTAAACCTTATCCCGGTCGAAGACAGACTGATAGCAATCGATAAAGCAGGATTTAATACTTTTCTGCTGCAAAACCGCGATGTTTTTATGGACATGCTGACGGACAGTGGTGTAAATGCTATGAGCCAAGAGCAATATGCCGCCATGATGCGTGCCGATGACAGCTATGCGGGTTCTGAGACTTTTTACAGACTTGAAGCCGTCTTGCAGGATATTTTTGGCATGAAATACTTTCTGCCTGCCCACCAAGGCAGAGCGTGCGAAAATATCATTGCCCAGACGCTGATTAAACCCGGTCAAGTCACCGTCATGAATTACCATTTTACGACCACAAAAGCCCATATCACACTCAACGGCGGCATCGTTGAAGAGATCTTGACTGATGAGGGGCTTAAAATTCAAAGCGATGCGCCATTTAAAGGCAATCTCGATATTGATAAGCTCAAAGAATCCATCCAGCGCAACGGTAAAAAAAATATCGCCTTTATAAGAATCGAAGCCGGAACCAACCTCATCGGCGGGCAACCCGTATCCGTAGAAAATATGTGTCAGGTTTCAAAAATCTGCCGTGCCGAAGGTATCAAGCTCGTATTTGACGCAAGCCTCTTGGGGGATAATCTATACTTCATCAAAGTGCGTGAGCAAGGATATAAAGATATCGATATCAAGACCATCACACGAGAGATCGCTTCACTTGTGGATGTGCTATACTTCTCTGCTCGCAAACTCGGCTCTGCGCGTGGCGGCGGTATCCTCTGCCATGATGAAGACCTCTTCCTTAAGATGCGTGAACTTGTTCCGCTCTACGAGGGCTTCTTAACTTACGGTGGCATGTCTGTGCGCGAGATGGAAGCACTTGCAGTCGGGCTTCAAGAGACCATGGACTTTGATGTCATAAACCAAACACCTATTATCGTAGAGGCACTGTGCAATGAACTGCTTAGCACAGGCGTGCCCGTCGTCACGCCTCCGGGTGGACTCGGTTGCCATGTCGATGCGATGGAATTTTGCGCTCATATCCCTCAGACACAGTATCCCGCCGGAGCGCTGGCCGTATCGATCTATATCGCAAGCGGTGTGCGTTGCATGGAGCGCGGCACACTCAGTGAGCAGCGCAATCCGGACGGCACAGAGAGATTGGGCGAAATGGAACTGGCGAGAATTGCCGTTCCAAGGCGTGTTTTCACACTGTCACAGGTCAAGTATACGGCCGATCGCATCAATTGGCTGTTTAAAAACCGCCATCTTATCGGCGGTCTGGAATTTGTTGAAGAACCCACGATGTTGCGCTTCTTCTTCGGTCGCTTAAAGCCGATCGGCAACTGGCCTGAGGTACTGGCCAAGAAATTCCGCGAAGATTTTGGTGATAGTTTATAATCAAGCGAAGAGAGCATCGCGACCGAGGTTGGCTCGGTCATGACCGAACGAGCGCAGATTTCACAAGGTTTAAAACCGCGCGGTCTTTGCCGCGCAACACGCACGAAGTGCGGAGTCCAGGGCTTTGCCCTTGGGTTAATACCTTTTATAGGATGCGAGATATCCGGATGTGCTTCGATGTTTGCAAAAAAAGAGCAGTGAAGCAACACGACATTAACCCGGCTGTCCCCAATTCGGATTGGCCGCAAAATGGTCATCGGTGACAAATAACCTTCTACCCGGCCCTCTGGTAATAATGCTCACATCTGTGGGCATTATTTCTTCGGAAAAAGGGTTGAGATAGGTGTTGACCATCTCCAGCCACTCATCGACGAATATCGTCACATAGGACAGCCCGGCGATATGATCGTAGATGTTGCCCGGCATCATCATAAAGTTAATGCTCTCAATATCGAATCTGTAAAATGTCTGCGCAAGCCATAAAATATCACTGATACTTAAGTCCGTTTCAACATAGTTAAAGAAAATATCCACAAGTGCCGGGAATGTGGCCAAACCGATGCGCTCCATAATCTGTGGAATGGCCGCTTTCATCAAATCTTGTTGAACATTGATTCTGCCGATATCACCTTGTGCGTATTGCCGAAACCGCACAACGCCAAGTGCTTGCTGGCCGCTTAGGCGCTGAAAGCCTCTGCGAACGTTGATATTTTCCATTGGATAAAACATATTGCGGGGGACATCGAATTCCACCCCCCCGGCGGCATCTACAATTCTGACAAAAGCATCCATGTCCAAAGTGATGTAAAAATCAACTTCAAAGCCGAGCAAGTCTGCAAATTGATCTACAACGGCCTCCATCACCGCATCCATGCCCTCGTCGCGATGCATATGTTTCATGCGCGGCATGATTGCATTGGCCTTTCGCGCAACTGTCCAAGTCGAATTGATGAGCGTGTCACGCGGAATGCTCACGAGATTAAGCGTGTATTCAATCGGGTCAAATCTGGCGATGATGATCACATCGCTCTGGCCACCACCCTCATCATCCGTTCCAAGTATCAGGAATGTGAGCTGATCTCGGGTCTCTCCGAGGGGTAGAAATTCTACTTCCGGCTCAGATTCCGGTGCGTGCGTATCTTCGGTGGGATGGTTTAAGTCCGGACTTCTGGCGGCAATCTGTTGGGGTCTTCTCACGGTGCTGACTTCCGGTGGTGTGATTGTATTTTGCAAATAAATCAGTGTCCCTGCGATGAGGATAGCAATGATGCCGATTGTTAAGATTAAAATTTTTAATATTTGTTTTATGCGCTTCTTTAAGGAGCGTATTTTATTGAGCATCTGATATAAGTACCACCTTTTTATGTTCGAGCATATGATGTGCTTTCTACTATACTTGATATTTAAATTTTCTGCAATCATATGTTCTCAAGCATTGACTTATTGTGAATTTTGAAGAAAACGAGTGACTGTTTCATTCAATCGTGATACAATTCAGTCAAAGTTCGAAAACTATAATACTGTTTGGTAAGAGAGTTTAAAATGTCAAAAGTTTTAGAATACATGAAGCCATATGTGTGGATGCTTTTTTGCGCAGTTGCGCTTATTGCAGTAGAAGTGGTTGGCGCACTGGCGCTGCCGGGATATATGGCGGATATAGTAAATGACGGAGTATTGACAGGGCATATTCCGGTGATTTGGAGCAATGGTATAAGGATGCTGCTGATCACCCTTCTATGTGTCACGGCTGCGGTGATCACCGGTTATTTTGCTGCGAAAACAGCCACCGGCGTGGCCAACGACTTGCGTGAGGCCGTTTTTAGAAAAGTGCTCAGTTTTTCAAGTGCGGAAATCAACAAATTTTCGATTTCATCGCTCATTACACGCACCACGAATGATATCACACAAGTTCAAAATACACTCATGATGGCCATTCGCTTGCTTATATATGCCCCGATGTTGGCTGTTGGCGGAATCATAAGAGCGCTCGACAGAAGTGTTTCAATGACTTGGATTGTTGCGTTGGCGACCATAATAATGGTGGGTACGATGGGTGTCTTGTTTTTCATCGCACTGCCTAAGTTTAAGGCCATTCAGAGCTTGATTGACAGGCTCAATCTGGTCTCACGAGAAAATCTCAGCGGAATACTCGTTGTGCGGGCATTTAGCACACAGCAATTTGAAAAAAAGCGATTTGAGAAAGCCAATAAAGATTTGGCCGAAACAGACCTGTTTGTCAATCAAACTTTTGCGGTTATGCTGCCTGTAGTCAATCTCATACTCAATCTGACGACCGCACTTATCGTATGGGTGGGGGCGAGACAGGCATCTGCTTTTCAGGTGAGTATCGGGGATATTTTTGCATTTTTGCAATATGGGATATTGATCATATTTTCTTTTTTGATGGTGGCGATGATGCTTGTTTTGTTGCCAAGGGCAGTGGTGTCTGCGGGTAGGATCAAAGAGGTTCTGGACAGTGAGAGCAGTCTTGTGTTCAAAGATGACCCGGTGAAATTTGCCCAGGATTTCAGAGGGGTCATTGAGTTTAAAAATGTAAGTTTCCGTTATCCCGATTCAACAGAGGATGATGAAAATGTTCTGGATCATATTGATTTTACAGCCAAACCGGGTGAGACGACGGCCATCATTGGCGCAACAGGTTCCGGAAAAACATCAATACTCAAGCTGCTCTTGCGTTTTTATGATGTAAGCAGCGGCGGAATTTACATTGATGGTCAGGATATTCGAGACATAAAAAAAGAGGATCTTCATGACAAGATAGGATATGTTCCTCAAAAGGCTTTGCTGTTTACAGGCTCTATAATGTCGAACTTGCGTTATGCAGATAAGAGCGCCACAGAGGAAAGAATATATGATGCAGCAGACACCGCACAAGCCAAAGCTTTTATTTCTGAAAAGCCGGATGGATATGAGACACATGTTGCTCAAGGCGGGTCAAATTTGTCCGGTGGGCAAAGGCAAAGGCTGTCTATAGCCAGAGCGCTGGTGAAAAATGCGCCGATTTATTTATTTGACGATAGCTTTTCTGCATTGGATTTAAAAACCGATGCTCAGCTTCGGGCGGCACTGAAAAGAAAGACAGGAGACAGCACGATGATTGTGGTTGCGCAGAGAATTTCTACGATCATGGAAGCTGATCAGATCATAGTGCTCGAAAATGGGGAAATTGCCGGATTGGGTAAGCACAAGGAGCTTTTGAAGATTTGTGCAGTATATCGTGAGATTGCAGCATCTCAGCTTTCCGAAGAGGAGCTGCTTGCAAGCGGATAAAAGACTTGCTTGGCTTCCTCGCAAGGGAGCTGTCAGCGAAGCTGACTGAGGACACTAAGTAACTTCAGCTCTGGCTCCCTCGCAAGGGAGCTGTCAGCGAAGCTGACTGAGGACACTAAGTAACTTCAACTTTGGCTCCCTCGAGAGGGAGCTGTCAGCGAAGCTGACTGAGGACACTAAGTAACTTCAACTTTGGCTCCCTCGAGAGGGAGCTGTCAGCGAAGCTGACTGAGGGAGTTTCTTCTCGCCGCAACCAAACTATCAAAGAACACAAGGAATGAACATACATGAGTGAAGAATATAAAGCCCAGCAGGGCGGCGGCGATGCCGCCGACATGATGGGACTCGGGGGAGAAGGGCTTGCTCAAAAAGCAAAAGACCCCAAAGCGGCAATCCGAAAGCTGTTGGCCTATCTGGCACCCCACAAAGTAGCGATCAGTATAGCTATGATATCAGCAGTGCTTTCAACAGCATTTGCCGTCATCGGCCCAAGGCTGTTGGGCAGAGTGACCACTGCCCTCGTTGATGGATTACTGGCGCACATATTTGGTACAGGACTGCTGACGAACTTTTCCTACATGCTGACGATCATCACCTGGCTCATTGTTTTATATATCATTTCGGCAGCATGTAACTTTGCACAGGAAATACTCATGGCCAGAGTCTCAATGAAAGTGACCTACAAGCTCCGGGCGGAAATATCAGAAAAGATGCACAGATTGCCAATCAATTATTATGACACGCACGCACAAGGTGAGGTGCTCTCACGAGTTACAAATGATGTGGATACAATCAGCCAAACGCTGAACCAAAATCTGACTCAGCTTATTTCTGCGGTGACGACTCTTGTGGGTGTGTTGGTGATGATGCTCACGATTAGTCCACTTATGACCGGTGCAGCAATTTTGGTCATACCGCCGTCCATGCTGATCATGATGGTGGTGCTAAAAAAATCATATGTGTACTTTGGCACACAACAGGAGGCGCTGGGCGCAGTCAGCGGAGTGGTTGAAGAAACGTATAGCGGACATAATATTGTATGTTCATATAATGGTGAGGAAGATGCGCTGGAAAAATTCCGTAAACACGACAAGACGCTCCGGGCAGCTTCTTGGAAAGCTCAATTTATGACCAACATTGTCGAACCTATATTTACTTTTGTCGGAAATCTTGGTTATGTGTTGGTATGTGTCCTTGGAGGCTGGTTGGTGGTGCAAAGAGCAATAACCATTGGTGATGTGCAAGCATTTGTCCAGTACATACAGACATTTACACAGCCATTGGGAGAGCTCGGCGCTGCCAGCAATATGATGCAAGGTACGATTGCGGCAGCCGAGAGGGTGTTTGAATTTTTGGATGAAGAGGAAGAAATTCCTGAAACGGAAAAATCTGCATTTGTGGTAGATTCCACAGGTGCGCCTATCATCCCGCAAGGGCGAGTCAGTTTTCAAAATGTCCGATTTGGATACGATCCTGAGAAGATTATAATAAACGATTTTTCGGCTGAAATTGAGCCCGGACAGACCGTTGCTATTGTCGGGCCGACCGGAGCAGGAAAGACCACCGTTGTGAAACTGCTTATGCGGTTTTATGAACTCAATGGTGGGAAAATATTGATTGATGGAATTGATGCGACTGATTTTACAAGAAATGAGCTGAGAAGCATTTTTGGAATGGTGCTGCAAGATACGTGGATATATAATGCAACGATTATGGACAATATTCGCTATGGATCACCTGATGCTACTGATGAGGAGGTCATTGCTGCGGCAAAAGCGGCGTATTGCCATAAGTTTATTAAGTCGCTTCCTGGCGGTTATCAGATGATGTTAAATGAAGAAGCATCAAATATCTCAGCCGGTCAAAAGCAATTATTTACAATTGCGCGGGTGATTTTGAAAAATCCTGCTATTTTGATTTTGGATGAGGCGACCAGTTCAATTGATACAAGAACGGAAATTTTGATACAAAAAACCATGCGGGAACTGATGAAAGGGCGCACGAGTTTTGTTATTGCGCACAGGCTTTCGACCATCAGAAATGCAGATATAATTTTAGTTATGAAGGATGGAGATATTATTGAAAAAGGCAGTCATGATGAGCTGATTGCTGAGCAAGGATTTTATGCAGACCTGTACAATTCTCAATTCACCGAGGGTGTTGTTGAAGAGGAAGAGGCGCAAGCAGCATCCTAATCACAGAGATATATGCGAAAGGAAAGTATAAACATGAGTAACGAAGCAACCACTGCAATCACAGAAGACACAGAAGAGACCCAAAAGAAAAAAGGCAAGGGCAAAGCCATCGCTATCTTGATTATCACACTGGCGCTTGCCGCCGGGGTATTCTTTGGCGTACGTTATTTTGTCACAGAGGCCAATTATGTGGTAACTGAAAATGCAAGGGTCACGACCAATTTGACCCCAATCATATCCATGACACCGGGACGGCTCGAAAGATTTACACTTTATGAGGGCAGGATTGTTTCAGAAAATGAAGTTCTGGGCTGGGTGGAAAATAGTGAATCCTTCCGCTCGCCCTACGATGGAATTGTTGTCAGGTCTTTTGTGCAGCAGGATCAGATGGTTTCGCCTATGGACACTTTGGCGGTCATAGCAGACCTGAATAATCTACACATACAGGCAAACATCGAGGAAACATATATCACAAGAGTACGCATTGGGCAGGAAGTGACTGTCCATATAGATGCGCTTGGGAGGCAACAGTTTACAGGGCGTGTTGCGCAGATTGGTAGAGTTACGGATGCAGAACTGACGGGCACTGCGATGTTCTTTAACACCGGTGGAACATTTACGAAGGTGACGCAACTGATTCCGGTGGAGATTGTTTTAGAAGATGGTGATATAAATCTTGAGGATTTTATCGGCCTCAATGCAACGGTTCGGATACCGTTGGCGTAGTTTTTTAAAATAATCAAGGTTTTGTCATGCTGAGCGTAACAGAATATTAAATGACCATAGAGGATGAAAAATTAAGGAGATTGTTTATGCTTAAAACAAATAGATTCAAAGGGATTGTTGTGCTGTTGGTGCTGATATCTGCAACGTTTATTATAAGTACCCTTGCCGGTTGTGAGGCAATATTGTCGGAAACATCAATATCTGACGAAGCGGTGCAATTACCGCAGCTGCCGGCGGCACATATAAATAGGATTTCAACCGGTGGAACCGTAGAGAGTGTCCTGAGCAGAAATATATATACAGCACTCGGACTGTTTATCGATGAAGTCAATGTTGAAGTTGGCGATAGGGTAGTTAGAGGACAAGTGTTGGCCGTATTTGATACCGAAGATTTGGAACTAACGATCAAACAGGCACAAGCGCAGCTTGAAATGGCCAGATTGAGTGCGCAAATAGCAATGGAAGACAGTGAACGGTTGCGCAACCAAGCCTCGGCAAATCTTACAAACAATACAAACCAATTCGTGATTGCCGCAGAATCGGCGCTCCGTGCGGCAGAGTCAAATTTGGCTGCAATTCAAAGCGATTATGATGCAGCTGTGCAAGATGTTGCAGAAGGGAATAGCGCCCAACTGTTGGTTGCCGAAGCTGCCATAAGAAATGTGCAGAGAGAACTGAGCAATAGGGAGCGTGATCTTGAAGATGCTCAGTTTATGTATGAAATCGGTGTGATATCGCAAATAGAATTACGCCTTGCCGAAGATGCAGTGACTTTGATCAGCAGTCAGCTGAGCGATGCGCAGACAAACTACAATAGTATTATCACATCGCAGGAGCGCACACTTGAGCAGTTAAGGACATCACTTGCGGCCGCTACAACTGCACGCGGACAAGCGCAAAGCGCACTCAATGCCGCGCGTAATACGGCACGTCAGGAATTGGATTTGCTCAACAGTAATGTTGCCCATGCGCAGCTTGTGGCAAATTTGGAAGCTGAGGAAATTGCGCTTCAAATATTAGAAAGACGGCTCGAAGACTCAAGAATAGAGTCGCCGATTGATGGTGTTGTGACTCAAGTAATTGCAAGAGAAGGTATGATCGGTTCGGGGCTCATGTTTGTTGTTGAAGATACTGAGGATTTGCGGATTATCACACGCTTTAGGGAGTATGATATCGGGGTTATGAGTGAAGGAATGGAGGTTCGGATCACTTCTGATGCGATAGGAAGTGGTGTTTATTACATGGGGGAAATTGCAAGAATAAACCCGGCGGCAAGTCATGGCATAACCGGGTCAATTGTAGAATTTGAAACGGAAGTTGCGGTCATATCGGAGCATACGAGCTTGCGCATTGGCATGAATGTTAGGGTGCATTTGGAGATATAGCGAAAGAAGGTAGTGGTATACAGATGAAACTTGAAAAAGTAAAATGCAATTTTTCAGTATGCAAATTATCAAATCTTGAGCAAATAGACTTAAGCAGGCCGTATGTTTTTTTGTCAATAACCCTGGATGAGATATCATTGGTCTGTGCGTCTGAGTGTGTGCCTGCAAATGCAATTGAAGTAGAATGCGGATGGAAAGCGCTGAGGGTTGCGGGTGTGTTGGATTTTAGTCTGATAGGGATCGTTGCAAAAATATCAGGCATTTTGGCCGAAGTGGATATCAGCATATTTGTTGTTTCGACCTATGACACAGACTACATACTTTTGAAGTCTGAAAATTTTGACAGGGCGATAGCCGCCCTGTCAGTTAGTGGTTATGATGTCGATTAGCACGAGCAAGGAATGCAAAGTACATGAAGTAGCGTTCGATATTATCCGCATCTTTTTCAAACGTGTTATCAAAGAATAATCTTAAAAATTCATCACGTGCTCGCAAGACCTCTTTGAGCCGATATGAATACTTTGTGCGTATGAGTGCTTCAACCGTGGCACTGAAAAGGTCGATGGCTCGATCTATAGCACGAGTTTCTCTAGCGGTATTTCCATTTCTGTGAGCGATAATCGCTCGACCAACCTCAGAGCCGATATTTCCCATTTGCTCTTCAAATGTAAGTTGTGCCCATCTTGCACGATCGAACTTGTAATCACTCATATACTTTCTCCGCTATGATTTCGCAAATGATTTGTCTGACTTTTTCATCCTCAACACCACGAGAGCGATTGTTTTGAGATGGACGTATGTTAATCATCGAATCAAATTCGACAAAGTCGTCAGAATAATATGATTCCGGCCAAAGATTAATTCCCCAGAGATATTCTTGTTCAGAGCCATTTTCGAGCAGGAATAATTCTTCATCGGAATGCAGTCCGGCATCAAGCACTAATTTGCGCTGTTTGATGTCAACCACACCCTTTACCAAAGGTTCTGACATTTTTTCTTTCATCAAATGCAATTCAGCAACTGAAATTTTATCAACGAGCTGCATATAGTCCCTCCTTGCAAATCATGCAAACTATTCAAAAAGCTTCACAGCTTCCTTGTGGGCATCCATAATCTTTATTTTCTGAGGACAATGCATCTCACATGCGCCGCAGTCAATACAGTCGCTTGATTTGGCAGGTGCATCACCCCAAATGCCTGTCGTGAGCATGGTATAGAACCGCTTTGTACTTGGAAAACTTTGATAAAGCGTATATTCATTCAGTAGTCCGATAATACCCAGAGAGTTTATTTTTTTCGGACAACAATCAAGGCAGTATTTGCACTTGGTGCAGGGGATGGTAGGAATCTTTTTAAGCTCATCAAGGGCTTCGTGAACAACATTGAGCTCTGCCTCCGAAAGAGGCCCCATGGACTCAGTGATGTTCATATTGTCTTCAACTTGTGCAATATTGGACATGCCTGAAAGCACGGTGATTACACCCGGCAGATGCATTGGGAATCGTAAGGCCCAAGAAGCCACACTCACATCAGGGTTTGCTTTCTTGAATATTCCGGCAACTTCGGGTGTGAAATTAGCCAGCGCACCGCCTTTTACCGGACTCATGACGATGATGCCCTTATCATGAGCCATTGCCGCATCATAGCAGTCCTTGCCCAGACCATCCCAATCGAGATAATTAAGCTGTAATTGAATGACATCAAGGTGCTCTCCGTGCTTATCAAGAATCCTGTTTAAGCCGTCGCCATCGCCATGATAACTAAAGCCGATGTTTTTTGCTTTGCCGCTGTCTTTGAGTGTGCGCAAATGATCAAAAGCTTTCATTTTTTCAATCATTTCCAGTCGGTCAGGGCCGATGCCGTGCAGAAAATACAAATCAAAAAAGTCAAGTCCGGAACGGTTAAGTGACTCTTGGGTTATGCCTGCCATCTCATCAGCGGTATGCTCTTTCCAAAGAGGCATTTTGGTTGTTACCTGGAATTTGTTGCGAGGATATCGCTCGGTCAAAGCTTTGCGGATTGCGACTTCGGAATTGCCGCCGTGGTACACGTATGCAGTGTCAAAATAGGTGTAGCCATTTTCCAAGTATAGGTCGGTCATCTTGTTGGTGAGTTCATAGTCGATTTCACTGTCGGGCTGGCCGTCAAAGCCCGGGAGCCTCATGAATCCAAATCCCAATTTTTTGATTGGTGCGCCAAAGTAGTTTTTCATTTTCGGACACTCCTGAAGTTATTTTTGATTTTTGAGAATTCTATCATAATATATGAGTCAATGCAAATCTTGTGATTTGTCAAGCAATGCAAGGCGTTCGTTTTCTATTTCGCCATCAAGAACCATGTGAAGCAGTGTGTTGAGCGTTTGGCCGATTTCGCTCCCATTGGTTATTCCTATAGCGATTAAATCCCTGCCGTTTATGGCCAGGTCGCTTAAGCGATAGCATTGTTTTTGCTCAATGATTTCATCAATTATTTTGGATGCGGCATTGAGTGCCTCCAACCGTGGACTGAGCAATGCGCTGGACTGAGCGAAGATATCTGCCCGCTTGATCGCAAGAAGCTGGCGAAGTCTGTGTTCTCCGATTTTGTTGAGCCAGCGTCTTATGGCTTTTGCCCTCGCAGGGATATCGGCATCATGATAAGTGATGAGCAAAGTGACTGTGTGGACTGTGTTATTGTCATATTTTAGTCTTCGCAAAATATGTCTTGCCATTTCAGCGCCAATCTTCTGGTGTCCATGGAAATGGCTTTTTCCGTTTTTGTAAGTATAACAAGGGGGCTTTCCGATATCGTGGAGTAGCATCGTGAGTCTCAGCACTTTGTCAGCGGGGACATGGGTCATGCTCTTAATGGTGTGATTCCATATATCCAGATCGTGATATGGCGTGTTTTGTTCAAATCCGATTAAATTGCTTATTTCCGGTATGATTGTTGTTATGACCGAACTGTATTTGAGCATCACTTGTGCAGCGTTATCGCCGGCGACCAGTCTATTGAGCTCTTCTCTGATGCGCTCGGCAGATATATTATGCAATAAACGCCGCTTGTTGAGGAGCGCATCTGCGGTTCGAGGCTCAATCGTAAAGCCGAGTGCCGATGAGAATCGCAATGCACGCATGATGCGCAATGCATCTTCATCAAACCGATTTTCGGCATCTCCGACACAGCGAATGAGCTTGTTTTCAATATCCGCAGCCCCGCCAAAAGGGTCAATGAGTCCACGATCCGGATGATAAGCGATGGCATTGATTGTAAAATCACGGCGCGCGAGATCGTCGCTCAAAGCACTGACGAATGTTACGGATTCGGGGCGTCTGTTGTCTGTATAGTTTCCATCTGTTCTAAAGGTTGTGATTTCATATGTCTTGCCGCCCAGCAATAGCGAAATCGTACCGTGTTTTATTCCGGTTTCGAAGATGCGCTTTCCTTTAAAGCATGCGGCAGTTTGTTCAGGCAGCGCCTGTGTGCAGATGTCCCAGTCCTGTGGCGTTTTGCCCAATAAGGTATCACGGATACAGCCTCCGACGGCGTATGCTTCAAAGTCGTTTTCTTCAAGTGTTTTTATGATATATTGCACGTTATGTGCAAGTGTAATATGCATTGAGCTCACCTCGTTTAGTTCGATTATAGCACAAGCAGCATCTTATTTACATATTAGCGCATATGTGATATTATTGGCAAAATTTACCCAACAAAACCGATGGGTGTTCGATTTTTGTTAGCGAAATCGTATGAATTAATGACCAACACAGAAGGGATGAAGTTATTGTGAAGACACTGACATTTCTTAAAGGTGCGCTGGCTTTTCTGCTGATGTTCACCATGCTCACCCCAATGGTTGTTTTGGCAACTGATAGAGATCCGGAACCGGAACAAGATCCGATTTTAGACTCTGATGAGCATTCAAGCTTTGCCAATCCGCCGCTTTGGGAGTCGTTCGGATTTGATACCGTATATGAGTTGGTGGAATCTTTCATGAGATGGCAAAACAGTGCGGATTTAACCCCCACAATGACTTTTTGGAGGGTTTTTGGTGCTTCGTCTCCGGAAGAACTTATGGAGTGGTATGAGATGTCTGAGGAAGAACTCGCATTGATTGAGGACACTTGGGCGAGGGCGCTTGCCGGTGTCTTGTATGAGTTGAGTCAAGTGCGGGCAAGTACACTGGAAGCACGAGGTGGTACAGCGGGTATAGTGAATGTTATGTTCAATGGTGAATTTATCCGATTTGGAGATGCAGTACCTGAGGTTATAGATGGTATGACATTTGTTCCTGCTGCGGCGTTTTTTGGTGCGGCGGGTTGGACGTTGCGATTCAATGCGCAGACCGGTGATCTTATGGCCTCATTAGCTGAACAAAGTGTTCGTATGACTATCGGAGAGGACAGTGCCGAGGTTACCGCTGATGGTGAAACACGTAATCGCTTCATTGAAGCAGTGCCTTTTATCCGCAATGGCGTTTCATATATTCCCATTCGACCAATTGGCGAAATTATGGGTTTGCATGTTCTTTGGGATAGAGAATTCAGTGCCGTGGTCATTATTGACCGAGTTGGACTGATTGCGGAAATCGACCGGAATTTTACCATAATGAATAGTCTGCTGAATATGCCGATAAATTTAATTCCTACTGAGGATGGTACTTTCAGATCGGTGCTTGACATTCTGTTGACGATCACACAGTTTAACTCAATCGATGGTGATGTACACACAGAAGTTGACGGTAACATCACATTGTTGTCAGATGGGCGAAATTTCAGTGCTTCGGGCGCTATTAATCTTTCGGAGCTGATAGATTACCTGATTGCTCAGGAAATGGTGTTCGATATCAGCGATGAAGAACTGGCAGAATTTAAAGAAGAACTCAGTATACTGAACAATGTTTTTGGTGAGATTATATTCAATTATGATGCAGGTGTGCTCTATGTTAAGTCGCCGCTCATCGCTGAATTCATTCCGCAATTTCCAGGCAACGCTTGGATAGAAGTGCGTGATTTGGGCGGGCTTGTGTTGAGTGATATTTTTGATGAATTCGGTATCGGTTATGTGTCGGAAATAACTATTGCGTCCATACTGGGTGTTGAATCTGTTGGATATGATATTGTTCCGGGGCGTTGGGCTTTTGGGCGATTTGGAAGAATCACTCAACATGGAGAGATCATGCAAAATGCTGCATTTTATAAAGCGCTATTCGGGGACGATAGATTTGTTGTGCGTGGGGATTCATACACACTGGTAGTGGCATTTGATGCGCTTGTTGCGGCGGGTCTTAGGTATAATCATAATATGGATGTGGTTGACTTTGACCTCAGACTGACGGTCGAAACCGAAGGCGGTGCGCTCACCGGACTTGCCGGTGCGGTGCGCTACCGTGAGATGCCTTTCTTTCGAGATGATATTCTATACCAGTTTGAATTTGATATAACCGCTGAGCACATGCGCATCGTTGGAGAAACTCATGAACGCAATGTTCAAAGAATATTATTTGAGATTGATTTGATTACGGAAGTCGCAGATGCAGATGTTGTGATTCCGGAGGCTCCGCCTGCCGGAGCTGTGGTTATTACACTGGATGATCTGCTAGGTGCTCCGGAAGTTCCGGAAGCGCCTAATCCGAGTACAATAATACGGTTGCGGCGCATATTGGGTTAATCAGTCTTAAAGACGGCGAAACGGTGTAAATTTGCTGATGATGTTTCAGCAAGTTTGCACCGTGTTTTCGTATGCTTTAAATCTCGTTGCGGCAAGGATTAGAATGGGGTGCCGGTTTCACTGTTCTATAAGCGGATCAATGAGCTTGCCGGATGCAATGCGGATACCCTCTTTTGAAAATGCATCAATGATTTCACGCCGTACATCGCTGCAAGCTGAAAAGTTGACACTGATCGTTGCTGTCCACATGCTTGCTCTGAGCTCAACTCCGAATAGACCGAGTGCACGGACAAATACAGGGACTTTCGGTGCATTATCGGCCAGTTGCTCCTGCGTTCGTGTATCCACAAATGCAGGATGATTGCCGATGACTGTCGCAATTACTGCACAAGCTTTTGCAACATCGGAGTCGTATGTGATAACCACGTCAATGAAATTTGACGCTCTTGGGTTGACATAATTTGCATTTTCAATAAGTTCTCTGTTGATCGTTGAGTTTGGAATAATTATGCGGCTATTTGTGAATGTTCGTATTACTGTATGTCTGATCGTAATGTCTTCGACAAATCCGACAACATCGGCATTGATGAGGTGTATGCGGTCGCCGATTTCAAAAGGTTTGACCATTGAAATGAACATGCCGTTAAAAGCGTTGCCAAAAGATTCCTGAGCGGCAAGGCCGATGATGAGCGCAGCGATACCTGAACCTGCAATGAGCGCCGCTGCAAAATTTGAAAATGCGTCAAATCTGCTCAATGCAAACACGATGCCTGATACCCACATCACGACACTGATTGCGTTTTTTGCAAACTTGTGGTGTATTGTATTTTTGCCGAATGTACGCCATACTTTTCGGAAGATCTGTGTAATTAAAATCGTGATGCATATTATGGACACTGCGCGCAGTAATGTCCAAAGAAATTCACTGCTCGTAAAGAAGTTTTCTAGCATAACACTCCTCCTTGCTGATTTGCTGAGCTGACAATGTGATGACAAATTTTATCACAGAGCGAGTGTGGATTGCAATGGAAAAGTAGGCGAGAGAAGGTGGAGTTGCTCTTGCGTCCCCCTGCCATGCTACAGACTAAATCTTTTTGAATGGCATGTGATGGTGCGTATAGGCAATGAGATTGTAACTTAAACAATAAATTACTCAAAACATTTCCCTAAATTCAATCAATCGAATATCATCGCGGTTTTTCGTATATTCCATCGCTCCGGTTGTAAAACCGCTTTTTGAGAAGAAATAGTAATGTTTTTCCTTATACAAGCTGAACATGGCGCAGTTTTCAAGAAAACCCTCGATTATTGATTTGCCGAGTGCCTCGTTTCGCCATTTGCATTCACAAAAAACCGCCTTGTCGCCACTGCCGGCAATCGCAATCAAATCAACTTCCTGTTCGGACTTTTTTATAGGATTATTGCCCCACCAGCGACCGATTTCCGAAACGCTGAACGGCAGTTTGGTTTTCCACATATATTCCATGCAAATTTGCTCAAAAACTTCGCCCATAAAATCAGGAATTTGACCACTAATGTCATCATAGACCTGTTCAGCGAAACCCAATCGGATTTTTGAAAGATTTTTATATACAAAACGATACCAAAATCGGAACATTCCATCGTTCAAACGGTAAATGCTTTTCTTTGATGTTGGCTTTTCGCCTACCGGAATTTCGCGTTTTATAATCCCAAGTTCAATCAAGTTTTTTAGATACTTTACACAAATACTGCTTTTGAGATGGGTTTTTGTTTCGATTTCGTTGACCTTTGAACTTCCGGTTGCCACGGCTGTTATGATTGAATTATACAGCGCCGGCTCGCGCAACTCTTGGTTTAATAAATTTGTCGGCTCTTCAAAAAGAGGCTCGTCGCTGTTGAGAAAATTGTTTTTGATGTTTTCGGATAAGTTTTTGTCATTGTTGAAAAGCTGTAGATACTTTGCAATGCCGCCCGTTACACCAAAAACAACGGCTTGTTCAAGATTTGTTCCGCAGGCGTAAAATTTCCTGCTTGTTTCAAAATCAAAAGGAAGCACTTTAATTTGTCCCGTTCGCCTGCCGTAAAGCGGGCTTTTGTGTCCCATCACCTGTGTTTCCATAAACGACATAGATGAACCGCAAAGAATAATAAATATATTAGTATCTTTCAGTTTGTGGTCAATTTCAACTTGCAAAAGAGAGGATATTCCGGGGTAGCTTTTTGCAAGATACGGATATTCGTCAATTACTAAAACGATGTGCTCCTTTTTTGCATATTCGCATATGTCAGTAAACGCTTCTTTGAAGTCGGCATAAATCGCCTTGCTTTTCGAGCCGTACAAAGCCTCGCGTATTGAGCCGGAAAGCTCGGACAAGTTGATGCGTTTGGTGTCTTCAACTCCCGTGAAAAATACTGCCTTTTTTCCTTTGATAAATTCTTTAATAAGCTCTGTCTTGCCAACACGGCGGCGACCGTATATACAGAAAAGCTCAAATTTTCCGCTGTTATAATGGTTATTTAGGGAATTTAACTCCCGCTCTCTTCCGATAAACATTAAAATCAACTCCTTACGATGAAGATTATATCAGAAAATTATTCGATGCTCAAGATATATTGAAACATGATTCAGTGCATCTTGTTTCAGTAATTGCGGAAATAGAGCTGTGAGGCATAAAAACACAGCGGCTGCAATTGCAGCCGCTGTACAGACGACGAGATTTAAACTTAAACAATAGCACCATCGAGTTCAGCTTGAGTAATCACACCTGATTCAAGTGCATTATCACGCAGTTCGGCATAATATCCGGCGTATGTTGTGAATATGTACGGGCCGGTGTAGAAAATGCCCAGAATACCCGCAGTGAGAGATGTGAGCAGACCCCAACCAATAAAGCTGAGTGCCAAAACAAACAACTTGCCTTTGTGACCATTGGTCATGCGCATTGAAAGCTTGAGTGCATTTCGTGCAGTAACATTGGGGCAGTCTGCGAGAATGTATGGTGTCATAGAATATGCAAGAGACTTGATAATGCCCGGAACAATGAGCAGCAGCATCCACAGGTATACCCAAAGCATCATCCACCACATGCCGCCGAGCTTGCGGAAGAAGTTGACGCTAAGCATATTAAATGGGGTGCCTACCTCTACGCTTTCCCTGCGCCAAATCTTTACAAACGCCCCTTCTTCATTGACAGCCAATACCAACACGAAGCACATGGCAGCGATTGTTAAGAGCCAGCCTATAATGGGAATTAGACCCAGAAATACGGCGATCAGGGTCACAGCGGCGATCACCAGCAGGAGCACGAATTGAAGCAACACCGCAGTTCCGTATTGCGCTTTAAAGGCGTCTTTTGCTAAAGCTTTGATTTCTTGTCTCGATTTCATAACTGTTTCTCCTCTTTTCATGACAAAATATTCTTTTTGCTACCAAGGCACTATGAAGCGTGAGCGTCTTCACACGTTGATGCAATAAGATGTCTCTTGAGCAAGAATAGCATCACCATTTTTACTTGTCAACGCTTTTTGGATTTTTAGATTGTTTTTTTGCAGCAGTCAGCGTACAATGCCTTCTGAGGGTGGTGATGCAGACATGCCCATTGGTACAGATCGCCTATGGACCAAAAACTTCATATGCATGTGGATTATCAACCTTTTGCTGAGTATGTGGGGATTTATGATCCATGCGCCATTTCCTTTTTATATCATCGAGCTTGGAGGCAACGAACTGCTCGTCGGCATTACAGCCGGTGGTGTCTCAGTGGCAGCGTTGCTGATGCGGCCGATTGGCGGATGGTTCTTGGACAATGTCAGCCGAAGCTTGCTGTTTGTACTGGGTGCACTGCTGATTATCGTTGTGTCGTTTTTGCTTTTCTTCATACCCGTTTTGGGTATCGTGATCATGCTCAGGATCATGCTGGGATTGCTCTTTTCGGCCACAACGACCGCAAGTATCACCAGCGTAGCCGATGCGATACCACCGGCGAGATTTGGTGAAGGAATTGGGTATCTTGGGCTGGGCAATACTCTGGGAACGGCATTTGGGCCGGCATTGGGACTGATGCTCATGGCTGATTTTGGATTTCCTTCACTCTTTTTGATGAGCGCTGCAATTATGCTTGTCGCACTTGTGATGTCCAAAGGGTTTTCATTTAAGAAAATCATAAAAGCAAATCGCAAGAAAATCAAACTCTCATCACTGCTTAACAAAGATGCGCTTCCGGCATCAATTGTCTTGCTTCTGGCATCAATGCCTTTCGGCGGCTTGGTGATATTTATCGCACTATATGGCGAGCAATACAACATAGGCAGCGGTGCGATTTTCTTTGCGCTGATCGCTGTGGGATCCGGTACTGCAAGGCTCTTGGTGGGGCGGATGATCGATAGAGCAGGTGAGCAACCGATGGTCATCATCGGCAATGGCTGCTTCTTAATCGCTATTGTGTTGTTATTGCTAAGTAGTACCGTAGCTTATTATGTGTCCGGGCTGCTCTTCGGCCTTGGATTCGGCGTGCTCAATCCTGCGATGCAGGCGATGGCGATGCGGACGGTTCCGCCCCCGCAGCGGGGGTCGGCGACGAGCACGTTCCAGTGCTCACATGATGTTTCTGCCGGTCTTGGTGGCATTATCGCCGGGTGGGTGGTTACGGTCTGGGGGTATCGGCCTATGTTTGGTTCGCTGATTGTTTTTGTCGTTGCGTCATTTGTTGTGTATATTCTTTGGGCGGCAAAAACGCCGTCTGCATTTAAAGTTTTTAAGCAGTCTCATATGTAAGGACTGTAAAATACAGGGAATTTGCAGAGAAAGATCCTTCGCTTTGTTCATGATGACATTGGATATAAACTGTAGCACAAACCGTGTTACAGTTCAGTGGGTACTCGGTCGAGGCGATGAGCTCTGAAAAAAGCGACTGGTACGGCTCATTTCAGGGGCTCGCAAACTCGCTTTGCTCAAACAGTGCTCGCCTTATCCTAAAATTTCGCCTACACTCGCTAATTTTTCTCCACTATGCATCGCTCGACCGAGTACCCACTGAGCAGTAACCAAACCGTGTGATTTCACGAAATTAACGCAATCTTTGCCTTGACTCTGGGATAATACCATGGTTTATTATCGTTACGATTTAATTGTGAAAAAATAATTAATATAAGGAGGCGAAAACATGGTAAGATGCTCAGTTACCGACCCCAATGCGCTCAGACACGCAGTAGACAAGTATTTTAGTGAATTTCCCGGCGAAATCATATGTGCACTGCAACTGTGGTATGAAGGCTTGGGTGGTCAAGGAGTGCCTACTGCGGACGAACTCACAGCGATTCAGGACGCTATAGCAGCAACTCCGGGCTGGAAAGATGCCGGCGAAGTGCGATACGAAAAATTTGGCGTACAAAAGAGCTATAAGTGCGAAGCAATGAAAACGCATGATAGCAAAGGTCGGATCATGATCCAACACACATTCAAGAGGGATGCACTCTACAAAGAGCCAAATGGTACTATTTTGAAACTCGTCACGACTGAACTCTGGAATCTGCGTTGTTTTGAAATCAAAAACGGCAAAATGACAGGCGGCATGATCAAGATCCATCCTGAATCTGACCGAGCAAAAGCCCTTGTCGAAGTAAAATCATAAGAAAGGAGCGTATATTTAATGGCTGAAAAAGTAACGCATAGTATCGTCGTTGGTGGTGCAATTGCAATCCATACGCAAGACGGCGTAATCAGGCGTGTCAGACCGATCGTTTTGGACAATAACGACCCCAAAGGTTGGGTGATTAAGGCTCGCTCAAAAGTGGGCGGTCCTCAAGATGCGGAATATACTCCCAACAGAAAGGTGCAACCCGCATTTATCGCATTGACTGAAAAAAATAGAGCATATGCTTATGACCGTATTCGTTATCCGATGATTCGTGAGGACTTCGTAGAGACTCCGGACGGTAAAAACCGCAACACTGAAAATCGCGGTATTTCCGGATATCGTCGTGCATCATGGGATGAAGCGTTGGATCTCGTTGTACGCGAAATTAAGCGTATTCAGACTCAATATGGTCCGGAAGCAATAACTGCTATGACATCATCTCATCACTCGTGGGGTAATGTAGGTTATAAAATCTCGACATTTGCCAGGTTTTTCCGTATGCTCGGTTACACCGAAGTCAAAGATAATCCCGACTCATGGGAAGGATTTACATGGGGCGCACCGCATACTTATGGTTATTATTGGCGTTTGGGTTGCCCGGAAACATTTGATCTTCTGGAAGATGGCCTCCAAAATGTTGAAACAATGATCATGTGGTCGCACGACCCCGACACAACTCATGGCGGCTATGCCGGTAATGAGTCTGTCATGTGGCGTCATTGGCTCGATGATATGGGCGTCCAATTTATCTATATTGACCCATATAACAACTTCTCCTCAATCAAACAAGCTGACAAATGGATCGCTCCACGTCCGGGTACAGATGCTGCCCTCGCGGAAGCGATTGCTCATGTTTGGGTAACAGAAGGTCTTTATGACAAAGAATATATTGCAAAACATGCACACAGATTCGAAGAGTGGTGTGACTATATTCTGGGTAAAGGCACAGACAAGCTTGCGAAAACACCTAAGTGGGCAGAGATTGAAACAGGTATCCCTGCTGCCGATATCAAAGCGCTGGCTCGCCGTTGGGCAACCACCAAAACCATGGGCGGTTCCGGTATGCGTGCAGGTTTCGGCGGTGTTTGCCGTACAGTAAATGGTACAGAGTTTGCACGTACCATGGTGCTGCTCTTTGCCATGCAAGGTATGGGTAAGCCCGGTCAGAACATGTGGGGCGGCAATACAGGTGCACCAATGGATTATGACTTCTGGTTCGGTGGATACTCAGACCCGCTGGCGATGATCTGGAATGAGCCGATCGCTGACAATGTAGCGGTAAACCCTGTTATGCAAAAGCTATACAGACCCAATCTGCCTGATGCGATTCTCGACGGTCACTATGAGTGGTATGGCGAGGGCTTCTGCGGACAGGGTATTGACCAAGAGTTTACACAAAATGTATATCCGGCTCCCGGCTGTTCAAAAGTACATATGTTCTGGCGTTATGGCGGTACATTTATGGGTACGATGTTGGATACCAATAAGTGGGTCAGAATGTACAAGAGTCCCGAACTGGAGTTTGTAGTAAACCAAGATATCCATTTCCATGGTGAAGCACGTATGTCTGACGTGGTGCTTCCTGCGTGTACAAATCTCGAAAGAGTGGATATCGGCGAACTGTGCAGCTCCGGTAATGGCGGTTATCAGTCCCATTCACAAACCGGTTGCTCATGGCAAGTTGTTGTATTCCAAGATAAGGCAATCGAGCCGCTGTGGGATTCACAATCCGACTATTGGATATTTGCAGAAACAGCGAAGAGACTGGGCTGGGGCGAGAAGTTCACAGAAGGCCGTACAGAACTTGATTGGTGTAAGCGTTATTGGGAAAAATCCGATCTTTGTGAAAGAATCTCTTGGGAAGATTTCATGAAGAAAGGTTATTATATCCCACCCGTGCCGGAAGATCGTGTACGCCGCTATGGTTTCCGCTGGTTTGCAGAAGAATTCCCCTGTGATACACCAAACCACAAACCTTTCCAAGAGGAAGGCAAACTGGGTACATTTACAGGCAAGTGGGAGTTCGTTTCAGAAAGTCTGCAATATTGGGCACCGCATGATGAAGTGAGAACCCCGATTGCTACATACAAGCACTCATGGGAAGGCCATCATGCAATCAAAGCAAAGAAATACCCGCTTCAACTGATCTCTCCGCACCCAAGATTTGACTATCATACCCAACATAACAGTTCAACGCCTTGGTTCTGGGAAATCCCTGAAAACAGAGTATATATCAACGGTAACCCATATCTTGTGGCGCGCCTGCATCCGAAGAAAGCCGAAGAGCGGGGCATCAAAGACGGAGACATCATTGAACTCTACAATGAGCGCGGCTCAGTTTTGTGCGTGGCTGTAATTTCATACCGCTGCGAGGAAAACACGGTTCATGCTTATGGCTCATCAGGTATTTACAACCCTGTAACACCGGGTGAAGAGTCCATGGATATCGGTGGTTGCGTCAACATTCTGACTCCGGGCAGACTGATAGGCGACTATGTACCCGGTATGGCACCGAACTCAACACTTCTTGAAGTACGCAAATGGGAGGATGAACTTCCGAGCGGTCAATTCTTCGAAGATAAACTCGATAAGGTCGCAAAAGAAGGTGATCCGAATGCGGAAACATGCATAGAGATCATTGAAGGGCATGGTTTTGAAAAAATCCAAGAAAAAGTTCGGAAGAATTATTTGAAGAAGGGAGCCGCAGTGTAATGAGATTAGGTATTGCAGTTAATTCACAAAGATGCATGGGCTGCTGGTGTTGTTTCACGGCATGTAAAGATGAACATTGCGGATTTGCATCCAAGCTTTCCGCTGCCCAGCCTATGATGGGGCAAAAATGGATTGATGTCCGTGAGTGGGAGCGCGGCGATAGTTCCAGACATGTTAAGTCAGCATCCGTTCCGACACTCTGCGCCCATTGTAAAGACCCTGCTTGTCTCAAGGCGGGTAAGGATGGTGCGGTATATAAGAGGGATGATGGTCTGGTAATCATTGATCCTGAGAAGTCAAAAGGACAAAAAGCGATTGTTGATGCGTGTCCGATCAAAGTAGTCTTTTGGAACGAAGAACTCGAAATTCCGCAAAAATGTACGGGCTGTGCCGAGCTGCTTGACGATCCGGAATATCTGGCATATCTGGGTGATCCGGCGCTGAAGCAACCGCGTTGCGTAGAAGCTTGCCCGAACCAAGCGCTATTTTTCGGTGATCTTGATGATCCGAACAGTGATATTGCCAAGATCGTTGCCTCTGAGCGTGCGACACAACTTGAGCCGCTTGCCGGTCAAGAGTCTGTTGTAAAATGGCTCAATGTGCCGACGATATTCCTGGCCGGTACAGTGTATCAGCCAAAGGAGCTTGATGAAGTGCTTATCGGCGCAAAAGTTAAGCTAAAATGCAAGGAAACAGGCGAATCTTGGGAAACTGAGACGAATTATTTCGGTGATTGGGAAGTGGAATGGCTGCCCAAGAACAAGACTATTGATATCGTGATCGAAGCCGATGGTTATAAAGCTGCGTCCTACACAGCCAAAACAGATGCTGATCACTATGTGGACACGACATACATGGTAAGGGATTAGTTAATATTTTATTACTGTTTACGGCAGGGCGGGGGCTTGCCCCCGCCGCTTGCCTACTAAACATAAAGGGAGAAGCATATGCGTGATGTAGTAATAGTAGAAGCATGCCGCACTGCTGTAGGCTCTTTTGGCGGGACGATTAAAGACGTCATGCCTGAAGAACTGGCACGTGTTGTCATACAAGGGATACTAGACAGAAGCGGCATCAAACCCAGCGAAATAAACGAAGTGGTTATGGGTCACTGCCGTCAGTCATCCGATAATCCGAATATAGCGCGTATCGCAGCGCTGCGTTGCGAGATACCGGAAGCAGTGCCTGCATACACGGTGATGAGACAATGTGCCTCTGCAATGTCAGCGGTTGTCACGGCTGTTCAAAGTGTACAGGTTGGCGATAATGATGTAGTCATAGCCGGTGGAACAGAGAGCATGTCATCAGCTAATTTCTATCTGAGAAATCCGCGTTTTGGTCTGGGCACAGGTAATGTCACGCTTTTTGATGCAGTGACAGAAGGCCAGTTCCAGTCACAGCCGCAAGAGACCTATGGTGTGTTTAACATGGGTGTAACGGCAGACAATGTTGCCGCACAGCTCGGTATCACACGTGAAGATTCGGACAAATTTGCACTGCAAAGTCAGCAGCGTGCAGCTAAAGCCATCGCTGAAGGGAAGTTTAAAGACGAGATCGTACCTGTGATTATCCCTCAGCGCAAGGGTGATCCGGTTGTCTTTGACGCAGATGAGTATCCGAGAAACACAACACTAGAGAAACTCGCCAAGCTGCCGCCTGCATTTGGTAAAGAGGGCGTAACTACTGCCGGAAACGCATGCGGACGCAACGATGGTGCATCGGCTGTTTTGATCATGACACCGGAAAAAGCAAAAGCGCTCGGACTGACACCGCTGGCCAGATTTGTCAGCTATGCAACCACAGGACTTGACCCGCGTGTTATGGGGCTCGGCCCGGTTGAAGCGACTAAGAGAGCCTTGCAAAGAGCCAATCTGACCTTAGAGCAAATTGAATTAGCCGAACTGAACGAAGCATTTGCAGCTCAAGCGATAGGCTGTGTGCGTGAGCTGGGTATCAGTGAAGAAATCACCAATGTAAACGGCGGAGCAATAGCGCTCGGTCATCCGGTCGGTTCGTCCGGCTGTCGTTTGATTGTATCGCTACTGTACGAAATGCGCCGCAGAAAGAATAAATACGGCCTTGCATCACTCTGCATCGCAGGTGGTATGGGGCAAGCCACAATTATTGAGGCGCTGTATTAATTTACAACAAAATCTATAAATAAGGAGCAATGAGTAATGAATCTTTTTGATCTCAAAGGAAAAAGCGCTGTCGTCGTCGGCGGCGCCGGTGGACTGGGTAAAGTCATAGCGAAAGGCCTCCGTGATGCCGGTGCGAAAATACTTCTGGCAGACCTCACGGAAGAGCCGTTGAAAGCTGCTGCGGCAGAGCTCGGTGCGGATGTAGAATGGTTTGTGGGTAATGCAGCGGTAGAAGGGGATGTCGAAGCGCTTGTTGCAGCAGCAGAAAAGAAGCTCGGCAAAGTAACGATTCTCGTCAATGCCCAAGGCTTTAACAAAAAGCAAGATGCACTGGATATAGATGTTGATATGTTCCGTCAAATGCTTGATGCCAATATCACAGGTTTCATGCTCACGGCGAAGCACTTTGGCCGTCATTTCAAAGCCAATGGATATGGTAAAATCATTAATCTGTCCAGTGTGCGCGGCAAGATTGCTACTCAAGGCCCCGGCAATTCGGGTTACTGCGCCACAAAAGGTGCGGTGGATATGCTGACAAAACAATTGGCATCAGAATACGGTCAGTTCGGCGTGACAGTCAACGCAATTGGTCCGAACATCACTATGACACCGCCGATGCTGGCGATCTTTGAGATGCGTGCGAAGGCCGCAGGCATAACTGTAGATGAGTATCTTGTACAGCAGGGGAATGCTATTCCTATGCGCAGAATGGGTCAGCCGGAAGATCTTGTGGGTACTGCAGTTTTCCTTGCAGCTCCGGCATCTGATTTCATGACGGGCAATATACTTTATCCTGATGGTGGACTCACTGCTATCGGTTAGACGGCCTGTGAGACAATACGTATAAATATTGCGGGCTGCCCGGTGTGCAGCCCGCACAGATATTTGAAATATTTAAGGAGTGATCAACTCATGGCAGAAAAACATTTTTTTGAACTCTTAAAAGAAGAGACACCTAATATCCAAAAGGCATTTTTTGATTATGTTGGAACCATCCAAAAAGACTGCGGATTGGATGAAAAAACATTCCAACTGGTATACATTGGGATTCAGTCCTCAAATGGTCAAGTCGCTTCTGTTGCAGCTCATGCAGGCATGGCTAAAAAGGCCGGTGCTACTCGTGATGAGGTGCGTGGCGCTGTTTTGGTCTCAATGATCTCAAGCGGTGTTACCGGCATTACAGAATGTCTGGCCGGTGCACTCAATGCATATGATCATGCGTAGCACGATATAGTGTATTACTGCAATCAATCAATTAAGCTCCTTCTACTTTTGAGGGAGCTTAATTGTTACACTTCACTGGGTATCTGAAAACACAGGTTGGGCCTACCGGGGCATAAACGATTGCCCCGCCGCCGAGCGGAACAGCGCACTGGCGTGCTTGTTTAGGCGCGCTTTGCGCACAGCCAA